>ERZ795045.4-NODE-4-length-312350-cov-16.181751_pt1 | contig 312350 bp, 224 predicted proteins | sample MGYA00375129_ERZ795045 | MGnify/ENA primary metagenome ERZ795045 (study PRJEB30174, sample SAMN05720166) | activated sludge metagenome | isolation source: anaerobic digester from wastewater treatment plant | place: Japan | collected 2015-05-15 ...
ATTTGTTCTCTAGAAAAGTAGTTGCTTTTAAAGTCAGCCATAAAGCGAATGCCCATATTCACTTACATTAACTACTATAACTCAAAACGTCCTCATTCCGCTAATAATTATTTAACCCCTAATGCCCGAGAAGAAAAATACTATGCAAACTAAACACTTCGCTTTCGGGGGATATCCCCCGTCGCAAAAACCCCCTTATCTATAAAAATTCTTTAGCAATAATTCACAAAAGTGTGTCCATTTGCTTGACTATAGTCCACCACATAAGTTTGAAAAATCAATTTTATGCATGATTAAGCAACCATTCCTTTAATGAAATATAACATAATTCTTCAATATCATCTGATATGTCATATGTCTCTTGTGGGATATATAAGCATGTATTACTTAGTTTTATATGTCAGGTAAAGGCAATCCTTATGATAATGCAGTAATGGAATCTTTCTACAGAACCTTAAAAAGAGAGCTCATTCCCGATTATGTTTATGATACAAGGGAATAAGCTCAAATGGAAATTTTTAAGCATATTGAAACCTACTACAATATAAAACGTATTCACTCAACATTGGATTTTCTATCGCCTATTGAGTACGAGAAAAAATATTCTTAAAACTTTCTTAACTTTCTGTCTAGTTTATTATACCATGACCAATCAAAAATCTTATTTTTCGTCTAACTTTTTGGGGTCACATCAAAGGGGAGCGATAAGTATACAGATTCATTAAATCCCAGTTAACCCAGATATTCTTACGTTTCGTCAGGGATCGCGTAAATCTGGCCTGAATAGCTGCTCCATATATCGGATGCTTTATATGTTTCCACGCTTTCGGCGGGTACAAATATCCGGGCCGTGAGCGCAAGGCCGGCAAATGCGAATCTGTCGCAGGCAGGAGGAGTTACAGCAAGCAGTGTCACAGATTGCAGCATCTCGCAACCTGTGAAAGCGCCCTCCTCTATACTTTCCACACCTTCTGAAATCGTCACAGCCGCAAGCGATGAACAGCCGTAGAAGGCATATTCCCCAATGGAAGTAACACCTGCAGGTATGGTAACGCTTTCAAGGCCGGTGCAGCCATAGAACGCGTAGGCACTTATGCTCTTTAGCTCTTCGCCGATAATCACCGTCTTTAGCGCGGTACAATTTATAAATACTGCCTCACCTATGCTGTCTTCACCGCCGTTTAAGGTGAGTGCGGTAAGATTTACGCAGCCTTCAAATGCGCGCTCGCCTATGGCGGCAACGCTTTCGGGAATAGTCAACTCTGTCAGCCCTGTGCAGCCTTTGAAAGCAAAGTGCCCTATCTGTCTGACGCTGTCAGGTACCGTAATGCTCTCAAGAGCTGCGCAATCGTAGAATGCGGCGCTTCCGATAATCGTCACAGTATCAGGTATAATGATCTCCTTCAAAAGAGTTCTTCCCATAAACACCTTGCTTCCGATTGCGGTGACGCCGGAAGGGATTGATACGATTGATTCATTGCCAAGATATTGCAAAAGCAATCCGCCGTCTATGGCAAAGTCGCCGCTTATTATATCTTTAGAATGGATCTGGCTGTAGTAGTTTTCCCAGACCGGTGCCGCTCTGTAGATTTCCACGCATCCCTCGGGTACATAGATTTTGATTCCGCTGGAAACATCAGGCAGCGAATCTTCTTCTATAGCGGGCGGGACGGCCGCGTATATAATCGCATAGATCATTCCCGTCCCTTCAAATGCCGACGCGCCAATGCTCTCAACGCTGCCGGGAATATTTATGCCGGAAATACCTGAGCACCCGAAGAAGGCATTGCCGCCTATAATCTTAATTCCCTCTTTAAGATCAACCTCTTTCAGATTGACAATATTCGCAAAGGCTCCCTCATCAATTTTCGTGACGCTGCCGGGCACAGAAATGCTCTCAAACTTTAAACATCCCGAGAAAGAATATCTGCCTATGCCCTCAAGGCCTTGTGGCAGCATGATATCCTTAAGCTTTTCGCATCCATAAAAAGCGTAATCCCGGATATGCGTTATGCCAGAAAGCGCTATGCTTTCAATCTTTACGCACTCCTTAAACAGGCCTTCGCTGATTTGGGTGAGATTACTCGGCAGAACGATATATTCAAGGGAGGAGCACCCCGAAAAGACATATCTGCCAAGTTCAATCACATTTTCGGGAAGGGCAATGCCGATTAATGACGTGCAGCCCGAAAAGGCGTAATCGCCGATATATGTGACGCTCTTTGGAATTGTAATACCTGTGATGGCGGCATTCTCAAACGCATGCGCCGTTATCCCTACGATAGCTCTGGCAAAAAGGGTATTGGGAATGGTCACATTTCCCGTCACGCTTCCGGAATATGATACCTCGTACTCCCCGCTATCAAGATAGGTAAAATTAAGCCCATCCTGATACCATTCCGCATACAGCGTTACATCCTCTGTCACCACGTCTGTGATAAAATTCCAGGCATTCTCAAAACCGGGATCTCTATACCATGCGCTTAAAGAATAGCCTTCCTTGTACGTATCATACGGCACGACGAATGAGTTATAATCCAACGTGACAGGAGGCACATAGCTTCCCCCGTTTGTCTCATATGCGATGGTGTATTTGCGTATCTCCGAATGGTAGCACGCCACAAATACAAGATCTTGAGTGATACTTGCGGGTATCTCCCTGTCCCAGTTTGCAAAAGTGAAAGTATATTGTGCTGTGGGCGGCTTTTGGGGATCCTCGGGTGCAATTATCGGACTACCGTAATCTACAGTCTCAGTCTTAAGTACCGTTTCTCCGTCATCATCGTAGAAGGTATAGGTGTATTGCCTTGCAGTCGTCGTATAGACCGCATAAAACTCTATATTCCCCTCTATTGTTTCGGGAACTTCCTTATCCCATCCCGCAAAGGTATACACATACCGCTCATCCTGTTCTTTTGCGGGATCCGGCGGGGGATCAATGGCGCTGCCGTATTCTGCCGTCTCTTCTTTTAATACCCTGTCATCGTTATAGAATACATATGTATACTTGTTCTTTGTCTGATCATATCTTGCCTTAAAGGTGATATTTCCGGTAATTTTTGATGGTATCTCCTTATCCCAGCCTGCAAAGGTGTATGTGTACTCGGCCGTGGGCTGCTTCTCGGGATCCTTGGGCGCAGTTATGGGGCTTCCGTAATCTACAGTCTCGGTTTTTAAAACGGTGGTTCCGTCTTCATCATAGAAAGTATATGTAAATCTCTCCGCCGACCATATGGCATACAGGGTAACAGTGGATTCATTTTGTGCGGTAAGGTTTGTTATCTGTTCTCTGTCCCCATACAGCACCTCACCGTCCTCTGTGGCAGCCCAGCCTTGAAAAGTATAGCCGCTTCTTATAAAGCCGTTTCCAGAAAGGCTTTTCGGCTCATCGTATGTATGCAGGCTGTCCGGGGTCTCCCCTCCCTCTGCGCCGTTGCCGTCATACCTGATGACGTAGGAGATGGGCGTCCAGACGGCAGCGATTGTCAGATCAGACGTCACCATATCAAATTCAGAATAATTCCATGAGAGCAGATATCCCGTCTTTTCAAAGACGGGGGGAATAATCTCGTTGCCGCCCATTACCGTCTGTACCGTTTCTCCGCTCACAAGGGTTCCGCCGCTGCCGTCAAAGGTTATCGTAAATGTCCCGTCAGCGCATGCAGCAAGCAAGGAGGACACCATAAGCACTATAATAATAGATATAACAATACTCTTAAACTTTTTCATAATCTACCCCAATCTGTAGATCAAACAGCGTCGATGAGCGCTTTGCCAAGCTTTTCTACTATATGACGATAATCTACAACATACTTTATTATTGTGACATAGGTGGGCACATCATAGAATTTTGTGAAAATCGACCACAGCACCGACCAGCCGAACTGGTTGCGGTAATAGGAATAGCTCATGACGGCATCCCATGCGTCTTCAAGATTGTATCCTCCGAGAGCCTGCTTTCCGATATTCATGAGCCAGCCGTCCCCTATCTCCTTTAAGTAAAAAGTCATCCGCTCGGTTGTGCAGCCCGCCATGCGGAGGGCGCTGATCACGCTGATCTCCGTCAGAATATCCTGTACGGTATTGGCGCCGATGGTTATCACCTTATTTATCAAAATCAGCAGCTCCCCCAGCACCTCTATGTCTGCCCTGGGAAGCTTTACGTTCCAGCGACTTGTCTCCTCTTTGGCGATATAATACATCGCCTCAAAAATCTCCTCGGGAGCCGGCCCCGCTCTGTATATGCCGTCGGCCGCCTGCTGAATTATGTCTATATCCTTTATCAACTCCTCGGGGAGCTTTTTCAATTCATCCCTAACCCATGTGACAATGTTTATCATCCTCAGATCGGACTGTGAATAGGGGTAATGGTATGGAAGCGCCTGCCATAGTGTGGGTGTCAACAGTCTCAAGGTCGTTTCATCCCGGAATCTGTCCCTTGCGTATTCATATATCAATGTAATCAACAGACTTGGCTGCACGTCTACCTTTAAGTATGCCCCAATGATCTCCGGCATGGATTTTCCGAGTCCCAGGATGGGTTTGAAACTGTAGATTGTGCCGGTATCTTCATCATCGGATGATGATTTAAAATAGCTGCGCGCTAAAATCACCAGCTCTTGAAAGCTTAATCCCGCGTATTCAAAGGCCTTTAGAGTCTCGTAATGGTAGGGACTGGTATCTCCGTATTCATTATTAATGGCCTTCCAGACCTCAACGGATTCATAACCGTTATTAACAAGCACCCTTGCCGCCTCTTTTATGTTTGCCTCGGGTAAAAGCTTTGTGAAACGAACTGCCCATATGAGCTCTATATCAAGGCCGTGAGCGCCCATGTATTTTGCCACGATCGCTCTCTGATCTAAAGGTATGATGGTGCCATATTCCGGCTGGCTCAAAAACTCTCCCATCCGTTTTGAGGTGTATTCTCCATAATATGCGGCCTCTTTGAAGCTCATCAAAATGTCGAGAAACTCTGTTTCAGGAAACTCTGTCAGGGTATTCTCTATCAGTTGATTGAACGCGTAAAATTGCTGAATGGGGGAATTTTTTAATCTCACAAGCAGTTGCTCTATATCCTCTTCGGGATATAGTGTATGGAGGATGGTTATTGCATGATAACGCACACAGCTCTCCATCCCTGCCAATATTTCATTGTCATTGTAGCCCGCACTGCTTAAATACCTTGTAATCTCCGCCACATCCTCCAGTCCGAACTGCTGATTTAACACAAAATAAGACCCCGAAACCGATATGCCACGAGAGCGTTCGTATTTTATAAATTCTGCGATGACGTCAATGTCCTTATAAGTCTCCTGCAGCGCTTCCAGAATCGTCAGGCCGTCATAGTCCTGCCTTGAGTAAAACAGCCTATTGATTTCCACCATGGTAAAGCCCACGCTGCCAAGGTATTGGGCAATGACCTGAGGATTGCTTATGCCAAACTCGTTGCGGATGTAATCGTAACATGCCGTAATACTGCTGCCTTTCTCTTTAAGATGAAGCAGGTACTCCTGTATGATGTCCGTATCGCCGTACACACTTTGAACCACACTGTAAATATCGGAATAAGAATAATCCTGTTTGCCGTACATCATATCCATGAAGTCCTTAAAATCAAACCCCGCTTCTTTCAGATATGCGTGCAGCCTTGAAAGCTCCGTTTCATTCAAAGCGTTCTTCAAAAAACTATAGATTTCGTCTATATCTTTACCCTGCTCGACCTGCTGGGAAATCAGTTCAGTAATACTGTTTGCGCCGAAAACTTCCCTGATGAAGTCAGGTTTTAGCGAGACATTATGATACTGCAGCAAATTGATTGTCTCACCGACCGACAGATTGTATTCTTCTTTCAAGACCTCAATTATCTGCGGAACGGTATAGCCCGCCGCGGGCAGCAGAGTAAAGAGCGAATGCGTGTTGTCGTTTCCGATAATGGAAACCAGCACCGTCTTTAAACTGAAAGTGATCCCGGAAAAGACGTTCTTGTAGATTCTTGACAGGGTATCAATCTGATAAGAGGCGCTCTTTTCCGAAAGATAGACCTGATACAAGCCGCTTAAAATCTGCTCTAAGGAATAACCGCCGTCTTTAAGGCACACTGCCAATGCCTCAAGCTCTTTGATATCAAATTCGTCTTCGAGAATCCCCGCCACCGCAGCAGCCGAATAATCATCATCCCTGTAGTCTGTCACCAGCGTTTCTAAAAAATTTACCTCATAGAGCTGCTTTATATAATAAATGATTTCGGACTGGTCTATGTATACATGGAAATCTTTTTTTGCGGAAAGAAGCATCTTCCCGGCATTAAAGGCTGACAATTTATAATACTCTTTTAAGACAAAGGCATAATCTTTGGTCCCGAAACCTAAATTCTGCATCATTTGTATACAGCGCATTTCATTTTCAAAATTCCACTTATATTCTTCGTGCATCTGTAACAGAAACAGAATATGGTCCCCGGGATTTTCTGAATAATCGTCAATTAATATTCCCATCAGCATCTGCATAAACGGCAGTTGCTGTAGATAATTAAAGCTGCTGCTGACGGCGGTAAGAACCTCCTCCATTGTAAATGCTGCCTGCCGCAGATAATCTGACACCTGCCAATAAGTCCTGCCATACTTATTCTTTAAGACGGACGTAATCTGGGAGGCGGTTTTGCCTTCCGATTTCATCTGCTCGATTTCCTGTTCGATGACGTTGACGCCGTATACGGCTAAGATCGCGTTTTCAATATCCTCCTGGGTCCAGGGATAGATGTAATCTTTGCAATCAATTAAAATATCCTGGGTTTGCGTTGAGGTTAGTCCGTATACCTCATTCAGCATTATGGCGGCATCAAGTATTCCTAAACCCTCTGTCTGTTTTATGTAGCGGGCGGCGTCAATACCGCTATAGTTCCACGTCAATGCCCAGTTTCCGATATCTACCGAAGTGTAGCCGCATCTTATGTATTCGGCAAGCCAGACCTCTCTCCAGGATGTGCCGACGGGGCGTATAATATTATACTTATCTATGCTGTCTGCCACCTCTATCGCGGAAAGGCCCATCTCCTTTAGGATTGTGATGAAATCATAGGCATTGTCCACTCCGTAACACTGCCTTATGAGATCCATGAAGTTATACATATTATATATACTGCTCTCCAGCCTGTTTGCCTGATCCATAAGGACGGAGGCTTGGACGGGGCTTATGATTCCGAATACGGAGTCAAGGTATTGCGGAACCTTTTGTACAAGGGCAACCCTGTCATAACACCTCCATAAAAGCCGCAGCAGGGTGACGGGATCGGGCTCCATTGTTCCTATGAGCAGATCGTTTACCTCATCTTTTGGAAATCTTACATAAAGCGCCTGCGCCATAGAGAGAATATCCGTTGAAAAAGCTTCAACAAGTCCCCTCCTGATTTCTTCGAGGGAATAGAGTTCCTTAAAGCTGTCGACAAAGAGAGACATATCGAATGAAGGGTAAACAGCAGTCAATATCAAGGCCGTCTGGGAAATATCGAGAGCGGTATTGACTTTTATTATCTGTGCCAGCTTTTTTAACAGGTAGTACGCGTCGAAAAATTCCTCATGATCGCTCCAGTACATGGAGGCAAACTGCTCTATTCCGTATATTCTTATGAGCGCGGAATAGGCCTCTTGGGAAGTTATCCCTAATTCAGCGTATATCGTATCGGTGCCCATGGTATAGATTTCAGCCAAGGCCTTGATGGCGCTGTCCTGACTGTATTCCATGCTTAAAAGGGCTTCCTTTATATCCCTTGGAGCTGATGAGCCATAGAACTTGCCGCTATAGTGGGTCTTTAATATGTTTGTAAGAGTAAATGCGTCGCATCCCAGGCTCTTTAAGACCTTTCCTACCTTAATATGGTCATTTATTTCCGCATAGGAGAGCGAAACAGCAGTTCCTACCGCATCATTGGCGCTGTAGCCGGCAAAGAGCATGCTCTCCAGCGCCTCCTCTATATCCGCCTTATAATTATTCTTTAAAATTTCCATTGCCTCGGCCGCGCTTTTTCCATTTTGCCTCATCTTGTAGACGGTCTCTTTGGGGATGCTGCTGAAAAGTGTGGTAAATGTGAGCTCGCCGCCATAGGCTGTGCCGGCATATCCCGTGGCTTTTGCCCGCACCACATAGCGCGTGTTAGGCTTTAGCTTATCGAGCAATAAGTTGAAGGAGCCTTGAGTTCCGCTGTGTTCCTCCATGCCGGCCTCCAGCCAGACCTGGCTGCTTTCCTCACGGTATTCAAATCCGCGGAAAAGGCAATATCCGGTAATCTCTCCCTTTAATACCGCCGAATCGGCGAGGATTGAGGATGAGTCAATGGTTGTATATAAAGTGGGAAGAGAAGGGGTGGTTAGTTCCGGTATTCTGATTGTGGTCATTCCCACGGAATTTGAGGCATATGCCTCTGCCTCATACACCCCGATAGGCAGTTGATTTTGCCCGGAAAGCTGCGCCGAAAACCTGTTATATCTGTCTATAGGCTCCGGCGTCAGGTAGATCCAATCCTCCTCTGTTACCGGCTTGTATCTGAAACCGTATGAGATGATGTCATCTCCGCCGTTGCTGTACAGTGAGGCCGAAAAGGTCGCCGTCCATGTTTCAGGATCAAAAGTCAATCTTGCGTCGTAATTAAATACCGGCTCAATGGGCGGCGTCTTTACGCTCATGATTTCTCCGTAACTGATTCCCCCCGTCGTCTGTGCGAAGGCTCGGAAATAGAGGGTCTCTCCCGGAAGCAGGTATTCCGTTACGGAGATGATGTTCCCCGAGTCGCTTTGGTTGGTCTTTGGAGTTGCATGGGTTATGTTGGGATTCGGGGCCTTCTGAATGCCTTTGGCAGTTATGTAAAAACCCCTTGCATCCAAAACCTTTCCGCCCAAGTAATATGTCCACAGCCCATCCTTAAGCTGGCCTTGGACTGCACCTGTGGTGACGACGTCGGGGCAGTCGGTGTTAGTTGAAAATTTAATTGCTTCACCATAGTATTCAATGCCGGTGGCAAAATATGTATACTCCGCTCCGTCCTCAAGGTCTGTGACGGCAGCGCTGAAGGTTCCGTCATCGCTTATGTATTCGGCCGCAATCTCCCTTATTTCTCCCTGCGATTCGCTTAGCACAAATCCGTAGTCTGAGACATTGAGAGAAAGGCCGGTATCGGCGTTCACCTTTCCCATTAAGATGGCTGAGGTCTTTGTGATATCCTGCGGTTCCAAGGTGCTTACGGCATAGAAGAAGTCTCCCAGCTTTATTTTGAGTGTGTCGGACAGCTGCAAAAGCTGATTTTCAGCGCTCCAGACTGCAGCCTTTATCTCAAGGTTCCTGAGTTTTGCGCCTTTGATTGAAAGCTTTCCGCGAGGCGCGGGACCGGATGCGGAACATGAAAAGATATCCACAAGCCTGTTTACTCCTTCGCCCTTTTCATAGAGCGAGATAATGAGATCGCCCTTTAAGGGATGCTCGGTAAGCGCCTCAATCTTTGCCTTTGCCGACAGAGAATTGTCGGATTCATTCAGTGTGATTTCAAGAGATAATTGGTAATGGAACCCCCCGGACTCTACGCTTGCAAATGTAAGTGGGGTTGCGATGAACGCCATGGACAAACTGATCGCCCCCAATAAAATCAATAGGACTCTATACCATTTTTTGCTGTTCTTTGGCATAATATCCCCCAATTAAAATAAATTTGCTTGACATCAGTCATTGACTAAGTATAATATATTGGATATGTCATTGACTTTGTCAATATATTATATTTCAATTTACGACTCATGGTCAATAGCTAATAAAAAAAAGGTGTGGAATATGAAAAAAAAGCTTACAAAACGTCAGCTTCAGGCGATGGAGACAAGGCAAAAGATCTATGATACGGCAAAAACCCTCTTTTCCAAATTCGGCTACGACGCCGTAAGCATTGACGACATCATAAGGGAAGCGGGTGTAGCAAGAGGCTCTTTTTACGTCTACTTTATGTCAAAGGAGGATCTGTCCGTATATCTGATGATGGATGAGCTTAAAGGATATCAGCATATCGTCAGAGAGTACTGGGAAAAGCTGGACAGAACGCTGCCAGCAAGGGAACTGATTATACAGACCGCATGCGGAATATGCTCCATGGTAAGGGACTGGGGCGTTGCCACAATGCGCACGGTATATAAGATCTTTATAGAGCGCGCCTCCACGACGGGCACCGCCGTCAAATCGCTCTTTGAGATGCCGGACCTCTTTACAGCCCTCTATGAACTTGGCGTCTCTCGCGGAGAATTTAAACCGGTCGAAAGCAGTGTCATCGCCGAAAATATCAAGACCCTTCTCATAGGAATAACATACGAATGGTGCCTCTACCACCCCGACTATGACTTCATCGGCAGAGTGACGTCGCTCTTAAATGATTATCTTAGTGGATTTAGCAAAAGCTAAAAGACCGTCGGAGAGAACCCTCTGACGGTCAATATACAACTTTATCTTTTCGCCACATCCTCGTATGCCCAATTTGAGATGGCAGAAATGAGCTCAAGGGGGATGGGCTTATTGTAGGGAAACTGTATGGTGCCCTTAAACGGATAAAAAATATCATAGTGAACTTTTTTACCCGTTATACTTCATTTTACAATCTTCCAAAAATTACTTACTTTTCGTTCAATATGATTTTTTTATAAAAAGTATGCGAAATAATTATCAATTTCGACTATTGGTTCAATATAGCCATATTGAATTACAAGTTTTGATACAATACAAAACATTAAATATTTAGCGGCGGATAGGGAGATTTTTCCTTTCCGCCAGTTTTCATTAGATCAGTAGTAGTCAATCTTTAGACTAATTATTGGTCTTTTTTTACTTTTTTATGTAACAATTTAACGATTTGATAACAATTTAACGATTAGGCTACTTTTTAACGATTACCCTACAATTTAACGATTTATTAACGATTTAACGATTACTCAACTTTTGAACGATTTTAGTAAATTAGTATATTACAATAAAAATTAGATATAAGCAATAGACAAAATGTCATATTTTTGATATAATTATCTCATAAGCGTATTGATAAGTTGGGATTCGCAAAGTTTATGTTTATGGGTGATAGTGATATTGATAATCACGTTGAAAGACAAGAAAAGGTAAAGGCGGATTTATTCGAGGCTATACTTGGAGCTATCGCTATTGATACTGATTGGAATCCAGATGAATTGCAAAACTCAGTCGAATTCATGCTTCAGATTGATGATTTCTTAGAGGATGTCGATACTGAAGAAGAAAGACCTGATAAGTTTAAGTTAGAAAACGCAGTAACAACTTTAAAGGAATTAGCAGAACATGGTAGGTGTTCAATCCCACAATACGATCAACCCGACGAAATGACTCAATTAAATGACGGTAGGATGATGTGGGAATGCACATGCTATATCAGAAGTTGGGCTATGAGTAAGACTGCGTATGCAACTTCAAAAAAAAGAAGCCAAGAGATATGCAGCTTACCTAGTATTATGTGACTTCTATGGTATTCCAGATGAATTTGAGGAGGAAGATGACGATGAGTAAACCTAATGGTGTTAGTGGTAAGACACATACACAACAACAATTAAATAATTACGCAAATCAAAAGAATCCTAACAATTCTGCATTTAGAGCTAATCAAAATAATCACTCTAATCAATGCAATCCAAACAACAAGAATTATCAAGGCCCTAAAAAGTAATTGATAATCAAATAACACTTCTTATTTCGTGTCCACTTATTAGGATACAGTCCAGCCCAAAGCTTATTCATTAAGCACGGCATAGCCTGTTCGTACGGCTCGGTTACGGACAAAATCCTTAACCGCCGTGGCCCCGGCCTTTGCCCCATGGAAAAATGCGTCGCGACCCTCTCCGACCCCGCAGAAGCCGTAGCCGCAATTTCGGAGACTCTTATTGAGCTTCAAAAAGCATAATGCACCGCAAATGTTATTAAACCTTAACAATTAGGCTATTCAAATTGGATTTTCTGGCAATTTATGCTGTTGTTAGTTTTTATTGTTTTTATTCCTTAATTTTACCCCCAGCGCAAACAGGTAGGATAACAGAGTAAAGCATACGCAAAGAATGATTATCCAGAAAGCAACGCCCATTTGGCCTTTTTCCCAGAGCCAGCCGAGTTTATCGTAATTCAAGAAGAAGTAGGGCACTCTTTCGCCGTGGAAACTTACGGTAAAAGCGGATAGTATAAGGGAGAAAATTAGGTAATACAGGGGCATTGCCAGCCCGAACAGAAATTTTGCGCCTTTAACATCGGCTTTGTAATCGAAAAGGAAGAAATCGGCTATTGCAAGCAGGGGTACAATAAGGTGAACCGAAAAGTTGTCGAAAGATAACAGGTAGCTAACGGGCAGCGTGGGCGCGAGCAGGATGAAGAATACCAGGAAGGTTATTGTAATTGCGACTGTAAGCGAAAACTTGGCTATCAGCCAGCCGTTATTTATAACCTTTTTACCCCTGAACTCCAGGATATGCAGGGCCATAAAAATCGCGGCGATAACAACCACAAATATATTGCTCTGGATAGTATAATACAAAAAAGCGGTGTAGCTTAACATAAACGAGCCCATATTAACCGTGGCGACAATCCCGCTAATGCCTATGGCTATAATCAAAGCTTTAATAATCATGCTAAGATAGAACTTGCTCTTCTGCATATACCTTCTCCTTACAAAAGCATATCTTAATTCTATCACCACCGCTAAAAAAATGCAATTTCGGTTTTTGTCTTATTAGTAATGCGATATCGCAAAATACCCATCCCGACGCATCCACTCGATATTTTAATAAAATAGGCAAATGGATGATATATGTAACAAATGAAACGATTTTGAATAATGTAAAGCAATAAATAGGGGTTTAAGGCAGCTTAAGCTACTTATTTTACGGTAAAGCGGAATTTACAGGTTTCATTACCTTCACCGATGGCGCTTTCGCGGGCGAAGGAGATTTCGGGCTGGCGGAGCTCAAAATACAACCCGTCCCCCGCGCAGAAGGCGTCTTTCAGCTCGGGGTGGCCTGCGGACTCAATAAGTTCTACCAAACGGCAGCGGGTGATGTCGTAATAATATTCCTTACCCTCGGCTTTTACTATTTGATACTCGGCGTTGGGGAACTTTGCGATTATGCCGCAAAACATCATGCGTTTTTCGCGCTCTTCCAAAGAGTCCAGAGTTTGGCGGCTTATCTCGGGAATAAGATAGCTAAGCTGCGCGACAGCGCCTTCGCGTATCACCGCGCGGGTTATTCTTTCGGCGTCGGGCAAAGGCTTTATTTTAAGCAGCGCCCGATACAAAAGTATAGCGTCCGCGATGAGGGCTCGGGACTCCTTATCCTTCCCCGATTCGGGCCCGGGAAGCCCTCCGAATGGTTCGCCCCGAGCTTTCATTATTACTATTTGGGGCAGTACTTTTATGATTTCGCCGGCCTTAAGCTCATTTTTTAGCTCGGCAAGCGCCGCCCGCCCGATTTTAAGCTTTAGTATCGGATTCATCTTTTTGTGCGGATTTAACAAGTTTTGATATTTTTTCGCCCAATTTGTTTTTATACACTATGGCGATATACACGATAAGCGCGGTGGCGGAAACCCAAAGCTCGATGGCGTAAAGCCTTCTTTTGTACAGGATCTCATCGGGCACTTGCCCCGCCCTCCGCCAAAGGCTCATAGTGGGGCCCATTCCCTCGGGCACGATGTAGAGGAAGGTTACGGCGCAATAAATTATCTGATAAAGAAGAAGCAAAATAATGGCGTAATTAAGAAGCTTCCATCTGATGGAGTAAAGCGTGCAAAAAAACTTTTTCATAAGCCGCCCCCTGCGGTTTTTCTTAATTATATATCATTCGGGGCAAGTTTTCAACCGCGCTATAACTCGGCTATGGCTACGCCTATATGCTCCCTGCCCTTTAGGGCGTGCGCCTTGTCGCGGGCGTTGAAGTACAGATACAGCCTGCCCTCGGAATAGCACAGGCAGCAGGCGTAAACATATTGCGCCATCCAGTCCTTGCGCCCCTCGCACTCGGGGCAGATTTGCGGCTCTACGAGCGGCTTTACAAACTCAAACGACTTGCCGTCGTCGGATTTGAGAAGCATTATGGCGCTGTGGGAATTGCCCTCGCCGTCTTTGTAGATGCCGTTCTGAAGCCCGATGTAGCAGTCCTTAAGCCTGTAGACCTTTATGCAGCCGCAACAAATATTAAGGTATTTGCTGTTTTCGTCGGGTTTAAGGATGGGCTCGCCCAACGGGACAAAACCATCCGTGAGGCTTCCGCTTTCGGCATAGGAAATGTATGTGGGCTCCGAAAACCCGCAGTCTTTAATATAAGTCAGCCCCGCAGAAAAGTACAGCCTGTTTTTGCCGTTTTCCCTCATTAAAAACGGGTTGGAAACAGAGTAGCTGTCGCCAAAGCGCATATAATCGCGGTTTGCGCCTATAACCTTTTTCGGCTTGCTCCAGGTCACCAGATCCTTGCTTGTCACAACATAAATTTCGGAAAACCATTTACCGCCGATAAGCGATAGCCCCCTCTCGGGCAGCGGCTGAAGCCTTTCATAATAGAGGTAATATACGCCTTCTATGTAATTGATGTCGGGGCGCATGGCGCGTCCCAGAACCTTGCCCGCTCTTTGCCAGGCTATGCCGTCCTCGCTTTCATATCTATATACACCCATAAGGGTATGGCAAAACATATGCCACTTTTTGTCGTGCGACTGTTCGGGCGTAAGGACGCTTGGGTCGGCTACGACAGTGGAGAGCCCGAAGCGGTTAACAACAGGGTTTTTCTCATATAGCCTAAACTTCGATTTCTCAAGTTTCTCAAACGAAATATGAAGCATATAAACCTCCCCTTAGCGTCTGATTTTTCAAAAAAAAGCTGTTTCAGTCGGAAACAGCTTCTTTTGCGGTGGTTTGGGTTTGGCTCTTGTCCCTTCTCATGAGCACGAATTTGTTTATCGGATATATCACGAAGAATCCGCTCATTTGCACTATAAGCTTTGCCAGGAAGCCCGCGGCGTCGGCGTTGGCTATAACCTTGCACAGCGCGTTATTCAGCAGCCCGCCTACATACATATTGAGGCCAACCACGATAATTACCGCCATAATGGCAAAGCCCACGGCGCTAAGAACGATATTATTGGTTGATTTGAAGGTCTTTTTGAAATTGGTTATAAACTTAAGTGCCTGCCCGATAACAGAGGATACCACAAACGCTATAAAGGCGCCCAGGCCTCCCGCCTCGGTGGGGTATACAAATACAAACCAGTTAAGCGGCTTGTTTATGCCGTTATTGGGCAGAACATAATTAAGCAGCGAAAAGACGCCAAGCTCAATCCAGCCCGCCAAAACCGAAAAAAATGGTATATTTGGCAAACTCCCATGCGGTAGGGTTTTTCTTAAAAAACTCTTTAATTTTTCCCATCTTGTAAATTCCTTTGGGTACATTATAAATGCCACACCCCGCCCCGTCAAGCATGAATTACAAGAGAGGTTGCGTATTATGAAACAAAACGGGTATAACTAAGCGCTTGCCAGCCGATCGGATGGGATTTTAAGCTCGTTTTTATAGGATAGCTTAAGAAGAATGGGGGTTAGCAGCGAGGTAAGCACGATGAGGATAAGGGTAAAGGGCATTATTCCTTCGTTAACAAGCCCTGCCGATATGCCTTTCTGCGTGCAGACAAGTATAACTTCGGCCCGGACCATCATACCTAGCCCCACCCTGAAGCTGTCTTTGTTCGAAAAGCCGCAGATTTTCGCCCCCAGCCCGCAACCTAAAAGCTTGCCTGCAATACCTGCCGCGACAAGCAAAAGCCCGAAGGCTGCCATTTGCCCGTTGATGGCGTCAAAGGAAGTCTGAATACCGATATTGGCAAAGAACACCGGCCCGAAAATCATATAGTTGCTTATCTCAATTTTCTGGTCGACATAATTGCGGTCGCTTATGGCGGACAAGATAAGCCCCGCCACATACGCGCCCGTGATGTCGGCAACATGGAACCACCTTTCGGCTGCCCACGAGAACAAAAAGCAGGTAGCGAAGGCAAATATGGGTATCCTGCGGTGATGCCCGTACTTTTGGGACATCCATTTAAAAAGCAGAAGGACGGGTATGCCGACGGAAAAGGCGGCGACAAAAAAGGCGGCCATAAGCCCGATGGATATGCCGACATCACTCACATCGTTGGTGTCTTTAAGGCTTATAAGCAGCGAAAGGAGGATAACGCCGATAATATCGTCAAGGATGGCGGCGGTTATAACCGATGTGCCCACCTTGCTGTTAAGCTTGCCCAGCTCCTTAAGCGTAGCCACGGTTATGCTAACCGAGGTCGCGGCGAGAATTGTGCCGTAAAAGAGGTTTTCTATTATATGCCTATGCGTAAGCGACCCGAACCCGCCGTTAAAGGCGCAAGCCACCAAAAACCCAAGCCCCAGTGGGAACACAACGCCCAATATCGTGATTACGACAGACGCGCCGCCCGTTCTCTTAAACTGCCCGATATCCGTTTCGATACCGGCGGAAAACATAATAAGTATAACGCCGATTTTGGCGATAAACGAAAGGCCCTCTAAGGTATCCTCGGTAAAAATCTCCTGGTTTGGGATAAATTTGATAAGCCCAAGCAGAATACCCGCGGCAAGCATACCCACAACCTGAGGTAAGCCTATGCGCCTGCTTCCCAGAGAAAGCAATTTGGACAAAACCAATATCATTGCTAAAGGCAACAAAAGTTTATAGTATTCCATATCCCACCGATTCATTAAAGCGCTTTTGCGCGCCCTTACCTTCTTTTGCCCCATTATAGTCCTTATAAAATATATAGTCAATCGTTTACTATATGTTTGTCGAGGCAAAAACGATATTTTTATTTACAATAAAATAGCAAGAAATTTTCATCAAAATGCTACATCCCCGCCGAAATATGCTATAATTTAGCAAAAATAAAATTCAATAAAAATGGTGGCTAAATGAAAGTTTACAAGGGTACGATAATTTCGGTAGACGCTAACAACGGGATTTACAAATACCTGGTTGAGGACATGGGCAAAATTGTTTTTGTGGGCGACGAGCTTCCCGCCGAATATTCGGGCGCGGAGGTTGTAGATCTCGGAGAGGGGGCGCTGATGCCCACCTTTGCAGACACTCATTCGCATTTTGCTTCGTTTGCCGTGCTTGCCACAACGGTAAGGCTGGATAAAGCCGAAAGCAACGCCGAGATGCTCGAACTTCTTAAGGCAAAGGACAAAACCCTTAAGAAAAGCAAGATGATAATGGCGTACGGCGCGCACGACAGAGTGCCCGAAGGAAGGCTTCTCGACAAGGGCGACCTCGACAGGCTTTTCCCCAAAAGAAGGGTTGTAATAATCACAAAAGACGGGCATACCGCAATTCTGAATACCCAAACCCTCAAGAAAATGCCCAAAGACCTCAAAAAGGTTAGAGGCTACGATACCGAAAGCGGCATTATCCACCACGAGGCTTTTTATAAGGTAGTGGACAATCTGCCCAAGGTGCTGGATAAGCTGGATGTCCTCAACTCCTTCCAGCAGGCGATAGACGAATACATTAGCAAGGGCGTAAGCATTGTAAGCGCCATGAGCGGCTCGGGATTCCCCCGCGACCTGGATGTAGACTTCCTCACCTGGCTTTCCCGCGGGCAGGGCAGCGGCTTTACCTTCAGGATTTTTATCCAATCCTTCGATATCAAAAAAGCCCAAAAGAGAAAGCTCCCCCGCATAGGCGGCTGCTTCAAGACTGCTCTGGACGGCAGCATAACCTCGCGCGACGCAGCGATGCTCGAGCCTTACGAGGGCACCGAAAACAAAGGCATACTGTATTACACAGACGAAGAGCTGTTTGAAAACCTCGACCGCGCAAACCGCGCGGGCTTGCAGATACAAATGCACGCGATAGGGGACGCCGCTTTCGACCAGGGCGCCAGGATGCTCAAAAAAGCGCTGGACGCCTACCCCCGCGAGAACCACAGGCACGGGCTTATACACGCCTCGATAACCACCGACGAGGGTATAAAGATTTGCAAGGACTATAATATTCAAATCCTCGCACAGCCCGCCTTCCTCATCCCCGAAATGATAGAGTACATGTACGCCGCCTTGGGCGACAGGCTTTACAGAGGCGAGCGCTATAAGACCTTTCTGGAAAACGGTATAGTAGTTTCCGCGGGCTCCGACGCCCCCGTCACCATGCCAGAACCTATGGAGTGGATACATAAAGCCTGCAACCACCCCAACGAGGCGCAAAAGGTTACCTTAAGCGAAGCCATAAGGATGTGCACCTACAACGGCGCTTACGCCACCTTCGACGAAAAGGAGAGGGGCAGCCTCGAGGCCGGCAAATTCGCCGATATGGTCATACTCGACAAAAACCCCTACGATGTGCCAGTAGACAAAATCAAGGACATACAGATAAAATCAACCATCTTAAGAGGCAAAACATATGTGCCCAAAAAGCGCAATATCCTCTTCACCGTACTCAAAGGGATGTTCAGAAAAGGCGTTTGCTGAAAATCACTGTGACAGAGAACAAAAAAGAAGCTCACGGGCTTCTTTTTTTTGGCTTCAATTTCACAAAAACCAAACCGAGGGGGCTATTTAATTGATATTGCCCGCGGGATGTGCTATCATTATGAAAATATTAATAACCATTTATCAGGTGAAAGCGGGCGTATCATGACAGACAAATACATCGACATCCACGCGCATATTTACCCCGACCCGATAGCTGCCAAGGCGGTAAAGGCGATAGAAAACTTTTATGATATCATCCAGACCAATTACCAGGACGGCACGGCGGCGGGGCTTGTAAGAATCTGCCAAAGGGCGGGCGTTGTTAAGGCTGTGGTACATTCGGTGGCGACCTCTCCCAGACAGGTAGAGAGCATAAATAACTTTATCGCCGAAGCGGCGGCAAGCAACCCGATGTTTATACCCTTTGCCACCCTGCACCCCGATATGAGCGCCGAAGCCGTAAGGGCGGAATGCGGAAGGATTAAGGGGCTCGGCATGCGCGGTATAAAGCTTCACCCCGACTTCCAGAGGTTTGACGCCGACGGCAAAGAAGCGGTTAAGCTATTTTCCAACATCGATGAAGATTTGCCCGTAATGATTCATTCGGGTGACAAGAGATATACATTCAGTACCCCAAAGCGTATAATTTCTATCGCGAAAAGATTCCCGCAACTTAGGTTTATAGCCGCGCACTTCGGCGGGTATTCCGAATGGGAGTACGCCGAAGGTTATATCGAAACACCCAATGTTTACTTCGACACCTCGTCATCGCTTGCCTTTCTGGAGCCGCAAAGGGCGGCCGAAATTATAAACCGCCTCGGCGTCGAAAGGTTTATGTTCGGCACCGATTACCCGATGTGGAGCGCCGACGACGAAATAATAAGGGTCAAAAAACTGGGCCTTTCGGAAGAGGACGAGGATAAGATTTTCTACCATAACGCCGCCGGATTTTTCGGGCTGGAGTAGAATAAAGATATCAGAATTTCTTAAGGCGGCGCTTATGCGCCGTTCTTCATATAGTTATTGATTTTATCACCGAGTTGCTATATAATAATTTTATGTTAAATAAAAATAAGAAAGAGTCGGGCTCGGTTAAGGCGGGCAGCACATACAAAAAAATAAAGATAATTACCATCGCGGCGCTTTCGGCGATTCTTGTTACAATAATCGTCATCGCCGCTTTTTATATTCCCAAAGCTATCGAAACCGAAAGGGCGAGGCAGGAAGCCAAGTCCAGAATCGTGCGCTATACCTATTGCTTTGCCATAGACTACAACGACAGGCAGGGCATCAGAATCCCCACCGTGTGGACAAAGGATTTCGAGCTTAAGGACTTCCGCCAATGGAACGACAACCCGGGCGCCGCCATGGTAGACCCCTCCGGCATACTTAAGGCGGGAAGCCTTGCCGAAAAGGGTGACCAAACCACAATCACATTCAGCCTGGACGGCAAAATTGCCTGCGTGATTTATGTCTATGTAGTCGAAGCCGAGGGGTATATCTCCTCCGTTGCCGACCTCAAAAACCTCGATAACCAAAGCGGGGCGTATATCCAGACCGAGGATATAATGCTTACCGAAAGTGTTTCGATAAAGAATTTCAGGGGCAAGTATTACGGCAACCACAGGGTAATTTCGGGGCACGATGTAAGCGCCGGCGGGGGGCTTTTCGATACCTCTCTGGGCGGCGGGTTTTACGGCATAGCCCTCACCAACATTAAAGGCAAAATCGAAAACGCCTCAGACGGCTACTACGGAGCGCTTCTTAATAAGGGCGAGTATTGCAAGATAGAATATTGCTCGGCCGAGGGCGGCTTCGAGGCAAAAAATGTTGGAGGAATCGGCGCGGTAGGTGGCATAGCCGGCTATATGAAGGGCTTAAGCCGCCTTGCCGACGAAGACCCTTACCTCGACCATGTCGAGGCCTGCACCACCAACCTCAATATAAAAGCGGAAATATCCGGCGGCAGCCCCAGGATAGGCGGGGTTATAGGCTATGCCGAGAATATGACCATAAGCGACACCACCATACGAGGCAAAATAGAGGTATCGGTGCCCGACGCCCTCAATATTGTAAGGCTTTACGCGGGCGGCTTCGCCGGCGAAATCAAAAGGGTGTACGATTTAGCTGCGAGCAGGATAACATATCTCGATTCCAGTTACAATCTTGTTTCCTACGCCGATATAACCGTATCCGTTACGGGCGGCGACGAGCTTAAGACCGTTTACGCGGGCGGCATTTTCGGCTCGGTAACCAATCTTTCGGCGGGCAATATTTTCTGCGAAGGCTCGTTGAGCATAAACGGCGGCGGCGCGACGGTGGTCGCGGGCGGCGTCGCGGCGAGGTCCGAAAACGAAATGCGCATAGGCGATTATGTCGGCAGCATCCGTATGGATATCCATAAGTGCAAGGTTACAAAAGCCATCTCGATAGAATCAAGCGGCGATGTGATAGCGGGCGGCATAGCGGGCTACGCGATAAAAACCGACCTCGACGAAAACGAGGCAAAAAGCCCTGCCGTCACGGGCAGCCGCGAGGGCAGGCAAACCCACATATCGGACGGCATCGGCATGACGGGCGCCGCGTAAGGCTAGCTATACGGGGTTTGGTGTTGCATACGGGGCAAAATGTGCTACAATATTAAATATGCCGATCTGTTGAGAATCGGCGGCGGAGAATAACTCTTCACGGGGAGAAACAATGATTTACAACCTTAAGAGCAAGAATTACTGCAAGTTCAAGGTTTTTGAGGATAATAAGCTTCCCGCTCGCGGATACTTTATTCCGTTCTCGAGCGAGCTTAAAGCGGTTAACGCCGCACCTCAGGACAGAAGGTATATAAGCGACAAGGTTCGCTGCCTTAACGGCATCTGGGACTTCGCCTATTTTAAGAATTACAAAGAATTCCCCAAAATTCTGGATACCTCAAAAATAGCTTTCGACAGGATACAAGTGCCTTCGGTGTGGCAGGCCCTGGGCTACGAGCCCCCGTTTTATGTAAACGGCAAGTATCCCTTCCCCGTAACCCCGCCCAAAATCCCCACCAAAGACAGCACCGGCACCTATAAAGAGGACATAAACGGCACCGAGTACGCCTGCGGGCGCAAGCAGTACAACAGCAAGGGCGTGTACCGCACCTTCTTCAGAATTGACGACCTGAACAAAAGATACATTTTGTCCTTTCTGGGCGTGGCGCCCTGTGTCGAAGTCTACATCAACGGCAGGTATGTTGGCTACAGCGAAGGCTCCCACAACACGGCGGAATTTAATATCGACAGCTACATTCAGCCGGGCGAAAATGAGCTTGTCGCCGTTGTCCACAAATGGTGCAACGGCTCCTACCTCGAGGACCAGGATATGTTCCGCCACAACGGCATATTCCGCGATGTCCTTCTATTCGCCAACGAACCGTCCTACATATACGATTTTTCCTTTGTGCCAATCAAAAAGGGCGACAAGTACGACGCAGCGGTAACCGTAAGGGTAAACAACTTCGAGGGCTGCAAGGTAAGGGTTTCGCTGAGCCGAAACGGCAAAACCATTGCCGCCAGAATTGCCGACGCCGAGCATTACACCCGCTTCGTTCTCGAAGGGCTCGAGGTAGAGGAATGGAACGCGGAAGTCCCCACCCTTTACAACTTCACGCTTACGCTTTATAAAGACAAAATCCTCACCGAAGCCATCTGCAAGCAGGTGGGCTTCAAGACGGTTACCATCGAGCACAACAAATTCCTTATTAACGGAAGGCTTGTAAAGCTTAAGGGCGTAAACCATCACGACACCAACCCCTACACGGGCTACTATATGACCCCCGCCGACATGATAAAGGATGTCGAGATTTTCAAGGCTTTCAACATAAACACCGTGCGCACCTCGCATTATCCGCCCGACCCCATGTTTATCGAGCTTTGCGACATATACGGCGTTTATGTAATAGACGAAGCCGACATCGAGTGCCACGGCACCCTCTACCCCTGGCAGATAAGCGGCAACCGCAAATGGAAGCGCCATTATTGGGACAGGGTATCCCGTATGTACTACCGCGACCGCAACAGCTGCAGCGTCATTATGTGGTCGCTCGGCAACGAGTCGGGTGGCATAAAGTGCCACGACTATTGCTATGCCAAACTTAAAGAGGTTTCGGCTTTGCCCGTCCACTACGAAGGCGCCACCCGCACCAGGCGTATAGGCTACGATGTCGTATCCGATATGTATACCTCGGTTGAAAACTTAAGAAGGATAGCCAAAGGCAGCTACGGCAACGCCGGCAGAAGGCTGGCGCTCGCCAAAAAGCCATACTTCCTGTGCGAATACGCCCACGCCATGGGCACGGGACCCGGGAGCCTCGAGGAATACTGGCAGGAATTCTACGCCCACGATAACTTTATGGGCGGCTGCGTATGGGAGTTCGCCGACCACGCCATCTTCCATAAGGACAAAAAATTCAGATACACCTACGGCGGCGACCACGGCGAATATGTCCACGACGGGCATTTCTGCGTCGACGGGCTGTTCACCCCCGACCGCGTTCCGCACGCCGGAGCGTATAACCTCAAGAATGTCTACCGCCCCGTAAGGGCGAGGCTTGCGGGCAACGGCATAGTCGAGTTCACCAACTGCAACAGCTTCCGCTCGTCGGGTTACCTCACCGTAAATGCCACGCTGTATATCGGCGGCAAAAAGGCAGGCACCTACGACCTAAGCTGCGACATCCCGCCCGGAAAGAGCCAGACCTTCAACCTTCTGCTTTTCGATACGGCGGGCGATATCTGGCTAAACATAGATTACTGGGACGGCGAAACCCCCGTCGCCACCGAGCAGTTAAGGATATCCGAGCAGCTTCCTTCCGTAAAGACAGCCGAGGGCGGCAAAATCTCCGTAAGCTCGCAGCCCAAAATTCTCGCCGTAAACTTCAGCGGCGGCAGGATTGTTTTCGACAAGGATACGGGAGGCATCGTGGAATACTCCTGCGACGGCGTCGATTACCTCGTTAGCAAGCCCTTAAGAAGCGACCGCTTCGGCAGCGCCGTGTACACAAACATTTTCCGCGCGCCAACCGACAATGACAAATATATAGCGGGCAGTTGGTATAGGAAAGGCTACGATGCCCTTACCCCCGTAAAGGTGTCGATGTCGCACGCCGAAAAAGAGGATGTCGTGGTTGTAAAGGTAACCTCCGAGCTTACCCCGCCAAAAGGCAGGGCGCTGTTCCTCACCGAAGACAGCTACGCCATATACCCGAACGGCAGCGTCAAGGTTCGCACAAGGCTTGTGCCCCTGCGCAAGAAGCTTCCCGACCTCCCCAGGGTAGGCAAGACTATTGAACTCAAAAAGGAATTCGACGATATAATCTACTGCGGCATGGGTGATATGCAAAACTATCCCGACTTTACGGCTCACGCAAGGCTTGGCGTATACAGGGCAAAGGTTAAAGACTTTATGAGCTATAACATCAAGCCCCAGGAGAGCGGCAACCGCTGCGATGTGCGCTACGCCGTAATCCGCAACGGCGAAGGCGCCGGGCTTATGATTCTCGCCGACGCCGCGCCATTCAACCTTAACGCCAAAGAAATAAGCGACAACGGGCTTGCCGCCTGCCGCCACGCCGAGGATATAACCCCCGCGCAGGACAGAAACTATATAAGCGTAGACGGCTTTGTGGGCGGTTTGGGCAGCGGAAGCTGCGGCCCGCGCCCGCTAAAAGAGTACAGGCTTAACGCCGACGAGGCGTATTTTACTAGCTTTACCCTTATCCCCTTTACGAGCGTAAAGGACGAGAACATAATATTCTAGACCCCCGACGGAGGCGGACACATGAAAATTTACGCCGTAGACAGCAAAAAAGTCATAAATAACTACTTCGACATGAGCGAGCTCGCGGACGCCCCCTCTGGGACGAGCTTTTTGTACACCACCTCCCGCTACCAATACTTTGTGGCGCAGCTTGTGGCTGTAAGCGACATCACCGAAGAGGTGGATGTCATAACCTCGCCACTGGTCGGAGAGGGGCAGGAGCTTCCCAAAGCGGTTATGTGCCTCAACACGGCGGGGATAAGCCACACGGGCCTGTTCTTTTACCGCAAATTGAAGCTTTTCGCGGGTAAGATGCAGCCGCTTTATATCGGCTTCGACCTTTCGGAAGCCAAGCTGGGCACATTCGCCACCACGGTCACGATAGGGACGGTAAAGGTTAAGCTCACCCTAAACCTGAACGACGAGCTTGTCTTTAACGAGGGCGCCGACGACATTTACTCGGGCGGAAGGCTCAAGTGGCTCAACTCGACCCTGGGTGTTAAGGATTCGCCCGTAAAAGGCTACAACATCCTCGCCGCCGAAGAAAACAAGCTGCTGTTCACAGGCAAGGAAGCGATAATAGCGAACGACGGGCTTATATCCGATGTCATCTCCTTCTTTACCCCCAGCAACTATATTGCCGCGCAGCCCCAGAATAACCTTTTCTACAACCCGATGGAGTTTGTGGTGGAGGGGCAGAGGTACAGGTACTCTAAGCAGCGCGTAAGCGGCAAGGGCGGCACGGTCACCTTCTCCGCCGAGGGCAGAAGCGAGGCAACCCGCACCGAGATTTCGGGCACCGCCAAATACGAAGGTTACATCGACTACCGCATAAAGCTGTTTGCCGAAAAGGATATCATAATAAACAACATCGCCCTTAATTTCTACTTCGCCGCCTGCACCTTTAACGCCGGCCTGGGCAAGAGAGGCGGGTATTTCGCGCCCATAGAGTATGTCTGGGACAACGCAAAGCAGCACGATTCTGTCTTTGTGGGCGACATCAACTGCGGCGCAAGGGTGCGCTTCAAAGATAAGCAGGATATGCTTCCCTTCGAGGGCGAGCTGTACAAATACAAGCCTTTCAAACTGCCCGTGTTTTCGTGGGACAACCGCGGGGCGGGCGGCATAACGCTGGCAAAGACGGATAAAGGCGCCGCGCTTACGGCGTATACGGGCAAGGTGGTTTTGCCCGCTGGCAAGTCCATGGAGTTTAATTTCGAGCTTCACTTCACCCCATTCAGGCAGCCCGACCTGGCCGCGCAGTTCGGCATAAAAATGGCAAACATCGGGGACGAGGGCCCGTTCGTCAAGCGCGTGGAGCGCGCTTCGTGGTACAAAAACAACGCCGTCGAGCTTACCTGGGGCAAACCTCCCTACAACGATATAAATTATCCGTTTACCGACTTTTGTGATATCAAAAATGCCATTTTGGTAGCCCGAAGCAAGGGGTTTAAGGTTTCGCTGGATTATTCTCTCTGGCATACATCCGAGAACAACCCCGAGTTAAACTGCTTTAAGGCTTTCGGCTCCGAGTTTATCCATCGGGCGCAGGAAGGCGACAGGGAGCTTTCTAATAAGTTCGGCGCGGGCACGGTTGCCGCGGTAAGGCAAAGCTCAGGAAAGGGCGGGGGGCAGGCCTCGGTGCTTCTCGAAACCGACTCCCGCATGGACAATTATTTCGCCGAGGCAGTAGGGTACATTTACGAGAACCTGCGCGCCGACGGCATAGGCATCGAGGGTGCGCATGTCTGCCGCGATGTCGCCGAAAGAATCAGAAGGATTTCGGACGGCTGCGCCGCCGCGCTCGGCATAACCCTAAAGGAAAGCAACAACTTCACCGAGGAGAGGGCTCTTGCCAACTCGTTAAATATCCATACCCACATCCTGCCCTTTGTGGACAGGATTTCGGCGGACGCGTCCTTTGACGGCTGCAGGGACGAGGACTATATCCTCACCGAGGTATCGGGCGCCCTTTACGGCGTGCCCGCCGAATACGCCTCGCCCTCATTTAACGCTATCGAGGCCCTGCTTTACGGCATGAGAATAAGGTGCGGCGAAGGCGGCGAGAAGAACGAGGCGTTTTTAGAGTCTCTCTACGGCGTGCTGGAACGCTTCGGCATTGGCGGCGCCCGCATGTACGGCTTCTGGGACAAAACCAACCCCGCCTCCACCGACAAGCAGGATGTCAAGCTCACATCCTACATCAACGGCGGCAAGCTGCTTGCCGTGGTGTTCAACAAGAGCAAAAAGCCCGTGGAGTTCGATATCGGCATCAACCCCAAACTCGGCTACACCTCGGCGGGCAAGACCATAACCACCCCCCTGGTGATAGGGCTTCAGAACGAAAAGGCCATCAACTTCAACAAGTCATTCCGCCTCAAAGGAAATTCGGGAATGCTGCTTCTCGTCGAATAGAGGCGTATCCTCAGGAAAAAAGATAGTAAAAACTGCCCGCCATTTTAGGGCAGTTTTTTTTGAGCAATAACTCTTGAAAAGAGGGCAAGCCTATGCTATACTAAAGCAGTATATTATAAATATATATTTAACGCGCGGGCGGTTTATGTTATAATAAGTTTTGCCCGCGGGCAAGCACTCAATATTCCCACAGGGGGTATGCCAAATGGCAAAAGCTACCAAAAAGTCAGTCTTACTTGCAGTTGTCGTTGTCCTTTGCGCTCTGCTATTAGTCGCGGTTTATCTCGGAAGGGTGGCGGCACAGCCTGAGGCTTTAGCGGAAACCTGGGACGACCTCGCCACCGAACCTGTAGGTATGGCGGGAAGCGGCTCGCAGGTAGCCCCCTATCTTATAACCTCGGCGAACGACCTTGCCCGTATGTCCGTATGGGTAAATTCGGGCGAGTACGCCGACAAACACTACGCTTTAACCAATGACATCGATTTAAGCGGATACGCCTTCACCCCCATCGGCAACCCCGTGTCCCCCTTTGCCGGCACCTTCGATGGGCAAAACTTCAAAATTTCGGGGCTTAAGGTAGAAGCGCAGGGCACAGAGGGCGGCGAATATTGCCTCGGCCTCTTCGGCGCGGTATCCTCAGGCGCCCAGATTAAATCCCTCGGGCTTAACGGCGGGGATATTTCCTTTACTTCGGACGAAAAGATAGCTTCCCTTCATGTCGGCGGTATCGCGGGCGTAAACGGCGGAAGGATAGAAAATGTTTATTCCTATGTCAACATAAACATCACCGTTAACGGCTATACTGCCGAAGCGGCGGCGGGCGGCATCGCGGGCAGAAACGAGGCAAACTGCGATATCGCGGGCTCTCTCTTCGCGGGCGAAATAGCGGTAAGCGGCGCTCTCGACGCCGTCGGAGGCATTTCGGGCGACAATTACGGCAGGATACAAAACACATATAACGCGGGTGAAATATCTGTGGAAGACCCCTCCGGTTCCACCTTCGCGGGCGGCATAGCCGGCATAACCCGCATCGGCTCGGATACCGCTTTTTCGGTTAACGGCGGCCCCGTCATTAGCGCCAAAGCCGGCGGTGTTGCGGGCTACAGAGAAAGCGAAACGATGGTAATAAGGTACTCTTATTACTCTTCCGACTTAAGCCTTACGCAAAGCGCCGTATTCGGCGAGAATGATATAATAGACGGCGGCACCAACAGGGTAAGAGGCTTCACTTCCGAGCAGCTGCATAACGCCACGCTCACATCCCTAAACCTTTCCGGCGGCGTTTGGGCAAGGTACAGTTCGGCCTTCGACGGCGGCAGGTACTTCGCGCCCTATATTACGGCGATAGACGCCATCGACCCCGCCTTAAGCCGCGGCGCTGTCGCGCTAAGGGTTTACGGCTTCGACAGGGCAAAGCTTGCCGACATCTCGGTGTACGGGCTAAGCCAGAACCCCTACCTTCTCGAAAACGCCACTCACTTTACAAGGCTTGCCCAGTTTGTCAATTCGGGCACGGCGTACACGGGCAGATATTTTATGGCTGTGGGCGACCCCCAGGGCTATCTTGACCTAAGCGGCTTCGAAAGCACGATAGGCACAAAAGGGCTTTCGGGCGGCGACAAGCCCTTCGACGGCTTATTCGACGGCAACTTCACGATTATCAGGAATTTCGGGCTCGACAGAAGGTCGGCAATCACCGACGACCAAAAGAGATACTTAGGCCTGTTCGGCTTTGTAGGCACCAATGGTTTTATCCGTAATGTTACGCTGGATACCGACTGCTATGTTTACGCCAAAGAGTCCTCGGGAAGCCTTGTGGGCTACAACATGGGCCAACTCGAAAACATCGAGTCCCGCGCCGAGGTAAGAGGCAACGCCTGGATAGGCGGCATAGTGGGCTACAACCATTCCGAAGGCAAGATGTATGATATCTTAAGCCTTGTCACCCTACAGGGCAACGCCGAGGCCTCGCACATTTACGGCGTTGTCGGCGACGGCTACATAACGAACAGCCGAAATGTATGGTATGTGGCGCCTTACACGCAGGGCACGGTTATTGCGACGGGCGGGCGCGGCAGGGCGCTTATAGTGGATATCCCGGGCGCGCAAAAAATCAAAGACACCTCCTCCGACCCGCGCGGCATAATCGTGTACGGCGCGACAGGCGATTCGGGCTTCCACGGGCTTAAGGCAACAAAGAACGCCAACGGCAGTATGAGGTTCGAGGGCAGGGTGGACGACCCCGTAAGCCAATGGAGCATCGAGTACAGGCTCGCCAACGAAACCGTAATACAATCGTCTATGATTTATACTCCGGGCTCGGACGAAACCAATTATAACGAAACGGTATACGCAAGGCTGGTAAAAACCGTTTTGGCAAACGATTTCGGCTCTCCGGCGTCCGAGCTGTATTTTTCCAAGCAGGGCAGCTCTTACACTACCCAGGCCAAGCTGTATAAAGGGCAGAACGCCGTGCTTTACAGCGAAATCCCCGAAGGCAGTTACTTCTACGGGGCTTATGCCCTGATTGAAGCGGGGGGAGGCATTAATTACGATTACGAATTCCCATTTACATATTCGTATTCGGACAGCGAAAACAGGCTATCCATAAGGTTCGTGATGTCCGAGGACCTCTATCAAGTAAACCCCGATATCAGGCACATCAACGCGCCCGACATAGACACCAAGATATACGACGGCACGCCCTCGCTCTATATGTCGGGGCAGCCCTATGCCGTAAATATCCCCGGTTTCTCGGTAACCTACGCTTACAGCGTGGCGGGCGGCGCTCCCCGTAATGTCGGCAACTATTACCTCACGGTAAATGTAAGAAGCGCCGACGGCGTATTCAGGGGCAGGGAGAATAAGCCGTACTCCATAATTCCCAAGAGCATTTCGATAGACGAAGATATGCTTACGAGGGTAAAGGAATACGACGGCTCGCTTGCTCCCGTAAACGCGCCCGTCATCAACCAGCACCTCATAGAAGAGATAATCCCCGCGGACAGGGGCCTTGTAATAGTCACATCCTTGGCAACATATCAAAGCACAGAGATAGGGTTCGCCCTCGCCGACTTTACCTTTACCTTAACCGGGCCCGCGGCAGCCAACTACTCCACCCCTGCCGATATCGTTAATGTACCCTGCGAAATCGTCAAGAGAGAGCTAGTGATCGAAATACAGGAAAGCAGCCTTACCTATGTTTACAATGGTCTTGCCGCCGAAGTAAGCTATTTCGGCTTCAAGCAGGGCAGGGCGCCACTTTTCGACCTTGTCCCCCAACTTGATATTTATTTCTCTCAGGATATCGTGGGCACCAGGATAGAAGCAAAGAATGTCGGCGAGTACGATGTCAATGTACGCTTCATCGAGACAACGCACAACAATAAGCCCATAACTTATTATTACACCATCCGTCTGGATAAGGAATACAAGTTCAATATCGTCCCAATGCCCGTCAATATAGAGTTCGGCGACTACGAGGGCCTCGTGTACAACGGGCAGCCCCAGACCATAAAGGCGTTCTACAACGACGAAAACGGTGAAAGGCGGGAAGTCCCCGAAAGCAGCTTCTCCTACGCTATGATACCCGGCACGGGCGATTACAGCGCGCCCGATATGCTAAAGAACGCGGGCTCGTATACCGTTACCGTCACCCTTCCCGTTGGCGGAAACTATGTGGCAACAACCAGCACCAACACCAAAATCGTGCAAATGGCAAAGGCCAGCCAGCCCGCCATAACCATAACCCCGCTTGCGGGCCCCTTTGTGTACGGCGACGCCCCCAGGCTTCTTTCGCTTGACGGCGCGGCGGCGGACTCGACGGGCGAGGTTGTCTATACCGTGCTGTCCGGCAACGCCGTAATAATAGACGGCGACAAGCTGGAGTTCACGGGCGGCGGCGAGGTGTTCTTATCCGCCGTTAAGGCAGCCGACCCCAACTATCACGCCGCGGCAACCCCCAACTACCGCATAGAGGTAGCCAAGGCCACCATAAAAATAGGGCTTGCCGATATAGAAAAGGTTTACGGCGACACTTTAGGTACCCTGGAGTTTATATTCGTAGGTTGGGCGGATCGCGACATCGGCAAGTCGGTTCCCGACGGCTTTGCCGCGCCCACGGTAAGGATTGTCGGCGAGGGCGTTAACGAAACCCTCAACAGGCTCAAAAAGTATAACGCGGGCGTATACACTTTAGAAGTGGCAAACGACGCTTCGTCTTTGGGGTACGATTTCGATTACAGCCTGCTTACCCCAAGCCCCGTATATACCGTTTTGCCCAAGCAAGTAATCCTGCGCCCCGACGATATGGAGCAAACCTACGGCCTGGCGGATTCCGAGGGCAACCCGGCCAGCTTGCGCCTTACTTACACCGTATACAGCAGCGACGGCGAGCCCCTTTCGGTAGCCCTTAACGGCATTGTGCTCAGCAAAGAAGCGGGCTATGTCGTACTTCCCGACAACGGATACTACGAAATTTTCTGCGCCGACGAGGAAGCCGCGAGAGCCCAAAACCCCAACTACAGCATAACATTCGAAACGGGCAAATATTATATACGCCCCAAAACCCTGTACATTTCGGCGGTACCGCAGACCAAGACCTACGGCGACCCCGACCCCGAGCCGAGATTCGAGGTAAGCGGGCTTGCCTACAACGACGAGGTATCCGAGGTAGTGTTCGCGAGAGATCCCGCTAAACCCATCCTCGACCGCGAAGCCGGACAAAACGCCTATTACAGGTATTCGGACGAGCGCGGGGTGTATTTCTACTCGGCGTCCAACATACGGCTTTCCATAAACTATACTTTGGTTTTCATAGAGAATACTCTCACGATTTATAAAGCGGTGCCCGAGATGGTGTCGCAGGGCGAGCTAAATGTGCCTTACGGCAACACGATAGGCACGATAAGCCCCTCGGCGCAGTTCAAGGTTACGATAGGCGGCCGGCTCGAAACGATTAACGGCACTCTGGCCTGGGTTAACCCCTCTGCAAGGCCTACATTCGACGGCGATAACAGGTTCGCCGCAAGGTTTACGCCTGCCCCTCAAGGCGAGCGCGTTGGCAATATCGCCGCGATAACCGTCTACCTCACGGTAAACATCTTTAAGCGCCCCGTAGAACTCACCTTCGAAACTCTGGACTTCACCTACACGGGCAGGGTTCAAAGCCTAAGATATACCGTAAGCAATATCCTCGAAGGCGACGAGCTTGGCGACGAAATTACTTACAGCGCTACCTTTAAGGATGCCGGAAGCTATACCGTTACTATTTCGATAGCTAACGGCAACTATACCCTTATCGATTTCGACGGCGACGAAACGGACGCTCTCGAATTAGAGATTGTAATTAAGAAAGCGCCGCTTCTTATCTACCTCGAAGATATCGAGCTCGGGCAGGATATAACTCCGCCCAAGAACTTCATCTACGAGGGCTTTGTAAACGGCGAAGACGAGGACGACCTTGATGTTAAGCCCGATGTCACCTTCCAAACAGAGCCCGGCAACCACATCATAAAGCCCTTCGGCGCGCAGGCCAAAAACTACGAAATAACCTATAAGGAAAGCCGCCAGTCCGTAACCAAGACAAGGCTCGAGTCCCCCGTGCAGAAGTTCACCATAAACGGAAACTTCGACTTTATGTCCGAAATCACGGTAACAGAGCTAACCAAGAGCGCCAACAGGGGGCTGTTCGCCGAACTCGCCGAACTGCTCGCCCCCATAAAGAGCATGAACAAGCTGGGCGATGTGCAAATCTCGCGCCTGTACGCCATAGACATCACCATAGAGGGCGAGAAGGCCACCCTTAAGGGCGTCAACAGGGCGTCCATCGAGATCCCGCCCCGCCTAAGGGAGTCCCGCAAATTCGCCGTCGTGCTTATTTCCGAAGACGGCTCTATGATGAGGCTCGCCCAGAATGTGGACAGAATAGGCAACACCTTGTACTTCGACATCGAGGACTGCTCGATGGTTGGAATAGTAAATCCTCCCGATTATACATTCGTTATATTGGGCTGCGTAGTTGTTGTGCTTGTTATCGCAGTGTTTACGCTCGATATAGTGAGTGAGCGCCTTGGTATAGGCAGACACAAGAAAAAGAAGGCAAGCAAACAAGGTAATCAAAAATAATAAGGAGGCAATATGGATTTTTCGACAATTACCAATAAACTTGAGGGGGAAATAGCAAATCTTGCCGAGATGGCAAGGGCGAGCACGATTATCGACCCGTCGCTTTATGACAAGTACGATGTAAAGAGAGGGCTTCGCGACATTAACGGCAAGGGCGTCCTTGTAGGGCTTACCGAGATAAGCGAGATAAATTCGTCTTACACAGACGAAAACGGGGTATCGCATCCCAAGGAAGGCGAGCTTTATTACAGGGGGATTTCTATAAACGACATAGTTAACGGCTTTGTCGAGGAAGAGCGCTTCGGCTTCGAGGAGGTTATGTACCTTCTGCTTTTCGGCAAGCTGCCCAACAGCAGCGAACTAAGCTCTTTTATTAAAATCCTTCGTTCCTTCCGAACCCTTCCCCCAAACTTCGTGCGCGACATTATAATGAAAAAGCCTTCCATCGATATGATGAATGTGCTGGCAAGAAGCGTGCTAACCCTTTACGCCTACGACGACAAGGCGGACGATATCACGATACCCAATGTTCTGAGGCAATGCCTGCAGCTTACGGCGCAGCTGCCGCTCATATCTGTGTACGGCTATCATGTTTACAGGCATTACCACACCGGCGGAAGCCTTATTCTTCACAACAGCGACCAATATATGAGCACCGCCGAGAACATCCTGCATATTTTAAGGCCGAACAGCAAGTTTACGGCGCTTGAGGCAAAGCTACTAGACCTCTGCCTTGTATTGCACGCCGAGCACGGCGGCGGCAACAACTCTACCTTTACCGCCCATGTGCTAAGCAGCTCGGGTACCGACACCTATTCGACGATAGCCGCGGCCTTAGGATCCCTTAAAGGCCCCCGCCACGGCGGCGCGAATGTAAAAGTTATAAAGATGTTTGATGACCTCAAATCCTCGGTAAAGGATTATTCGGACGGGGAGATAGTGGGTTACCTCCGCAAAATCCTCCGCAAAGAGGCCTTCGACGGCAAGGGGCTCATCTACGGCATGGGCCACGCGGTATATTCTATTTCCGACCCCAGGGCAGAGATACTCCGCGAGTTCGCGGGGCAGCTCGCCGCCGAGAAGGGCTTGCAGGAAGAGTTCGAGCTTTACCGCAAGGTCGAGCGCTTAGCGCCCGAAATCATTGCAGAAAAGAGCCGCATCTACAAGGGCGTAAGCGCCAATGTAGATTTCTACTCGGGCTTTGTGTATACCATGCTAGGGCTTCCCGTCGAGCTGTATACCCCGATATTCGCCATCTCCCGTATGGCGGGCTGGACTGCCCACCGCATAGAGGAGCTTAGCAACAACGGCAAAATAATCCGCCCCGCGTATAAGGCGGTCGCCGCTAGGCAGCCTTACAAAAAAATAACAGAAAGAGAGTAACGCCATATGCTAAACCTTATTCCGCTTCCGTATAAAAGCGAGGACAAATACGGCGAGTTTATAATAAACAGCTCGACCTCCGTATACGCCGACCACGAGCTGGCGAAGGCCGCCGAGGCCTTTGTTTCCCTCGTAGAGAAGGTGTGCGGCTACCGCATCCATACGGTGCTAAGCAAAAAAGCGGCGGTCAAATTCCTGTACGACCGCGTACAGCCCGAGGAGGGCTACCGCATAGAATGCACCACCGAGCAGCTCAATGTGTACGCCAGCGGTTACACAGGGGCTTTTTACGCCGTTATGTCGCTAAGGCAATTATTCTGTATGGATGTGCCCGAAAAGCCCACCGTCCTTACAATGCACGCCGTATCTATAACCGACAAGCCGAGGTTTGGCTGGCGCGGCGTAATGCTGGACGAGAGCAGGCACTTTTTCGGCGCCGAGGTAGTCAAGAGGCTGCTTGACGCCATGGCGATGTATAAGCTTAATGTATTCCATTGGCACCTTACCGACAACGAGGGCTGGAGGGTAGAGATAAAGAAATACCCCCGCCTCACTCAGGTGGGCGCCCAGAGGCGCGGCACGCAGACGCTTGCCTGGGGCAAGCCCAACATTATAAATTGGGTGCCTTACGGCGGGTTCTACACTCAGGAGCAAATTAAGGATATAGTAGCCTACGCCAAGGCCCGCAACATAATGATTGTGCCCGAAATCGATATGCCCGCCCACTTCGCGGCGGCTGTAGCGGCCTACCCCCATCTTAGCTGCGGCGGCAAGCAAATAGAGCCCTCGGTGCGCCACGGCGACAACGCGGACATAATTGCCTGCGCAGGCAAAGAAACAACCTACAAATTCATTTACGATGTGTTGGACGAGCTTTGCGAGCTCTTCCCGGCGCCTTACTTTCACATCGGCGGCGACGAGGCGAACAAAAAGGAATGGAAGAAGTGCCCCGACTGCCAGAAGACGATAACAGAAAAAGAGCTAAAGGACGAAGAGGCGCTTCAGGGTTACTTCAACAACAAGATAGCTTTGTACCTTAAGCGCAAGGGCAAAACCCTTATCGGCTGGAACGAAATATTAACAACCGACAATCTGGAGCGCGGGGTTGTCGCCCAATACTGGACATCTTACCGCGACAAGAATGTCATAAGGCACGCCGCCGACGCCCGTAAGTTCATAATTAGCAAGCACCAGTACTTTTATTTCGATATGCCCTATGCCAAAGTAAGGCTGTGGGATACCTACAGCTTCGAGCCCGAGGATATCGCTTTAAGCGAAGAAAACTCTCTGGGCGTAGAAGGCCCCCTGTGGACGGAGTGGGTGCCCGACGAAGCCAGGCTTCAGTTCCAGCTCTTCCCCCGCATAGAGGCGCTTTCGGAGGTCGCTTGGTCGCCCAAAGAAGCCCGCGATTACGACGGCTTCCGCAAGAGGCTGCGCAAGCGCCTTGTTGCCCTCGACAGGCTTAAGATCAACTACGCCCCCGAAAACATCTGGGACAAGAGGGGGCTTGCCGCTAACAAAATAAACCACGCTTTCGTGAGGAGGAACGCTCACATCGAATACGAGAGGGCGATGCGGCACAGGCGCCGCGCCAAAAACCAATGACGATATTCAGGCTAAAGCACGAATTCACCCCGCGGGACACATCGGGACACTTCAGGTTCCCTTTTAATATAGATAAAGAATGCCGCAGGCTTACCATAAAATATAAATACAGCCCCAAAACCCTCGAGGACAGCGAGTATTCCCTCCGCCTCATAGACGAGTGCTTCAGAAGGTACGGCATAGAGGCTTCCGAAGAGCGGAAGGCTGCCGAACTTCCGCTAAATAACCTTATAACTATATCTTTAGACTCGCCCGAGGGTTTGGTAGGCACCGCTCACAGGCATCTTAACGACGCCCGATACGAGATATCCGAAAGTTATTCGTCGGCGGGGTTCTTTCCCGCTAAAATAACGGCGGGAGAATGGGCGGTAACGCTGTCGGCTCACGCCGTGCTATCACAAAAGGTAATCGCGGAGGTCGAAGTAAGTGTCGATTGAGTTTTATCCTTTCGAGCTTCATACGCACACCCTCCACAGCGACGGACGGTTTACGCCCGAAGAGCTTGCCTTGCGCGCCGCCGCCGAAGGGCTTAAGGGCTTTGCCCTTACTGACCATAACACCTCGACCGGCAACAGCTACGCCGAGAGGGCGTCTGCGCAGCACAATCTCGCCTTTATAAGCGGGATAGAGTGGACAACCTTTTTCGGGCACATAACCGCGCTGGGCGGCGACTTCGGCATCGACTGGCGCGCGGTAAACCCCAAAACGGTATGCCGACAAGCGGCTTGCGTAAAGGAAGCCGGCGGCTGCGTCGGAATAGCCCACCCCTTTCGGATAGGCTTCCCCATTTGCACGGGAGGAAGCGACGACTGGGGCATACAGGACTATAAGGATTTCACCCACTACGAAATCTGGTCGGGCCCAAACCCACACAAAGAGCCCACCAATGTGTTCGCCGAAGAGCGCTACCGCGAGTTAACCGCGCTCGGAAACCGCCTCGCCTGCGTATACGGCAGGGACTGGCACTCGGCGGAAAGCGGTGTATGCGCCGCCACCTTTTTGGGCATAGAGGGCGAAGTCACGGCGGCAAAGGCTCTGGAAGCCATAAAAAAGGGCAGAAGCTATGTGTCGCTGGGCATCAAAGCGGATATCTCCCTTTGCGACGGCAAAAGGGTATATTATATAGGCGAAAGCGTCCCCGAGGGCGAATACGAGCTTAGCGTTACCCTCACCCCGCCAAGCGAAGGGTTAAACGCCCTAAGGGTTTTCGGAATAGAGGGCATTACCCTTTATACGCAGGATTCTGTTACGAGAATAGGGATAGAAGGCGGGCGGCACAGCAAGAAGCTAAGGCTAGGCAAAGGCTTTTTGCAGGTTACCGTCGAGGGAAGCATCGATAGCGAGGGCGCGCGGCTTGCCGTTGCGACGCCATTCTATATAAACTAAACACGGAGGAAGCAGCATATGATGATTACCGCGCACGGAGGTGCGCTCGCGACGGGCAAAAACACTTACAGGTATTTCCGCAAGATGTCCGATTACAAAATAGACTCCATCGAAGTGGATATTTGGAGCTGGAACAAGGTGCTTCATCTTGCCCATACGCTGCCACGCCCCTTCCTGTTTAGGGCAATAAGGCTTTCGTATGTATTCGATTACTGCAAAAAGCACAATGTAATGGTAAACTGCGATGTGAAGCGCAAGGGGCTTGTCAAGCCCGTCCTCGACCTCGCAAAGAGCATGGACGCCGCCGATTACATATACTTCACGGGCTCTGTCGTGCCTAAGGAAATCCCCAATCTCGACGCGGGCATCGTGTATGTTAACAAACTGTTCTATGACAAAAAATATTCCTTAAGCGTAGAAAACCTGCCCAAAATCAAGGAATACTTAGACAGCTTCAACAACCCCCGCATAAAGGGCATAAACATCCATTATTCTTATGCCTCAAACGAATTTATCAAAAAAGCAAAAGAAATAGGGCTGGGAGTGTCGATATACACCGTAGACGACGCCGCCATGCTCGAAAGGCTCATCGCTTTGGAGCCCGACAACATCACAACAAACAGGATAGACCTCGCTCTGCCTTTGAGGACGGCATATCTTGATTCTTGCAAGAGGTAGTATGATTCGTTACGCAGTTATCGGCATTGGCCGAATGGGAAGTGTTCACGCCAATAACCTTGCAAAGGGCAGGATTAAAGGCGCAAGACTTGTCGCGGTATGCGACACCGATACGCAAAAGCTAAAGGATTTCGGGGCAAAATTCCCCAAAGTAGCCCTTTTTGAAGACCACAAGACGATGCTTTCGTCCGTAAAACCCGACGCCGTTATAGTCGCGACGCCGCACTATTCGCATGTCGAGCTTGTGTGCGACGCCCTTAACGCCGGCGTTAATGTGCTGTCCGAAAAGCCCGCCGCCGTCGAGGCTTGCGAGGCGCAAAAGGCAATCGAACTCGCGAAAAGCCTGCCCCATCTTAAGTATGGTATCATGTATAACCAGCGCACCAACCGCATGTACGCCTACGCCAAAAAGCTTCTCGATTCGGGGGCGCTCGGCGAGATAAAGAGGGTAACCCTCACGATAACCGACTGGTACCGCTCGCAGCACTATTACGACCAGGGCGGCTGGCGCGCCTGCTGGTGCGGCGAGGGCGGCGGCCTTCTTATAAATCAATGCGTCCACCAGCTGGATGTCCTTCAATGGCTTACGGGTATGCCCGTATTCCTTACCGCCTGGGCCGCAACCAAAAACCGCGATATAACCGTCGAAAACGATGTCGTGGCAGTTATGGATTACGCCAACGGCGCCAAATGCGTGTTCACGGCTTCAGGGCACGAGCTAAACGGCACAAACCTTCTGGAGATCGCGGGCGACAAGGGCAGGATAACCATCGGCAAGTTCAAAATGAAATATCTTAAATTCGCCAAGTCCGAAACCGAGGTTAACGCCACCACCACAAAGGGCTACGGCAGGTCGCCTTACAAGGTAAAAAAGCTTACTTACGGTATCCGCAACATATTAAGCGAGCTGAGGACAAGAGGGCAGCAGGCCAATATTATAAGGAATTTCACAAATTGCCTTTTGGGCAAAGCCGAGCTTATCGCCCCGGGCAGCGAGGGCATAAAGGCTCTTTCGATAATAAACGCCATCTATCTTTCGGCATACAACGGCAACAAAAAAGTAGAGTTGCCTCTCGATTACAACGAATACTGCAAACTTCTGCAAAAGCTTAAAGAGGAGGAGAAAATCCAACAATGAGTGTATCTTTCAAAAACGGGGCGATAGTCCGCGAGGGCAAGTTTGTATCTCCCACCTACTATGACATTTCCAACAATCTGTTAACCGCGCAGTTTGACGGCAGGGGAAACATCAGCAAATACTCCGTCGTCAACAAGTGGGAGTTTATCGCTTCGTTTTCCTCATTGCTAAAAATCGGGAATCGGATAATGGATTTTACGGTACCCAAAACCGTAGAAATGATAGGAAGAAAGCAAACGGTTTCTTTTGAGGCCGAAGGCGCCGAAGTAAAAATCACGAGCTTTGCCGACAGCTCGCATAACGCCATTTTTCAGGAGATAGAAGTTTTCGCCAAAGGCTCCGACCTGACTGTCAGGGATGTTTTCAATATCGAGCTTAACGGCGCGGCGTACATCAAAGCGCTCTTCCTGGACAGGTTTTCTCCCAAGACCCTCGGCAAGGCGCTGTTTTCCACCGCTGCGAGGCTTTTGCGCAAGGGCAAGTATTGTGAAACCAAGGACGGCGTTTTTGTCTCGAGGTGCGACCCTCTTGGCGAGTGCTATATCGATATAGCCATGAGCGCCCCCGGGGAGTGGCTGGAACAAAACAGATTTTATGTCAACCAGCACGCCTTCGGTATGGATGTCAGGAAGGGCGAGAGGGGCGTGATGCGCATGGTAATAAGCATGGGCACGAGAGGGGATTTCAGCGATTGCGATGTCCTCGAGTGCTTTAAAAACTTCGACAAGCATAAGCAAGCCTGCGAAGATTATATCGCTTCCTTCCCAATGCCCAAGGTTTGCGACACCGAATTTCTGAAAGCGTTTTTCCACAGCTGCTACAACTGCTGCGTTTCGCTGTATAAAGAAAAGGATGAGTTCAAAGGCTTCCTCGCGGGCCTTGTCTACCAGTCCCCAGCCCGCACCTACTTCAGGGACGGCTACTGGACGGCTCTGGTTGCTTTGCGCTATCAGCCCGAGCTTGTAAAAAACGAAATAATAACCTTATCCAAGGGTATAGACAAAGACGGCGTTTGCCCCTCGGCGGTAAGGTACAACTTCAAAAACTGGTGGGGCAACCACTACGACAGCCCCTCGTTCTTCGCGATACTGCTTTATGACTATGTGCGCGTAACCGGCGACACCGCAATCCTCGACCTCAAATGGCGTGGCAAAAAGACGCTTCTTGACGCCGCAATCGTCGTCATAGAAAAGCTTTCGGAGCGTACCGACAGCACCGGCCTGCTGTATAAAGGCGGCCCTTACAACAGGCGCGACTGGTGCGACAATGTATTCCGCGAGGGCTATGTTACCTACGACGAGGCGCTTTACGCCCGCGCTTTATACGCTCTCGGCAAGCTGACCGAGGGCAAAAACCCCGTGCTTTCGCGTAGCTATTTCGAGCGCGCCCAAAAAGTAAAAGACGCCATAAATACCATACTTTGGGATTCCAAACTTGGGTATTATGTTAACTATAAGAACGAAAACATAATCGAGGACAACCTGTCGATAGACACCGTTATATGTGTCCTTTTCGGCATAGCCGAGGGCGACAGGGCGGTAAGCGTACTGAAGAATATGGAGCGCCTTCTCGAGAGCAGAAACAACACCGAGCAGAAGGCGGGCGACTTCGGAGTGCTTTGCGTCTACCCGTTCTACAAGTATCCCGAGGCGGTTGTAGCGAAGTCCACGCTTCCGTACTACTACCATAACGGCGGCGACTGGCCATACTGGTCGGCGCTGTACGCTTATGCCAAACGCATGTACGGAATGGACTATATGTACCCGCTCACCAGGTGGTTCGAGTACAACCTTTCCAAAGACAACTTTACTCCCATCGAATTTTTCTCGCCCCTGCACAAGGACGGCTCTCTGCTTCAGGGCTGGAGCAGCCTGGGCGCCTTCGTGTTAAGCTGGGACGACGAGGACTTTTTCAGCAAGAGCCTGATCTGAACTTTAAGTTAAATTAAGGCAAAAGTTAAGGTTTGGTCTTGCATTGGCTTATATTATAGTATATAATTAATACGATTATCGGAGGGGACAGGTATGTCCCCTGTTTATTGGGAGTGTTTATGAAACGCAGGATACTTCTGTTGGCTATCATTTTATTGGCGGTTGCCGCGGTTTCGCTTACTGCGTGTTCCGGCGGCGTTGGCAACAGCAAAGAGCCTATCGGAATAGTGGCGGAACTCAGCAACATCGAGTATTTTTACGGGCAGGACCTCGACTTAAGCGACGCCAGGATTATCGTTTCGTACGCCGACGGCTTCACCAAGCCCATAGACCTCACTCCCGATATGATAAGCGGTTACAACCCCAAGCAGGAAGGCGTCCAAAAGGTAACGGTTACTTACATGGGCCTTTCTACCGAAATCGAAATTTTTGTTAAGCCCATCACCATACAGAGAATAGAAGCGGTGGAAATCAACTCCGAAACGGGCAAGGTGTCCCCCGCGAGGCCCCTCAAGGTCATAGAAGGCGGGCAGCCCGACTACACCCGTATTAGCCTCAGGATTCATTACGAGAGCATGAGCGTGCTCCTCCATAATATCCGCCCCGAGATGATAAGCGGGTATTCCGTCGCCGCCTGCCCTCCCCGCCCCGAGCCTTATGAGCTTACCGTAACCTACGAGGGCAAAACCGCCCCAATTCTGCTTTATGTCGAGCGCAAGGCAATACAGCAGATAATTGTCGAGTCCGACGGCATGCCGCAAAAGCAGGTTTATAAATACAACAACCCCGAATTCATCAACAAAATAGAAAGGTTCAACCAGGGCAAGCCCGAGGGCGACCGCATTGTCATAGAAGAGCGCGGCGCCCGCTTTACCGAGGTGTTCGACCCCACGGGGCTCAAACTCACGCTGTTGTACAACAACGGCGACAAGGAAGTCGTAAATTACAGCCAGATAGAGCCGGGCGATATACAATTCGAATATAACTTCAACAGGGCAAGCGCCCAGACCCCCGTTAGGATAATCTACCGCGAAAGGGAAGTCGTAATCTATGTAAAGGTTATCGAGTCCCTCACCACGGGCATGGAAATCACCAAAATGCCCTCCACCCGCGGCAGATATTCTTTCGTGTCGCAGGACGCCTCCCTTCCAGCCCCCGAAGGCACGGTAGTCGAGCTTCCCGTGTACAGCCCCTCCGACTCGCAGAAGCATTACATAGTGCGCACTCCCGAGCCCGACCTCCGCTCGCTCATCGTTGTGGGCGACACCATCGAATGGGCGACGGGAAAAGCCAGGATATTCTACGACGACGGCACAATACTCGGCAATGTTCCGCTCGACTTCAACGACATAATGAAGACCAGCCCCGACTTCGCCTCACTAAATACCGCTCTCAACAAAACGGGCAGGTTCACGATAAGGATATACTATTCCAACTCGACCTGGGCGCCCATCGAGGTTTCCATCGAGATAGTGCAAAGAAAAGCCATAATGGTGTTCCTCGCAGAAGAGGGCATCAACAGGATCCTGGGCAGGGTGTATTACACGGGCGACGAGATAGACCCGCAGCTCGTAAAATATAACGCCTTCTTCGATAACGGCACATTCCTCTTCCGCGATGTCTCCGAGGAAGAGCTTGCCGACCCCCGCAACTATGTGGGCGGGCAGCTTATAGTCGGCGAGATAACCGAGGAAATCTGGCGCGACCCCGCCAACTGGATAGTGGACGCCGACGGCAATATCTCCTTCAGGTTCGCCAAGTCGGGCTATGCGGGCACGGGTTGGGAGCACCTCAACGAAACAATGCTTGGCGACGATTACAGCCTTGTCTGCTCGCAGCCCGGGCAGCACACCGTAAGGTTCGCTCTGGACGGCGCCGAGAGCCGCCCCGTCACCGTAGATGTAAACCCCCTTCTCGTAACGGATATGCGCCTCATACAAGACTTCAGTTACTACTTCGAGGTAGGGGAGAACACGGGCGGCTTCTTCGAGCGTGACCTAAGGGCCAATGTGCTTGTCTATCTTTGGTACAACAACGGCGCCTATGTAATCAAACAGCTTACGCCAAGCGCCGCAAGAATTTATAAAGACGGCGTACAATTATACGCCTTCTCCGATTCGCAGCCTTACCAATTCACCCAGGCGGGCGAGTACGAAATAAGGGTATACGAGGGCGAGGCTTACGACAGCCTGCCCCTGTTCGTCACCGAACGCGAAGCCCAACCCAAGGTAACCGCTGTTTCGATAGCAGGCGAGCCCCCGAGGGCGGAATTCGACCACTTCTCTAAGTTCGAGAAATCCTACGAATCTTTCAACTTCCTGGTTACATATTCCGACGGCTCCCAAAAGACGCTGCTTATCGGAAGCGGCGCCCCTTCGGGCAACATAATTTACGCTAATGTCAAATACTCGGGCGAGCCCCGCACCGAAGACGACATCCTCGTGCTTTGCGACCGCAACCGCATAGGCAACCAGGTGGTAACCTTCAGGTACCGCGGGCAGAGCGCCACCTACTCGATGAGAATAATCGGCAGGTGGGAAAAGTCCATCCAGATAATCAAACTTCCAAAACAGCTTTACATTTACGGCACCGACACAACCATAGACCTTATGGGCCTTAAGGTGCGTATTCTTTATAATGACGACACCTTCGTCGAGGAGACCGATTTCAGCGACCCCAAGTGGAGCTTCGTCTTCCCCAATATGAGCCTGCTCTCCGACCAGTTCTACGCCCAGAAGACGGTTACCGTTATCCTCGACGGGCAGTACCAGAAACTCAAGCGCGATTACACGATAGAGCTTGTAAAGGGCGAAATAGTCTACATCGAATACGACGAAGACCAAAGGATTGTAGTAGGGCAGGAAGGCGGGCAGCCCGTCTACGAGTACCTTCTCAAAGAGCACGAGGATCAGGACGGCGTTGTGCGTAAGATGCTAACCGTGCGCTACGGCGAGGATCTCGACCTTACCTCTTTCGTCCTGCGTGTAACCTACAGGTATGTAGACGGCACGGGCACGATAAGGACGGCAACCGTAGAGCGCGGCATTACCTCCGCAAATGTCAACTACGACAAGAAGGTGGACTATAAGGACGCCGAGGGCAACATCATCTACACCCGCGAGCTCGAGATAAACTACTGCGGCAAGACCATACCCGTATGGCTCTATCTCGACCCGCAAAAGACCCTCATAGACATCGAAATTATTAAAGACCCCGACCAGTTGCATTATGCAGTGGGGCAGAATATTGACCTTCGCGGCGGGCTGATAAGACGCAAGTACGAGCTTTACGACGGCTCTATCTCTTACGACTTTATCTACATGACCAATCCCGAAGTGTCGGTAACCTACAACCGCGACCCCTTCCCCGTGGGCAGCGCCATCGCTTCCGAAATAAGGACTGTCACCATATCATACAAGGGCTTTACCGACAGTTTCACGGTAACTACATACAAGAAGCTTAAGGCCGAGCTGGAGTACAGGGATATAGCTTTCCGCTACGGGCAGAACCTCACCCCCGTAATCAGCGCTTTGCCCTCGGGCATACCCGGATTTGAAATCCCGCAGATTACCTGGAGTTTCGGTATCCAGCAGGCGGTAAACGGCGTGCAAACGACGGTTTGGGTACCCGAAAGGCCTCTCACCCCCGGCATTTATCCCATAAAGGTAACCGTGCACGAGAACGAATACTACGAGGGCTACGAAGAGATTTCGCACAACCTCACCATAATGCAAAAGATTATCGAAATCTATGGCAAGGACTTCGAGAAGTATTACTCCTTCCCCGACCCCGACTTCAATATGCCCGACCCGAACGACCCCACCGTTAAAGGTTACTACTACTTAGGTTACAGCGGCACCGATACCCCGCTTGTCGGAAACGACAGGATAGAGATAAGGCTCTTGCGCAAGGGTATAGAAGCGGGCAACGATGTAAGGTATGACGCCAGCAACGCAATCCTCGGCTACACCATAGACTTCGAGCTTGTCGAGGGCGACAACCAGAACGACTACTATATTATTGTTTTCACGCCAGGCAAGCTTACGATAAAGCCTCTGCCCATACTCGGCAACATCACATTCACGGGCCTGCTTGACCTTGTCGCCGACGGGCAGGAGAAGCCCATAACGGCTTACTACCTCGGCGCGGGCAACGCCATAATCGAGATAGCACAAAAGGATATCATATATATCGACAAAGCCACGGGCGAAATCGTGCAGAAGCCCCTAGACATAAACGGCGAGATAGTCATGGTAAACTGCCCGCCCAAGGACGCGGGTACCTACATCGCGACCATCTCCCGCAACTACATAATCGATGGCGTAAGCTCGGTTGAGTTCACGATAAACAGCCCACAATAAGCGATTAACGGCGGCATTTTGCCGCCGTGTTTTAATAATTTTTATTGTTTTGCGGAGGTACTATGTATATCATTTCTCACGACATAGGCACAAGTTCGGACAAGGCCATTCTTGTCGACTTCAACGGCAAGATAATCGACATGGCGGTCGCGCCATATAATACCTATTATCCCTACCCCGCCTGGGTAGAGCAAAAGCCCGAGGAATACTGGGCGGCGGTAACTACGACCACCCGCGCGCTCGTCAAAAAGGCGGGCATCAAGCCGGACGAGGTAAAAGGCGTGATATTTACCACGCAGGCTATGGGCATCATTCCCGTGGACGAAAACGGCATCGTGCTGTACCCCAACATCACCTGGGTAGACGGCAGGGCGCAGAAGCAGGCCGACGCGATAATGAACAAGTTCGGCGGAAAAAAGATATTCACGCTTCTTGCTGGCACCCCGATAATGGGCAAGGATGTTATCGCCAAGATTATATGGCTAAAAGAAGAGCGCCCCGATGTCTACAACCGCACCAAATGCATACTGGATGTTAACGGGTACCTCAAATTCAAGTGCACGGGCAGGATGGTCGCCGAGCTTTCGGGCGCCTCGTCTTACGGCTTAGACCTCAAGAAAAAGGACTGGCTTTCGGTGCTTAAGTTAACGGGGCTGGATATGAAGAAGCTTCCGCCCCTCGTCAAATCCACCGACAGGGTTGGCGGGCTTACAAAGCAGGCGGCAGAGGAGCTAGGGCTTCCAGAAGGCACCCCCGTGTTCGGCGGCTGCGACGATGTGCAAAGCGCCTGCATAGGCAGCGGCATGACCAACGACGGCGACATCCATGTCTACCTTGGCACATCGGCTTGGGTCTGCGCCTCCTCGAGGACAGAAACCAAATTCAAAAACGGCGCCGCCGCGATACAAAGCGCCGACCCCGATATGAACCTGATTGTGGGCATAACCGAGGCCGCGGGCAGCAATATAGAGTGGCTTATGAACCAGTTTTTCCGCAAAGAAAAAGAGCAATACGGCGACGATATCTTCAGGTATATGGACGAGCAAATCGCCAAGATTCCCGCGGGCTCCGACAACCTCATCTGCACGCCGTGGATGCTTGGCGAAAGGTGCCCCGTAAGCTCTACGACCACGAGGGCAACCCTCTTTAACATCAACGAGTGCCACACGAGAGAGCACCTTATGCGCGCGGTCTACGAGGGCATAGGCTATAACCTCGCCTGGATACTAGAAAACTTCAAGAAGGACTACAAGCTTTCCTGCCGCAGCTTCAGGGTAATAGGCGGCGGCGCGCTGGACGATGTATGGATGCAAATCATCGCCGACATCACGGGCACCGAATTCGGCGTGCTGGAGAACCCCCGCAACGCCGGCGCTTTGGGCGGCGCCCTCATCGCTCTCATCGGGTTGGGCGTGCTCAAGGACTTCTCCGACGCGCACAAGTTCACACGGGTATCCAAAACCTACATTCCGAATGCCCAAAACCACGAATTATACAAAAAACTCTTCCAGTCCTACAAGGATGTTTTCTACGGGCTGAAAGCGGCTTACGACAGGGCTAACAAAGAAAGATTTTCTTCAAAATAAACCAACGGGCGGAGTAAAAATGACAGACAAAAAGATTAAGGAATTGTTGTTCTATTGCAAGGAGCTCAATAAAGAAAACCTTGTCGCTCTCGGGGATTGCCTTAGCATCCGCGACGGCGACGGCATGTATGTCACCAACCCCGACAAAGAAATAGGGGAGGTTACAGAAAGCGACATCTCGAGGCTGGGCTTTGCCCAGGTGCCCGCCAACCGCATGCCTGCGTTGCACAGGCAGCTTTATTTGGCAAGGCCCGATGTAAACGCCATAATCACCAACCACGCGCCGTACTGCGTGGCGGCGGCAAAGCACCTCAACAGCATGGTCGCCGTGCTCGACGATATGGCGCAGATAATAGGCCCATCGATTAAATTCGCGCCCTCCTATGAGCCAAAGACGATTGTAAAGTTTATAGGCAAAAGCAACGCCTGCATAGTTAAAAACGGCGGCGTTGTGGCTGTGGGGCGCACCCCCGACGAAGCCTACACGGGCTCTATGGTGCTCGAGAAGGGCGCCAAAGCCTACATCGAGGGTACGATACTCGGCGGCGCCGTAAAAATACCCTTCCTCGAGGCTTTGCTTATGAGGGTTATATATAAGAATAAGTACAGCAAGGCCGACCAGAAAGCCAAACAGGAGGAGCTCGGGATATGATGACAGAAAAAGAAATAAGACAGGCTCTAAAAGACGCCGGCATAAGGCTTCTGGAGAAAGGGCTTACGCAGGGCACATGGGGCAACCTGTCCATAAGGCTGGACGAGCGCCACATGGTGGTAACCCCCTCGGGGCTGGACTACACCAGGCTTACCCCCGACGATATGGTTGTCGTCGACATCGAAACGCTGGAATACAACAGCCATATAAAGCCGACTTCCGAGAAAAAGATTCACGCGGCAATCTACCGCGAACGCAAGGATATAAACGCCGTAATACACAGCCACCCCCTCAACAGCAGTTCGGTCGCGGCGGCAAGAAAAAGCTTGCCCGTAATGAGCGAGGAGATGAGGCGGCTTGTCGGCGGCGAGGCGAGGCTTGCCAGATACGGGCTTCCCAGCACCGACTCCCTCACCAAATCGACCATTAAAGCCTTAGAGGGGCGCAACGCCTGCCTGCAGGCCAACCACGGGCTTGTGGTTTGCGCCGGCTCGATGGACGAAGCCTTCGAGGTCTGCCGCGTTATGGAAGAAAGCGCCAGGCTTTATATCGAAAGCGAGGTAAAAAAGATTCTCAAAAAAGACGATATTGTTGCGGAAGACATCATAGAAGCTTTTTGTAACATTATCAATAAATAACCAAAGAAAACACCCGATTAAATACGGCTCGCGGAGAACAGCATGCAAAAAGCTTCTTTGTTTTTACATAAGGCGTTCGGCACTTCGCCGAACGACGGCGACATTCAGCCAAAAGAAATTATCGGCTACAGTATAGCAGGCTTCGGGCAAAATTTAATCTGCACTGTAATAGGCTCTTACCTTACGGTATTCATGACCGACGCCATAGGCTTCTCTGCCTTAAGCGTCGCTCTTTTAATGCTTTTCGCCAGGGTTTACGACGCCTTCAACGACCCCATAATGGGCAGCATAGTGGACAGGACGCGCTCCAAATGGGGCAAGTGCCGCCCGTACCTTAAGTGGATGGTAATTCCCATTGCGCTATGCACGATAGCCTGCTTCCTGCCCGTTTATCCCGCCACAAAAGCGGGCTTTGCCCTCATCTCGACGGTTTATGTCATCTGGGGTATGGTTTACACGGTGGCGGATGTGCCTTACTGGGGGCTATCCTCGGCGCTGACTTCAGATACGCATAAAAGAGGCATACTTCTTACCGTGGCGAGGCTTGCCTGCACGCTGGGCGGAGGCATAGTCACCATAGTCGTGCCCCAGATAACGGCGGCAATAACGGCGAAATACACCCCCGAAACGGTGCAGCAGCCGCTTTCTATGGCGTACTTCATAATTGCCATAGTCTTTACCGCGCTGGCAATACCGCTGTTTTATGTCGGTTTTTACACCACCAAGGAAAGGATGTCCGACAGCGAATCCAAAGCGCCTTCGCTTAAGCACAACCTCAAATTGCTGTTCAAAAACACCCCCTTGCTGCTTATAGTGCTTTCGGGCGTGCTGGGTTCTGCCAAAATGGCGTACTCTTACACGGGCGGGCTTTATTTCGCCAAATATGTTCTCGCGGATGTCGAGTTCCTCGGCATGAGAGGGGAGGGGCTTTATACCCTAATTACCCTTGCGGTCGTTCCCGGCGGGCTTGCCGCGTCGCTTGCGGTGCCGTGGTTCACCAAGAAGATAGGCAAAAAGGCGACGATGATTTCGTCCAACCTTATAGGCTCGGCGGTTATGTTTATTATGTACTTCGTGGGCTACAAGTCGCCCGCCGCGCTCATTTTCTCGCTTATAGGCATGGTGATCGTGGGCATACCCCACGGTTTCGCAAACATCATCACTTACGCGATGATAGCCGACACGGTGGAGTACCTCGAATGGAAGACGGGCGAGCGCGCCGAGGGCATCTGCTTCGCCATGCAGACATTCATTAACAAAATCGGCATGGCGGTGGGCGCTTTCATAGGCGTCCTTGCGTACCACATGGCGGGCGTCACCCCCAATAACCCCGGTATGCTGGACGACAAGGGCAAAGACACCCTTTGGGCGATGCTCGTGCTTTTGGGCGCCATAAGCCTTCTCCTTACGGCGGTGCCTTTATTTTTCTACAACTTCACCGAAAAACGCCAGCAGGAGGTTGTAAAAATTATAGCCGAACGCAAGGCGGCGGAGGGCAACGGCGACAACGCCTGATTCCCATAAAATATTGACAAACACGCGCGGTTATGCTATATTTACTAATATGGCGAAAGCCGTTTGGGGCTTGCCGCAATAATGCCGGGAGGGCAGATACATGGCAAAAATGTCATACAAAGAAAGCGATCGGGATGTCATCGGCGCGATAAACACATATGTCCCCGTCTTTTATATGGCGGCGGTTGAGGGCAAACCTTCACTAATCGCGTTTCCCGACGAAGGCTCCAAACGCTATTATGTAAATTGCCTTAAAGGCGCGCTTTCGGGGCTCGCCATACAGCTTATGGCGTATTCGGTAACCAACAACAGGGCGTATATCGTTATCGCCTCCTGGGACCAGGCCCCCGTAAGCTTTTTGAATTATCTGGAAGCCGTCAATGGGCTTTACAATCAGTATTATGCCGAAAACTTCATAAACTGCGGCTCGGCTTTTAAGGAAGAAATCAGGCACAAGAGAATAAAGGACGCCGCCGAGGCCATACAGGCAGTAGCCATCGTACATTCGCAGCCTGCAGTAGCCGGGCTTTGCGCCGGATTTACCGACTACGAGTTCACCTCTTACAACGAGTTTTCGGGCGGTGGCCTATCCACCCTTGTGCCCCTTTACCAGGTTATGGGCAGAGAGGAAGTAATAAACCGCTACCTTGCCGCCCACAGCTTCATACAAGGGCTTCCGCAAGGCTTTATGCCCGCCGAGAAGCAGGATAAATTCGATGTCGAGTTCGAAAACTGCCTCGCCAATTTCGGCTATTTCGGCAGGGAAGCCGTGCCCAAAGAGGTGCTTGCCAAGGTTATAATCGACCTCAACGAAAAAAGCGGCTACAATTTCGATTTTATAACGGACAGCGTCATAAGGCAAAGGAAGTTCGTCATTCAGAAAAGCACCGGCCCCGTCCATGTAGCAAGGACAAAAGACCAGCTGAAGTACGAACTTTTGGTTATGGTGGTTGCCGAGATGTGCGTCCGCCTCAAATGCACCTACGACGGCGCCCTCGCCAGGCTAGGCGCGGCGGGCGACGCCACCCTGCAGAAGGATGTAATTATTTACATCAACAACAAGCTGGGCTACGGCTACCGGTACCTTATGGAGCTTCTGGGCTTCGCTTACCCCAACCCCGTTTTCTTCCGCGACCTTGTCAGATATATGTGCGAAATCAAGGGCTACAGCAAGGTTGCCGTGTTCGAAAAGCTAAGCGTTATAGACAAAGCCCTCATATTCTAGTTTTCATAATTGTACAATCATATAGCCGCCCCAATCGGGCGGCTTTTTTTTAAAAAGTTTATATTAAGTTCAGAAAGATTACCCCTTTTATTCCAAAACCCCTCACTTTGCCCGAATACAATTTTACTGGGCTGGTGTTTTTTGTTGCCGCAAAACAATCCGTAACGGCGTGCCTTCGCGCCTTTTGCAAAAGACGCCGTCTAAATTAATAGTAAATAATTATGGTAAATTCGGCAATCTTCTTGAAGGGCGCCGCTTTATATGTTATACTGCAAATACAATTATATATTATATATTAAAAGGGACACGCACGATTGCATATAAGCCGGAGGCTGAATATATGAGAAAACTTCTGTTAGTGGTGCTGATATTTGCCGTTCTTCTTACCGCCATTGCCGCGGCAGGCTGTAACAAAGAATCGGTAATTAACTCCATCGAGATTTTTACGGCTCCTGATGTGGTCTACCTGCCGGGCCAAAGCCTTCGCCTCAACGGGGCGCAGCTGCTCGTTAAGTACGACAACAGCAAAGAAGAACTCATCACCATAACAGAGGACATGGTGAGCGGATACGACAAGAACCTGCTCGGCGAGCAGTACCTGACCATAAGATACAAAGACAAAATAGTTTCCCTTCCCATAAGAATAGTACCCCCCGAGCTTGTCGGCATCGACATCAACACCCAGCCCTCAAAGGTTAACTACATTCAAGGCGAGGTTTTCAAAATAGACGGCTGCAAAATTAATGTCGACTATGTAGGCAACATCACCGAAGTTATTAATGTCACCCTCGATATGTGCAACCTCGACGAAATCGACATGGACGAAGTCGGAACCCAGGTTGTAACCGTTACCTACGAGGTAAACGGCGTCGTACGCACTGCTACATTCAACATTCACATCGAGCCCAAAGTCATGCAGAGCATGCAGATAACCAAGTACCCCGACAAAAAGATTTATTATGTCGGCGAACCTCTGGACCTCACGGGCGGCGAAATTTATTTCTCCTACAATAACGGCTACCCCGAAAGGGTCGACATGGCCGAGCTTTACAACAACGGCAACGGCAACCTCGCGATCGACTGGGACAACACCAGGATAGCGGCAAATTCCACGGTAACCCTTACATACACATACCAGAACCCCGCCTCCTACGACGACGAAACCAGGACTTTCACGGGCACCTTCGATGTCACCGTAACCGAGAGGGACATTGCGGGCGTCGAAATACTTAGCGCGGGCAACGAATACAGGTATCAGCTCGTAAATACCGACCTTAACCTTAACGGGCTTATCCTCAAGGTAACCTACAACAACGGAACGACCGAGATTTTTTCGTTCGGCGGCGAGTCTGATCCCATCGCCGCAGGCAGGATAGCCGCCGAGGGTTACAGAAGGGATGTCCTTCACAACCAGACAATAAAGCTTGTTTTCTATTACAGCGGCGTCCGCCTCAAGACCACCTACGACCTTAGCATCACCGTTGCCAACAGGGCACCCTCGGGCGTACGAATCATACCGCCCGTAGGCACCATCTACACCAGCGACGGCATCCCCTGCTTCTATCAAGACACCCCCATAAATCCCTTTAAGGACGACACCGCTGGCATCGAAGGCTGGAAGTTTGTCCTTCTTTACAACAACGGCACCGAGGGCGATACCGAATACTCCCTCACCTCCCCCATGGTGCGCGACCAGGGCATAAGAAACGGTATTACCTTCTCCCAAGTAGGCGAATACACCTGGTATATCCGCTACAGCAGCCAGGTAGACAATATCCCCTTCAGGTTTAATGTCATTCCCAAGCGCGTAACGAGCGCCACCATAAGGTTCCCCGAGGGCTACAAGACCTATTACGGGTTCGCCCTCAATGTCGAAGGCGTAATGCTCGACCTCGTATATAACAACGGCGACGCCGAGTCCGTATATGTCACTCCCTCTATGGTGCGCGAGTTCTCCAACACCACTCTCGGCGAGCAGATTGTAAAGATAAGCTATGTAAACAGCTACACAGGCGAAGAGGGCATAATCGCCGAGGGCGTGGTCACCCTTGTAAAGAAAGTCAAAGAAAATTACAGCATAGGCTTCAGGGCCTATCCCAAGCTCGAGTACATAAGGGACGAGAGGCTGGAGTTAAATAACGCCGAGATATACATTCAGTTTGACGAAGGCGGCATAGCCACCACCGATATTATTGTTTTGTCGCAGTTAAGAAACGACTGGCAGAAGCTGCCCACCCCCCTTATCCCCGGCGCGGTAACCTTCCGCAACAGCGAGGGCTGGACGATAACGGCCTTCGGTATCGACGATTACTGGAGAATCACCGAAACAGGCACCTTGGATGTCTTTATATCCTACGAAGGCCTTACCGCTTTCGGCAACGGCGCGGGTTATCAGATAGTTGTCACCGACCCGGTAGACTCAATCGAGCTGGAAACCTACCTTCCCAATGTCTTTGTCGGGCAGGATATAGACCTAACGGATATCTTCCTAAGGGTAAGGTATAAATCGGGCAGGATAGAGCTGGTGCCCGTCACCAAGGATATGCTGGACTACAACCCCCGCAACCTCACCTTAGGCGAGCGCGCCGTAAAGATTACCTACACAGACCCAGCGACCTCCTTGGCGCAGGAGCTGGAAGTAACCATAGAGGTCAAAGCGAAAGCTTTGCGCAGCATTCAGATACTCAATCCGCCTAACAAGAGAGAATACCTCTACCTTTCCAACGAAAGCATAGATTACACCGGCCTCAGGCTGATGTTTAATTATAATAACGGAAGCTCCGAAATCGTTGAGGTCACCGCCGATAACGCCGACCAGTTTATCTTCGAGAACTTCTCGACCGATTTCGAGGACGAAGCCCTCGAGATTACGGTTATGTACATCGCGCCTGTCGAGCGCGAAACCGAGGATCTTTTCGACACCTTTACGGTAGCTGTAAGGGATGTCGTTGTTTCCGCCCTCAGGTGGACGGGCACGGTGGGCGCCGAGTGGCCCGTCGTTACCAGCCAGGAAGGCGTGCCCTTCGACATGATAGCCTCCATAGTCGGCTATAGGATAGAAGTTATCTACTCCAACGGCACCAGCGACGAAGTCGATGTAAGCGCTTTCGCGCCTTACCTCGATGTGACGGGCTACAATCCCAATTCGGCTATAAGGCAAAATGTATTCCTTACCTATAAGTTCAACAGGAGTGTCTCCCTTAAGCTCGAGATAACCGTCACGCCCAGGGTGCTAACGGATATAGACCTCATCGCGCCCAGGGACATCGAGGTTATCGAAAACAACGATATAGACCTCACCGAATACAAAATCAGGCTCAAATTCGACAACGACACCGAAGAAATCGTGTCGATGGTACAGCAAAACATCATAAAGAGCGCCGCAAACCCCGGCGGCTACGACAAGAACGATACCCGCGTAGGCCCGCGCGCGGTTACCGTCTGCTACACCCGCAACGGCATAACCTGCTACGAAACGACGACGGTAATCGTCAAGGCTAAGCAGCTTGTTTCCATAGGCATCAACACCCTGCCCAAGGTAAAATACATAGAGGGCGAAGAGCTCGACCTCATGGGCGGCAAGGTCGCGCTGTACTACGACAACGGCTCGCAGGAAGAGCTTTCGCTAACCGACGCCACCACCGAAAACTTCTACATCAACCGTAACAAGTTCGACAACAACGAGTTCTCGGGCTTGGCAAAGCTCCAAACCATCTATGTCATCTATAAAGAAGCCGGGCGCGAGTTCCAAACCCAGTTCGACATCATAATGCAGGACAGAAGGACGCCCGTCATATCCTTCGAGTGGCAGCACGAGAACGATTACAGGTTCGTTTACGGCGACAGGCAGGCGCCTCCCTTCACCGTTTACGGCTACGGCGATTTCTATCAGGAAGACGAGCCCAATATGGCGTTCAGCCCCGCCAGGATGGCGCATGTAACCGTCAGGTACATAAATGTAAACGAGTACAACAACCAGAATCCGCTGAAGGACTACACCGAGCTTCCCACCGAGGCGGGCACATATTACATAATAGTTTCTTATAACGCCGACCCGATAGGGTACGAAAGGGACTCGATACACAACAGCTTTGTGTATGTCTGCCCGTACAACCTCGTAATCACCAAGAGGGTAGTCTATGTGGGCGTACAGGGCATCGAAAAGATTTACGGCACGCCCAACCCCGATTACAGAATCTACATACTAAGCGAAGAAAAGTACCATAACCAGAACAACCCCAATGTCGCCAACAAGCCCTTCGCCTACAACGATAACTTCTTCTCCGAAAGTTTTATTAGGCTTGCCGGCGACCAGACCAACAGCTACGACGAGCACAACAATCTAGTAACCGCCTTCCTCATAAGGTGCCTCGACTGGGCAGGCAACCCCGTAGACATCAAAACGGGCGTGGGTACATATCAGATTACCCTTTCGATGGGCACATCGGTAAGCGACAACTACGACATAAGGTTTATAGGCAGCTTCCTCACGATAAACAAGAGGAATGTGCTTGTTACCCCGCTTCCCGTAAATGTCGAGTACGGCGACCGCAATATTGTTTATAAGTATACCGTTTCGGGCGAGCCGGGCGAAACCGACAGCGGCCTTTACGGCACCGACACACTCACGGGCAGCCTCTCGCGCTACGAGCCCTCCAACTACAATGTGGGCAAGTACGCCATCACCAAGGGCAGCCTCGACAACCCCAATTATAATATAGTATTTATAAACGACACGGTAAGCGACGGCGGCAAGAACGGCGTTTATGTAACAATCTACAAGCGCAACCTTTACATCAAGGTTAACAGCAAGATTATCACCTACGGCGACCCCGTGCCCACCTTCGGGTCGGCCGACATAACGCTTTACCGCGACGATGTCTGCACCATCACCGAAGGCGCGCTGGCGCCCACCGACACCTTCCAAATGCTGCTCGGGACAACGGGATATCTTACCTTCTCGCACAGCCTGACCGCGCTTGCCGATGTCGGCAGGTACACCCTGAGCGTAAACATAACGGGCGTAACCGACTCGAATGTGATAACCAACTACGAAATCCACTATGTTCAAGGTTACATAGAAGTCAAGCAAAAGCCCGTAAATGTAACGGCGGTGCACGCTACCAAGATTTACGGCGACCCAGACCCCGTTCTCACCTATGTCGTAGACGGAGATTTGCCCTCGGGCATCCTCCTCGGCAATGTCGCCAGGCAGCAAGGCGAGCATATCGGGAATTACACGATAACGATTGGCACCCTGGCCTCCGCCAACCCCAACTATAAGATTAACTTCACGAGCGCTACATTCTCGATTACATCCAAAGCCCTCATCGCGAGGATTGCCCCCGAGCACCTCACCAAGGTGTTCGACGGCAAGGTGCCGGGCGCTATCCCCTTCACCGTATACCAGATAGTTAACGGGCAGGAAGTCCCCGTAAGCGAAAGCGTCGATACCTCCTTTATTAAGATATCAATCGTCGACGCCCGCAGGGATACGGGTTCATATAACCTCATGCTCGAGAACACCAACGCCAACTACTCGGTAAGCTTCCCGCAGGGCGCCAATTACAGGTATGTAATCACCAAGAGAAGCGTCGATGTCGAGATAGTCATACCCGACAGCCTGCCCTATAAGGGAAGCGGCTATGTGTTTGACGCCTATGTGCCCGACGACCAGATCCAGAGGTTCTACAACCCCGACGGCAGCGTAATGGTGGACGAGAACAACAACGAGATAAAGGACGAGGTACAGGTAGTCCTCAGGTTCACGACGGGCACGACCGCCGTGTTCGTGGGCGAATACGAAATCTATGTCTCCGCCCTTATAAGCCAGAACGACAACTATCAGGTTAACGGCATGATTTCCAGAAAGTTCTCGATAACCCCGAGAGAGCTTATCGTTACCATCAACCCCGAACTCATAGCCTACGACAACACCATAGTTGTCGACTTCAACGACAGGGATGCCGCTATTAAACAATCCGACTACACGCTGGGCAACACCATACCCGGCAGCACCGATAACATCAACTTCTCCTTCCGCATCATAAGCGAGGCCCACAACCTCGACAGGGCGCGCAATGTCATATTCAACCCCGACGGCAGCATCGGAAGCTACGACATCAAGGTGGTGCAGCCCACCAACCCCAACTATACGGTATCGCTTGCCGCGCAGTACAAGTACAAGATACTCCCGAGAAGCGCCAAGATAAGGATAGCCAACAACTTCCTTTCCAAGAAGTACGACGGCAGGGCGCCCGAAATCGTGGACTTCAGCAAGGTAGCTACGCTCGCCAAGAGCGATGTCGTGTTCACCTTCACCCGCGACACCAACGACGGCAGGCCTTTGGGCGATGTCGGTGTATATAACATCAGCGTTTCCAGTAAAGACCCCAACCACACCGTCTATCTCGAGGCGGCGTATCAGTTCACCATAACGAAGGCCCCCGTTACGGTAAGCCCCAAGAAAGATACCAAGACCTACGACGGTCAGCCCATCGGCGTGGCGTTCCAGGACCTCGCGGTAAGCTCGATGCCGCGTGACAGCATCATTCCCGTAATCCGCTCCTTCGCGGCGCGGCCCATTTATGACGGCAACGGCAACATCACGGGCTACACCGATGTGGCCGAAGTCTACGCAGACTTCCAGTTCGTAATGGGCCAGCTTATAACGATGTTCACCCGCAATATCGAAAAGGCAAACAGCATTGTCTTTATCGATATGAGCCTCGCGATGCTAAGGGTAAACGAAACGATAAGCGTTCTGCAGGAGTCCCAGAACTACCTTGAAGAAAACAGCTGGGTGATAAACAGCCCCGCAAACCTCTCCGCGGTAATACAAAACCTTATAGACGCCAGGTTCGACCTGGGCAGGATAAGCCCCACCGCGCCGCAGGCGCAAAACGAAAACAACCTCTATAACGCCACACAGAAGATACTGGCGGCGCACAGGAAGATAGAGGAAGAAAATACCTATATCGCCTTCCTGTTCCGCCCCGTGTCCGGCACGGGCGCCGACCCGACCTCGACTAACGCAGGCAACTACACCTTCGAGGTAAGGCAGAACGACTTCAACAAAGACTACATCTACAACAGCACCATCTACTCGTACAAGGTATTGCCCAAAGAAGTGTACCTCGGCGTAAAGACCTATCAGAAGATGTACGGGCAGATTTCCGCCAACCCCGAACAGGGCAGCCCGGACTACTACGAATACGAAACCAAAGTCCTTGTGGACGGCGAGTTCGTGACGATGGTGCTTCCCAACTTCAACCCGAGGTTTACAAGAAGCGACGCTTCCAACTTCAATGTGGGCGTATATTCGATAATCTACCTGCCCGATCCTTTACTGGACAACAACTATATCATAGTTGAGGACAGGCTTAATTACTCGTGGGAATTCCAGATTACCCCCGCGACCGTTGTCCTGCAGATAGAGGATACCGGCTACGGGCAGGATAAGGTATATTACGGCACGAGAATCACCAATATGATTGTAGACAGATGGTCTTATGTATCCGGCCTGGCTCCCGCGGACCTCGCTCTTGTGACATCCGGCGGGCAGGTTTCCGTCGACCTCCTTAAGCTGCACATTATAAGCACCGCCAATGTCTATTACACCGCCGGCAAGATCGCCGAGGACGGCAGCATCGGCTACGATGTAATCGCAAGTACAGAATCGAAGCCGTCGGCGGGCGAATACTTCGTGACCGGCGACGGGTTCTCTGCCAGAAACTATGTGTTCGAGGTTCTGCCGGGCAAACTCAAGATATCCAAGGCGCCTATATCCATAATGACCGACTTCGACGGCAATGTAACCAGAATTTACGGCGACCCGCTGGTACTTACCTTCATCGGCCTCAAATACGACGATTATATTAATATTTCTTTCAACGCCTCGGGCAATTATCAGTACAATGTCAGCCTGGGCGAGGGCGACAGCGGAAACTTCACCATGCCGCTGTTCAAGTACAATCCCGCCGATAATCCGACGGGAATAAACCCCTATGCGCTCACAGCCCCCGTCACAAGCCAAAACAGATACATAGTCTACTTCGAATGGACCGAAGCCCAGGCGGCGGCTCTCAACAATTATGAGATGACCAACATTGTGGACGGAAGCGGCAACCCCGTAGAATACGGGATGCTGGTAACAAGGGCCACCCTCAACTTTACGATAAGGGACGCCGCCAACCCCTCGCAGTATCCCACCACGATTTACGGCGAAGTACCTAGTGTCGTATATCAGTATTCGGGCTTCAAGAACGGCGAAAGCAAGGCAAGCCTGGGCTTCGCCGACCCCGACTGCTCGACCCTCAGGTTACGCAATGTCTGGGACGAATACAAGGCGATTACCATGCAGGACCTTGTGTTCACAGAGGAGAGCATGAACAAACTGGCAAACTACAACCTCGTGCTCGATCCCAATGCCCAGCTTACGGTTACCAAGCGCACGCTGTATGTGTACATCAATAAGCCCATCTCGGTGCGCTACGAAAACGGCGTTAGCATAACACCGTATATCGTCCGCAACCCCGACCTCGACGAACTCGATTCCACCGACTACAGGGTGCTGGCGGGCCAGTACGGGCCGTGGGATATAGCCTTCTCCAACAGGCCCTACAACGGCACAGCCGATCCCAAAGCAGGCCTTGCCAACGGAGAGACCCCGCTCGATGTGTTCAAGGCATACATCATCGACGACGGGTTCCTAACCTACGAAACGATTACCGTCGGCGGTAACCAAATCAAACTAGTCGCGACCTTCTATCCCTTCTACGACATGATGGTAAAGCATTCTTTGGTATACGAGCAGAGGATAGGCGAGAATATGACGCTCAAACTCGACGGGCTGCAATTCGCCACAGAGGGCCAGAACTATAATATCGTGTACAGCCAGACTCCTCTAAATGTATACGGCAGGCTCGACCGTTTCGAAATGGACACAGACCGCATACTGCTCGAAAACAACAACATCAACGACATGAGCGTAATAGCGGTATTCGAGGACGGCACCCGCAAGAATTACACCATAGGCGAGCTCAAGGCGCTTTCCAACACCACCGTAACCACTTCCGCGTTCCCCGCCAACAAAAACAGGAATACGGAGATCGAGATCTTATTCAACAGAACCTATTCGCTTTCGGAGCTCAGCGCGTCCTCGTACATCTACGGCGGCGAAAGTTACAACCTCACCCTGCATGATAGCTTCCCGAGGAACTTCAGTAACGGCAATACCCAAAGCGTTGTTGTCACCAGGGTATACGACCGCTACAATCCCAGCGCCGAAGAACCCATGCCCGTAACATTTAACAACTACACTTACCGTACGCCCATCTACGCGGTAAGCAATACAGAGGAAAGCCCGTTTGCCGTAATCGCGAACAACAAGGACTACGACTACCTCGACACCACGATTCGTATGGTGCCCGGCGCCGCTTCTCACGGCTTCAGTATTGCCTTCGCGGGCGGCGTGGTAAGCGGAAAATCCTCTCTCGTGTTCCGCGGCAACAATGACGGGACATATCAGATTGTCATGGCCAATCCTTCAAAGACCTTCAACATTAATATCGGCACGGCCAATCTGTTCGACGGGTACTCGCACAACATTACAATCTACTTCAACAGGCTGCTCAAGATGGTTTACATTTCCATCGACGGCTATGCCTGCGGCGCTATAAGCGTAGCCGACTTTGCTTCGGACGATAACGAACAAAACCTGCAAAGGGTAAGCTTCTACGGCGTGCAGGCTTGGATGAGGCACTTTGTAACAGGCTACAGAGGCTACTACGACAATATCGCCACACAGGTTAAGGCAGTCGCCAATATGCCGCTCACCTACTTCATAGCCGAAGGCACAAGCGTGTCCATTCCTGTCACCGGCATACTTGCCTCGTCCGGCGTACCCGCGGGCTCTGCCGATCCCGGCTATACCAACAGGTACTATGTAAACGGCGTCGAAGTTTCGGGCGGCATTCACACCTTCGGGCACGGTACTCACAAAGTCGAAATGGCAATCTTTAACGGCGGGGCTGTTGTGCACAGGTACTCTGTAACCGTGCTTGTAACCTACGCTTCCGAAACTGCGTCCGTAACAAAGATAACGGGAGGGACCTCCACCACGATAGCCAGCGGAGTCACCCCGTCCAAGCCGGTCTCGGTAAAGAGCTTCACCCCCAACGCCGAAAGCGACGACAAGATAGATAACGCCATTCAGGAGTTCCATACTTTCGGCATCAACGGAAGCACAAGCGGCTTTACTTCGGTAACGCTGTCGCTAAGCATGGTTGTGGCATTAATGGCGACAACCAACGAATACAGAAGCAATCCCAACGCCAAATCCTTTGTAGTGCTGTGGGGCAACGACACCGACCGCGCGCCCGGCTACTCCGTCAACGCGGGCTATTACGGCATCGGGCTTTCGTACGAGTTCGACGCGACCAACCAATACGAGTCAACGAGGCTTAATATCGCTTTCGGCACAACCCAATACTACGAGCAAATACCCGATATTAACTGGCTGAGCGGCAACGAGTACACCATATCGCTGTATGTCGACAAGAAGAACGCAAACGACTACGGCACAACGAGGATGAAGCTAATTATCTATCAGGATACGGCAATCATCTACTCCATAACCATAGGCGAAGGCACCCAGATGATGAGCGGCTCGACCCCCGCCACTATAACAAAGGCCCAGATGACCAACCTCATTTCGGCGACGGCAAAGACCTATATCATCTCGGCGGATACAAGGATTAATATCCGCAGGGCGGAGTTCAACGCCGAGAACAGGATAACAAACGACTACATCGTAGACGGCTACTTCACACAAAGCGCCTACGGCGGGCTTGATTTCGCGGGCAACTCCAGCGCCTATATCGCCAACAATCTTGGCTCCTACGGGCTCAACAGGCTGGGCGAATCCTCGGTGAAATTCAAATTCAGCGGCTCGGCACAGGTAGACTCGGTAAACTTCAGGTTCATAATCGCCTCGACCGACATCGAATACGCCTACGCCAACTCGATTTATTTAGAGTATTCGGGCGCCAACAGAACGCTTTACTTCTACTTTATCGAGAAGGGCACTTTGTACAAGAAACAGGTGCTTAAGACAAGCCTTAACCTTGTGGACGGGCAAACCCACACTATTGTGGCCAAGCTCAGCCCGGCTAAGATAAGCGCCCCCGCGGGCAACAACCTGGGCGACCTGCTGGTATCCAGGGCCGATGTCACCGAAAAGACGGTCTACTACCAGACCTGGAGCATCTATATTGACGGCGTCGAAACCGAAACCAAGGGCATAATGCCGTACTACAACTCGACCTATTACTGGGTAAGAGAAAACGGCAGCAGCTCGATTGGCCAGAACCCGCCGTCCTTAGGCGACACCTTCATGGATAACTACATCTACTGCGGCATCAACCTTCTAAACGCTCCCATCAAGCTCTACGGGCTGGAAGCGAGGGCACAGTCGACCAGCGAATACCTTAAGTAATACTGCGCTTCAACAAACAAAAAAGAGCGCCTTTTTAAGGCGCTCTTTGCTTTGCGCCGGGCGGAATCTTGTCGGATTATGGCGAAATCCGACATTGTTTAACTTTTTATGGCGAAAATATCAAATTGGTAGTGCAAGGGTCTTGATTTAGGCAAATACCGGGGTATAAAATGAAATCGGATTGAGGACAAATTGCGAAAAAAGACAGCTTCAGCTTTTAGCTACAATCTTTGGCTTTCCCTCAATCTTTATCTGCCCGACCAGTAAACATTTACTGCAATCGGGCCCCGCAAGCCGGTTTGCAAAAATCGCAATCAAACAAAACACCCGAAGAAAAAGCCGCTTGTTAAGCGGCATGGCTTTCCTTTTGGCAAAAAACCGCCGTAACTTGACAATCGAATAATTAAATAATAAGCAGCATAACAACTGCCGACAGCGCAACCAAAAACCCGAAGTTAATGAGGCTGAAGAGCCCCAGATACTTCAAGCCCTTGTCGGGGTACATTCCCGTGTAGGCCTTGAAGGAGATGAGGCTGGCGAGAGAGGCAATCAGCGTGCCGCAGCCGCCTATGTTTGTGGCAAGCAGCAGCTGCCTGTAATCGGATGTAAACTTAGATAGAAATATGGCGCTAGGGACATTGGAAAAGAACTGGCAGGAGATTATGCCCGTAAGGTATACGCTATTATCAAGCAAAAAAGCTACCGCCTGCCTTACCTCGTCCAGGCGGGACATATTGTTTGCGAATATAAAGAAGGCGGTGAAGGTAAGAAGCAGCCCGTAGTCCACAAAAGTGTAGGATTTATATTCTACCGCAAGCAGGACAACGGCAATCGCCGCCGTAACAATAAGGTAGTTTACCACACGAAAGACAGCTAGAAGGGATAGGGCAAACAAGGCGGTATATAGCGCGACCCGCCACGGGGGGATTTGGGCTTTCTCGTCGCTTAGAAGTGACACCTTTTCGGACTTTACCGCAAAGCAAAGCCCGAATATTACAACCACCGATATCAAAAAGGGTATCGCCATTATCCTTACGAACTCGGATACCTCTATGTTAAAGGCGCTGTAAAGGTAAAGGCTTTGGGGGTTACCGAAGGGCATAATCATGCCGCCGAGGTTGGCGGAAACCGTCTGCATAATTATTGTAAAGGCTATATGCTTTTCCTTTCCGCAGCTTTTGTACACCATTATGGTGAGGGGAAGGAAGGTAAGAAGCGCCATATCGTTAGCCAAAAAAACCGAGGCGGCAAAGGTTATAAACACAAGTGAGATGCAGAGGAGACGGGCGTTTTTAAGCTTAAGGATAAGGACTTTAGCCACAGTTATAAAGAACCGTCGGCTCTTGAAGGCGCCTATAACCAGCATTGTTGAGAACAGGCAGCACAGGGTGGGCAGGTCAAAATAGCCCTTATATAAAGGGTCGGGCGGCACGAGGATCATGCTTACCGCGGCAAGAAGCCACGCGATAAGCACTACTATATTTTTTTCGGCGAATTTAATCACCTTTGCCATAATTTGCCTCTTAATTTTGTTCGGCTGCCTGATTCTTCCCTCAATAAAACACCCCGAAGCGTTACGGAGTGTTCTGCAAAGAAAAACAGCTGCTTCACCGTGAAACAACTGCCAGGATTAATTTTGGTACCCCCAAGGGGATTCGAACCCCTAATACCGGCGTGAGAGGCCAGCGTCCTAACCATTAGACTATGAGGGCAAGGTGCGATTGCGTTGCAATTATAGCATATTATTATTACGCTATGCAAGCGTTTTGAAACTAATTTTAGCCTAACCTTAACATACTAAATTTATGCTGAAAACAGACAATTATCTCGCGGAAGGAAGCATATTCACAAACCTCTTGAAGTTCAGCTTTCCGCTGATAATCTCTTACCTTTTACAGGCGGCGCTCAATGTAACCGATATGGCGATAGTAAGTATCTACAAAGGCTCCGAGGGGCTTTCGGCCATAGGGATAGGGGGGCATATAACTTACCTGATTATTAACGGCGCGGCGGGGCTTTCGGGCGGGCTGACATTGCTTATAGGCAGGCTTTTCGGCGGTAAGGAGGAGAGGCAAATAAAGAAGGCAATCGCTAACACCGCCATTTTATTTGCGGCGCTTTCGGTTGTTATAGGCATAGCCGTTATATGCTTTTCGGGGCTATGGCTAAAGGCTTTGCGGACGCCGGACGCCGCCTTCGGCGAGGCAAAAAGGTATGTAAATATCTCGATGGCGGGGCTTATCTTTGTGTTCGCGTATAACGGAGTAGCGGCGGTTTCCAAAGGGTTGGGGGACGGCAAGCTGCCGTTATTTATTATTTTTGCCGCCGCTGCCATAAACGCCGCCCTCGATATGCTCTTTATACCTTTACTGAAGATGGGCGCGGGGTTTACGGCGGTATCCAACATATTAGCCCAGGCGTCGGCTGCGGCGATTGGGATAATAGTGCTTGCCAAAAAGCAGCCTTTGTTTAAGCTTAACAAGCCCGATTACAAAACGGATTTGCCCTTAATCAAAGAGATTGTCAAACTGGGCGCGCCCTTAGGGCTTCTGAATGTAACGGCGACGCTGTCTTTCATGCTTCTTACTTACATCGTAAACAGGATAGGGGGAGAGGGCGCCGTTTACGCCTCCTGCGCGCACACCATAGCCACCAAATACAACGGCATAGCCTTGCTGCCCGCGCGCGCAGTATCCCTTGCCATAGGGGCAACGGTAACCCAAAACCTGGGCGCGGATAAACCCGAGAGAAACAAAAAAACGCTCTATTACGGGCTCGCCATCAGCCTTACGATAGGGGTTGCGCTTACTTTGTTTTCGTTTATCTTCCCTAAAGCCGTTTTCGCGCTGTTCGGGGCGGAGGCGGCGGTTGCCGAGTTTGGGGGCGGGTATATGCGCATTATGTGCTTCGACTATATAATCGTGCCCTTCGCCGTTTCGGCGTACGGGCTCGCCGACGGCTTCGGCAAGACATTCGTCTCGATGACCATAAACATCATCTCCTCCATCGCCGTGAGAGCCCCCGCTGCCTACCTTCTTGGCATAGTTTTAGGGTTGGGCATGAAGGGTGTGGGGGCTTCGATAATTCTCGCCTCGGTCGCAAGCGTTGTGATGGCGTGGGCGTATATTCTGTGTATGAAAGAGAAGCCTTTGTCGGCAAATCCCCGCAAAAAGCCCGATTGAAGCCATATTGAATTGACTTTTTGGGCAAACAATTATATCATTTAAGATATGAAGGATTTTTCCGAAAAGCTGAAATCGCTGCCCACGACAAGCGGCGTTTATATAATGCTGGACGAGTTCGGACAGATACTCTATATCGGCAAGGCAAAAAATCTTAAAAACAGGGTAAGGCAGTACTTCCAGAACAGCGTAACAAAGACCGAAAAGACCATGCTTCTGGTTCAGAAGATTGACGACTTCAGGATTATACTCACCAAAACCGAAGTAGAAGCCCTCATCTTAGAAAACAATCTTATAAAAGAGCACCAGCCTTATTACAACATTCTTCTTAAAGACGACAAATCCTACCCTTATATAAAAATTAACCTTAAAGAAACCTACCCTAAGATAGAGGTAACCCGCAAGCTTAAGGCGGACGGCAGCAAGTATTTCGGGCCTTATATGCTGGGATTATCCGCTAAAACGATTCTCGACCTTATACACAGCGCGTATCCCGTGAGAAGCTGCCAATCGGACATTTCCAAAAGGTGTAAGGGCGCCAGGGAGTGCCTCAATTACCACATAGGCAGGTGCCTCGCCCCCTGCGTTGGCAGGACCGACCCCGACGAGTACAAAAAGATTATCTACAAGGTAATGGACTTCCTTAACGGTAACGACAAGGAAGTTAAATCGATGCTCGAGCAGAAGATGCTGGACGCAAGCGCCCGCGAGGAGTTCGAGCTTGCCATGACTTACAGGGACGCCCTTAAGACCCTTGAAAAGATAGTAAGAAAGCAGGTTGTGTACCTGCCGAAGGACATAAACATAGACATCTTTACGATTGCCGACAACGGGATGTACGGGGTTATAAACTATATGGTGGTGCGCGGCGGCAAGGTGCTGGGCGCCGAAAATTATCCCGTCGACGAGGCGGGCTCGCCCTCGGACAACCTTTCGTCCTACATCATGCAGTACTACGACAAAAACCCCATACTTGCCGACGAGGTGCTTGTATCGGAAGAGCTTGCCTTCCGCGCCGAGCTGTCCGATTACCTCACTTCAAAGAAGGGAAGCAGGGTGCATATAATACACCCCAAGGCGGGCGTGAGGGGGCAGCTAGTCGATATGTCATTCAACAACGCCAAAGAGCATCTCGATGTTACGGTAACCAAAATAGCGAGTAAGGAAGCCCTGACGATAGGTTCGGTGTCTAAACTTCAGGAGGCTTTGTCGCTGCCCAAGCCGCCCAAACGCATAGAGTGCTACGACATCTCCAACATCAGCGGGACGGATAAAGTGTCCAGCATGGTGGTATTTATAAACGGCGAGCCGTCGAGGGACAAGTACAGGCGGTTCCGCATAAAGACGGTAAAAGGCTCCGACGACTTTGCCTCGATGAGGGAGACGCTTACGAGAAGGCTAAAGGAACTTTACTCCGACGACCCCAGCTTTTCGGAGAAGCCCGACCTCATTATGGTGGACGGCGGCAAGGGGCAGCTTTCGGCGGTTTACGACCTAGTGAGCGCCTACGGCATACCCGTGATAGGGCTTGCCAAGAGGGAAGAAGAAATTATACTTCCCGAACAAAAGGAAAGCGTGTTGCTGCCCCGCGACAGCTTAGCCCTCAAGCTTTTGCAGAGGGTGAGGGACGAGGCGCACCGCTTTGCCGTCACATATCACAGGCTGCTCAGAAAGGAAAGGCAGACGCGCTCCAACCTTAAAAACATTCCGGGTATCGGCGACAAGAAGGCAAGGGCGCTGCTGGTTTACTTCAAGAAGATAGAGAACATCGCAAACGCCGATATAGAGGAAATCATGAAGGTGGAGGGCTTCGGAAGAAAGCACGCCGAGGCCGTGAAGAAATATTTCGAGGAAAACGCGAATAATGAGATATAAGCTTATAGTTTCGGACTTAGACGACACACTCTTAGACGACAATCTCGGGTATCCCGAAAGCCTGGTTGAAGCCATAGCCGAGTACACGGCGGCGGGAGGGATATTCACGATAGCCACGGGCAGGATGACCGAGCCTTTGCTGGATTGCTGCCGCAGGCTTAACCTTAAAGGCGAGGCCATAAGCTATCAGGGGGCGATAATCTGCGACATAGAAAGCGGAAAAATATTAGAGGAGACGGATATTTCCAACGAAATCGCGGTTAAAATCTGCAGGCGGGCGGACGAGCTGGGGATATACTACCAACTTTACAAGGACGGCAGGATTCTTATAAAAAAACGCACTCCTTATACCGAGCGCTACGCAAAGCTGTGCAACTGCCCCTTTGAGGAGTATGGCGAGGGGCTTACCGATTATGTGATAAACTCGGGGCTGGAGCCGGTAAAAGCCCTGCTTGTGGATGAGCCAATGAAAATCGATACACTTTTGCCCAAACTGCAAAAGGAGTTCGAGGGCGAGCTTCTGGTTAACACTTCAAAGAAGTGGATTATCGAGATGATAAACAAAGACATCAATAAGGGTAACGCCGTGGCAAAGCTTGCCAAAAGGCTGGGCATAGCCCGCGAGGAAATTATCTGTATAGGCGACAGCCCCAACGATATATCGATGGTGGAGTACGCGGGCTTAGGCGTCTGCGTGGCAAACGGCAACAAGTATCTTAAGAGCATAGCCGGCTATATCTGCCCCTCGAACAACGAAGGAGGGGTGGCGCATGTCATAAATAAATTCGGGTTGGAGAAAAGTTTATGAAACTAAGGAAAGAGGAAACCGAAAAGATAACCGTGCCCGCGCAAAAGTTTGCCGAGGAAAACGGCCTTGAGGTAATTTACGACCCTCAGGCGGAAGGGCTTGCCTTAAGTTCGCTGTCCGTAAACAGGCCGGGGCTGCTGCTATCGGGCTTCGACAGTTATTTTGCCTCCTCCAGGGTGCAGGTGCTCGGCAAAAGCGAGATAACCTATATCAAAAGCTTAGAACCCGAAACAAGAAAGCAGAGGCTAGAGAGTTTGTTCTCCAAAAATGTGCCCTGCGTTATAGTTTCGCGAGGCCAGACGGTGCCTAAGGACATTATAGAAGCCGCCCGTAAATACAAAACCGCTTTGTTCGGCTCGGATAAGATAACGGCTCTTCTGGTTAATGACCTCACGGACTACCTTATAGATTTGTTCGCGCCTTCGGTAAGCCTGCACGGCATAATGCTGGATGTGTACGGTATGGGCGTGCTGATAACGGGGGAGAGCGGCATAGGAAAAAGCGAGACGGCATTGGAACTTGTGCACCGCGGGCACAGGCTGGTTTCCGACGACCTTGTAAAATTCAAGAGGCTTCGCGACGAGATTTTCGGCGAGGCGCCCGCCATCATAAAACACATGATGGAGATAAGAGGGCTGGGCATAATAGATGTAAAGGCCATGTACGGCGCGGGAGCGGTAAAGAAAAGAAAGAGGCTGGAGCTTGTTATAGAGCTTAGCCGTGACATCGAAAAAGAATTCAATAGGGTGGGAAACATAAGTTTAAGCCAACCGATTCTCGGGTTAGAGATACCCAAATATGTAATTCCGATAATGCCGGGCAGAAATATCGCCATACTTATAGAGGTCGCTGTGAGGGACTTTATCCTCAAACAGGACGGCTACAATACCCTGGCCGAGATAGAAAAGCGGATGGAGCAGGGCGAGTGCGTAATAAAATCCGAAAACAAAAATGTGGATAACTAGAGAGAAGTTCGTTTATTCGCTTTTCTTAATATAGCAAGTGAATTATAATATATAATACCATGAGGACGGGAAAGCTTAACAGCGAGGAACTTAAGGACGCGGTTTTGTCGCGTATAGAGCACAGGCGGGACGAGGTTATAACGGGCGCCGCGCTGGGCGAGGATTGCGCCTCTTTCCGCTCCGACGGGCTTATACTTATCTCGGGCGACCCCGTGACGGGCGAAACCTCTAAGATAGGCGGGCTTGCCATAAGGGTGGCGGCAAACGATATCTGGGCGGGCGGCGGCGAACCCTTCCTCGTAATGCTGACGATTATTGCCCCCGTAACCTATACGCCCGAGGATATAAAGAAGATAATGACAGACGCCGAGGCCGAGGCAAAGGCGCAGAACATAGAGATAGCCGGCGGGCACACCGAGTTTTCGGACGCCGTGAACAGGGTGATAGTCTGCTGCACGGCTTTGGGCAAAGCGGCAAAGCACTTCAAAGTTAAATCCGCCTCGGTAGGCGAAAGCATAGTGGTGACAAAATACATAGGGCTTGAGGGAACCGCCCTTTTAGCCGAGGCCTTTGCCGAAAGGCTTGAAAACAGCCTTGGCAAAGACGCGGTCGAGGAGGCGCTATCGCTTGCCAAGCTAACAGATGTTTCCGCCGAAAGCAAAATCGCGAGGCGGTGCGGCATAACCTCGATGCACGACATAACCGAGGGCGGCATATACGGCGCCGTAAGCGAGCTGTGCGAGGGCGCGGGCGTGGGCGCGAGGCTGTATACGGACAAGATACCAGTGCTGCCCGTGACAAAGGCGGTGTGCGCCGAGCTTGGCGCCGACCCGTACAGGCTTATATCGAGCGGCAGCATGCTTATAACCACTAAAGACCCCGGCGCGCTTATAGAGGCGCTAAGTAAAGCGGGCATTAAAGCCAGCGTGGTAGGCGAAATAACGGAAGGAAAACCCACCGCCATAGACGGCGGCAACGAAATAACGCTGGATGTAAGGGCGGACGAACTCTTCCGGCTTACCCAGACGGCGGAAAAAACTAGACAGCGGAGCGTAACATCGTGAACAGCATGACCGGCTACGGCAAAGGCATTGCCGAAAGAAATGAAAGAAAGCTGACCATAGAAATCAAATCGGTAAACCACAGGTTTTTGGACTTGCTGTTCAAGCTGCCGAGGGGCTTCCAGTTCGCCGAGGATAGGCTACGCAAGCTGATATCCGAGAAAATCGTAAGAGGGCACCTCGAGGTATTTTTGACATACGAGGACAACCGCGCCGAAAAGACGGCTTTGAGCCTGGATAAGCAGCTTGCCAAAAGCTATCTGGACATAGCCGCCGAGCTTGAAAGCATAGGCTACAACAACGACCTTACGGTTTCCGCCGTGCTGAGGACGACCGACCTTGTCAAGGTTGTGCAGTCGGAGGACGACGAGGCTGCGATAATCGAATTAATAACGGAAGCCGCTGTATCGGCGATCGAAAACCTTACGGTTATGCGCTCGACAGAGGGCAGAAAGCTGGTTGCGGATATCGCGGATAAGATAAACGCCATCGAGAAGGAGCTTGAGTTCATTGAGCAAAGGGCGCCTTCGGTGGCGGAGGAATACAGGGAGAAGCTTAGGCAAAGGATAGCCGAGGCGCTTTCGGGCGTCGAGGTGGACGAGGCAAAGCTTCTTAACGAAGTGGCGTTCTTTGTCGACAAGTTCAATATCGACGAGGAAATAACCCGCCTAAAAGGTCATATTTCGCATTACAGGGAAATACTCCCGCAGGAATCGCCCACGGGAAAGCAGCTTGATTTTCTTACTCAAGAGGCCTTCCGTGAGGTAAATACCATAGGAAGCAAATGCAACGACGCTGAAATTACAAAAAGCGTTTTGGTTCTGAAAAACCTCATCGAGATGGTGAGGGAGCAGGTTCAGAATCTCGAGTGAGGTTGTCAGGTGGTTATGGACAGAAAAGGCATACTGTTTGTGTTATCGGGACCGTCCGGAGCGGGCAAAGGTACGGTGCTTAAAGAGGTTTTGCAAAGGGTTAACGGGCTTGCTGTGTCGGTTTCGGTAACAACGAGGTCGCCGAGGCCGGGCGAAATAGACGGCGTGCATTACCACTTCCGCACCAAAGACGAGTTTAAGCAGATGGTAAAAAACAACGAGTTTCTGGAGCATGTGTCAAAGTTCCAGAACTACTACGGCACCCCTAAGGCGCATGTTGAAAAACTCTTAAATGACGGTATGGATGTCATTCTGGAGATAGAAACAAAGGGCGCCGCAAAGGTAAGACGGGCCAACCCCGACGCCGTGTATATCTTCATAACCCCCTCTAATTACGAGGAGCTTACGAGAAGGCTTAGCTGCCGCGGCACCGAGTCCCCCGAGGTGTGCGAGCTAAGGCTTAAGATAGCAAAGACCGAATACAAGAGCATCAAATATTACGACTACATCGCCATAAACGACAACCTGGAGGAATGCGTGAATACAGTGCTTTCTATAATTCACGCCGAGCGCAATAAGAGGATGCGCAACCAGAAGTTAGCCGAAAATCTTATACAGCTAAAATAAACATCCAAAAACGGAGGATATAAATATGATTGATCCGCCTATCGACAAACTCATCAAAAAGGCGCCCTGCCGCTACGCTTTAGTGGTCGCCATAACCAAGAGGACGAAAGAGCTGCTTTCGATGGATGACCCCGAGCTTGAGGCTTCGGGCATGAAAGCTATCTCTTATGCCGCCAAAGAGATTTACGAAGGCAAAATAAGGATAACAAAATAATGGCAGTAAAGACGGTAATTGTGGGGGTTACGGGCGGGATAGCCGCCTATAAGTCCTGCGAACTGGTATCGAGGCTTAAAAAGCTGGGGTACAATGTAAGAGTTATAATGAGCCGGAACGCTACCGAGTTCGTTACGCCCCTGACATTCGAAACCCTTAGCAACAACAGGGTCGTTACCGATATGTTCGACAAGGACAGGCCCTTCGAGGTAGAGCATATAAGCTTCGCCAAAGAGGCGGCGGCTTTTGTTATCGCGCCCGCCACGGCCAACTTTATCGGCAAGGCGGCGGAGGGCATTGCCGACGATATGCTCACCACCACGGTGATGGCCACTCTTGCCCCGGTTATCGTATGCCCCGCAATGAATGTGAATATGTACTTCAGCCCCGCCGTGCAGAAAAACCTCGCCACCCTTAAGGAGAGGGGCTGGCATATCGTGGAGCCAAACGAGGGTATGCTTGCCTGCGGCGATGTGGGCAAGGGAAGAATGGAAGAGCCCGAGGCAATCGCTGGCTATGTAGACGGCCTTCTTACCCCCAATCCCGATTACAGGGGCAAGACCGTGCTTATTACCGCGGGGGCGACCCGCGAGCCCGTGGACGGCGTGAGGTTTATCTCCAACCGCTCGTCGGGCAAGATGGGCATGGCAATTGCCGAAGCCGTTATGGACAGGGGCGGCAAAGCCGTTGTAATACAGGGCTATACCTCGGTGGGCGCGCCTAAAGGCGCCGAAGTGGTGAAGGTATCCACTACCGAGGAGATGTATTCGGCGGTGATGGAGCGTTACAAGGAAGCCGACATTATAATTAAAGCGGCGGCCCCCGCCGACTATAAGGTAAAAAATTACTCCGCCTCCAAGATAAAGGCGCCTTCGCTCTCTTTGGAGCTTGAGAAAAACCCCGATATCGCCGCGGCGGTGGGCAAGGTTAAGGAAGGGCGCAGGCTTGTTGTGTTTGCCGCCGAAACCGAGGAGCTTCTTAAAAACGCCCGCAAAAAGCTGGACGCCAAAAACGCCGATATGATAGTCGCGAACGATGTGACCATGGAAGGCGCGGGCTTCGACGCCGACACAAACATCGCCACCCTTATAAAGGCCGACGGGGCGATTATCTCTTTGGAAAAAATGACAAAATCTGAGCTCGCGCATGTAATTCTGGACGAAATCGCCGCAATGTAGCCGGGCGAGAAAAGATGATTTATAAGGTTATCGTAGACATCAGCAATCAGGAAGTAGACAGGGTATTCGATTACTCGGCGAGTTTCGATGTGCCCGTCGGCAGCCGCGTTCTTGTCCCTTTCGGAAGGCAGACCAAAGAAGGGTTTGTTATTTCCACAGCCGAAACCAGCAAACACGAAACAAAAGACATCATAAAAGTCCTGGACGATTACCCCGTAATCCTGCCCGAGATGCTAAAGCTTTGCGAGTATCTTAAGGCGCAGAATATACGCTACATAGACAGCTTACGGCTTTTTATTCCCGCTAAGTTAAGGGGCGGAAGGGTTAAAATACTTAGCAAGTACCTTCTTTCGCTTGCCGAAGGGGTTAACGCGGAAGAAGCGAAAACCCGCTTAAGGAAGGGTTCGGACGCCCAGGCCGCTATTCTGGACGAATTGGCGGCTGCCCCGAGGTTCGAGAGCGAGATAAACGCCATGTACTCGGCGTCGGCGGTAAAGTCGCTTCTAGCCAAAGGGCTTATAAAGAAAGAGCTTGTCGAGATAGAGCGCGCCCCGCAGGCGATGGCGGTAAAACGAAAGGAAATTACCCTAACCGAAGAGCAGCAAAAGGCCGTCGACACCGTAATGAATGGCGGCGAGGGCGTATACCTTATACACGGCGTGACGGGAAGCGGCAAGACCGAAATCTACATGACCATAATAGAAAAGCTGCTTGCCGAAGGCAAAACCGCCATAATGCTCGTGCCCGAAATCTCGCTTACGCCGCAGATGCTGGGGGTGTTCCGGCTTAGGTTCGGCGACAAGGTGAGCGTTCTGCACAGCGGGCTGTCTGACGGCGAGCGTTACGACGAGTGGAGAAGGCTTCGCCTCGGAGAGTCGAGGGTGGCTTTGGGAGCAAGGTCGGCGGTGTTCGCGCCCGTGCAAAACCTGGGCGCCATAATCATAGACGAAGAGCACGACACAAGCTATGTGAGCGAAGGCAATCCCCGTTATTTTACCTCGGACATAGCCACATTCAGGATAAAATATAACCGCGCCAAGCTGATAATGGGAAGCGCTACGCCTTCTTTAGACAGTTACCAGAAGGCAAAAACGGGCGAGTATAAGCTGATAACCCTGAGAAACAGGGTGAACAGGTGCGAGCTGCCCGTAATGGAAACCATCGATATGCGAAAGGAGCTTCGGGCTGGCAATGTGTCGATTTTCAGCAAAGAGCTTCTTTCGGCCCTGGACAAGACGCTTGCCGAGGGCAATCAAGCCATGATATTTCTTAACAGGCGGGGCTTTGCCTCGTTTGTAAGGTGCCGAAGCTGCGGGTATGTCGCGAAGTGTAAAGACTGCGAGGTAAGCCTTACATACCATAAGGACGACAACACCCTGAAGTGCCACTACTGCGGCAGGCAGTACAAGATGATAGACAAGTGCGTCGTTTGCGGGTTTCAGCACCTCAAAGAGGGCAAGGTAGGCACGCAGAAGGTCGTGGAGGAGATTAACAGGATATTCCCGCACGCCCGAGTGCTTCGCATGGATAACGACACCACGAGGACAAAGGACGCCTACTTTAAGATTTTGTCGGCGTTCGGAGAGGGCAAGGCCGATATCCTTGTGGGCACGCAGATGATAGCTAAGGGGCACGACTTCCCCAATGTCACGCTTGTGGGCATACTTGACGCCGACCTCGCGCTTTACTTTTCGGACTACCGCTCCAACGAGCGCACCTTCCAGCTTATTACCCAGGTTGCCGGCAGGGCGGGCAGGGAATGTAAGCGGGGCAGGGTTATTATGCAGACCTACAACCCCAAGCATTATGTCTTTCGCTACGCCGAAAGGTACGACTACGAGGGGTTTTTCGAGAAGGAATCCAATGTGAGGGAAACCACAAAGTTCCCGCCGTTTACGAGGATTGTAAGGCTGCTCGTCCTTTCGCAGAAAGAGGATGAGGCGCTAAAGGCGACGCGAAAGCTGTATACCGAGCTTTCGGCGCTTAAGACCGAAAGGTTTATGAAGGAGATAATAAGGGTTCAGGCCATGCGCGCGCCGATTAAGCGCATAAGCGGAAGCCACAGGTTCCAGGTTGTGATATGGGAGGCCCTGCCCGAAAAGGCGGAGGTTATGCCTGAAATCTATAAAATAGCAGAATCGGCAATAAGCAGGGATGTAACGGTGTTTTGCGAAATCAACCCCCAACAGATGCTATAACACCGACAATAAAAAAATACTAACAGTAAAGGTAAACATGGCAGTAAGGAACATTTTTTTCGAGGGAGATCCCATTCTCCGCAAAAAGGCAAAAGAAGTAACCGTCTTTGACGAAAGGCTGGGCGTCCTTTTGGACGATATGTTTGAGACTATGCGCGTAAACGGCGGCGTAGGCCTGGCCGGCCCGCAGGTGGGAATACTTAAAAGGGTTGCCGTAATAGAGTACGGCGACGACAAGCTGGAGCTTGTTAACCCCAAAATTCTCTCGCAGTCGGGAAGCGTTATCGGCCTTGAGGGCTGCCTTTCGGTAGACCACAAAAAGGACGGCAAGGTTATAAGGCCGCAGGAATTGACGCTCGCGTATCAGGACAGGCACGGCGCCCGCCACGAGCGCAAGGCCGAAGGCTGGCTTGCCCGCATTGTCTGCCACGAGCTTGACCACTTAGACGGCATCCTTTTTATAGATAAAGTTATAAAGGACGAAAAAGAAGGAGAGTAAATGAAGGTAATCTTTTTGGGAACGCCCGAATTTGCCGAAACAATCCTGAGGGCTGTTTGCGCCTCCCGCCACAGGGTGGTTGCCGTTGTCACCCAGCCCGACAAGGTTAACGCCCGAGGAAAAAAGGTTGTCGCCTCGCCGGTAAAGGCGGCGGCGGAAGAGCTCGGGTTGCCCGTCTATCAGTTTGAGAGGATAAGTAGGGACGGGGTGGATGTTTTGAGGGCGCTTAACGCCGACATTATGGTTACGGCGGCCTATGGGCAGATACTTTCCAGGGAGATACTTTCGCTATGCCCGCACGGGGTTATTAACGCGCACGGCTCGATACTGCCTAAGTACAGGGGGGCTTCGCCCGTACAATGCGCCCTGCTTAACGGCGAGCCGGAAACGGGCATAACCGTTATGAAAACCGAGTACGAGGTGGACAGCGGGGACATTATTCTTATAAAAAAGATTACCTTGCGCGGGCACGAAAACTGCGCCGAGGTTATGGATATGCTGGCAAAAGCCGGGGGCGAGGCGATTGTCGAGGCTTTGGACAGCATAGAGGACGGCAGGGCGGCCTTTACCCCGCAGGACCATTCGCAGGCGACCTTCTGCAAAAAGATAAACAAAGAGGACGGAAAGATAGATTTCAGCCTGGACGCGGGCGAGATAGTAAACCGCGTAAGGGCTTTTACCCCCTGGCCTTCGGCGTACTGCGAGTCGCCCTACGGCAGGCTTAAGATTTTAAGGGCCCATGCCATAGACGGCGATTTTGAGGGCGAATTCGGAGAGATTATCGAAAGCGACAAAAACGGCGTTAGCGTAAAATGCGGCAAGGGAGCCTTAGTGCCAACCGAAGTTCAGCTTGAGGGCGGCAAGGCCATGGATATAGCCAGCTTTTTAAGAGGGCGGGCTCTTGCCAAAGGGAGTATCCTTAAATGAGGTTAAAGACCGCTTACGAGATACTCTCCTCGGTGATACGAGGGGGAGCCTACGCCAATATCGCCCTTAACGACATTAAGGACGAAAGCGAGCGGGCGTTCGTGACGAGGGCGGTTTACGGCGTTCTGGAGAGATATTTCGAGCTGGACACCATTGTTTCGGCGCTTTCGGAAAAGCGCCCCAAGCCCGAAATAAGGGTTTTGCTGATGCTTGGTATTTACTGCCTTAAATATACCGAGATACCGCATTACGCCGTTGTAAACGAGATTGTCGAGTTGTCCAAATTCGGCGGCGCGGCGGGGTATGTTAACTCTGTTCTTAACAGGGCGGCAAGGGGCGAATATACCCTGCCTGCCAAGGGCAAGAAAGCAGAGGAGATAAGATACAACCTGCCTTACGGGCTTATAGAGCTTATAAAAAAGGAGTACCCGAGGGCGTACCCGCGCATTCTCGAGGCACAGCCCCGCGAAGAGGAGCATATAAGGCTTAGGGCGGGGGTAAGTGAAGATACTTTAGGTTTGGCAGCTTCCGAAAAGACCCTGACGGGTTATTATGTGAAAGTCACCCCCGAAATAAAGAAATCATATAACGAAGGAAAGCTTACCTTCCAGAGCTATACCTCGACGCTTGCCGTGCTTGCCATGGGAGAGGTTGCGGGCAGAAAGGTTCTGGACCTTTGCGCCGCGCCGGGCGGCAAAAGCCTGTTTTTGGCGGAGAGGGGGGCTACCGTTACGGCTTGCGAGATACACCCCCACAGGGCCGAGCTTATAAAGGCTTACGCAAAAAGGATGAAGGTAGGGCTCGATGTAAAAGTTTGCGACGGCATAAACCCGCCCAAAGAGTTCTGGGGCGCATATGACGCCGCTTTGGTGGACGCGCCATGCTCGGGGCTGGGGGTTTTGGGCAAAAAGAAGGATATCGCCCTAAACAGAAAGGGCGGGGATATAAAAGAGCTTGCCGAAATCCAAAATAAGCTTTTGTCGGCGGCTGCAAAGTGCGTTAAGGCGGGCGGGGTGTTGGTGTATTCGACCTGCACCATCTTAAAAGAAGAAAACGGGCTTGTGGTAAAGCGGTTTCTGGACGAGAATAAGGATTTTGAGCCCGAGGAGATACCCCTCCCTTACAACAATAAAGGAGAGCTCCAGTTTCTGCCCGACGGCAAAGGGACGGACGGCTTTTATATAGCCAGGATGAGAAAAAAGATATGTTAAGCCTGCAGGATCTCGATTACAACGAAATAAAGGAGCTTATTAAAGAGCTGGGGCAGCCGTCCTTTCGCGCCGACCAGGTTTTTGATATGGCGATGAAAGATAAGGACTACGCCGAGGTCACCAACCTCCCAAAAAGCCTGATCGCGGGGCTTGCCGAGAGATACAGGGCGAGGGCGGTAGAGGTTATTGCCGAATACAGAAGCAGGGACGGCTCTGTTAAGTATTTGTACAGGCTTTTTGACGGTAATATAGTAGAGGGCGTGTTTATGCCCCACGATTACGGGAATACCGTGTGTATATCGACGCAGGTGGGGTGCAGGATGGGCTGCGCCTTCTGCGCGAGCGGGATAGGCGGGCTGGCGAGAAACCTAACGGCGGGCGAGATGCTAGGGCAGGTGCTCGCGGCTAACCGCCTTAACGGCGGCACGCCCAAAAAGAGGACTGTAACAAACATCGTGCTTATGGGCAGCGGCGAGCCTCTTGACAATTACGAAAATGTGATAAAATTTATAAAGGCGGTATCCTTCGGGAAGGGGATAAATATAAGCCAAAGGAATATTTCGCTCTCGACGGTCGGGCTTGCGGACAGGATAAGGCAGCTTGCCGACGACGGTCTGAATATAATCCTTACCATATCATTGCACGCCCCTACGGACGAAAAGAGAAACGCCCTTATCCCGATGAACCGTAAATATCCTATAAAGGATATCATCGGCGCCGCCAGGTATTATTTTGAAAAGACGGGGCGGAGGATTATATTCGAGTATACTTTGGCGGAGGGCAAAAACTCGGACGCCGAAAGCGCCGAGGAACTTAGCTGCCTGCTTAAAGGCTTGAATTGCCATGTAAACCTTATAAAACTAAACTATGTAAAGGAAAAGGGCTTGAAGAGCGCTAACGACGACAGCGTAAAAGAGTTTCTTTCGATACTCCAAAAAAATAAGATTTCGGCGACCCTGAGGCGCAGCATGGGGCAGGACATCGAGGGCGCCTGCGGGCAGCTGAGAAGGAAGTATCTGGGGGAATCGTGATATGAAAAGAAGTATCGTTAAGGAAGGGCAGATAGTAAAGATTGTCGCGAACAGGTACACCGTGGCGGGCGATGGGAAGGTTTATACCGCATTCGCCAGAGGAAGGCTGAGGCTCGGCGAGGATATCTTTGTGGGCGATATGGTCGAGTTTGAGGTACAGAAGCCCCTATCGGTTATCTGCCGGGTTTTGCCCCGTAAAAATAAGCTGATAAGGCCGTATGTAGCCAACATCGACAAGGCAATTATAGTTATCGCCAAAGAGCCCGAGCCCGATTTGCTGCTTCTGGACAAGATACTTCTTAACTGCTACAAAGAGGGCATAGACCCCGTTATTTGCTACAACAAAACCGACCTCGCCGGCCCCGAGGAGATTGAGAACACCCTTAAGCCGTATAAAGAGTTTGCCGAAACGGTTAAAGTGTCGTCGCTTACGGGAGAAAACATTGAGGAATTGGGGCGCATGATAGAGGGAAGCCTTGCCTGCCTCGCCGGGCAGTCGGCGGTGGGAAAGACGAGTATACTAAACAGCCTTGCGGGCCTAAGCCTTAAGACGGACGAGCTTTCGCAAAGGATAAAGAGGGGCAAGAACACCACCCGCCATGTAGAGATTTTTGAGGCGGCGGGAGGGCGGATTGCCGACACCTGCGGGTTCTCGATGCTTGAAACCGTCGAGCTGGAGCCAGGGGAGCTTATATATTATTACCCCGAGTTTTTGCCGCTTCAGAACAAGTGTAAATATAAAAGCTGCACGCATACCGCCGAGCCCGACTGCGCCGTAAAAGAGGCGTTAAAAGAGGGCGGCGTTGACAAAGGAAGATATGAAAGGTATACTTTTATATATAACGAATTGAAGGAATTTTGGGACAAAAAGTATGAGTAAAATTCTTATCGCGCCATCCATTTTGTCGGGCGATTTCGCCAATATGGAGGCGACCGTAAAAAAGGTAGAAGAGTGGGGCGGCGACCTCGTGCATTGCGATGTTATGGACGGCGTTTTCGTAAAAAATATAACCTTCGGGATGCCGATGATAGCGGCGCTAAAGAAGGTGTCCGGGCTTCCTCTGGATGTCCACCTTATGATAACCGAGCCCGAAAGGTATATTGACGAGTTTATCGCCGCGGGTTCGGACTGGCTTTCCTTCCACCCCAACGCCAGCAAGGACCCCTTGTCCGCCATAAGAAAGATTCGCGAGGCCGGCGTAAAGGCGGGGCTTGTGTTTAACCCCGACATACCCTTCCAGCCGTACGCCCATATGTTTAAGGAGTGCGACTTTATTCTTGTGATGAGCGTCTTCGCGGGAAGGGGCGGGCAGAAGTTTATAGAAAGCTCTTTGCAAAAAATAAGCGAAATTAAAGCTTACCTTAGAGAAAACAATTTGGATATCCCTATTGAGATAGACGGCGGCATAAACGAGCAGACCGCCATCTGCGCGAGGGAAGCGGGCGTCGATATACTTGTCGCGGGAAGCGCGGTATTCGGCTCGCAAGACCCCGCAAAGACTATAAAGGCGCTAAGAGGGGAGTAGCTTAAACCGTGATTTTACGCAACACAAGAAGCCGTCATAAGACGGCTTCTTTTGATGTGGCGTAGAATTTGCCCGCTAGGCTTCCTGCTTCCCGAACAGCTTTTTGAAGTATCTTATTATGCTTTTTACAAACGGCGGGCAGCTGATGCAAATAAACCTCATATTCTCTCCCTTTTATGCCAATATATGCGCATAAAAAATAATTGTTACAAATAAAATAAATCGTTTCGGGAGATAAAAAAAATCAAGCCTCTTTGGGCTTGATATTCTTTAGCTATAATAGAGAGAAGCGGCTATGCCGCTGTAACCCGTTTGATTGCCGATTTGATATTTGCTTATTTTTCCGCTTTTCTTAGCGTGCGCAGGCATCTGGTGCAGACATATTGATCCTTTACCTTGCCGCTTGCGTCGGCGAGGGCGACCTTCTGCACATTTACGCCCCAAGACCTGTTGGTCTTAATGTTGCTGTGGCTCACTTTGTGCCCGCTCATAGGGCCTTTTTGGCATATACTGCATACTCTGGACATGTATCTTTACCTCCGTTGCGGTGTTGTTATAGATAAGAGGCATTTGGCGTTTGGCTTTGCTTATTGCGCTCTATAATATCTATGTAAAATTGCACCTTTAGATTATACATTGAAATATTGACTTTGGCAACGGAATTTAAGCAAAATATTTAATCCAGTCAAAAAATAAAAGGGGTATTTTTTGCGCGCGCGGGCGGTTTTGTACTTTATGCTTGCAAATTGCGCTGCTTTGCTATATCATAATATCTGAATACAAAGGATATAACTAATTATAACATTAAGGGAATTTATGGCGCTTAACACCTCCAACATCTACGGCAACATAACCATTAGCGACGACGCGGTGGCAATGCTCATCCGCAAAATTGCTTTGGAATGTTACGGGGTGGTGGATCTCGCATCCAGAAGGCTGTCGGATAGCCTGCTGGAGCTGTTTAACCGTGTGCCGGTCACAAAGGGCGTAAAACTCGTGACGATGGACAACCGCGCTTTCGTAGACCTCTATGTAATTCTTAAAGACGGCGTAAACAGAGAGGCGGTGGTTTCCAGCCTTAAGGCTTCGGTGCAGTACAATGTAGAGCACCTTACCGGCATGAGGGTCAAATCGGTTAATGTCCATATTGTAGGCGTCAAATTGTAGCCCAGACAAGGACTAATAATGATTACAATTCTTAACGATATAGATGTAAGAAATATTTTCGCGGGGGCGGGGGTTAATCTTGAGATTAACAAAAGCCATATAGACAGCCTTAATGTCTTCCCCGTACCGGACGGCGACACGGGCACGAATATGCTGCTTACCCTTTCGTCGGCGCTTCGCGAAATGGAGAGCGTGCAGTCGTCTTCGCTTGCCGATATCTGCCAGGCGATTTCGAAGGGCGCGCTTAAGGGAGCGAGAGGAAACAGCGGCGTTATCCTGTCGCAGATTTTCAAGGGAATGACACAGGTAATGTCAGAGGGCAATACGGTTAACACCAAGTCCTTCGCCAAAGCCCTTAAGAGGGGCGCCGAGGTTGCCTACGATGTCGTTACCCACCCCAAGGAAGGCACGATTCTTACGGTTGTGCGCATGGTAGGCGAGTATGCCGTAAAAGTAGCCAACAAACAGAGCGATTTTTTGGAGTTTTTCCGCAAAATCCTGCAAAAAGGCGAAGAAGTATTGGCTTCTACCCCCGAAATGCTGCCCGTTCTTAAGAAAGCCGGCGTTGTCGACGCGGGCGGGAAAGGGCTTCTCGTGATACTTTACGGTATGTACAACACGCTCGCGGGCATCGATATGCAGCCCATCGAGCAGGAGGAAGGAGCCCCGGGCACACCAAAACAGACAGAATTCCAGATAGATAAACACAACCTCGAAGAGATAAATTTTGCCTACTGCACCGAGTTCTTTGTTATTAACCTCAACAAGACTACCACAATTTCGGATATAGACAAGCTAAGGGACAAGCTTAACGAGATTGGCGACAGCGTTATAGTCGTTGGCGACCTCGAGCTTGTAAAGGTGCATGTTCATACAAATAACCCCGACAAGGCGCTGGGGTACGCCTTAACATTGGGCGAGTTGGACAAACCCAAGATAGAAAATATGCTTCAGCAAAGCCGCGAGTTCAAAAAGGAACTCGAAAGGGTGTCGCTAAAGGAGCAGGCGATAGTCGCCGTTTGCACGGGCGAGGGAATCGACAGTATTTTCCGCGAATTGGGAGCCGAGGCAACAATTTGCGGCGGGCAAACGATGAACCCGAGCGTCGCCGACATCGTAAATATCGTGGACAGCATTGGCGCGAAGAATGTTTTTGTGCTTCCCAACAACAGCAACATTATTCTGGCCGCCGAGCAGGCGAAGGAGCTTACAAGGGCAAATATTGTTGTTATAGCTACAAAAAACATACCTCAGGGCATCGCGGCAGCAATTAACTTCAACCCGGAGGCAAGCATCGAGGAAAACACAAGGGCTATGCAAAAGGCAGCCGAAAATGTGCGCGCGGGGCAGGTAACCCATGCCGTAAGGGATACCGAGATGGACGGGCTGGAGCTTCAAACGGGCGACATTATAGGTATATACAAGCAGATTGTGGCTAAAGGCAGCGATCCCGACGAGGTTGCGATAGAGGTTGCGGGCAAGATGACGGACGATTCGACGGCGGTTATCACCCTTTATTACGGCGAGGATATAACCGAGGAGAGGGCAAACGCTTTAGTAGAAAAGCTGCAGGGGCTGTACCCGTTCTACGATGTTATGGCCTATTACGGCGGCCAGTCACATTATTATTACTACATCAGCGTTGAGTAATGGACGAGCTGCTTTCGCTGAAGGGAGTGGGCGAAACAACCCTCAGAAAACTTCACGAGCTTAATATTTTCGGGCTTGACGACCTCGCGGCGTTTTTGCCCAGGGATTATATGGATTTTGACTCCGCTTTGCCTTTGGAAAAAGGTGAGGGCGGGGCTTTTGTTTTATCCGAGGTTACGGTTAAATCGGTATCCAAACCCTTCAGAAAGGGAGGGCTTAGCGTCTACCGCGCTTACGGCGTTTCGGACGGCGGGGCGAAGGTGAGGCTTACCTGGTACAACAGCCCCTTTGTGGCAAAGCACATTTCCGAGGGCGTAAGGGTGAGGGTGTGCGGAAAGCTACGGGTGAGCGGGCAGAAGGAGCTTATTAATCCCGCTTTTGAGATATGCGCCGGTAAGGTTAAGCTTGCGGGTATACGCCCGATTTACCCGTTAAAAGGGCTTATCCCGCAGACAACCATGCAAAAGATTGCCCGCGATATGCTGGGGAAATATACCCCCGAAAGCATAATACCCGAAAGCTCGCATAATAAGCACAGCCTTATGAGCCTCGCCGAGGCGGTAAGGGCGGCGCATTTGCCGAACAGCATAAGGGAGGCCGACGAGGGAAGAAAGAGGATAGCCCTTGAGGAATTGGTAAAACGCATAGCCGCCTTTAAGATGGTGAGGGAGAGCGAGAGAAGGTATAATACTTATCCGCAACCCGCAAGCTGTATAGATGCCGCCGAAAGGGCGCTGCCGTTTGTGCTTTCGGCTTCGCAAAAGGCTGCGGTGGAAAAAATAACAGGGGTTTTGAGAAGCGGTAAGCCCTTAAACGCCATGCTCGCGGGCGATGTCGGAAGCGGAAAGACCGCCGTGGCAATGCTCTCGGCGTATTTTGCCGTAAAAAACGGCTATCAGGCGGCGTTTATGGCGCCTACCGAGATACTTGCCGTACAGCATTACAACAATTTTGAAAAAACCCTTGCCCCGCTTGGCGTAAGGATTGCCTTGCTTTGCGGAAGCTCGCCCGTTGCCGACAAAAGGGCTGTAAAATGCGCTCTTGAGAGCGGCGGCGCCGATATCGTTATAGGCACTCAGGCCTTGTTTTCGGCGGGAGTGGCTTTCAATAACCTCGGGCTGGTCATTATTGACGAGCAGCACCGCTTCGGGGTGGCGCAGAGGACGGCGCTTATAGACAAGGGAAGGGCTGTGGATACGCTTACCCTTTCGGCAACGCCCATACCGAGATCGCTAAGGCTTACGATGTTCGGGGACATAGATATTATCCATCTTGAAAGGCGGCACCCCGCCGACAACATAACGACGGCGGTTGTGCCCGGGCGCAAGCGGGGGGATATGCTCGAATACATCGTGAAGGAATGCGAGAAGGGCGGGAGGGCGTTTATCGTCGCCCCCAAAATTGAGGAGGACGGCGACGGCTACGCCGCCGAGGAATTATATTCCGAGCTTAAATCCGCATTCGGGAAGCGGGTAAAAATAGGGCTTTTGCACGGGAGGATATCGCCCTCGCAAAAGATAGCCGCCATAAGGGGCTTCGAGAGGGGGGAGATAGGCATACTTGTATCGACAACGGTTGTAGAGGTCGGCGTAGATGTGCCCGACGCCTCGATTATGGCGATAATGGGCGCCGAGAGGTTCGGGCTGGCGACTTTGCATCAGCTGAGGGGCAGGGTAGGCAGAAACGGCGGGAAGGCTTACTGCTTCCTGTACACAGAGAAAAACCCCCGTGAGCAAGCCCGCCTTGAAATAATGGCGAAGGAGACCGACGGGCTTGCCGTTGCCGAAAAAGACTATGAGCTTAGGGGCGCGGGCGACTTTCTGGGCGAAAGCCAAAGCGGAAGGGGATTCGCCGGGGTCAATCTGCCCGTAAGCCTTGTTAACCTAGCCGCATCCCTCGCCGGCGAAGTGGACGCCGTCAAATATGGGGAAATACTGAGGGATTACATTTTAAGGTTCGGGTTAAGGAGGATAACCTTATCATAAATCTATGCCCGCTATGTGTATGCGTGAGGGGTCTTTTGCCGAGCTGTAAATTACACTTACCGTTCCGTTAAGGTTTATAATAAAGTTTGCCGAGTTTGCCGAAATGTTTATCGTGCTTTCGGCTATGGCGCCGTCGTTTCTTATATCGGTAAGCCTTAATTTGTCTCCCGATTTTTCTTTAATTAGCATAAGATAGCCGCCGCCGTAGCCCTCGCAGAAATAGATATCTTTTATGTCGTCATATAGCGAGGAGTTTGAGGCAACAAGGTCGAGGTTCATATCCAGTAAAATTACGCGGGGCTTTTCGCCCTTGAGAAGCAAAAATATGGTCGAGCCGTTCTGGTAGATATCCGCGCCGCCCCCTTTGCCGGCGTACACCCTTTCGCAGTCGGACTCCCTGAATGTCGCCGAGTGCTTGGCTACATATACCTCGCTGCCCGTATGCTCGACAACGAGGAATTTTTGGGCGCCGCCCTCGGTGGCGGGCATAACCTTTAGCGCCGTTTTGCCGGGCACGCTTATGTTGGAGTAGCCCGTAAGGTCTTTGTCAAGGGATATGACGCTGTAGCCGTTTATGCCGTTTATAAATATGATAAAGTTGGAGCGCATTTCGATAATTTCCAGCACGTTGCCCGACGGTATAAACGCCGTTTTTTCGACCTCGCCGTTTTTTATGAGATGGACGGCCGACTGCGCCCTTTCGGCAAGAAGCATAAAGCCCGCGCTTAAAGGGAAAATCTTTGCGCCGCTTAGCGCGTCAAGCTCGGTTTGTCGGCCGGATTTGAGTTCGTAATCGACTATAAACAGATAACACTTTTTGTCGTCCTTTACCGCTACGGCAAGCCCCTCGGTGGTAAGCTGCGAGGTGACATATTGCGTGGGCGAATCGCAGGAGAGGGTGAGGCAGCTGTTCAGGGTGCCGCCCTCGGACATATTAATTACGGTTACCGATTGCCGCTCGACGGTAAAATCGCCGTCTGTGGGCGCGCCCGAAACGACAAGCAATATGCCCTTGTTGGTTTGGTGGGTTGCCTCCAGCTTAAGGGCGGCGTTTACCGCTATCGATTGCTCGTATAAAAAAGTGTCGCTCCGGGAAGGCTGTTTGGGAAATCTGGATGAATTAACGGGCGGCTCGACGATAATCGGCTCGTCTTCTATATTCTGCGCGGGCGGCGGCGTGTCTCCTCCGTTTCCGTCGTTTGCCTCTACATCTTTAAACAGCTTTGTGAAGCCGTCTCCCCCCGCTATCGCCATCAGCACGGCTATGGCGACAAGCAGCACTATTGCCAGAATCCTCGGCGCGCTTTTAAGCATACTACCTCGCTTGTAGGGGTAATTATAGCAGAGGTATTTTTGCCTTCAAGCGCTTAGACAAATTCTTACAAAACCTTTAATATTTCTTTTACGATTGCGGCGTTGGCGTTTTTGTAAACGGGGGCAGGCTCGGGCTTTACTATTATGCGGTGTATTGCCCCGTAGAGTGCCTCGGGGGTAAGTGAGCTTTGCTCCAGAATCTCCAGAAAGCCGTGCTTTTGGTAGCTTTTCGCGTTGTCAAGCTGGTCGCCCCTGCTTGCCCCTTTGGGTAAAGGTATGCAAAGCGTCCTTTTGCCTAAAGCCGCGGCCTCGGCGAGGCTGTTTGCACCGCCCCGCATGACCACCATATCCGCCGCCGCGTAAAGGTCGGGGATATCGTCGGCGAAGGTAAGGCAGGTATACCCCTGTTTTGAGGGGGATTTTGCGGCGTTTTTGCCCGCTATATGAATGACATTGAAATCTTTGAGAAGCTTGTCGAGGCAGCCCGAAAGCGCGTTGTTTATCGCCTCAGCGCCCAGGCTTCCCCCGAATACCAGAACGGTGGGGCGGGGAGTTATACCGTATTTCTGCACCGCTCTTGATGCGTCGCCTTTCAGGACTTCCTCCCTTATCGGGCTTCCCACAAACTTGCCCCCCTTTGTTTCGGGAAAGCTGGTTAGCACCGACGCCGAGAACATGGCGATAATTTTGTTGGCGAGCCCCATTGTGAAGTCGCTTTCGTGCGTTACAACGGGTATTCCCAAAGACTTCGCCGCGATGCAGGCGGGCAGGGCGGCGTATCCGCCTTTGCCGAATACGACATCTATGTTATGCGCTTCCAGAATGGCTTTTGCCTCTTTGACGCCCTTACTTAGAACAACGGGGATTTTGGCGTTGGCGAGAAGGTTGGCCCGGTTGAATTTTACCGTGGAAACCTGAAAAAAGGGTACGCCGTGCCCGGGGGCGAGCTCTTTTTCCATTCCGCTTCCGCCGATATAGATAATTTTATCAAAATGCTTTTTTAACTCGGGAAGAAGGGCGAGATTGGGCATTATATGCCCCGCCGTGCCCCCTCCCGTAAGGGCGATGGATGGCATAGGTGTTACCTCCTAAGGGTATTTTATGAGAAGCATTAATAAAAATGTCCTTATGACGGACATTTAAGGAGAAATGAACAGGCTACGCCGTGAAGAGGGGACTGACGCCCCGTGAAGAGCAAACTTCGTTTGGGTGAAGAGCGGGCTTCGCCGGCGTTAAAGGTAATTAAGAGTATAAACCCCGCAAAAAATCCCGTGGCGTTAAAGGTAATTAAGAGTATAAACCCCGCAAAAAATCCCGTAATGTATTGTAATGTATTCTAAAAAGTGTTACTATATACTAAAATATTGCATCAGGCTCTTATTTAAGGAGGTTTATAAATTATGCGTTCCATAAAAATGGATACTTTTGATGGAAAAAGAATGAATGTTAACATCTGGGACGATGTCACGGATATAATCGGCGCCGTTGTGATAAGCCACGGTATGGCAGAGCACAGCGAAAGGTATGACCACTTCGCCAGGTTTCTTAACGAGAACGGATATGTCGTGCTTGCCGACGACCACAGAGGGCACCGCTACAACAACGCCGGGGCAAAGGGCGTCGTCGACGGCGACAGCTTCTCGCAGACCGTCGAGGATATGCGCACGGTGGTAGAGTTTGCCGCAAAAACCTACAATACAGATGTCTGCCTTATAGGGCACAGCTACGGCAGCTTCCTCAGCCAAAGGTTTATAGAGCTTTACAGCGGCAAGATTAAGGCCTGCATACTTAGCGGCACCGCGCACATGAAAAACCCTCTTATAATGGCCGGGAACGCCATCGCCGGCATTCAGAAGGCGATATTCGGCGGCGACAAAATAGGTTACTTTATAGACAAGCTCAGCTTCGGCGCCTACAACAAGCCCTTCGAGGCCCAGGGGCAGAAGTTCGCGTGGCTCTCCAGGGACAAAGAGCAGGTTGCAAAGTACGAGGCCGACGAGTACTGCGGATACCCCATGTCGATAGGCTTCTACAAGAGCTTTTTCTCGGGCGTCCTCAATATGTACGGCGAGGCCATAAACAATGTCCGCAAGGACTTCCCCATCCTGATAGCCGTAGGCAGCGACGACCCCGTTTCCAACAAGGCCGCGCTTGCCAACAAGCTGTACCAGTTCTACCTCGAGAAGGGCTTCACCAATGTTACCTACAAGGTTTACGACGGCGCCCGCCACGAGATACTTAACGAAACAAACAAAGACGAAGTTTACGCCGATTTCCTTGCATTCCTCAAAAAGAACGGCTAAACTATTAATATATCCCTGAAAATAAACGCGGGGCGGGTAATTTGCCGTAAAATACGAAATAATTGTTATATGGCGCCCGCTATCCGACGATGTAGACTTCTCCGGAGAGGACTTATGAGAAAAAGGTTAGTTTTATCGGTTGCCGTCCTGTTGATAGCCGCTTTGGCGGCTGTCGCCCTTTTCGCCTGCAAGCCTGAGGATACACATAAAGGCACACAAACCGTGAACATTTACACCGCGGAGGACTTGTTAAAACTTAAGGATAACCTCGGCCCCGATTTCGACGGGTTCACTTACGAATTGATGAACGATATCGACCTCGGCGGCAGGGAATGGACACCCATCGGGACAACCTACAACGATGCCTTTTGCTCGGCCTTTAACGGAAACGGGCACCGCATTTCGGGCATAAAGATCGTTAAAAACTCGCTGCCGCAAAACGGCGACGGGCAGGCGGTAATACACGAGGGCAACTCGACGGTGGGCTTCTTCGGCTTTACCAGAAACGCCAAAATAAAAGACCTTGTCCTTGATATAGATTACGACTATGTGTATGACGCCGAGAACATTTACGCCGGAGGGCTTATAGGCTACGCGTTCGGCGATACAGAGGTAAGCAACATTACCGTTAACGGCAATATAACCCTTAAGCTTTCCGTAAACGAGGACTCCCCCGCGCCTGTGGAGGACGAGATAGGCGACACCAACAGCATTAAGATTTACCTCGGCGGCGTATTGGGCGCCTCGACGGGCACCATAAAGCTTAGCGGCGTTACAAGCAACGCGTCCCTTCTTGCAGACCGCATTACCGACGAGCACGCCTGGGGCTTCGAGCAGGAGAGGGAGCGCATTCATACCGCCTTCGTGGGCGGGGTCGCGGGTTATGTACGCACCGTAGACCTTTCGGTTAAGCCCTCGGAAGAGGATGACGCCAACAACATCGTGGAAAACCTTATAAGCAACGGCGATATTACCGTTTTCGCCAGAAGGATAAACCTGGGCGGCGTTATCGGCAGCCTTTATAACAGCGTGAGCGCCAAAAACCTTTCGGTAGGCGGCGGCGCGAAGCTTATGGTATACGGCGATGTGCGCGCGAACGCCGGCGGCGTCATTGGCTATGCCGACAGGGTTGGGCTTTCGGAAGCAAGCTTTAACGGCGAGTTCATAAGGTTCGAGCGCGGCAAGGCCTCGGGCGAAGACAAAATCTTTAACATAGGCGGGCTTGTCGGGCACGCCGCTAACCTTACGGTTATTACCGATTCGGTTGTGGATACCATATTTATGCTTTATGAGAAAGTGGACTTTGCCGGCGCTCTGGTGGGCGTGCTTACCGACTCGGGAATAAATAACTGCGAGGCCAAAGGCAAGTACCTTAAGGTAAACGGCGACGGCTCGCTTCAGGATATCTTCGACAAGATTGTAGAGTTAGACGAGGAAAGCGGCGAATATGTGCCCACGGATCCGGGAAATACATCTTCGGAGATTCCCAAATGGTCGGGCGCCATCGGCAAGATATTCGGCGGCAAGGAAAACGGCGAACCACTGCAGGGCGTCGGCATAATTTCCGACCTTGATATCGACTTCGAGGCGTATTACGCCATAAAATGCTCGGTCGTCGAGAGAGTTAAGGCCGACGGCGAGGACGAAAACGGCGACACCATCTTCCAGAAGTTTAACAGCGAGATAAAATACGAAACCATTAATTACGCGGTGGAAAAGGTAATTTACAAGGATACCGAAAAGGAAAACCTTCAGCAACAATAATAAAACACCGAAATTTAAGCATCGTGGCGGACATTTAACGGCGAACGGAGTTTTCGCCCTTTTTGCTCGTTACGGCAAGGAGCATACAATGATAATTACGCTAAGAGACGAAAAAAGAGAGTTTCCCGCGGGGACGACCCCTATGGATATCGCGAGAAGCATAAGCGAGGGGCTTGCCAAAAACGCGCTGTGCGCCAGAGTTAACGGCAAGACCGTCGGGCTTTATACCCCCATCGAGAGTGACAGCGAAGTAGAGATACTTACCTTCGACGACGAGGAAGGGCGCAAGGCCTTCCGCCACAGCGCATCCCATGTTCTCGCGCAGGCGGTAAAGAGGATTTACCCCACCGCAAGGCTGGCGATAGGCCCCGCAATTCAGAACGGCTTTTATTATGACTTCGAGTTCAAGACCCCCATTTCCATGGAGGATCTCGAGGCGATTGAGGCCGAGATGAAAAAGATTGTTAAGGAGCATATCCCAATCGTAAGGGAAACGATAACGAGGGCGGAGGCTTTGAGGTTTTTCCGCGACGCCGACGAGCCCTATAAGGTTGAGCTTATTAGCGACCTTCCCGAGGACGCCGAGATAACGATGTACCGCCAGGGCGACTTTATAGACCTTTGCGCGGGCCCTCATGTACCCAACACGGCTTATATTAAGTCGTTCAAGCTTACCTCGCTTACGGGCGCATATTGGAAGGGCGACGAGCACAACAAGATGCTCACCCGTATTTACGGCACCGCCTTCGCCAAAAAATCCGACCTCGAGGATTACCTCGCCAAGATGGAAGAGGCCAAGCAGAGAGACCACAACAAGCTGGGCAGGGAGCTAGGGTTCTTCATGACGGACGAAAATATCGGGCAGGGGCTGCCTCTGCTTATGCCCAAGGGCGCCAAACTGTTCCAGATTCTCTCCCGCTTTGTGGAGGACGAGGAAGAAAGGCGGGGCTATATTCGCACCAAAACCCCCTACATGGCAAAGAGCCAGCTGTATAAGATATCGGGGCACTGGGACCATTACAGGGACGGCATGTTCGTAATGGGCGACGAAGAAAAGGACGACGAGGTTTTTGCCCTGAGGCCGATGACCTGCCCCTTCCAGTACACCATATATAACAACGGGCTGAAGTCTTACAGGGATTTGCCCAAGCGCTACGGCGAGACCTCGACGCTTTTCCGCAACGAGTCCAGCGGCGAAATGCACGGGCTTATAAGGGTAAGGCAGTTTACCATAAGCGAAGGGCACATTGTCTGCACGCCCTCGCAGCTAGAGCAGGAGTTCCGGGGCGCCTTAGATCTCGCCCTTTATATGCTAAAGTGCCTGGGGCTTTATGAGGATGTATCCTTCAGGTTCTCCAAGTGGGACCCCAACAATAAGGAAAAGTATATAGACGACCCCGCAGAATGGGAGTACGCCGAAAGCGAAATGAAGCGCATACTCGACCATATCGGGCTTAAGTACTCGGTAGGCATCGGCGAGGCGGCTTTCTACGGGCCCAAGCTGGATATACAGATAAGGAATGTGCACGGCAAAGAGGATACCCTCATTACCATTCAAATAGATATGTTCCTTGCCGAGCGCTTCAATATGTCCTATATAGACGAAAACGGCGACAAGGTGCGCCCCTATATCATCCACCGCACCTCGATAGGCTGCTACGAGCGCACGATGGCGCTTCTCATCGAAAAGTACAAGGCGGCCTTCCCCGTTTGGTTCGCCCCCGTGCAGGTGAGGGTGCTTAGCCTTACCGACCGCACCGTCCCCGAGGTTAACGAAGCGATGGATATTCTTTACTCGAAGGGCATAAGGGCGGAGGCCGACATCCGCAACGAAAAGATAGGCTACAAGATACGCGAGGCGCAGGTAGAAAAGGTGCCTTATATGCTTATCATAGGCGATAAAGAAAAAGAAAACGGCGTTGTTGCCGTGCGCTCGCGCTCCGAAGGCGACCTCGGCACGATGACGCTTGAGGCCTTCCTCGAAAAAATCAAATACGAGATAGATAATAAGGTAATTAAATAATTACTTTTATCTAATATCTAATATATTTATCACGCGAAGGATTCGGAGAAAAACTGATGTTTGAAAGCTACGAGATACTAAAGAGATACTGCCTCGAGAACGAAGTCAAAATGATAGACTTCAAGATGATCGACTTAGACGGCAGATGGCGCCACCTCACCATCCCCGCCGAGCGCTTCACCGAAAAGACGCTCACGGGAGGCATAGGATTCGACGGCTCCAACTACGGCTTCGCTCCCACCGAAAAGAGCGATATGGTATTTATACCCGACCTTAGCTCGGCTTTCTACGATCCCTTTTCGACGGTAAAAACCCTCTGCATGATAGGCGATATATTCGTTATCGGCAACCCGCACAAAAGGTTCGACCAGGACCCCCGCGCCATTGCAATCGCCGCCGAGGAGTACCTCAAATCCACAGGCGCCGCCGACGAGGTAAGGATAGGCCCCGAATTTGAGTTTTTTGTGTTTGACGGCGTAAAGTACGAATTAAAGCCCGACAAGGTAAGCTTCGAGCTGGATTCGTATCAGTCCGAATGGAACAGCGGGCGTGAGGACAGCCTGGGCTTCAAAGTGCCCCTGAAAGGCGGCTACCATGTTGACGCGCCCTTCGATGTATTATATAACCTTCGCAGCGAAATCTGTATGCTTCTTGAGGAAAGGGGCGTAAAGGTAAAGTATCACCACCACGAGGTGGGAGCGCCCGGGCAGCTAGAGATAGAGGTCGAGTTCGGCGGGCTCACCGAGATGGCGGATAAAACAATGCTGATTAAGCACATAATAAAGAACGCGGCCTTCAGGGCGGGCAAGTCGGCGACATTCATGCCCAAGCCCGTGTTCGGCGAGGCGGGCAACGGCCTGCATGTCCATATCCACCTGTTTAAGGACGGCGAGCCTGTGTTCTATGACGCCAAGGGGTATTCTGGGCTCAGCAAGACCGCTATGTACTTTATGGGCGGAATATTGCGCCACGCGGCAAGCCTCTCGGGTATTATGAACCCCGCGACCAACAGCTACAAGAGGCTGGTGCCGGGCTACGAGGCCCCCGTTAATATCTGCTTCGGCACGGCTAACAGAAGCTCGGTTATAAGGATACCAGACTACGCCAAGCGCCCCGAAGACAAGCGGTTCGAGTACAGGGCGGGCGACGGCACCGCCAACCCCTACCTTGCCTACGCCGCTATGCTTATGGCGGGCATCGACGGAATAAAGAACAAGATCGACCCAGTAAAGGAAGGCTTCGGGCCGTACGATGTAAACCTCTATAAGTTGCCCGAGGAAGAAAAGAAAAAGATAAAATCGCTGCCGAGAAGCCTCGACGAGGCTTTGGACGCCTTAGAAGCCGACAACGATTACCTTACAGCGGGCGGGGTATTCCCCAAGCGCCTTATAGAAATCTGGATAGAGAAAAAGCGCAATGCCGCCCGGTCGGTAAACCTTATACCCCACCCCGCGGAGTTCGGGCTGTATTACGACCTGTAATCCGGCAAAGCCTTCGGAAGGGCTGTAAATTCAGGAGAATGCATATCGGGGATAAATTAAGCCAGGCCCCGCCCTTTTGCATAACACGGCGGGGCTTGGCTTCTAAAACGGAAACCAAAGAATATGAATTATTCGGCGATTGGCGAAAAATAAGGCCTTTTTCGGGGATTGATTATAATTTCGCTTGACACGGCGTATAATTTATAGATATAATAACAGCAAAGCAGAAGCAATTCTCACCAGATGCAAGTAAGCAGTATGGTCACACAATAGAGTTTAAGCCTTTATAAGTATCTGTTGGGATGTGTTTTTGCTAAAAAAACACATTTTTTATTTATAAAAACAGGAGGATACGCGTATTTTCAAGGAACTGTTAATCAATTCTGAGATAAGAGAAAAGGAAGTAAGGCTAATCGACTCGGGCGGTGAGCAGCTGGGTATAATGTCTACCTACAACGCTCTGCGCCTGGCGGAGGAGCGCAATCTCGACCTCGTCCTGATTGCCCCGCAATCCAAGCCCCCCGTGTGCAAGCTGCTGGATTACAAAAAGTACCGTTTCGACCTCATCAAGAAAGAGAAGGAAGAACGCCGCAACCGCAAGGTTGTAGAAGTAAAGGATATTCAGCTAAGCCCCGTTATCGATATCGGCGACCTTAACACAAAGGCCCGCAAGACCAGAGAAATCCTCGAAGACGGCAACAAAGTTAAGGTAACGCTGATTATGCGCGGCCGTCAGCAGGCTCATCCCGAGATAGGTTTCAAGATTATTAACGAGTTCTTCGCGCGTGTCGAGGATATAGCGACCCAGGAAAAGGCTCCCACCAGGGAAGGCAGAACAATTATGATGGTGCTTGCGCCGTCCAAAAAAAATAAATAACAGACAAGGAGAACACTATTATGCCCAAAATGAAAACGCATAGCGGTGCGAAAAAGAGATTCAGGCTTACCGCTAACGGTCTCATAAAGAGAGCAAAGCAGAACAAGAACCACATTCTTACCAAAAAGACAACAAAACGCAAGAGAAATCTGCGTCAAGGCGGATACATTGACCAAACAAAGGCCAAGACCATAAAGTCGATGATAATAGGCCAGGCATAGGAGGTGCTATATGAGAATAAAGAGAGCAGTTAACGCGGTAAAAAAGCGCAGAAAAATACTTAAGAGAGCAAAGGGCTACTACGGCTCCAAGAGCAAGCTTTACAGGATAGCCCGCCAGGCCGTTATGAAGAGCATGCAATATGCTTATGTCGGCAGGCGCCTTCGCAAGAGAGACTTCCGCAGCCTCTGGATCACCCGTATCAACGCCGGGGCTCGCCAGAACGACATTTCTTACAGCCGCCTTATGCACGGGCTCAAGGTGGCGGGCATCAACCTCAACCGCAAGATGCTTGCCGACCTCGCCGTAAACGACGCGCCCGCTTTCGCTTCGCTTTGCGAAAAGGCGAAAACGGCCCTCAACAAAAGGCTGTCCCGTTGAGGGGCGGCCAATTTTTTATGATATGGTAAAAGAAATCGCCTCTTCCGCCAACGAAAAGATTAAGCTTGTAAAAAGCCTTGCCGACAAAAAGGGAAGGCAAGCTTGTGGACTCTTCGTGGCGGAGGGCACCAACCTCGTCAAGGATATGCCCGACAAAAGCGGGGCTTTGTTTGTGCGAAAAAGCGATACGGACAAGCATTCCGCGATAATCGAGGGCTGGCAGGGCGAGGTATATATCGCGGCCGACAACGCCTTTAACTCCGCCGCCGACACCGTAAACTCGGGCGGGATACTGGCGCTTTGCCCCATACCCGAGGCTAAGCCCGTAAGCGGCGGTTTCGTGCTTGTTCTGGACGGGATTTCCGACCCCGGGAACGCCGGCACGCTTATCCGCACTGCCTGCGCGCTGGGCATAAGCGACATCGTTGCGGTGGATTCTGCCGATTTTTACAATCCCAAAACCATAAGGGCGTCTATGGGCGGCGTGTTTCATTGTAACCTAGTCCCGCTGGGGCGCGGGGAAGCGATAGAGAGCCTTAAGGATTATACCGTCGCCGTCCTGGACATGAACGGCGCCGATGTGTACTATTATAAGCCTCCCCCAAGGCTTGCTTTGGTAGTAGGAAACGAAGCAAGAGGCGTTTCCGCCGAATTCAGGGAAAGGGCAGACAAAGTCCTTGCGGTCCCGATGTACGGCGGCAAAATGGAAAGCCTCAACGCCGCTATAAGCGCGGCGATCGCCATGTCGGCCCTCCGCCACGGCAAACAGGCGGAGAAATCTATCTAAGCCAAGGAGGTAATAAATATGTCAGGCCATAGCAAATGGGCAAATATTAAGATTAAAAAGAGCAAAACCGACGCTCAGAGAGGGCGTATATTCACAAAGATAGGCAGGGAAATCGCCATAGCCGTCAAGATGGGCGGCGCAGACCCCAACAGCAACCCCAGGCTGCGCGACGCAATCGCAAAGGCGAAGCAGAACAATATGCCTAACGACAATATCCAACGCTCCATTAAGAAGGCGAGCGGCGAGCTGGACTCGGTAAACTACGAGGATATAACCTACGAGGGTTACGCTCCCGGCGGCATTGCCGTAATCGTGGAAGCGTTAACCGACAACAAGAACCGCACGGCGGGCGAGATAAGGCACATATTCGACAAGTTCGGCGGCTCTCTGGGGCAGACGGGCTGCGTTTCGTATATGTTCAAGAAAAAGGGCGTAATTATTGCCGACAAGCAGGGCTTTACCGAGGACGATATGCTTATGCTGGCTCTTGACGCCGGCGCCGAGGACCTCACCGAGGACGAGGATGTCTTTGAGATATTCACGCAGCCCTCGGATATGGGCGGCGTCGCCGAGAAGCTCGCGGCAAGCGGCGTGAATGTGTTGTCGCAGGATATCGATATGATTCCCGATGTCGAAGTAGACCCCGCCGATCATATAGATTCGGTAAGGAAGCTTATAGACAGGCTGGAAGAAAACGACGATGTCCAAAATGTCTACCACAACGCCATACTTCCCGAGGAAGAAGAGGAAGAATAAAATGGATGTAATCGAAATCTGCCAAAAAGCCAAATACGCTTCGCAGTCCTTTGCCGCCGCCTCGACGGCCAAAAAGAACGCCGTTTTGGCAAAGCTTAAAGAGCTTATTCTGGCAAACAAAGATAAAATCCTCGAAGCCAACGCTCTGGATATCGAAAGGGCAAGGGAAGCGGGCAGGGGCTCGGCCTTCCTCGACAGGCTTGCCTTAAACGAATCAAGGATAAACCTTATGGCCGAAAGCCTCGACGATGTCATAGCCCTCCGCGACCCCGTAGGAGAGGTAGTCGAAAGATATACCCGCCCCAACGGGCTTAAAGTAAAAAGGGTGAGGGCGCCTCTGGGCGTTATAGGCATTATCTTCGAGGCAAGGCCCAATGTAGCCGTCGACGCCGCCTCGCTGTGCATAAAGAGCGGCAACGGCGTTATCCTAAGGGGAAGCAGGGAGAGCGCCTCGAGCGTAAATTACCTTGTGTCCCTCATAAAAGACGCGCTTAAGGGCTGCGGGCTTAACGAGAATATCGTCGGCAATGTCGACCCCATGGACAGGGAACTGACGGCTGTAATGCTTCGTCAGGATAAGTACATCGATGTAGTTATACCCCGCGGTGGCGAGGCCCTCAAAAAGGTAGTTCTCGAAAACGCCACGATGCCCGTAATAGCTTCGGCGGGCGGCAACTGCCATATGTACATAGCAAAGTCGGCGGATATCCCCATGGCGGTATCCCTCGTCGTAAACGCCAAATGCAACCGCCCCAGCACCTGCAACGCCTTGGAAACCCTGCTTATAGACAGGGCGCACGGCAAAGAAACGGTTGTTGCCCTTCTTAAAGCCCTTAAGGATAACAAAGTGGAGCTAAGGGGTACGCAGGAGGTTGCCGATATCGCGGGCGGGCTGGACCTGATAGTCGGCGAGGAAGAATTCGGCAAGGAATATGACGACCTTATTATCAAAATAAAGATGGTGTCGGGCGTAAAGGAAGCCATAGACCATATCAACCTTTACGGCACGCGACACAGCGACGCCATAGTAACAAATAACCAAAAGGAAGCCAGAAGGTTTACGCAAGAGGTGGATTCGGCGGCGGTTTATGTCAATGTATCCACACGCTTCACCGACGGCTTCGAGCTGGGGTTGGGCGCCGAGATGGGCATAAGCACGCAAAAGCTGCATGTCCGCGGGCCGATAGGCTTAAGGGAGCTTACCAGCGTAAAATATGTGGTAACGGGAGAAGGGCAGCTTAGAAAGTAAGCAGCCCGAATAACGGCAATAGGCAAGCGACTAGCGAAAAAAGGAGCAAAGATGAGGCGCATAGCGGTTTTGACAAGCGGGGGCGACGCTCCCGGTATGAATGCCGCCATAAGGGCGGTGGTAAGGTGCGGGATAGCGCAGGGCATGGAAGTGTACGGCGTCGAGCGCGGCTACGAAGGGCTTATTAAAGGCCTGATAAATAAGATGGACAGCCGCTCGGTGTCCGATACCATCCACAGGGGCGGCACCATCCTTAAAACGGCAAGATGCCCCGAGTTTAACACCAAAGAAGGGCGCGAGAAGGCCTACGAAGTGCTTCGCGCGTATAACATCGAAGGGCTTATAGTGATAGGCGGCGACGGGTCTTTCCGCGGCATTAAGGATTTGCATGACGACTTCGGCTTCCCCTGCGTGGGCATACCCGGCACCATCGACAACGATCTGGCGTACACCGATTATACTTTGGGCTTCGACACGGCGGTTAACACCGTGCTTAACGCCATAAACAACATAAGGGACACGATGACTTCGCACGACCGCGCCTGCATAATAGAAGTTATGGGCAGGCATTGCGGCGATATCGCCCTTTACAGCGGCATAGCCGGCGGCGCCGAGGCAATGCTCGTGCCCGAAATACCCTTCGACCTGGACGCTCTTTGCAACAATATGAAGAAGAACATTATAAAGGGCAAGGTGTCCGATATTATCATTCTTGCCGAGGGCGTATGCAGCGCGGCGGAACTCAAATGCAAGATAGAGGATAAAGTACCCGTATCCATCCGCACAGTCAAGCTTGGGTATATTCAAAGGGGCGGCACGCCCACCATGGCGGACAGGCTTCTTGCGGCAAGGTGCGGCTACCGCGCGGTAGAGCTTATAAAGAACGGCAACCTCGGCGCGAGGGTAGTGGGCATAAGGGAAAACAAGATTATCGATATGGACATAACCGAAGCCCTAAATATGCCCCGAATTTTCGATAAAGATTTGTATAAAATCGCCACTTTGTTGGCGCAATAAAAATAATACTAAAAAGGAGATAAACCAAATGAAAAATCTTGTTGGAGCTTGCATTTTTGGCCAATCCGGCGGGCCGACATCGGTTATCAACGCCAGCGCAGCGGGCGTATTCATCGAGGCTTTAGCCCAAAAGAACATAACCGCGGTTTACGGCGCGGCTAACGGCATCAAAGGCATACTTGACGACAGGCTTTATGACATCGGCAAAGAGGACCCCGCCGAGCTCGAGCTTCTAAAATACACACCTTCTTCGGCTCTCGGTTCCGTAAGGTATAAGCTTAAGGACGCATCCGTAGACGAAACCGACTACAAGAGAATCCTCGAGATATTCCAAAAATACAATGTGCGCTACTTCTTCTACAACGGCGGGAACGACAGCATGGATACCTGCAACAAGATTTCAAAATACCTTCTCGCCAAGGGTTACGAGTGCAATGTTATAGGCGTTCCCAAGACCATAGACAACGACCTTTTCGGCACCGACCACTGCCCCGGCTACGGCAGCGCGGCTAAGTATGTAGCCACCACGATGATGGAGCTTAACCTCGACGCCAAAGTGTACGACAAAGGGCAGGTTGCCGTCGTAGAGATAATGGGCAGAAACGCGGGCTGGCTTACCGCTGCCGCCGCTCTCGCCAGCTATAAGGGACTTGGCCCCGACCTCATTTACCTCCCCGAGCTTCCCTTCGACCCCGAGAAGTTCCTCGTACAGGTTAAGGAAGTTATGGACGCCAATAAGGGCAAGTGCATAGTCGCCGTTTCCGAAGGCATCAAGACGGCTTCGGGCGTGTATGTCGCCGAGGCTCTCGGCAAGGCCGAAATGGCGAAGGACAACTTCGGGCACGCCCAGCTGGGCGGGCTCGCCGCCAAACTTGCCGACCTCGTTGGCAGGACATACGGCGTAAAGGTAAGAGGCATAGAGTTCTCGCTTATGCAGCGCTGCGGCGCCCACCTCGCCAGCAAGACCGATGTGGAGGAAGCTTTCAGGGCAGGGCAAGAGGCGGTAAGAGCCGCCGTTAACGGCGAAACCGACAAGATGGTAGTGTTCAAGAGGGATATGTCCTCGGGCTCTTACAAGTGCGTTTACGAGCTTATGGATGTCGCCCAGGCCGCCAACACCGAGAAGAAGATACCCCGCGAATGGATTACCGAGGACGGCGTTGGCTTAAAACATGAGTTTGTGGATTACGCCCTCCCCCTTATCCAGGGCGACTGCAAAGCCCCGCTTGAGGACGGGCTGCCCCGTTTCGCTAAGCTTAAGAAGGTTTTAGTAAAATAAGGTGAACATCAGAAAAAAGCTTGCCATTTTAACGATCGTAATATTGTTTTCGGCTTATATCGCGGGCGCCGGAGTGGCTTTGTGGGCATATACCGACTATGACCCCATGCCGCCCGAGCCCGCGGTTATTTCGGTTTCGGCCGAGCCCGACTATCTAGTAACGATAGCCTGGAGGAGCGTGGCTTCCGCCTCGAGGTACGAGCTTCAGTACCGCTACGGCTACGAGGAGGGCAAAACCTACGGCATAAAGACCAACAAGACTTCCTGCACCGTAGACCGCATAAAAGGCAACCTTTATTTCAGGCTGCGCTACCTGTACAAGAACGGCAAACAGTACAGCGAGTATACGGAGTGGAAAACCTATTATATCGAACCGTTGTTCCTGGATGTTTCGGGCGTCGAATCCTGCGATCTTATTGAAACCGATTATTGGCTTGGCGACCATCAGCTAAAGGGCGTGGCATTCAAGAAGCGCGACTGGCGGGACAAATCCCCCCAATCCTTTATGTTCAGGGGGAAGAAGGTTGATATATATTGCTACGATTTTGTTGTGGTGTTCGAGGACAAAAGGTTCGAATACGAAAAAAACAACATGATAACAAAATGGAACTACAATCTGGCAAACGGGCACGACGGCTATTACACCGACGACATAGTATTTGTAGGGCCGCTGACAGCCGCGCAAAACGGCAAATGGACAATCTATTACAGGCCCTCGATTTGCGAAAGCTTCCTTGGGGGGCAAAAGAATTACAACAAAGAGATACTTAAGATATTCGACGAAACCGAGGTATGGATTTCCTCGGAAATAACAATAAATTACCCGTATGATTAGAAATGATTTAAGAAACATAGCAATTATAGCGCATGTTGACCACGGCAAAACAACGCTTGTGGACGCGCTTTTGAGGCAGGGCGGTATGTTCCGCGAAAACCAGGTAGTAGAAACCTGCGTTATGGACAATAACCCCCTCGAAAGAGAAAGAGGCATAACGATTCTTGCCAAAAACACCTCCTGTATTTACAAAGACATAAAAATAAACATTGTGGACACCCCCGGCCACGCCGACTTTTCGGGCGAGGTAGAGCGGGTGCTTAAACTCATTAACGGCGTCGTCCTTCTGGTGGACGCCTACGAAGGCCCCATGCCGCAAACAAGGTTTGTGCTGCAAAAGGCCCTCGAAATGGGGCATAAGGTTATAATCTGCATAAACAAATGCGACAAGCCCGACGCCCGCCCCGCCGAGGTTCTCGAAGAGGTTTACGAGCTTCTGCTTGACCTTAACGCCGACGACGAGCAGCTCGAAAGCCCCATAGTTTACTGCTCGGGAAGGACGGGGAGAGCCTCTTACAATCCCGATTCCCTGGGCGACAGCTTAGAGCCGCTTTTTGAAACGATTCTGAAGCACATTCCCCCGCCCGAGGGCGACGAGGAAGGGCCCCTCCAGGTTCTTGTTTCCGCCATAGACTACAACGACTATGTGGGTAGGATAGCCATAGGTCGCATAGAAAGGGGCGTAATGAAAGCAAATCAGGATGTGGTTGTATGCAACTACTTCAGCCCCGAAGTTTTCAATTCCAAGATTACAAACATCTATCAGTTTAACGGGTTGAACCGCTTCAATGTCGAAACGGCGATGGTGGGCGATGTCGTATGCTTCAGCGGCATAGAAAATGTGACGATAGGGCAGACAATCTGCTCGCCGCTCAAGGTCGAGCCCCTTAACTTCGTTAAGATATCCGAGCCCACTTTGCAGATGGTGTTCTCGGTTAACGACAGCCCCTTCGCGGGAAGGGAAGGTAAGTTTGTGACCTCGAGGCACCTAAGGGCAAGGCTATATAAAGAACTTCTGAAGGATGTTTCGCTTAAGGTCGAGGACGGCGACGCGACCGATTCCTTCGTGGTTTCGGGAAGGGGCGAAATCCACCTTTCGATATTAATAGAGAACATGCGGCGCGAAGGCTACGAGTTTCAGGTATCGATGCCCCGCGTCATAAACAAGATTATAGACGGCAAGCTCTACGAGCCTATGGAGAGGCTGACTGTCGAAGTCCCCGACTGGGCGGTTAGTTCCATTATGGAAAGCATGGGTATAAGGCAGGGCGAGCTTATAAATATGCAGCCCTATAATAACAGGGTCAAAATGGAGTTCAAAGTGCCCGAAAGAGGGCTTTTGGGATACCGAAACGAATTTATGACGGATACGCACGGAGAAGGCGTAATGAGTTCGCTGTTCGACGGCTACGCCCCCGCCAAAAAGAGCATACCCCGCAGAGCCTACGGCGCTTTGGTAGCTTACGAGAGCGGCGAGGCGGTAACTTACGGGCTTTACAACGCGCAGGAAAGAGGGGTGTTGTTCATCGGCCCCCAGACCCCCGTGTACGCGGGAATGGTTGTAGGGTACTCGCCCAAATCCGAAGACATAGTGGTTAATGTGTGCAAGAGAAAGCATGTTACCAATATGCGCGCGGCGGGAAGCGACGAGGCTTTGAGGCTGGAAACGCCCAGAAAGTTTTCGCTGGAGGAGTGCATAGAGTTTATCGCCGAGGACGAAATGCTCGAGGTAACCCCCAAAAACTTAAGGATACGCAAGATTATCCTAAGCCACGAAGAGCGCATGAGAAAGATAATGAAGGAAAGGAAAAACGGCTGATATTGCGCATTAAGGGCAAAACTGAGTGTTTACCTTATTAAATTAATGTGTTATAATCAATGTGCAGTGTAATGATTCAAAGGAGAATAGTCGTATGGATTTTGGAAAATTATGGGATAGAATAGTGGATTTTTTCAATACGGGCTATAACCTGTATTATGTTATAGGCGGCGCCGTGCTTCTCCTTCTTATCGTTGTAATCGCCTGCGTAGCGGCGGGAAGGAAGGGCAAGAAGTATAAAGCCGAAGAAGAGGTGGTAGCGGCGGTAGAGCCTCCGGTAAAGAAAGCCGAAGCCCCTGAAGCCGAGACTGCAGCCGCGACGGTTACGGTAGACAAGGCCCCGGACGCGCCCGCAAAGCCCGTCACACAATATGACGGCGGCACAAAGCTTGCCATAATGACTCCCGCGCCCCAGCCTAAAAAGCCCGAGCCTCCCAAAGAGGAAGCGCCTCCCGCGGCTCCTCCCGTAAGCCCCGAGAAAGAGGAGAACGAAAAGATAGAAGAGTCCTTAAAGCGCCCCGGCGTCATCCAGATTTATAAGGACACAAGCGACCGCTTCCGCTTCCGCATTAAGGCTTCCAACAGCTTTATAGTCGGGCACAGCCAGGGCTACACCACAAAATACGCCTGCAAGAACGGCATAAAGGCAATCGCCAACATGGTGGATGCCGAAGTGGTAGACACAACCAAGCTGGATTACAAGCCCGTAATCGGCAGGGCTGTGTTTGAGATTTACCGCGACAACGAGAACAAGTTCCGCTTCCGCATAAGGGCGGCTAACACCAATAACATTCTCGCGAGCCAAGGCTATACCACAAAGGAAAACTGCATAAACGGCATAAAGAGCGTAAAGCACATCATACTCAATCATACGCTGCAGGACTTGACGCTGGCTAACCCAAAAGCCGAAGAATAATGACAGGGTCGCGCAAGCGGCCCTTATTCGTGGCCTCAGACGGCAGCCCGCTTGCGGGCTCAAAATCGGCAGAATAGCTGCGCAATTTGTGCTAAACTAGCTAAAATACCAAAGGCGATAGGGCAAAAAAGGGCTTTGGCGAGAAATACCGCAAAACGATTTTACTTTTTATTTTTTTTATAGATTTTTCTTTAAGAAGCCCCGTTTGCCTATTGACTTTGGCAATGTTTTGAGATATCATTTTATAATGAAGGAGTAGTGCGGTGGACATTGTAGTATTGGACGGCTATTGCCTTAATCCCGGAGATCTGGACTGGAGCAAGCTGGGTGAGCTTGGCAATCTTGCGGTTTACGACCGCACTCCTTACAACCGGATAACCGAAAGAATGGGCGAAGCCACCGTAATGCTCACCAACAAATGCGTAATAGATAGGGCAATAATAGATGCCCTGCCTAACCTGCGCTACATCGGCGAGCTCGCCACGGGCTACAATAACATCGACATCGCCTACGCTGCCTCTAAAGGTATTACTGTCACCAACATCCCCGCTTACAGCACCGAAAGCGTAGTTCAGCATGTTTTCGCCCTCATACTGGAGATTTTCTCGAGGGCGGGCACTCACGATGCCTCGGTAAAGAACGGGGACTGGGTAAGGTCGAAAGATTTCTGCTACTACAACGGCGTCAGCGAATTAAGCGGCAAGACAATCGGCATAATAGGATATGGGAGAATAGGCCGCAGGGTAGCCGAGGTAGCCAAGGCGTTCGGGCTCAATGCACTTGCCTACAACAAAGGAAAAACAGAGGGCGCGGGCGAGGGCGTAAGGCTTACAAAGACGCTTGAAGAGCTTCTTTCTCAAAGCGACATAGTGTCGCTTAACTGCCCTCTGACGGCCGAAAACGCGGGGTTCATAAATAAAGAAACCCTTAAGCTGTTCAAGGACGGCTCGGTGCTTATAAACACGGCGAGGGGCGGGCTGATAAACGAAAAGCATCTGGCGGAGGCTTTAGAGAGCGGAAAGATAAGGGCCGCGGGGCTGGATGTTCTATCCAAAGAGCCGCCCGACGCTTCCAACCCGCTGCTAAGCGCGCCTAATACCGTAATAACCCCGCACACGGCGTGGGCGACGGCGGAGGCAAGGGCCAGGCTTCTGGACATAGCCGTAGCCAACCTGAAGGCGTTTCTTGATGGAAACCCTATAAATAAAGTCAACTGAAGTAAAATATTTAACAGAAATATATAGGTTTACATAATGGAAAAGATAGCGATAATCGATCTCGGCTCCAACACCGCAAGGCTTGTTATAGCGAACATAATGGACGGCGGCTATTTTATGGTCGTCGACGAGCTCAAAGAACCCGTGAGATTGGCTCAGGACATGGAAATTGACGGGTATCTGCGCCCCCTGCGCATGGCACAGACTATAAAGACGCTGCGCACCTTCCGCACGCTTTACGAGAGCCATAAGGTGGACAAGGTTTTCGCCTATGCGACGGCTGCCGTCCGCAGGGCAAAAAACCAGAAAACATTTATAGACGATGTGCAGACGGCCTGCGGCATAAAGCTAACCGTAATTTCCCAGGAAGAGGAAGCGGCGTTTGTATATCAGGGCGTTATCAACTCGATGGAAGTCCCCAAGGGGCTTATTGTGGACATAGGCGGCGGCAGCGTCAAGATGATTTATTATAACCGCCGCGTAATGATAGCGCAGGACACCCTGCCTTTCGGCGCGGTGACGCTCACCGAAAAATTCGCAAATTACACCCACCCCGAGGAGAGGGCGCTCGCAATAGAAAAGTATGTGGGCGAGCATCTTGCAAAACTCCCCTGGCTTGCAGACTTAGACCCCGAAACCCAGCTTATCGGCGTGGGCGGCTCCATCCGCAATCTCGGCAAAATAAGCCGCAAGATAAAGAAGTATCCTCTTGACATGGCTCACAATTACAGGATACCTTTTGACGAATTCGAAACCATTTACGACACCATTAAGCCCCTCGACCTCGACAAGACAGCGAGAATCAAGGGACTTTCCAGCGCCAGGGCGGATATATTCCCCGCCGCGCTGTCGGTGATAGCCGCCATAAAGAATTACAGTTACAACGGCTTCGACCCCAATGAAATCATCATAAGCGGCGCAGGGCTTCGCGAGGGCGCGATGTTCCGCTACGCCCTCCCCACCGTCGCCGAAAAGCCAATAAGCGATATCCTGGGGCACAGCATTTATACGCTTTTGCACCACTTCAATATGAATATTGCTCACGCCGAGCATGTGTTCGACCTTTCGATGCAGCTCTTCCGCCAGCTTAAGGTTCTGCACAAGCTGCCCCGCTCTTATGTAAAGGTGCTAAGGGTCGCCAGCATGCTGCACGACATAGGCAGCAGCTTCAAGTTCTACGACCATCACAAACATTCGATGTACTTTATCCTTAACAGCAACCTATACGGCATACCGCAAAAAGACCTCGTTCTCGCGGCTATCGTTGCGGGCTTGCACTATAAGGACGGGCTTGAAAGCCTGGATATGGCCAAGTACCTTACGATGCTTACAGAGGAAGACCTCGAGGCGGCCAAGAAGCTGGGCGTTATCGTCCGTATTGCCGAGTGCTTCGACAGAAGCTGCGGCGGCGTCATAACAGGGCTTACCTGCGATGTGCTGGGCGACAGCGTAATACTTAAGACAAAGACGGCGGGCGACTGCACGCTCGAGATAAAGGACGCTATGGAGGCCCTGCCCGAATTCAGGCGCGCCTTCCGCAAGAATCTGGAAATTCTGTAAATGCCTATAATACTGCTTGCTTCGCGCTCTCCCCGCCGCAGGGAGCTTCTTAAAAACATTGTCGGCGAATTTGATGTAATGGCGCCCGAGGCGGACGAATCCGAAGTCAGGGAAACCCCCGGGGAAACCGCCCTTGCCGTGGCTGAAGCTAAGCTTAAGGCGGTACCTAACCCCGAAGATTACGACGCCGTTATTGTTTGCGACACCCTTGTTTATCTCGACGGTGTGTATTACGGAAAGCCCAAAGACGAGGCTGACGCTAAGCGGATGCTAAAGGAATTAAGCGGCAAAACGCATACAGTGGTTAGCGGCTTTATCGTTTGGGCAAAGGGTAAAGAGGTAAGGCAGGCGGTAACTTCTTATGTGACATTCAAAAAGCTGTCCGAACCCGAAATCGAAGATTATGTGCGCACCGAACGCCCCCTTGATAAGGCGGGGTCGTACGGCGCCCAGGACGGAAAGCTGGTCGAAAAGATAGAAGGAAGCTATACCAATGTCGTGGGGCTTCCCGTCGAGGCTTTAACCGACGCGCTCGCGGAGCTTAAAATAATATAACCCCAAGGCTTAAGAGGGTGATATGCCTAAGATGAATGTAATAGTCGATATGGGTACAAGCAATGTTTCGGTTTTTTGCAAAAACCTATTGCTCAGGGAGCCCAATATCGCCCTGATTCGCAGGAAAAACGGCGCAGAGCTTGTCGCCTTCGGCAGCGATGCCCTCAATATGGTCGGCGTGACCGACGAAAACTGCAGCTTTATCTGCCCCGTGTCCGACGGAGTTATCGTTAACTCCGAAGTGGCGGGGCTTATTATTGCCCATTGCCTCAATAAAGTACTGTCCAAAAAGCTGTTTACGGCTATAAAGATATATGCCGTTATCCCCTGCGGGCTGTCCGTAGCCGAAAGGGAGAGCGCCGAGGCGGCTTTCTATAAGGCGGGGTATAAGGATGTAACGCTTGTGGAAAGCGTCCTTGGGTTTTTGCCCTTTGTGGACGGCGCGGGGACGGCGGTCGCCGATATAGGCGGCGGCACAACCGAGCTTGCCGTGCTTACAGACAAGGGTATACTTTCGGGCTGCTCGCTTAATGTGGGCGGAAAGGAAATAGACAGGCGCGTAAAGGATAAAGTGCTTGATATCTATAACCTTGCCATAAGCGAGTTCGCCGCCGAAAAGCTCAAAACAGAGATAGGCAGCCTGTACGACAACAACGCCGCTTCAATGAGCGTAGCGGGCAGGGGAGTGCTGGATAAATCGGTAAGGCGGGAGGATATCTCAGCCGAAAACATAAAGGGGCCCATAAGTTTCTGCTACAAGAAAATCGTCGATGTCGCCGAAAGCCTGTTTACCACCATACCTTCGGGAATGGTAAGGGATGTAGCGGCAAGAGGCATATACTTCGGCGGGGGCGGCGCCGCCATGCACGGGCTTCAGGACTTTGTTACAAAGTATCTCGGCATTAACGCATACATAGACCCCGAACCCGAAACGGTAATTCTGCGGGGCATAGACAAGCTGATAGAAAGCGGAAAAACAGAGAGCTTTCACAAATAAATGAGTTTTAATTATCCGCGATTGCCTTAAGCCCGAGATGGTGCGGGCTGCGCTTCACTAGTCTAGTTATCCGAACTCACTCCATCTGGCTTTGCTTTAGAAAGATCACTTAATTTCTTTTAGCGCCCGCTTTGGCGGACGGCTTTTTATTTATACGCTTTCGGCATTTTTGTTGTAATAAACTTTTTATATATGATATAATTACAATAACATAAAGCCGTTAATTTTAGCGGAAAGGGAATGTTTTATGAGGAAGGAAGATCTTAAACATCAGATTTTTACCATACCCAACATTTTGACCTATATCCGAATGCTCTCGATACCGGTCTATATGTATTTTACGATTGCAAAAAGCTCGTATATACTCAGGTCGGCGGAGTTTCCCGGCGGCTTCCCGCTTATAGGGCTTATAATTATGGTAGTCGCGGCGGCCACCGATGTGTTCGACGGTATGATAGCGAGAAAGTTCAACCAAACCTCCGACCTGGGGACGCTTCTCGATCCCCTGGCGGATAAGCTTATGCACACGATGGCGGCGCTGTCGCTGGTTATTATAGACTTTGTGCATTGGGCGTTTGTCGTCCTAATGCTCGTTAAGGAAGGGCTGATGATTGCCGCGGGCATACTGATGGCAAACGACAGCAAGCTTATAAGGCCCGTTATGATGGGCAAAGTCGCTTCGGCCACGATTTCAACCGCTATATTTATGTGCTACTTCCACCCCTTCTTCGCGCAAAAGGTCTTTTATCTGGACTGGATAGTGCTGTCGATAGGCGTCGTGCTTACCTATGTGGCCTTTTCGATTTATTTCAAGCAGGCCCTGCCCATCATTAAAAACATCTTTGCCAAAAAGAAGGCGGCAAAGACGGGCGTTTCGGAAGAAAATAAAGAAGAAAGCAACAGCTAAACAAATACGCAGAGGTTTATATAATGTCACTCCCCAAAAATTACGAGCCGCAAACCTTTGAAGGCCCCATTTATCGCGAATGGGAGCAAAAAGGCTATTTTACACCCCAAATCGACCAGGACAAAGCCCCTTACAGCATTGTGATACCCCCGCCCAACATCACGGGGCAGCTTCACATGGGGCACGCCCTTAACAACACCATACAGGATATCATTATCCGCCACAAGCGCATGCAGGGCTTTTCTACGCTCTGGCTGCCCGGCACCGACCACGCAAGCATCGCGACCGAGGTCAAAATTGTCGAACAGCTTAACAAAGAGGGCTTAAGCAAAGAGGCCATCGGGCGCGAAGAGTTCCTCAAAAAAGCTTGGGCATGGAAAGAAAAGTATGGCGGAAAGATAGTAGAGCAACTCAGGCGCCTCGGTTCCTCCTGCGATTGGACGAGGGAAGCCTTCACAATGGACGAGCGCTGCTCGAAAGCGGTAAAAGAGGTATTCGTTAACCTTTACCGCCAGAATAAGATTTACCGCGGCAGCAGGATTATAAACTGGTGCCCCGACTGCAAGACGGCGCTTTCGGACGCCGAGGTCGAGTACGAAGAAAAGGCTAGCCATCTTTGGCACATAAGATACCCCTACGAGGACGGCAGCGGCTACCTTGTGGTTGCCACCACCCGCCCCGAAACGATGCTGGGCGATACCGCCGTAGCCGTAAACCCCGAGGACGAAAGGTACAAGGCGCAAATAGGCAAGAGGGTAAGGCTGCCGCTTACCGACAGGCTTATACCCATCGTTGCCGACAGCTATGTCGAGATAGGCTTCGGTACCGGCGCCGTTAAAATTACCCCCGCGCACGACCCCAACGACTTCGAGGTAGGCTTAAGGCACGGGCTCGAGGTTATAAGGGTTATGGACGATGGCGGCGTTATGAACGAAAACGCCTTCGCCTATACGGGAATGACGAGGGAAGCCGCCCGCAAGAAGATAGTCGAAGACCTCAAGGCGCAGGGCCTTATGGAAAAGATAGAGCCCTACACCCACAATGTCGGCGAGTGCTACCGCTGCAGAAGCGTTGTCGAGCCCATCGTAAGCAAGCAATGGTTTGTGCGCATGGACGACCTCGCCAAGCCCGCCATAAAGGCCGTGAGAAGCCGCAAAATCGTCTTTATACCAGAGAGGTTCTCGAAAATTTACTTCAACTGGATGGAGAATATTAAGGACTGGTGCATAAGCCGCCAGCTTTGGTGGGGGCACCGCATACCCGCCTGGTACTGCCAGGACTGCGGCGAGGTAATAGTCGAAAAGACCGACCCCACTCGTTGCCCCAAGTGCGGCAGCGCCAACCTTAAGCAGGACGAGGATGTCCTTGATACCTGGTTCAGCAGCGCACTTTGGCCCTTCTCGACCATGGGATACCCCGAGATGACGCCCGACCTCAAATACTTCTACCCCACCAACCTTTTGGTGACGGCGTACGATATAATCTTCTTCTGGGTAGCCAGAATGATTTTCTCGGGCATAGCTCATATGGGCGAAATACCCTTCCCCGAAGTACTTATCCACGGCATTGTGCGCGACGCTTTGGGCAGAAAGATGAGCAAGTCTTTGGGCAACGGCATCGACCCCCTCGAGCTTATAGACAAATACGGCGCCGACGCGCTTCGGTTCAGCCTTTGCATGGGCGTTGCCCCCGGCTCGGATATCCGCTTCTCCGAAGATAAGATGGAGCCCGCCCGCAACTTCCTGAACAAAATCTGGAACGCCTCGAGATATGTGCTTTCCAACTGCGAGGGCAAGAAACTGCCCGATTTCGGCTCTTTCTCCTTAGGCTATGCCGACAAGTGGATTCTTTTCAGGCTAAACAAAACGGTATCCGAGGTTAACGCCAACCTCAAAAAGTACGAGCTCGGGCTCGCCGCGCAAAAACTTTATGACTTCATCTGGAGCGACTTCTGCGACTGGTACATAGAGCTTACAAAGCCCGTCCTTTACGGCAGCGACGAAAAGAAAAAGGACGAAACGCTCTCGGTGCTTATGTACACGCTTAAGAGCATACTTAAGCTCATGCACCCCTTTACGCCCTTTATCACCGAGAAAATCTGGCAGGAGCTTGGCGAAAGCCAGACCATAATGCTGGAGAAATATCCCACCGCCTGCAAGAAGCTTGCCTTCGGCAAGGATTACGCGAGGTTCGAGAATGTAAAGGAGATTATCCGCTCCATCCGCAATATAAGGGCGGAAGCGGGCGCGCCGCCTTCAAAGAAGCTAACGCTTTATATAGCTTCCGACGACAAGGCCTACCTCAAGAGGTGCTCGGCGTATATCTGCAGGCTTGCCAATGTGGGCGAAATTCGCTTTATTAATTCGGCTTCGGACATAAAAGAAAAGGTTTCCAACGCCGTTTTGGAGCATAGCGAAATATATATTCCTTTGGGCGAGCTTATCGACATAGAAAAAGAAATCCAAAGGCTTAACAAAGACCTGGAGAAGGCGCGCGCCGAGGTCGAGAGAAGCGAAAAAATGCTTGGTAATCCCGGCTTTGTGAACAAAGCGCCCAAACACCTTATCGACAAAGAAAAGGATAACCTCGCGGCAAATACCGAGCTTTGCGCCAAGCTGGAAGCGAGAATAAAAGAGCTTAGCGAAGTTTCCGAATAAGGCAGAATAAGATAATCAATCTGAAAGCGTATCGTATCGGTACGCTTTTTGTTTTGGCAAAGGTTTAGAGGCTACAAAACTTTTATGGTTTTTATCCGCTCCGCCATTGCCTCTATGCGTATGCAGTAGCGGCCGCTCGAGTCGAGGTCGATTTCTATTTTAAGTGTTTCGGTGGGGTAGTCGAAGTAGCTTGACAGCACGCCGTCTATGTCGGCCCTAAGGACTCGCATAAGCCCGTTGGGGAGGTTTTCTTTGTCGTTTAAGAGAACTCTTTTTAGCCTCAGGAAGGCGGTGTTGCTGTTGGTGTTTTTCATATCTAACCTCTTTTTTTAAGCAGACGCGAGAAAAAGCTCTGGTACGGCCTTTCGCAGTCGTAAACCCTATTGCTCTTGCCCAAAACGCAGTCGGCAAGCATCCTGTATGCCGTGTAGCAGCGCTCGCTGCCAGTTTCGGCAAAGGTGCCCGCAAAGCCTATTTTATCGTCCTCGGGTATGGCGCCCTTTAATTCGACGCGGAGAAGCCTCGCGATGTCGGAGGCGTTCATGGCGGTATCTTTTGCCGACAAGTCGCCCCTTACCCTGTTTACCACAAGCCCTACGGACGAAATGTTATAGGTTGTGAGCAGCCCCAAAACCTTATCGGCGTCCCTTACCGCGCTGATGTGCGGGGTGGTAACGACCAAAGCCTCTTGCGCGGGGGATACCGCGCGGTGAAAGCCCTGCTCAATGCCGGCGGGGCAGTCTATTAGCACAATGTCGAATTCTCTAGCCAACTCGTTTACAACGGCGCCGAACGCCTGGGGGTTTATGCTCTCCTGTGGCATATACTTCGCGGACGGCAAAAGAAAAAGGTTGTCTAAGTGATTGTCCCTAATAAGGGCTTGCTTGAGGCGGCACTTTTTTTGCACGACATCGCCGATATCGTATATTATCCGATTTTCGCAAGACATCGCCACATCGAGGTTGTTAAGCCCGATATCGCCGTCTACCATAGCAACCGTTACACCCGAAAGCGCGAGCGCAATGCCCAAGTTGGCGACTACCGTCGTCTTTCCGACTCCTCCCTTGCCCGATGTGACAACAATTTTCCTGCCCATATAAAATTGCCCTCTGCTAATTGTAGCAAAGGGCAAAATGCGCATTTTGTATGATTATGTTTGAAAACGAATAATTATAAAAAAGCCCGCTTTGGCGGGCCTTAAGGTTATTCGCTTCGGAGGGCTTTTACGGGGTCTTTCTTGGAAGCTATGCGGGAGGGGATAAAGCCCGAGATTACTGTTAAGCCTATGCTCATCGCTATAAGGATTAGCGCCTGCCACCATACGAGGTTGGCGATGGCTTTTATCCCGAGGTTTTTCTCGAGCACGGTGTTTATCGGCACCGAGAAGACATAAGTCAGGCTTACGCCGATAAGCCCCGAGATAAAGCCTATAATCATGGTTTCGGCGCTGAACACACGGGAGATATCCTTTTTGCGGGCGCCCAGGCTGCGCAGCACGCCGATTTCCTTGGTGCGCTCGAGAACGGATATATAGGTTATAATGCCAATCATTATAGAGCTTACTATAAGCGAGATTGCCGAGAAGGCGATAAGCACGCGGGTTATCGCGTTGCTTATCTCGTTTATCGAGGCTATCATCGCTCCAAGAGTGTCGGTGTATTTTATGCCGTGTTTGCCTTGCAGCTTAGAGTAGTCGTTGTAGCCGTCTATAAATTCTATAACCCTGTCTTTGGATTCGAAAGAGGTCACATAGAACATAATGGAGGAGGGCTTATTAAGGTCTGCTACGCCCATCTTAACCATAAGGTTGTCATAATCTTCTTTTTTGGAGAGGTCGAAGCCGTCCACTATGTTATGGTCGGGGCTTTCCTGTTGGGCTTTTACGGCGGGGTGAGCCGAGGCGCGTTGGATTATATAGTCGCTAAGCTCTTTGGTATAACCTATGGCGCCGTTAATGGAGGGAGCCTTGCACCTCTCGTTGGGCCTTACGATGCCCACAACCTCTATTTCGATGCTGTTTTCTTCGATGTAATCCTTGGGCAGGTTGGCGGTGGTTTCGTACTTTTTCCAGGCGCCGTTTTCGTCCTGATAATAATAATCCGCCGACGACATTACCCTGTATTTGAGCCCGATGAGATCCTCAAACTTCATCTGGGTCTTGAACACTTCGCTGTCGGGGTTAAACACATCCATAACCTTATCGGGTGACAGAAGGCCTATCGCAAGCACCATATAGTCGGGTATCTGGTTGTATTCGTCCAGGACAAGCACAACCTCGTGTTTATTTTGGGGCCAGCGGCTGCCGTATTGTGAGCCTACGATGTCGTATTGGTCCCTGAGAAGATTTTCGTTAGAGATAAGCTCGTCCCACACGCTCATGGATTTTACAACGCTGCTTACGAAGTTGTTCCCGCTGTCGGCTATCAGCTTCTTAAGGAATTCGGGTATGTATTGGTCCATTATGTCGTCGAAGGGGTTTACCTTTATATAATCGTTTTCGTCGAGGTAGTTGCTGTATATATGCAGGGTGGACTGATAATTATACTTTACCGAGGCGTAAGTGCTGTCGAAGTATTCGTCCACATACGCCTTGAACCTTTCGAGATCGTTCTCGTAAACTATAGTCGAAATGTTGTCGGTAACATTTCCTAAGAATTTGCCGACATAAGCCCCGTCGATGTTAGGATATTTTTGCTTGTTTTTGTCCGTCTTGCTAAGGATATTAAGAATGGATGACATCGACAGGCTGTCGATGCCTTCTTTTTGTATTGCTATAGGGTAGCGGGAGAGGGCGGACTCTTCGGTAGAAGTAATGTAGTTGCTAAAGCCCGACGAAATGGCGAGCACGAGGGCAATACCGATTATGCCTATGCTGCCCGCGAAGGATGTAAGCGCCGTGCGCGCTTTTTTGGTGTTAAGGTTGCTTAAAGAAAGTTTAAAAGAGCTGGCGTAGGACATGTGGGGGGTCTTTTGGCCGGCTCTTTTCTTGTTGCGTCGGACTTTGTTGGCAAGCCTTTTGAAGGGGTTTTTGGAGGTTTCGACAAGCTCGGTATCCTCTTTGAAGTCGCTCTCGTAAGGATTGCTGTCCGCTATGACTTTGCCGTCCACAAGCCTTACGATTCGGCTGGCGTATTGCTCTGCTAACTCGTTGTTGTGCGTAACCATTATTATCAGCCTGTCTTCGGAGAGCTTTTTGAGGATATCCATAACCTGTATGCTGGACTCGGAATCCAAAGCGCCAGTGGGCTCGTCGGCAAGAATTATCTTGGGGTCGTTTATGATGGCTCTGGCTATCGCAACCCTCTGCATCTGCCCGCCCGAAAGCTGGTTGGGGTTTTTGTGAATCTGGTCGCCCAGGCCTACGCTTTCAAGCGCGGCTATCGCGCGCCTTTTTCTTTCGGACTTGCTTACACCGATAAGAGTGAGCGCCATCTCGACATTGGATAGCACCGTTTGGTGCATTATAAGGTTGTAGTTCTGGAACACAAAACCTATCTGCCCGTTGCGATACTTGTCCCACTCGTAATCGGTAAAGTGTTTGGTGGATTGGTTGTTTATGTAAAGCTCGCCCGAGGTGTACTGGTCAAGCCCGCCAATAACATTAAGCAAGGTTGTCTTGCCGCACCCCGATGGCCCGAGTACCGCCACAAACTCCTGCGGGCGGAATTCAAGCGTAACGCCCTTAAGGGCCTCGACTTTACTTAATGGGAATTCTTTTGAGTATTTGCTGCCTGATATGTATTCTTTTTTTATATCTACGAGTTTCAGCATCCTGATTCTCCGTTATTATCATAAATTTGTGAGCGGTACGACAAAATTAGCCTTTTTACACGCTCTTTAACATAATAGCACAACCGAAAAGGGCTGTCAAACCTATAAAATTAACTACTGATATATATAAAATAGGGCGTGATTTACGGGTCGGGCGGAAAGGCCCGGAACGCTAAGGAAAAAATATGTCGGAATATGTAGCAATAGCTACCGAAATGGTTAATAAAGCGCCCAGCCTTTATGCTTAGGCGGGGCGCTTCACCTGTTTAGTAAAGAAAAATATTTCCTTGTAAAATTTACTAGTCTATCTTCGGCAGAGTGGCAAAGCCCCTTTCGAGGTCGGCGTCTGTGGGGATATAGTCGGTCATGGTCTTGTTGTTGAAAGCCATGTACGCCGCTAAGTCGAAGTAACCCGTGCCCGTAAGCCCGAAGAGTATGACCTTCTTTTCGCCCGTCTTCTTGCACTCGAGAGCCTCGTCGATGGCGCCCTTGATGGCGTGGGATGACTCGGGGGCGGGCAGTATGCCTTCGCACTTGGCGAATAAGGTTGCCGCGTCGAATACCGAGGTTTGCTCGTAGGAGCGCGCCTCTATAAGCCCGTCATCGTAGAGCTTGGATATGATGGGGCTCATGCCGTGGTAGCGCAGCCCGCCGGCGTGGTTGGGGGAGGGCATAAAGCCGTTACCCAGCGTGTACATCTTGAGTAAGGGGGTCATCTTGCCCGTATCGCCGAAGTCGTAGGCGTACTTGCCGCGGGTTAAGGAGGGGCAGGAAGCGGGCTCGACGGCTATGAATCTTGCGTCCGACTTGCCGTTAAGCTTGTCGCCCATGAAGGGAGCGATTAGGCCGCCGAGGTTGGAGCCGCCGCCGGCGCAGCCGATTATAACATCGGGGGTGATGCCGTATTTGTCGAGGGCTATCTTGCACTCCTGTCCGATAATGGACTGGTGAAGTATTACATGGTCGAGAACGCTGCCCAGCACATAGCGGCACTTGTCGGTGGTGACAGCGGTTTCGATGGCTTCGCTTATGGCGCAGCCAAGGGAGCCGCCCGTCGTGGGGTTTTCGGCAAGTATCTTGCGCCCGATCTGGGTGGTGTCCGAAGGCGAGGGTATGACTGTCGCGCCGTAGGTTTCCATTACCGCCTTGCGGTAAGGCTTTTGCTGGCTGCTTACCTTAACCATATACACGGTGAGCTTCATCTTGTAGAAAGCGCACGCCATCGAGAGAGCTGTGCCCCATTGCCCTGCGCCCGTTTCGGTGGTGAGGGAGGTGATGCCCTCCTTCTTGGCGTAGTACACTTGCGCCACGGCGGAATTTAGCTTGTGCGAGCCCGAGGTGTTGTTCCCTTCAAACTTGTAATAGATTTCGGCGGGGGTGCCGAGAGCTTCCTCGAGGCAGTACGCCCTCACGAGAGGGGAGGGGCGGTACATCTTGTAGAATTCCCTTATGCCCTCGGGTATCTCGATGAGCCTGTTGGTTTGGTCGAATTCCTGCTCGACAAGCTCTTTGCAGAATACGGGATAGAGGTCTTCGGGGGTGCAGGGCTTGAGCGTCGCGGGGTGCAGGAAAGGCGGGTGCTTCTCCTTCATATCCGCGCGCACATTGTACCAATACCTTGGCATCTCGTCTTCGGTTAGATATATTTTGGTAGGTATTTTTTTGTCTGACATGGTTGTTTCTCCTTTTTTATAGATTTTTTGGCGTTAAATTTTTGCAATAAGTTTACAAGCGGGCTTTACTTACGCCATCGAAAATCTATATAGGGGGATTTTCCTTTCTGGCACATAATTTCGTACCTCCTTATATTATTTGGCGGCCGTTTTTCGTAAAACAAAAAAACGGCAAACATCGCTTGGGACGATATTTACCGTGGTGCCACCCAATTTCACGACCCTGAGGCCGCCTTATTCCGCGAGTACCAACATACTCTCTCCCTTTTTACGGCGGAGATCCGTCGCAGGCTACTTTGCGCTAATCTAGCGTGTTCGCCCTTGCCCTCGACAGCCCATTCGCTATAAGCGGCTATTTCGTCACACCAACCCGAAACTCTCTGAAAACCACGCCTTACAGTTACTATTCTGTCTCATCGGTTTATATTTTTTTTCATACTATCACGAAGTATTTGTTTTGTCAAACGAATTTATTCATAATTTTTTATTTTTTTGCCCCCTTGTTAAGGTTTTTGCCTTATATTGACACTTAAGTGCCCGCTATGATACTATATGTTGTGGCATAAGCTATTGATACTACGCTACTTTGTACGAACTGCTAATGGAGGATATATGCCGGAGAAGAAGTATAATGCCGAAAATATTGTGGTTTTGGAGGGGTTGGACGCCGTAAGGCTGCGCCCGGGTATGTACATCGGTACAACGGGCACCAAGGGGCTTCACCACATATTATGGGAAATAGTAGACAACTCTATGGACGAGGCCGCAAACGGCTACGCCGACACCATAAACATCGTAATTTATGAGGACAACTCGGTTTCGGTCGAGGACAACGGAAGGGGTATCCCCGTGGATATCCACCCCAAATACAACAAAAGCGGCGTCGAGCTTGTTTTTACCAGACTTCATTCGGGCGGAAAGTTCGACAACAACGAATACAAGTTTTCGGGCGGCTTGCACGGCGTGGGCGCTGCGGTCACAAACGCGCTTTCTAAGTGGCTTACCGTTCAGGTTTACAGAAACAAAAAAGAGTACCGCCAGGAATTCCACAGCCCCGTCGTGGACGGCAAGGTAAAGTGTGGCATCGTAAAAACGCCCCTTACCGTCGTTTCCACAAATTCCTCTAAGCTAAGGGGCACCAGGGTTACATTCCTTCCCGACGATGATGTTTTCGGGGGCGAAAAATACGACCTTAATATCATAAAGAGCAGGATAAGGGAGCTTGCTTACCTCAATAAGGGCATCACGCTGTCGGTTACCGATATGCGCGTAAAGGACGAAGAGGGCAACCCCAAGAGCTACACCTATATGTACAAGGGCGGGCTTGTGGACTTCGTTAAATATGTAAACGAAGGCAAGAGCCTGCAGTCCCCCAAGGTTATTTACCTTGAGGGCGCGACCGATAACTTCGAGTTTCAGCTTGCCATACAGTACACCACAAATTACGGCGAAACGATTATTTCCTATGTAAACAACATCCCCACCACGGAGGGCGGCACGCACGAAACGGGCTTTAAGTCCGCCATGACCCGCTGCCTTAACGACTTCGCCCGTAAGAATAACCTTCTTAAGCCCAAGGACGACAACATAATCGGCGACGACTACCGCGACGGCATGACCGCGATCCTGAGCATCAAGATGCAGAATGTGCAGTTCGAGGGGCAAACCAAGACAAAACTCGGCAACCCCGAGGTAAAGAGTATCGTCGAAACGATGGTTGGCGAGAAGCTGGACGCCTTCCTTAGCGACAAAAAGAACAAGGAGCTGGGCAGCCTCATCGTAAAGATAGGCATAAACGCCAGCAAGGTGCGCGACGCCGAGAAGAGGGCAAAGGACGCCCAGCGGCAGAAAAACTCTATGACGGGCAGCATTCTTGTGGGCAAGTTCTGCTCGTGCTCGGGCAGGAATTACAATAACAACGAGCTGTTTATAGTCGAGGGCGATTCGGCGGGCGGCTCGGCGAAGCAGGCAAGGGACCGCTCTTTCCAGGCCGTGCTTCCCCTGCGCGGCAAGCCGCTTAACTGCGAGCGCAAAAGAAAAGAACAGATTATCGCCAACGAGGAGATAAAGACAATCATTTACGCCCTGGGCACCGACTACGATAAGGACTTCAATATTTGCAACCTTAAGTACGACAAAGTTATTATCCTGGCCGACGCCGACCAGGACGGCGCGCATATAAGGGCAATCCTTCTTACTTTCTTCTACAGGTATATGAGAAAGCTTATAACCGACGGGCATGTCTATATCGGTATGCCGCCCCTTTATAAAATAGAAAGAAAGGGCGAGGTTATGTACGCCTACGACGACACCGAGCTGGACAAGATACTCGCCGATATAAAAGGCCCGTACACCCTCCAGCGGTATAAAGGTTTGGGCGAGATGAACCCCGAGCAATTATGGGAAACCACCCTAGACCCCAAGAGAAGGACCCTCATAAGGGTGACTGTGGAAAACGCGATAGAGGCCGAGCATATGATTTCCACCCTTATGGGCGACGATGTTGCCGCCCGCAAGGAATTTATCTACGAAAACGCCAACTTCAACAAGATAGACACCTTTGCGGTTAAGTACGGAGGATAAGATGGCAAAACAAAGAGCCTTTGACATAAAAGACAATTATTTTGAAAACATTATTGAAAAGCCCATCGAGGAGCTTATACCCTCCTCGATGCTTCCTTATTCCGAAGCCGTCATAATGGACAGGGCTCTGCCGAGAGTGGAGGACGGCCTAAAGCCCGTGCAAAGGCGCATTTTGTACGCCATGCACGAGCTTAATATGAAGCCCGACGGCCCCTATAAGAAATCGGCGAGGGTGGTCGGTGAGTGCTTAGGTAAGTACCACCCCCACGGCGACACCTCGGTTTATGACGCAATGGTGAGGATGGCGCAGGACTTCAATATGCGCCAGACCCTTGTCGACGGGCACGGAAACTTCGGCTCGATAGACGGCGACCCCGCCGCGGCCATGAGGTATACCGAGGTAAAGCTCCAGCCCCTCGCCACCGAGCTTCTTCGCGATCTGGACAAAGACACCGTAAGGTGGAACAAAAACTTCGACGACACGCTTAAAGAGCCCGATGTCTTGCCCGGGCGCTTCCCCAACCTTCTCGTAAACGGCGCGATGGGCATAGCCATAGGGCTTGCCACCAATATCCCCACCCACAACCTTTGCGAGGTAATAGACGGCTGCGTCGCCATGATAGAGCAGCCCTCGATTAAGTTGCCCGAGCTTCTCAAAATCATAAAGGGCCCCGACTTCCCAACGGGCGGCTTTTTGCTGAACGAAGGGCTCGAGGAAGTTTACGCAACGGGCAAGGGTAAGATAGTGCTTCGGGCAAAGGCAGACATCGAAAACGCCGAGGGCGACAGGCAGAATATAGTAATCACAGAGATACCTTACAATGTAAACAAGCGCACCCTGCTCGAGAAGATTTACGAGCTTAAGGAAACCAAAAAGGACGAAATGGGCAACATAATGGATGTCTGCGATGAATCCGACCGTAACGGCATGCGCATCGTTATCAAGCTCAAAAAGGGCGAGGACGCCATCAAGATATATAATTACCTGCTCGGCAGGACGGACCTTCAGACCAACTTCAATGTCAATATGGTGGCCATCGCCGACGGCAAGCCCAGGCAGATGGGGCTTATAGAAATCCTTAAGCATTACCTCGAATTCCAAAGGAATGTAATCCTGAACCGCAGCAAGCACGAAATCGCCCTCGCCAAAAAGAGGGAGCATATCCTGGAGGGCTACAGCATTATAATGCCCGCAATCGACGAGGTTATCGCCATCATCAGGGCGGCGGCAACCCGCGCCGAGGCAAAGGCAAAGCTAAGAGAAAGGTTTTCTTTAAGCGAGGCGCAAGCGGAAGCGGTACTTAGCTTACAACTCGGCAACATCAACAAATTGGATGTCACCAAGTTTGAAAGCGAGCTTAAGGAGCTTCGCAGGAACATAGAAAAACTTACGGCGATTATTAACTCCAAAACCGCGCAGATGGCGGTGGTAAAAGAGGAGCTGCTCGAAATCCGCGACAAATACAAGGTCAAGAGGCTTACAACCATTGTAAACAGCTTCGAAGAAATCGACTTCAAGCCCTACGACCCCACAAAGCGCACGGCTAAGAGGGGCGTAATAGTGGTGGACGCCGACGGCGGCGTAAAGGTTGTATCCAGCCGCAATTACCTTAGCGCCAACCGCGAGGCCGAAGAGGGCGGATACGGCGGGCTTGCCGTATCCCTTGCCGAAACGGGCGGCGACAAGCAGACATTTATTTTCGGAAGCCAGGGTAACTGCTACAAGGCGGATACCGAGGTAATAAAGGAAAAACGCTGGGGCGATCCGGGCGAGCCGCTAAGCGCCTTCTATCTCGGCGCGCCCGAGAACGAAAAGGCTGTGTTTGCGGTATCTGTTAACCCCGACGAGGCGGGCGAGAAGGAGTTCTACCTGTATACAAAGCTGGGAATGGTTAAAAAGTCGCTGTTTAAGAATTATTTTGTTTCCAAAGACAGCTACCAGGTATGCGTCCTAAAAGATGGCGACGAGGTGATAGGCGGCGAGTTTGCCGACCCCAACGCATCCATTATTTTTGTTACCTCGGACGGGCTTTGCGTAAATACCTCTACCGAGGACTACCCCTCGCAGGGCAGGATAGCTGGCGGCGTAATAGGCGTAAGCCTTAATGACGGCGCTTATGTGGTGTACGCGGGGCAGACTACCGTGGAAATCGAGGACGACAACGAATACTACCCCATGGGCGAAATCGCCGTGTTAACCAAATCCGGCTACGGCAAGAAGGTAATCGCGAGAGAATTCGAGCTTATGAAGCGCAACCGCAAGGGCGTAAAGATTATCGAGGGCGATGTCATATTCGCCTCTAAGGTGCTTGACGCCTACACGATAGCGGTAATCGACGCCGAAAGGAATGTATCCGCACTAAATACCGAATATATCCGCATCGAAAGCCGCACGGGCAGGGGCAAGCCGATTGTAAGAGGGGTAAAGATACAAAAGGCGCTTAAGCACATAGAAGAAGTTTAACGATTAAGGGGGCGCCGGCAGGCGCCCTTTGTAATTATAAATAGTTAACTTCTTTTATATGTTTGTTACTATTATTTTGTCCGTTTGAGCCCGTCTAAACAGTTTGGTAAATATGGGCAACTTATGGTATTATATTTTTGATATTCGGAGGATATTTTGGCAAAAATCGTTAAGGTAGACAGAGGCGGGCTGGCAAAGTCCGCGGGAATAAGAAAAGGCGACGAGCTTATTGCCGTAAACGGCAGAAAATTTCGCGACCTTATCGATTACGCCTACGCCGAAGGGCAATCCGAATATGTGCTTACAATAAAGGACAAAAACGGCGCGGTAAGGGAAGTAGAGATTAAAAAGGAAAGCGACTTCGATTATCTGGGGCTTGAGTTTGACGATTCCGCCGAAATAAAGCCCCGCTGCTGCCGCAATAACTGCCTTTTTTGCTTCGTGGACCAGCTTCCCGAAGGCATGCGGGACACCCTGTATGTAAAGGATGACGATTACAGGCTGTCGTTTACCTGCGGGTGCTATATCACGGGCACTAATCTTACCGATAAGGATATAATAAGAATTATAGAATACAAGCTTTCGCCCATGTATTTTTCGGTACACGCCACCGACGAGCAGGTAAGGCGCAGGCTTTTGGGTGTAAAAGGCACGGCTCCCGCCCCCGTAATGGATATCTTAAAAAGGCTTACCGAGGCGGGTATAAAGATTAATACCCAGGTTGTGCTTTGCCCGGGCATCAACGACGGAGAAGTGCTTAAAAAGACCATTGAGGACCTACGCTCGCTGGGCGAAAACATTGTCAGCCTTGCAGTTGTGCCCGTAGGGCTTACGGGGCACAGGGAGGGGCTGCCCGAACTCAGGCTACTGACCAAAGAAGAGGCCTCTGCGACCATAGACATGGTGGAAGCCTGTTACGAAAAGTTCGGGGGTTTTTGCTACTGCTCGGACGAAATGTACCTGCAGGCGGGAAGGGATGTAAAAGACGCCGGATATTACGGCTCTTTCGACCAGATAGAAAACGGCGTGGGGCTTATCGCCAAGCTTATAAGCGAGGTAAAAGAGGCGCTGGAATTCGCGCCTTCTAAGGTAAATAAGCGTGTGGCTTTTATCACGGGCGAGGCGGGAGTGTACGCCCTCGGGAGGGTAGCCGCCGCCCTAAAGGAAAAGTGGAGAAAGCTGAAAATAGATATCTACCCCATAAGAAACGACTTTTTCGGGCACAGCGTGACCGTGAGCGGGCTTGTTACGGCGGGTGATATCATCAATCAGCTTAAGGGCGTCGACTTTTCGCAAACCGACCATATCCTTATACCGTCGGTTATGCTAAAGGAGTTCGACACGGTTTTCCTGGACGGTATTTCCCTTGCCGAACTCGAAAAGGCTTTGGGCAAAAAAGTGCTTGTATCGGCCGTAGACGGCGAGTGCCTTGTGGACACGATAGCCTACGGCGAATAATTACATAAACGCTCTTTTAAGGAGAGGCAGATGGTAACACCAATGGTGGCGATTGTCGGAAGGCCCAATGTGGGCAAATCGACCTTTTTCAATAAGGTTGTCGGCAGGCGCCTTAGCATCGTAAACGATACCCCCGGGGTCACGCGCGACAGGCTTTACGCCGATGTCGAGTGGCAAGGCAGGGTATTTACGCTAATCGACACGGGCGGCATCGAGGTGAGCAGCGAGGATATAATGTGGAAACAGATCCGCCGCCAGGCTGACGCCGCGATGGACGCCGCCGATGTCATACTCTTTTTTGTAGATGGCAAGACGGGAATCACGATAGACGACCACGAGGTCGCCACTTTTTTGAGAAAGTGCGGCAAGCCCGTAATCTGCGTCGTAAACAAGGTGGACGGAAGGGACGAATCGGTAAAATACGATTTTTATTCCTTAGGGCTTGGCGACCCCGTAGCCATATCCGCCGAGCTTTCCAAAGGGCTCGGAGACCTGCTGGATATGATTGTAGGCCACCTTCCCGAAACCGAGGAAGGCGGCAAAACCGAAAGCCTGAAAATCGCGGTTGTCGGCAAGCCCAACAGCGGCAAATCCTCTTTGGTAAACAGGATTCTGGGCTTCGAGAGGGTAATAGTCACCGACATAGCGGGCACAACCCGTGACGCCATCGACACCCCCTTTACGGTAGGCGACAAGCATTACACCATAATAGATACGGCGGGCATACGCAAAAAGAGCAAGGTCGAAGAGGATATAGAGTATTACAGCGTGGTAAGAAGCATAGCCGCCATAAAGCGCGCCGATGTCGTGCTAGTTGTAATTGACTCCTCCGAAGGCATTACCGAGCAGGATGTAAAGATTTGCGGCCTTGTGCACGAGGCCGGCAAGCCCTCGGTTATCGTTATGAACAAATGGGACCTGATCGAAAAGGATACCAACACCATATATCAGTTCGAGAACAAGATAAAGCAAAACCTCAAATTTATGGATTATTACAAGTCCATATATATAAGCGCCCTTACGGGCAGGCGTGCGGATAAGGTTCTGGATGCCGCCGAAGAGGTTTACGCCAACGCCTCCCGTGTTGTCGCAACGGGTATCCTGAACGATGTTATAGGCGACGCCATCGCCGTCAACGAGCCGCCAAACAGGCTGGGCAAGAAGCTCAAGATTTCTTTCTGCAAGCAGGTTGCCGCCAACCCGCCCACCTTCGCGCTGTTTGTTAACGACCCCACGATTATGCACTTTTCTTACAGGCGGTATCTGGAAAACACCCTCCGCAAGGCCTTCGACTTCTCGGGCACGCCGATAAGAATCAAGCTCAACACATCCGAAAAAGATCAAATTTAAATATCGAGGTACTCTATGAACACAGAACAAAAGGCGCTTTTGGAACGCGAACTGCAAAGGTTCGAGCAGTTCAAAACAATGGGACTTAAACTGGATATGTCCAGAGGCAAGCCCTGCAAAGAGCAGTTGGACTTGTCGATGGGGCTTTTTGATGTTCTGACTTCAAAAAGCAACCTTATTATCAATAAAAATGACTACCGCAACTACGGCATCCTGTCGGGCATACCCGAAATAAAAGCAATCTTTTGCGAGCTTACGGGCTACGCCGACGAAGAAATGGTAGTCGCGGGCAATTCGAGCCTCAACCTTATGTATGACACCCTTCAGAGGGCAATGCAGTTTGGCGTCGCGGGCGGCGAGCCCCTAAACAAGCAGGGCCGAATTAAATGGCTTTGCCCCGTGCCGGGCTACGACAGGCACTTTGCCATTACCGAGCTTATGGGCATCGAAATGATAAATGTGCCCATGACCGACGAGGGCCCGGATGTCGCCGTTATAGAGGAGCTTGTAAAAGACCCCGCCGTTAAAGGTATGTGGTGCGTGCCCAAGTACTCCAACCCCCAGGGCATAGTGTACAGCGACAGGGCCGTAAAGGCTTTGGCTTCCCTGAAGCCCGCCGCCTCGGACTTCCGCATTTACTGGGATAACGCCTATATGGTACACGCCATAACCGACGAGGGCGACGAACTCACGGATATTCTCACCGAGGCCAAGAAAGCGGGCAACCCCGATATAGTTTATATATTCGGCTCGACCTCGAAGATAACCTTCGCGGGCGGCGGCGTGGCGTTTGTGGCATCGTCCAAACGCAACATAGACGATATTCTTAGCAAAATGACCTTCCAGACCATCGGCCCCGACAAAATAAGCCAGCTTGCCCACGCCTTGTTCTTCAAAAACGCCGACGGCATCCGCGACATTATGGCAAAGCATAAGGATATCCTGGCGCCCAAATTCGAGACAGTCCTTAAGATTCTCGAGGAGGAACTTTCGGATATAGCCGTTTGGCAAAAGCCCAGAGGCGGATACTTTATTTCGGTAGACCTCCCGAACGGCACCGCCAAAAGGACGGTAGCGCTTGCCAAAGAAGCGGGCGTCATCTTTACCCCCGCCGGAGCGACCTTCCCTTACCGCAAGGACCCCAAGGACAGCAATCTCCGTATCGCCCCCTCGCTCCCGCCCATCGGCGAACTTGAGACGGCTATGCGGGTTTTCTGCTGCGCTGCCAAAATCGCCTATCTCGAAAAACAATAAGCAAAAAAGTAATTCAAATATAAAAAACGAGAGCGCCCTTAAGGCGCTCTTTGTTTGTTCGCGTTTTTACAGACGCCCTGTCAGCCTGTAATATCGGGGCTTTTTCCGGCATACAATTTACTACAAATTCTATGGAGGCGAAATATGGATTTTGACATATATAACGATATCGCCCTCCGCACGGGAGGCGACATCTATATAGGCGTTGTGGGGCCCGTCAGGACGGGCAAATCCACTTTCATTAAAAGGTTTATGGAAAACCTTGTGCTCGACCGCATAGAGGACGACGCGAAAAAGACACGCACGGTAGACGAACTGCCGCAATCGGCGGACGGCAAAACCATCATGACAACCGAACCCAAATTTGTGCCCAACGAAGCTGTAAGGCTGAACCTCGGCAATACATACGCCAACATCAGGCTTATAGACTGCGTGGGATATCTTGTCGAGGGCGCCCTCGGGCATGTTGAGGGCGACAAGCCCCGAATGGTGCGCACCCCGTGGTCGGAAAGCGAAATGCCCTTCCAGAAGGCAGCCGAGATGGGCACCGACAAGGTTATCCGCGAGCACTCGACGATAGGCATCGTCGTTACTACCGACGGCACGATAACGGACATAGGCCGCGCAAAATACCTAGAGGCGGAGGAAAGGGTTGTCAAAGAGCTTAAGAACATAGGCAAGCCCTTTGTCGTGCTACTTAATACCAAAAACCCCGACTCACCCGACACGGGAAAACTTGCCGAAAGCCTCTTCGAGCGCTACGGCGTGCCCGTCATCCCCATGGACATAATGAAGGCGGGCAAGGACGATTTTGCCAATGTGCTTCTTAAGATATTAATGGAATTCCCCATAAAATCCATCGATATCAATCTGCCCAAGTGGATGCGCGCCCTGGGACAGGGCCACAGGATTATCGCCGAGATAATCGGCAAGCTTCTCGAGGATACCAACCGCTACTCGAAGATGCGCGACTACGAAATGCTAAGCGGGCTGTTTGAGGGCAGCGAAATAATAGAGGATAACCCCGATATCGAGGTCGACTCGGCAACGGGCACCATAAAACTTAGCTATAAGGCAAGGGACGGGGTGTTCTACAAAGTGCTTGCCGAAGAGTGCAACACCGACATAGACGACGACTACAAGCTTATGAGCTACATCGTAAAGGCATCCAGAGCCTATAAGGATTACCAGAAGTTCCGCAAGGCTCTGGACGAGGTGAGCGAAACGGGCTACGGCGTAGTCGTGCCTACAATGGAGGAGATGGAGCTTGCCGAACCCGAAATTGTGCGCAAAGGCTCTCTGTTCGGGGTAAGGCTTAAGGCGTCCGCGCCCTCCCTGCACCTTGTCCGCGTCGATGTCGACGCCGAAATAAGCCCCGTTATAGGCAGCGAGCAGCAAAGCGCCGAGCTTCTCAAATCGATGATGGAGGAGTTCGAGAACGACAAGCAAAGCATCTGGAAGACCAATATGTTCGGCAAGCCGCTTAACATTATGCTTTGCGAGGACATCGGCAATAAGATAAGCAATATGCCCAAGGACGCCCAGAAAAAGCTCAAAAAGACTATAACGAGAATCGTAAACGAGAACAGGGGCGGCGTGCTTTGCATACTGCTGTAGGCTAATCCGAATATAGCTTGCATAAAATCTCAAATATCCCTGTTTTGCGAAGCCTGCTTCATTAAGAAGCGGCTTCGTTTCTTTTTGAATTGACTTTTAAGGCCATAATCTATATAATGTGTTCCATAATCCATACATAGGAAAATTAAGGAAAACAATGCCGAAGAACTTGTTCATAGACCCGAAGATTTTGTTCGAGAAGGGCGAAATCACCTTCCAAGGCATCCCTCAGAACGCCTATAATTCCACGGCAAAGGACGAACTGCCGAGGCTGGGCGAGAGGGGGCTTTTGGGCATTTACCGGGCTATGGCAATTATAAGGGAATTCGAAACCGCCCTTTCCGACCTCAAGGAAAAATCCGATTACAAAGGGCTTAAATATACCTACGAGGGGCCCATCCATCTTTGCATAGGCGAGGAAGCCGCCGCCGTAGGGCAGGCTTACGCCCTGGATAAGGACGATTTTATTTTCGGCTCCCACCGAAGCCACGGCGAGCTTATTGCCAAAGGCTTAAGGTTTGTCGAGGAAGCCGGCGATGCCGAATTAATGGCTATCATGGAAAGCGAGCCCGAAATACTTGCCGCCTTAAATAAAGAGGATTATCCCGACATAAAGAAAATGGCCGAGGATTTCCTGCTTTACGGGGCGCTTTGCGAGATTTTTGCCAAGAAAACGGGTTTCCAGAAAGGCTTCGGCGGTTCTATGCATGTCTTTTTCGCCCCGTTCGGCGTATACCCAAACAACGCAATAGTGGGGGCTTCGGCTCCTATCGCCGCGGGCGCGGCTTTATATAAGAAAATCAACAACAAAAAAGGCATAACCGTAGCGAACATAGGCGACGGGGCTTTGGGCTGCGGCGTCGTTTTTGAGGCGATGAACTTTGCCGCCATGGACCAATACAACACCCTTTGGGAGCAAAAAGGCGGCTTGCCCGTGCTGTTCAACATTATAGACAACGGATACGGCATGGGCGGGCAGACCAGCGGCGAAACTATGGCTTACGGACAGCCCGCGAGAGTCGGCGCCGGGATATCGCCTACGGGGCTTTACGCCGAAAGGATAAACGGAAACAACCCATTAGCCGTGTATGACGCCACCCTCCGCCGCAAAAAGCTGCTGCAAGAGGGCAAAGGGCCCGCCCTTCTCGATGTGGTTACCTATCGCATAAAAGGGCATTCGCAGTCCGACAGTATGCAGTACCGCGAGCAGGCGGAAATAGATGAGTGGAGAAAATACGACCCGCTTACATTGTATAAAAAAGACCTCATCGAAAGCGGCATTGCGGGCGAAAGCTTCTTTGCAAAAACTCACGCCGAGGCGGGGCAGACCGTTTACAGGGTATGCGAAATGGCTCTCAAAGCCCCCGAATGGGGAAAGGGCAAGGTAAAGGATTTTCTTAAGTCGGTAAGCTTTTCGGATGCGCCCGCTAAAACGGAAGAAGATACTTCGCTTCCGCCCAAAGAGAATAATTCGAGATACCTGCAGATCCTCTCAAAGAGCCGCTCCGGCATAGGCAAGGAGGGGCGCAAAATAAAGGACGGCTCGGCGGTAACCGTAAACGACGCCATCTTTGAGGCGGTGTTCGATTGCTTCTACAAGGATAAAACCCTCGTTTCTTACGGCGAGGATGTAAGGGACTGGGGCGGCGTTTGTTCGGTTTACAAAGGGCTTACCGAAACCCTTCCTTACCGCAGGCTGTTCAACGCCCCGATATCCGAGGCGGCGATAGTGTCCACAGCGGTAGGCTACGCCATGTGCGGGGGCAGGGCGGTTATAGAGATTATGTTTGCCGACTTCCTCGCGAGGGCGGGCGACGAGCTGTTCAACCAGCTTGCCAAGTGGCAGGCGATGAGCGCGGGAAGGCTAAGGCTTCCCGTTGTCGTGCGTGTTTCGGTAGGCACAAAGTACGGCACGCAACACTCGCAGGACTGGACGGCGCTCGCGGCGCATATCCCCGGGCTTAAGGTTGTCTATCCCGCCACCCCTTACGATTGCAAGGGGCTTATGAATTCGGCGCTTTCGGGAAGCGACCCCGTAATCTTTTTTGAGAGCCAGAAACTGTACGGCGAGGCGGAATATTTCCGTCCAGAAGGCGTGCCGGAGGGATACTACGAAATCCAGATAGGGGTACCCGAAATAAAGCTAAAGGGAGCCGATATCACGATTATCACGATAGGCCCGGCTTTATATGCCGCAATGGAGGCAGCCGAAATCCTCAAACAAAAAGGGATAGAAGCCGAGATTGTGGACGCGAGAAGCATAGCCCCCTTTGGCTACCCCGAGGCGGCAAAATCGGTGCGAAAGACAGGAAGATTCGCCGTAGTCACCTTCGCCTGCAAGACGGGCTCCGCCGCCGAAACGATTGCTTCCAACCTAACCTCGATGTGTTTCGGCTCGCTAAAAAACCCGCCTTTGGTGATAGGCTCGCCCGACACCATTGTGCCGCCCATCAGGTACGAGATGGAGTATTTCCCCACCGCGGAAAGGATAGCGGAAGAGATACTTTGCGCCATGTTCTCATAAGACGGAACGATTTAATAATTTTATATAGTTGCTATAAAATCGGGCAATGTAAATTACCCGTTTGGGTAAGGGTATTATTGACACCGTCCGTTTATGAGGCGTATAATATTGACATCAATTATAGCGGGGTTTGTATGGAAAAAACGCTTGAATTTATCGCAAAAGAAAAAATAATTCCGGTTGTAAAAATCAGCAATATAGAGGATACCCTTCCCCTGATGAACGCCCTTAAGGCGGGCGGGATTGGCATCGCCGAAATAACCTTCAGGACGGCCTGCGGGGCCGACGCCATTGCGTTAGCCTCCAAGAACTGCCCCGATATGCTTATAGGCGCGGGAACGGTCGTAAACGCCGGGCAGGCTAAAAAAGCCGTCGAGAACGGCGCCAAATTTATTGTCAGCCCGGGGTATTCGCAGGCTGTTTGCGACATCTGCAAGCAAAACGGCATCCTGTACCTTCCCGGCTGCGTGACGCCCACCGAAATTATGGCGGCAATGGATAACGGCATCAACATCATAAAATTCTTCCCTGCCGAAAGCTACGGCGGCCTCGCCGCTATAAGGGCTATCGCCTCCGCCTTGCCCAACATCAGGTTTGTGCCCACGGGAGGCATAGGGCTGGGGAATATTAAAGATTACCTTTCTTTCGATAAAGTCTTTGCCTGCGGCGGAAGCTGGATGGTAAAGGAAAGCCTCATCAGAGAGGGCAGATTCGAAGAAATAACCAAACTTTGCATGGATGCCAAGGAGCATATCGGACAATGAAGATTTTTACTTTTGGAGAGCTGATGCTTAGGCTTGCCCCCGAGGGCTATTTGCGTTTTGTGCAGGCGGACACCTACGGCGCCACTTTCGGCGGCGGCGAGGCCAATGTCGCCGTGTCGCTTGCGGGCTTCGGAGAAGAGGCATGCTTTGTAACCAAGCTTCCCGCCCACGAGATAGGGCAGGCGGCTGTAAACAGCCTCAGGCGCTACGGCGTGGACACAAGCTACATCGTCCGCGGCGGCAACCGAGTAGGCATTTACTTTTTGGAAAAAGGCGCCAGCCAGCGCGCATCCAAAGTCATATACGACAGGGCGGGCTCGGCAATCGCCGAGGCTTCGCCTTCGGACTTCCCCTGGGAGTACATATTGGAGGACGCCAAGTGGTTCCACTTTACGGGCATAACCCCCGCGCTTTCGGATAACCTTGCCGAAATCACCAAAGCGGCCCTTATGGTTTGTAAGGAGAAAGGCATAACCGTTTCCTGCGACCTCAACTACCGCAAGGCGCTGTGGGACACCAAAAAGGCCGGCGAGGTTATGGGCGGGCTCATGCCTTATGTCGATGTGCTTATCGCCAACGAAGAAGACAGCGAAAAGGTATTCGGAATAAAGTCTGAAGGCGACATAACAAAGGGCGAGGTTTCCGCAGAGGGGCACAGGTCGGTTGCCAGACAGCTTGTGGAAAAATTCGGCTTCAAGCTTGTTGCCATAACCTTAAGAGGCAGCATTTCGGCAAGCGACAACCGCTGGGCGGCCATGCTGTACGACGGCAAAGAGTTCTACGATTCGAGGGAATACAATATCCACATAGTGGACAGAGTGGGCGGCGGCGACAGCTTCGCAGCGGGGCTAATCTACGGGCTTACCCGCTTCGATAAGCAAAGCGCGATAGAATTCGCCACGGCGGCTTCCTGCCTCAAGCACACCATCGAGGGCGACTTTAACCTCGTATCCGCCGACGAAGTAATGAAACTCGCCAAAGGCGACGGAAGCGGCAGGGTATCAAGATAACAACGGGGCGGATACCCTCGCGCGACATAACCGCTATTTAATAAGGCTTGCCGATTTCATTTAGGCAAGCCCTTTTATTTTGAGGCAAAATATGGTATCATTATATAATAGCCGTGGTAAGAAGGAGAGGTTATGAAAGAGGATTATTTGCGGTTTGAGGATGAGTTTTTGTCGCCTTACGCCGCGCGCTCGCAAAACACAAGAGGGCGGCAAAAGTACATCGAGCCATGCCCCTTGCGCACCGAGTATCAGCGCGACCGCGACAGAATCATACACAGCAAGGCGTTCAGAAGGCTTAAGCACAAAACGCAGGTGTTTTTGACGCCCGGCGGCGACCACTACCGCACGAGGCTTACGCATACCCTCGAGGTTACGCAGATAGCAAGAACCATAAGCCGCGCTTTAAGGCTTAACGAGGACCTTACCGAGGCAATCGCTTTGGGTCACGACCTCGGGCATACGCCCTTCGGGCACGCGGGCGAGAGGGTATTGGACAAGATGACGGGGCACTTTACCCACAACGAGCAAAGCCTTAGGGTTGTAGATGTGCTGGAAGAGGACGGAAGAGGGCTTAACCTTACTTTCGAGGTCAGGGACGGCATAATCAACCACAAATGGGACGGCAATCCCGCAACGCTCGAAGGCAAGGTAGTAAGCTACGCCGACAGGATTGCCTATTTAAACCACGACATCGACGACGCCATCCGCGCGGGCATTCTTAAAGAGGACGATATCCCCAAGGAGATAAACGCCCTTTTGGGTGTAAAGAAGGGGCAGAGGATAAACGCCTTTGTTGTAGACCTTGTCGAGTCCAGCTACGGCAAACCTGAAATAATACAATCCCCAAGGTTCGGGCGGGCTATGGCGGACCTCAGGGAGTTCATGTTCGAAAAGGTTTATGTCAAATCCGCCGCCAAAACAGAGGAAACGAGGGCGGCGCTTATGCTCGAACTTTTGTATAGGTTTTACGAGCAAAACCCCTTGCTTGTGCCGGGAAGCATAAGGAAAAACGCCGCAGAACCCAAAGTATACATTACCGACTATATAGCGGGAATGACAGACAACTTCGCGCTTAAAACCTTTAACGAGCACTTTGTGCCAAAGCGCTGGGAATAAATTACGACTTCAGAGGATTTTATGCCATTGGATTACTCACTGCTAAACGAAGCCCAAAGGAAGGCCATGGAGGACACCGAGGGCAGGGTGCTAGTGCTTGCGGGAGCGGGCTCGGGCAAAACGAGGGTGCTAACCTACAGGGTAGCCTATCTTGTGTCCGAACTCGGCGTAGACCCCCGAAACATACTTGCCATTACCTTTACCAATAAAGCCACCGAGGAAATGCGGGTAAGGCTGGACGGGCTTCTGGGCGACAAAAACAAGGTCTGGATTTCTACCTTCCACAGCCTTTGCGCGATGATACTGAAGCGCTTCGCGACGAGGCTTGGCTACACCGAAAACTTCACCATATACGACGAGTCCGACAGCAACAGGCTTATCGCAAAGGTGCTAAGGCTAAAGCACCTCGACGACGGGCCTCTTAAGGATATAGTAAAAGACCATATAAGCGCCGCCAAGAACGAGGGGCTTTCGCCCGAGCAATACTACGCTCAGATACGGGGCCTGGTTAAATTCGACAGCGAGATATATGAAGTGTTTGAAGAGTACGAAGAAGAGTTAAAAAGAAGCAACGCCATGGACTTCGACGACCTTCTGCACAAGACAAAGCTGCTTTTCGAGTTGCACCCAGATGTGCTGGATCTTTTCCAAAACCGATTCCGCTACATTCATGTCGACGAGTTTCAGGACATAAACTCCGTGCAGTTCGACATAGTCAGAATGCTCTCCGAAAAATGGGGTAACCTCTTTGTCGTGGGCGACGACGACCAGAGTATATACGGATGGAGAGGGGCGAAGGTAGAAAACATACTTAATTTTGACAAGGTTTATCCCAACGCCAAAATCCACAAGCTGCTGCAAAACTACCGCTCGACGCCCAATATTCTGGACTGCGCCAACAATGTCATACGAAACAACAAGGCCCGCCACGAAAAAGAGCTGTTTACGGTAAAGCCCTCGGGCGTAAAGGTAGAATACTACACCGCATACAATGACCACCAGGAAGCCGAGTGGATTATAGAAAACATCCGCTCGCTAAAGAGGATGGGGTACACCAACAAGGATTTCGCCATTCTCATAAGGCAAAACTCCTTAAGCCGTAACTTCGAAAGCAAGCTTTCGGGGCTAGGTATGAAGTACAGGATTCTGGGCGGTTTTAAGTTCTTCGACCGCAAGGAAATCCAGGATGTAATCGCCTATATGCGGGTGATATACAATGTTAAGGACTCCGAGGCAATACTCCGAATAATCAACTTCCCGCGAAGGGGCATAGGGGATTCGAGCATAGACCGCCTGCGCGAGTACGCCCGTATGAGGGGCGTAGACCTCATCGATGTTATATTAAACATCAACGCCAACGACGCACTGACAGGCGCCGCGAAGAATAAGGTTAACGAGTTCAGGATGCTTATAAGCGACCTTATCGGCAACAGGTATATGCCCATACACGAGCTTGCCGAGTACATCGTCGACAAAGCGGGCTTCGAGTACGCCTACAATTCGACGGGCAAGGAAGAGGACGAAAACCGCTGGCAAAACATTGTGGAATTTATAAAGCATGTTAAAGAATTCGCCGCCGACAACCCAAACGCCGGGCTTGCCGAGTTTCTGGAGACGGTTAGCCTTGCCCCCGAAAGGGAGGAGATAAGGGACAACGACGCCATAACGATTGCCACGATGCACTCGGTAAAGGGCTTAGAATTCAAGGTGGTGTTTATAGCCGGCTGCGAAGAGGGTATATTCCCTTCCGAAAGGTCCAAAAACGAAGACAATATCGAAGAAGAGCGCCGCGTAATGTATGTGGCGGTCACCAGGGCCAAAGAAAGGCTTTATATAAGCTCGGCGCGCCAGCGCTTCCGCTTCAACAGGGTTCAGCCCATGCTCCCCTCGAGGTTTATGGAAGAAGCGAAAGGCGGGCAGGAAAGCAAGATAGAGGAGCTTCGCCGCAAATGGGACGCCCCCGATTACGGCTGGCGGCGTTACGATAACGATTTCGACGATATGCCTTACAGCCCGCCGAAGCCCATTGAAAAGAGAAGGGAAACCTTCGCGCAAATACCCGAAAAGCCCACGCTCCCGCCCGTCAAAAAGGATTTGTCGGGGTTCAGAATGGGCGGCACGGTTATACATAAGATATACGGCGAGGGCACGATTATAATGATCGCGGGAAGCGGAGCGGACACGCAGGCAACCGTTTTGTTCCCCAAACTGGGCGCTAAAAAGTTTATGCTTGCCGTCGCACCCCTTACGCCAAAGGAGTAGAAATATGCCGATGCAGAGAATGAGGGAACTTGTCGATTTGCTCAACAAGTACGCCTACGCTTATTATGTGCTGGACGACCCCATTGTCGCCGACGACGAATACGACAGGCTTTACGACGAGCTTGTCGCTTTAGAAACAGAGTTCGGCATGCGCTATCCCGACTCGCCCACGCTTAGGGTAGGCGGCGAGACGCTGAAGGCGTTCGCGCCTTACCGTCACAGGGAAAGGCTATATTCTCTCGACAAGGCAAAAAACATTAAGGAGTTCGAAGCCTTCCTCGAGCGCATCAGAAAGGCTCTCGGGTACACGCCGAGGCTTACCCTCGAGCAAAAATTCGACGGGCTCACCCTGTCGCTGACATATAAGGACGGCGCGCTGGTAAAGGGAGCCACCCGCGGCGACGGCGAAGTGGGCGAGGATGTCACCGAGCAGATAAAGACGATACGCACCATCCCCCGCAGGATAGACTATACGGGCATTATCGAGGTACAGGGCGAGGGGATAATGAGGATTTCGGAATTTGACAAATACAACAAGACCGCGGCCGTCCCCCTCAAAAACCCCCGAAACGGCGTGGCGGGCGCGATACGAAACCTTAACCCCAAGGTTACCGCCGAAAGAAACCTCGACTTTTTTGCCTACAATGTCGGCTACCACGACGGCAAAAGGTTCAGTAGCCAGGAAGAGATTCACGAATTTTTAAGGCAAAACGGCTTTCTGGTAAGCGATGTGTTTTATGTCGTGGACGATGTCGCCGAGGCGGAGAAGCATTTGGAGGAAATTGAGGAAAGCAGGCCCACGCTTGATTTCCTTATTGACGGCGCCGTGTTTAAGGTAAACGACCTGGGTTTGAGGGAAGAGCTGGGCTTTACCGAGAAGTTCCCCCGCTGGGCGCTCGCCTACAAATTCCAGGCGATGGAGACTACCACCATTCTTAAGGATGTTGTATGGCAGGTTTCCAGAACCTCAAAGCTTAACCCCTTAGCCATACTCGAGCCGGTTGATTTAATGGGCGTAACCGTAAAACGGGCAACCTTAAATAACTATTCGGATATCCAAAGGAAGGATATCAAGATAGGGAGTAGGGTGCTTATAAGGCGCAGCAACGATGTCATCCCCGAGATAATGGGGGTGTATCAGCACGGCGAAAACAGTAAGGAAATCCTCCCCCCTATAGTCTGCCCCGCTTGCGGCTCGCCCGTAAGAAAGGACAATGTTTTTTATTACTGCACCAACGACGCCTGCGCGCCCAAAGTCATTTCGGCGATAGACCATTTCGCCTCAAAGGCGTGTATGGACATAGAGGGGCTTAGCGAAAAAACCGCCGAGCAGCTTTATAACGATCTGCATATAGACAGCGTAGACAAGCTGTACACCATAACCGCCGGGCAGCTTAAGGCCCTCGAGGGTTTCAAAGACAAAAAGGCGGATAACCTCATATCCTCGATTAATAAGTCCCGCAAGACGACGCTTTCGAGGTTTGTGTTCGCCTTAGGCATACCTACCATAGGCAAAAAGGCGGCAAAGCAGCTTGCCGACCGCTTCCGCTCGATAGAGGCGCTAAGGGAAGCCACAGCCGAACAGATAATTGAAATCCCCGAGTTCGGCGGTATAATGGCGGAGAATGTCGTAAACTTCTTTAAGGACGAAAAGAACGCCCGCCTCGTGGACAATCTGCTTAGCCATATCGAGATAGAGGCAGAGGAAGAGCCGGTAACCGAGGGCATATTCAGCGGGTATACCGTTGTGTTTACGGGGGTGCTTACCAATTACAAAAGAAGCGAGGCGCAAAAGCTTGTAACCGAAAGGGGCGGCAAAACAGCCGACAATATAAACTCCTCCGTAAACCTTGTTGTGGCTGGAGAGGAAGCGGGCAGCAAGCTGGCTAAAGCTCAAAAGCTTAACATAAAGATAATAAGCGAAGCCGAATTTATCCAAATGCTAAACGGCAATTAACTTTCATACGAATTTAAGCAATCAAAAAGGGCTCTCCGCGGAGAGCCCTTCGTGTTTAGTAAATCGCCGGCTATTTAGCGGCATAATCCTTATAAAATTCGTTGATGTAGTTTTGCACATCTTCTCTTGTGCCCCTGTACGGGCCCGGCTTTTCCATTTTGTTGGATACCGTTGCGGTAGCCCACAGCAGGGCGGTGGGGACATCGGAGATTTTTCTTTCGGTGATGTAGGCGGAAAAGGTGGTGTCGCCCCTGCCGCTTCTTCCCGAGAGGTTGCGGGCTCTTATGGGGCAGGTATAAATATTCCTGCCGTCGTACGCAAGTACCTCTGTGTTGTGGGTGATAACCACTTCCTTTGCGCCCCAGTCATGGAACATCTTAGCAGCGGTTACCCTGTCCGGTTGCCCCGTAAGTATTTCGGCCTCGGCGGCGTCCGTCTTTAGGTAGTGGATGTAGGGCATAAGCTCTTTTTTCTGCTTCCAGTCCTCAAAATACATCCTGCCGTCGGCATTGTCGGCGTGGCGGAGGTACGCCTGGACATCGACCGCAACCTTGCCTCTTTTGGCAAGATCGGGGATAAGCCCGTCCTCGTAGTCGCCGTAAATAAGCCCCGCGAAGTGGTAGATTTCGCTTTCTACCCCGGGAATGTCGGCGAGGGTGAAGGGCGCGCCCCGGCTTATGCACCTGCACTCGCGGCGCTCCTTGTCGGCGGTAAAGTATTTGTTGCGAATGGAGGTAGAGGCGGGGGAATCTATAAGATAGATATCCTCTTTGGGTATCACCAAAGCCTCAAGCCTGTCGGCATCTTTAGCGGCAAGCTTTGTTATCGCGCCGACCTTGTGCCCGAGGGCGTACGCCGACGCCGAAGAATAAATCACCGCGCCGCCGATTTCGATTATCTGGTGTTCGAGATAATCGATGTTGTAGTCCAAAGAAATGTGTCCTATTATCAGGCTGTCGTACTTTTTCATAGCTATATCCGTCTTATTTTTTTATGCGTAATATACCATCTGGGCGAAAGCAAGCATGGCGACCGACGCCGCGAACAGCGCGAGCTGAATCTTAATGCTCCACTTGAACCATTTGCCGTAGTCTACGGTTGTTATGCCGAGAATGAGAAGAAGCCCGGCATTTGTGGGGTGCAGTATATTGCTGAAGCCGTCGGCGAAGGCGAATGCAAGCACGGCGACCTGCGGATGTATGCCCGACATATTGCAAAGCTCAAAGATTATGGGCATAAGCAAAACTGCTTTGGCCGAGCCACTGGGGATGAAAAGCTCGAACACGATGATTATAAAGTAAATCATTATGCTGCCAGCGAGAGGGTGCTGATTCTCGAGCAGGGGAAGGGTGCGGAACAAAATGGTGTCCATTATGTTGCCCTTCTCGATAATAAAGCGCACGCCGCCCGCTATCATTATCATGGCGACGGCGGGCAGAAGGGTGAGGACGCCTTTGCCTACAAGCTTAAAGAACTCTTTGCCGCGTATGCCGCATATTATAGAGGCTCCGAAGCCGCCCACGACATAGCATACAAGGGTTATGTAGATTATGTAATCCGACAAGGGGTGCCAGAAGATAGACACGATTGCCGAAACAATGACGACACCGAGCCAGCCCGCGAACCACTTCAGGGCGTTGCTTTTTGTCTTGTCGAAAACAAAGTCGTCAACCTCGAAGGAGAAGCTCTTTTTGCGCTCGAGGTCGGCCAGATAAACGGGGGACTTTTGCGGGTTTTTGTCTATCTTTTTGGCGTAGAAGTAAAGAAACGCCATCAGGATACCGTAAATAAGGATGAAGGAGATAAGCCTTACCTCTATGCCCGAGAACATAGGCAGTTTGCCTATTGTTTGCGCGACGCCCACCGTAAAGGGGTTCATTACGCCCGCGGCGAAGCCGAAGCAGCTGCCCATTACCGATATCCCAAGACCCACAAGGGCGTCCCAGCCCAGGGCGTAAGACAGCATTATTATAATCGGCACGAGAGGGATAAGCTCCTCGAACATACCGACGGCGCTGCCGAGGAACATAAAGGCGAAGGTAAGGATGGCGAGAAGCTGATATTTCTTTTTTATGAATTTATGGGCTATCGCCTTTACCATATAGACCAATATGCCGCTTTTTTCTAGCGTCATAAACACGGCGCCTATTATTACCAGAAGCAGCATTATGCTGTAAAGGATTATCGCGCCTTCCTCCGCGGGGTTAAGGACAAGGAAGGGCGAGAGCAAAAACTCCCACCACTCTATGCCGTCCAGGGTGGGATCCTCCTTGTATGTGCCCATTATGATAGAGCCGTTAGCGTCCCTCTCGTAGGCGCCCCTGGGCAGTACGAATGTAAGAACATACGCCGCGATAACAAGTATGAGAATTACCGCTACGGCGACTATTATCGCTCTTTTGTTGATTTGAATGATTCTGGGATTGTCATTGCCTTCGGGCATGGCCGAAATGTTGCCTTTCTCCTCCAAAACAGTTACCTCTCTCCGTTAATGAGTATATTATAAAGCCAAAGTTACACATTGGCAACATTATTTGTCGAAATTACGCCTAAACACAAAAACAAAGTTTGCGAATGTTGCTCATAAAATTGTAATATGGTATAATTTAACTATCCTAAAAATAAAAGGGGGCTGCTATGAATATATTATTCAAAGCGTATTGCAGAATCTATCAGGCGGTATTCAGGATTGTAGTGCCGCTTCTTCCCTGGCGCAAGCCCGAGCTTATCGAGGGCGAGAACAGCCTGCTTAAGTTGCCCGTCTTTATCAAATCCAAAGGCATAAAAAAAGTTCTTATAGTAACCGATAAGGGTATATCTTCTTTGGGGCTTGTCGAGCCGCTCAAGGAAGGGCTGGAGAAGGAGGGCATCGCCTACGCCTTCTACGATAAGACGGTACCTAACCCCACGATAGACAACATAGAAGAGGCCGCGGCGCTCTACCGCGAAAACGGCTGCGAGGCGATAATCGCATTCGGCGGCGGCTCGCCCATGGACTGCGCCAAAGGCGTGGGCGCGAGGATAGCAAGGCCCGATAAGCCCATACCCAAGATGAAGGGCGTGCTTAAGGTTCTCAGGAAGCTCCCGCCCTTGTTCGCGATACCTACCACCGCCGGCACGGGCAGCGAAGCAACCCTCGCGGCGGTTATCACCAACAGCGAAACCCACGAGAAGTACCCCATAAACGATGTCGTGCTTATCCCGAGATACGCCGTCCTGGATCCCGTACTTACTAAAGGGTTACCCAAACACATCACTTCGACAACGGGCATGGATGCCCTCACCCACGCCGTCGAGGCATACATCGGCAGAAGCAACACCCGCGAAACCGAGGATATGGCAAAAAAGGCGGTAAAGCTCATATTCGATAACCTAAAGGAAGCCTACGACAACGGGTCTAACCTCGAGGCAAGAAGAAATATGCAGTTCGCCGCTTACTACGCGGGCGTGGCTTTCACCAGGGCTTATGTAGGCTATGTGCACGCCGTCGCCCACACCCTTGGCGGTATGTACAATGTGCCGCACGGGCTGGCAAACGCCGTCATACTTCCCGTAGTGCTTAAGGCCTTCGGCGAATCCGCCCACAAGAGGCTTGCCGAGCTTGCCGATGTAGCGGGCATAACCAGCGAGGGCGAAACCGACGAGCAAAAGGCAAACAAGTTTATCGCCGCCATAAAGGAGATGAACGCCTACATGCAGATACCCACCGCCATAAAGGGCATAAAGGACGAGGACCTTCCCATCCTTGCCAAGAGGGCTTTCAAGGAAGCCAACCCGCTTTATCCCGTGCCCAGGCTGATGGGGCTTGACGAAATCACAAAGATATTCAAGGCAGTACAGGAATAAAACCGACCGAATGGAATCTATTTATTCACGAACGATAAGGCTTATCGGAGAGGAGGCATTTGCCAAGCTGCGCGCGTCCACCGTCGCGGTGTTCGGCGTGGGCGGCGTAGGCTCTTACGCGGTAGAGGCGCTTGCCCGCAGCGGGGTAGGGCGCCTCGTTCTCGTTGACGGCGACACGGTTGCCCCAAGCAACCTTAACCGCCAGCTGATTGCCATGCAGTCTACTTTGGGCATGCCCAAGGTCGAGGCGTGCAAACAGAGGATAGCCGACATAGACCCCGAAACAGTTGTAGAAACGCATTTTTGCTTTTTTGACGCTTCTAACGCCGATAATTTCGATTTTGCGTCATACGATTATGTGGTTGACGCGATAGACAGGATAACCTCCAAGCTTATCCTCGCCGAAAAGTGCAAACAGGCGGGCACCCCCATTATTTCGTCCATGGGGGCGGGCAACAAGCTTATCCCCACGGGATTTGAGGTAGCCGATATTTCCCAAACCTCAGTCTGCCCGATGGCTAAGGTTATGCGAAGGGAGCTTAAAGCCAGGGGTATACAAGGCGTAAAAGCGGTATACTCCAAAGAAGAGCCTGTCAAGGTTGCGAAAGAGGAAGGCTTAAGAAAGCAGCCGCCCGGAAGCGTAGCCTTCGTGCCGGGCGTTGTCGGGCTTACAATCGCGGGAGAGGTTATCAGGGAGCTTATTTCATGACGGATACAAAAAAGAAGGCAATTCTCGTAAATGTCGCCGACAGCGGGGATGCCCTCAAAGTTATTAAGGAGCTTGAGCAGCTCGCCGAAACCGCCGATTACGAAACGGCGGCTTCTCTCACCCAGCGCAAAGAAAAACCCGACAAAACCTATTATATAGGCAGAGGCAAGCTTGAGGAACTAAAAAGGCTCGTTGAAGCCCTTGGCGCCGATATCGTTATATTCGATAACGACTTGTCGGGAAGCCAGTTCCATAGCCTGGAGGAATTTCTGGGCGTTGATGTCATAGACCGCGAAACATTAATTCTCGAGATATTCTCCCGCCACGCAAGAAGCAACGAAGGCAAGCTGCAGGTCGAGCTTGCCCAAAAGAAGAAGGAGCTGCCGCGGATAATCGGCTCTTTCGAGGCTCTTTCCCGCCAGGGCGGCGGCGGAGCGGGCGGCGGAGGCGCAAGGCGCGGCGGCGGCGAGCAGCAAAAGGAGCTGGACAGGCGCGCCATAAAATTAGAGATAAAGCACCTTCAGGAAAAAATCAAAAAACTGGGCGAAGAGCGCGCCAGAAGAAGGGCAAACCGCCAGAATTCCAATGTAAAGACGGTATCTATCGTTGGCTACACCAACGCGGGCAAATCCACCCTTATGAACGCCCTTACCAAAGCGGGCGTTCCGGAGGAGGACAAGCTGTTCGCGACCTTAGACCCCGTAGGCAGAAAGCTATGGCTCGGCGAAGGGAGGCAGGTGCTTGTTTTCGACACGGTCGGCTTTATATCAAGGCTTCCCCACCATTTCGTGGAGGCTTTCAAAAGCACCCTTGAGGAAACAATAAACAGCGACCTCATTTTGCATGTCGTGGACGGCGTTTCGGAGGATATCCTCGAGCAGTACGATGTTGTAAAAGAGGTGCTCGAGTCCATCGGCGCGGGGGATATCCCCATGCTTACCGTTTACAACAAGTGCGACCTCGGTATGCCGCAAATTCTGCCCGACACGGGCAATTACTGCGTTATAAGCGCCAAATATAACCGGGGGATAGACACGCTTAAGGACAAAATTTCGGAGATACTTTTCGGAAAAAGCGATACCGTGCCAGATGGCGGTTTTGGCGAAGAAACCGAAGAATAGCCCGTTTTTCGGCGGCCGTAAGTCTAGAATAAGTAGATTCTACCTAAATTCGACAAAGTTCTAGACCGCCGATATCAACTTCTAGAGAGAGTGGTTTGCCTCCCGAATACGATGTTGTATAATTCGGTTAGCAAACCAAACGGAGGTAAAAAAATGAGATTCGGAGATTTCCTGTACACCCTGCGCAAAGAGAAGGGTATGACCCAAACAGAGCTTGCCGACTTGCTGGGCGTGACAAATAAAGCGGTATCCAAGTGGGAAACGGGGGAATCCTACCCCGAAACCTCGCTTCTCGTACCGATAGCCAATGTATTCGGGATTACTGTGGACGAGCTTTTAAGGGGCGAAAGGAATACCGCCCTCGAGCCCGCTCCCGAGCCCGAGAAGCCCGAACCCAAGGTCAGGCAATTAAAGCCTATGACCAAGGGCGAGGCTTTTACTCTAGCGGGCTCCGTCGCGCTTATATTAATAGGTGTATTGATTCTTATAACCCTTTCGGTAAACGATATTAATACGGCATATATGTGCCCGTAATGCTCGGCTGCGTCGCCGTCGCCGTATTTTTAATAGTGTTCTCATCCTTTAATCGCAGGATAAGAAGCGCCGAAATGACCGAGCAAAACGCCAGAAAGGGCAGGGCGCTCGGCGCGGCTTTGTCGGCGGGTATATTTACGATAATCGCGTCGGTCGCAATGTTTATAGCCATGACAGGCGCCCGTGTAAAGATAAATATATCCTTGCCCGTATTCTTTGCCGTGCTTATACTTGGCATAAGCGCCGTTATTTACGCGGGCGTGCAATGGGGCAGCTTCGAAAAGACCTACGCCCTCCCCGAAGAAGAGCAGCCGGTGCCCGCCAGGTACAAGAAACTTCAGGAAGGCCTTACAAGCGCCCTGATGCTCTCGGCTGTTGTCGTGTTTTTGCTTCTCGGCTTCCTCAAAGGCCTCTGGCACATAGCCTGGGTCGCCTTCCCCGTAGCCGCCATAAGCTGCGGTATAGTTACCTCGATACTTAAGGCATTAGAAAAATAAGAAAAAATAATTTCGGGTTAACAAACACAAAAGGCTCTCGAATGAGAGCCTTTTTGCTTTATAAAAAAAGTGTGCACCCGCTCCGACATAAACTACCGAATCGGCACGGTTACAGGTGACTCCCTCAAAGCTTCCTCGTGGCACATCCCGTAAATCGCTTAGTGCTGCTGCGGTCAGGCCCTGACACGGTTCACGACCCGAAATTGCACAAGACCTTGAGATCAACATTCCTTATAACCGTCGGCTTTCCATAGAATATGCCTCGGCGGGCGTTCGACCCTGCTGTAGCGGATTGCAGGTTACAGGGCACCGCTAGCTCCCCGTCTAGCACACTAGGACTATTATACATTAGTATGGGCGGTTTGGCAACGGATATCTTAAAGGCTTTTTGTAATATTCTGCAAGAATTAATCGACGGTTAAAGCTTCGGGCTTAGGGGCAACCTTTTTGTTTAATACTTCGGACATAATGAGGACGATTATCCCGAAGAACAAAAGGTATACGGGGTACAGCCCTATGTTTATCTTCTCGGCGATTACGCCGAACAGCGGGGGCAAGAAGGTGCTGCCTATGTAGGCAAACGCCATTTCGACGCCCACTATCGCCTGCGAGTATTCCTTGCCGAAATTATACGGGGTGGCGTGTATTATCGAGGGGTAAACGGGCGCGCAGCCTAAACCCACTATAACCAGCCCTATAAGCGCCGTTACATTTGTGCCCACGGGTATGCCCATAAGGATTACGCCCGAAAGCGAAATTATCATACCGATTCTTATAAGCTGCTTGTCGGAGAGCTTGCCCGCCGCAAAGCCGTTCAGGAAGCGCCCCACAGTCATACCTATAAAGAAAAGAGAGGCAAACCTCGCCGCAGTTTCGGCGTCGGTGCCGTGGTACACCACAAGATAGCTGCTCGCCCAGATAGACGCCGTCTGCTCCATACCGCAATAGGCTAAAAAGGCTACAAGCACATAGGGCACGCCTTTTACCTTAAGCGTTTTGGCAAGCCCGATGGGGGGCGTCTTTTCTTTGCCCGCCACGATGCCGTTTCTTTTCCAGATGGGCAGGCTAGCAAACAATATAACGGTTAAGCCTATCTGAATAAAGCCCACAGTACGATATCCTAAAGGCCAATCCAGCCGCCCTCCCGTGAGGAAGTATCCCATGATATAGGGGCTTATTGTCGCCCCCACGCCCCAGAAGCAATGCAGCCAGCTCATGTGGCGGGAGGAGTAATGCAGGGCGACATAGTTATTTAACGCGGCGTCTATCGCGCCGGCGCCCAAGCCGTAAGGTATTGCCCAAAGGCAAAGCATATAAAAGCGGTTGGATACCGAAAAGCCGATAAGGGCCAGCGCAGTAAGCATGACGCTTATGGCGGTAACAAGCCCCGCGCCCAGCTTTTTGGTAAGGCGGTCGGAAAAAAGGCTGGAGATAATGGTACCGCCCGCGATAATCATGGTGACTATACCCGCGTAGGACAGGGGGACATTAAGCTCGGCTTGCATAACGGGCCAGCCCGCCCCCAGAAGGGAGTCGGGAAGCCCGAGGCTTATAAACGCAAGATAAATGATAACAAGAAGCAACGAGTACACGCTTTTTCTCCGATTGGCAAAAACGCCGAACACTATTATATCCTAAAACTTGCGATTGTGCCAGAGGAATCCGCCACAATAAAAGTGAAAAGAAAGGGTAAAACAGCGTAAGGCGGTAAAATCTTCGCTGGAATTTTCAAATTTTGCCCTAAGGGTTTTTCTTTATTGACAAAACGCCCGTATTGTGCTATGGTAGCCTTAAAATAAGAAGCCGATTTGGGCTTTCTTTGAGGGGTATTATGGGAACCGCATTTAGCTATTTTTACGATTATTATATTTTAAAAAATCCCGTCGACCTACCCATGTATGTGTATGTGCTGGTGCACCTTCTCTTTATTGTGCCGCTTAACTTTTTCGCTTATTTTCTGGTGTATAAATCAAAGAACAAGAGCCCCGGGGCCCGCGAAAAAATGTTAAAGGGCGGGGCGATCGCCATGGGGCTTGTGATGATTATGCGCTACGCCATATATTACATTTATGTCTACAAGGTGCAATATTTTAACACCATCGTAAAATTCGAGATGTCCGAAATAGCTATGTACCTTCTTATACTGGCTATTTTCTTTATCAAAAAGCAATGGTTCTATCCGCTTGCTTTTGTGGTGGGGCTGCTTAGCAACATAGCGGTTGTGTTTTACCCGTACACGGTATTTTCGGACAACCCGCCTTTCCATATGTACACGGTGTCCAGCGTGCTGTTCCATGTGCTCAACGGGTATATGGCGCTTATGCTAATTACAGCGAGGGGGTATACGCCCAGGCTTAAGCACTTGGGCGGGGTGCTTCTCGGGAACATCATATTGTTTGCCGTAATACTTCTTGCCAACAGGATTACGGGCGAAAACTTTATGGCGCTCTCCGACCCCTCAAAACTGCCCATAATAAACAACACAAGGCCGCCTGTAAATGTAATAATCATTTATCTTGTTTTCAACGGTATGAGCTTTGCAGTGTTCGGGGTGTGCGAGCTTATATATAAACGGCTGCACAGAACCCATAACACCGAGGCGGCAAACGAAAAATAGCCTTATTTGCGCTTTGTTTTTAATACATATTCCTTGTCCCTGAAAAAGGGCTTGAACTCGAACCTGGCGTTAAGGAATTTCATAATCAGGGACGAAACGGGGCTTACGGTAAAGGCAAAAATCACGGTGCCTATGCCTACGCCCTTTATTTTATGGGTTATGGCGAGAGAAATAACAACCGCCGTGGTTATGCAGGCTATGTCGAAAATCCATTTTAATTTCGGTATGGTTATTTTCTTGTAAGCGGCGACCTCCCGCACGAAAATATCGTAGGGCATGAGGGGCGCCTTGCAGGTGAAAAATATGGCGACGGCGATGCAGAGCAGTATATATCCCGCCCCGAAAAAGAGTATCCTCTGCCAGAGGAATTGCGCCGTAACCCCCGCCAGCAGCCAGTTTACGAAATCCAGCATAAGCCCGTATATTACCGCGGCGGCGAAGGACAAAAGATAGCTGACCTTCACCCTTTTTACAATGGCAATCATGAGCACCATAATAAGGCCCTGCACAATGTAATTCCACACGCCTATCGAAACAAAAGGCAGGGCAAGGCTTAGTACATATACGGGCGCCTGCACGACCGTCATGCCGAAATCGGCTTTTATAACAAGGGCTATCGAAAGGGCTATTATTGCCAGAGCGAGAAGTAACGAGAGCTCGCCGTTAACGCGTATTTTTTTCATACATCCATATTACAGGATAAAAGAAAGTAAATCAAACGAAAAAAGGCAACTTGTTTTGCCTCTCCTATAATTTATTTATTATTTATTCATTATTAAGCTATTGACTAAGAGGGCGTTCTTCTATAATATATATGGGTAAATATTTCCGCGCAAAGTTAACGGAAGAAAACTATCCGGAGAGAAAGGAGAAACATCGTGCTCAGGCTGGAAAAAATCACGAAGCATTACAAGGTAGGCGAAAAGATTGTCGAGGCGCTAAACGGCATAACCGTGGATTTCGCGGGCAAAGGCTTAGTCGCCGTGCTGGGGCCTTCGGGCTGCGGCAAAACAACGCTTATGAACATCATTGGCGGCTTGGACAGGGCGACCGCGGGCGACCTGGTTATAGACAATAAAAGCACAAAAGGCTACAGCGAGAAGGACTGGAACAACTACCGTAACCATCAGATAGGCTTTGTGTTTCAGGCGTACAACCTCATACCGCATATGACGGTGTTCTCCAATGTCGAGCTCGCCCTCACGCTTTCGGGCGTATCCGCCAAAGAAAGAAAGTCAAAGGTATTGGACGCCTTAGCAAAGGTAGGGCTAAGCGACCAGGTGAGCAAAAAGCCCAACCAGATGTCGGGCGGGCAGATGCAGAGGGTTGCGATAGCGCGCGCCATCGTAAACAACCCCAAGATTCTTCTTGCAGACGAGCCCACGGGCGCGGTAGACAGCAAGACAGGCGTCCAAATTATGGAGCTTCTCAAAGAGATATCCAAAGAGTGCCTTGTAATTCTGGTAACCCACAACCAGGAACTTGCCGATATGTACGCCGACAGAATCATAAGGATGCAGGACGGGCTTATCGTAAGCGACCGGGAGATTATACGGCAGTACGATGCGGCGGAGGGGCCCGAGGGCCCCGAAAAGAAGAAGAGGGCCAAGATGAGCTTTGCCACCGCCACCAAGCTTAGCTTCAACAACCTTGTTAACAAAAAAGGCCGCTCTATAATGACGATAATTTCGGGCGCGATAAGCGTAATCTGTATCGCCCTTATTCTGTCCATGAACAGCGGCTTCGCCTATTACATAAACGACTTCGAAAGAAACAACCTTAGCCGCTTCCCCATAAAAGTAACCACCCAGACGACCTCGCTTATAGACCTTCTTAAAGAGGCCTTCCAGCAGGGCAACAGGTTTGACCCATCCAGCATAAACCTCGACTCTATGCTCGAGCTTTTCCGCGAGGATCAGGAGCTCAGGGAAAAGTACACCGACAAAGAACTTATATTCCTCTCCAAACTCGTGCTTGCCGTAATCGAAAAGGGCATCACGGGCTTCCAGAACCTCGAGGATTTTGATTTCGATAACGAATACGACCTTTTAAGCAAGCTGTTCGGGGTAAGCCTCGGCACGGATATTTATCAGTTTATGCTTGCGCTGGAGAACGATTTCAACCCCGACTGGGGCGCGATAATGCGCAACTACAACCTGCAGTTTGATATCTACCGCAAGGACGACAAGGGCAATGAATCAAAGCTGAATCCCGCCGATATGTTCATAAAGTTTATAGAGGATTCGGGGCTTCTTGCCGCCATAAACCTTTTCGCCCCGGGCGCCTCGGGCAGGCTTAACTCCTTGCTGTACGGCAAGGATATGCAGGAACTCAGGGAGATGTTCGACAAGAACAACCCGTGGTCTATGATGATAGACGACGAAATCCTGCTTAACGCCCAATACGATGTGCTTGCGGGCAGGCTTCCCGCCTTCGGCACCGAGGACGCCAAGCGCGAGATAGTGCTTGTTGTGGACGAGTTCAACCAGTTGGACGACTACACCCTGTTCCTTTTGGGAGCCATAAGCGTCGAGAGCTTCCTGCTTACGGTAATAAACGATTTCCGTGTCCTCCTTCCCGAAGAGGCCGAAAAGATGTTAGATGTCTTCATCCGTATGCTTATACCCAAAAACACCGGCGAAGTAAAGGAAGAATACACCTTCGAAGAATTCATTGGCGACGAGGCAAACGGCATAATGCCCGCGACCTTCGTGCTGCGCATCCCCACCGACTACTTCGCCCTGGACGAGGCGACGGGCGTATACAATAAGACGGGCGAAGGCGCCGAAGTCAAGGTGGTGGGAATACTCCGCCTTAAGGACGGCGTAAACGCAGGCGTAATAAACGGCGCGATAGGCTACACCGAGGCGTTGGCCCGCGACCTTATCCAGAGAGGCAACAACGCTCCCGTTGTAAAGGCGCTCAAGGAGGCCCTCAACCGGTACGACATCGAAAGAGAAACTCTTCTTAACCTCGCAAAGCGTATATCCGAAATAGAGCTGGATATAGACTACCTCCCCTCTATGCCCGAAACGAGAAGGCTTACCCTTCTTAAGGAAATACTCGCGGCGTACGAAGAGCTTAACCTCACCCAGGAGCAGATAAGCCTGATTACCGAAATCGCGGGCGGGCTGTACGGCTTCGAGTTCACTCCCGAAAACGCCGACATCATAAACCGGATGGCTGGCCTTTACGCTCAGTTGGATGTCACCGAGGAAGAATATGCCGAGATATTGAGGCTGGCAAGGCTGATAAACACGCTGGAAAACAGGGACGGCTACATAGACGCCATCACCCGGGTTACCCAAATAATAAGCAATCTGGACACGAGGGATCAAAACGCCGATGTTTTAGCCAGGGCGGCTGTTTCGCTGTGGCGCATGGACCCGACAGAGGAAGATATCCAAAACCTTATCGAAATCGCAAATCTTTTGAACGGGCTTAGGCTTACCCAAGCCGAAGCCGAGGCTGCCTACGAGGCGGCAAGGCTTCTTGCGACGCTCCAAATAGATTATGAAGATACGCAAATAATAGGTCAGATTATAGACGAGCTTAAGGGGCTTTCGTTCGGGCAAGAGGATATCTCAACAGTAATACAGATAGCCCAAATATTCAGAGGCGTAAACTACGGCTCCGACGGGCAAATCCTTACCGAAATGGCGGCGCTCCTGCCCCAGCTCATATCGGCGCCCACGCCCGAATTGGTTCTGGAATTCTATACCCTTATGAATCAGCTCACCCCCGAAAGCAGGGACGCCATAACCGCGGCATGGCCCCTGTTGGTGTCCTTAAGCCCCACTCCCTCGGATATTCAGATAATACTCAACGCCGTATTGCTCGCAAGAGGGCTCGGGCTTACCGAAAGCGAGATAGAGGCGGTAATCGAAGCGGCTCAACTTCTTTCCACAATAGAGCTTACCCAAGAGGATTTTGAAAATTTATATGCCGTCGCTATGATTCTTTCGGAAATGATTGAACAGCAAGACATAGAGATTCTTATCGAAACCGCGGCAATCCTTCGCGAGATGGATTTCACCGAAGAAGATATCGATAACCTGAACCTCGCTTTGGATATCATTAGCGCCGTCGAAGTCCCCGAGGCCGACGCCGGGTCTTTCAAGGAGGCATTCGAAATTATCCGTGCCCTTGGCATTACAAGGCAGGATATCGAAACGGCAATCGGGCTCGCTTCGCTTGGCGCGCAGCTTGATATGGAATCGGAAGATATGGTCACTTTGAGGGATACCCTCGCGGCGGCGGCAAGGCTGTACGAGATAACCGGCGAAGAGGGTATGCTTAAGATGTGGCAGACCGTTCAGCTTATACAGGAGTTCAACCCCACCGAGGAGGACGCCGAGGCGCTAAGCAGGATGCAATACCTTTTGGGGCAGATTAACCTCACCGAAGAGGAGCAGCAGGCCCTTCGGGAAATACTCGAGTTCTCTCAGGAAAACGGCGGCAACGGTAGCCTTGAGACTATGGCCAACTTCCTCATACTTCTACAGAAGGTAAAGCTGGACGAAGCCGAGCAAGCTGCCGCCATCGAGCTTGTCGAGCTCGCGATGGCAACGCTTGAATATCCCGAAGCCGACATAACCGCGGCGACGGGGCTTATCCGCAGCGTGTTCGCCATCAACTTCACCGAAAGCGAAATCGACCTCGTAATAAAGATGCTGCCCATACTTTCCGGGCTCGACTTCAGCAAGGGCGAAAGCGAACTTATGAACCAGCTTGCCGAAATCTTCAAGATAAGGAATGTCACAGTCGCCGAGGACAAGGTTTGCGCGCACCGCCCCAACGCCCCGCACACCGCCGAGTGCGCCTACATAGACACCGTGCAGTACGATGTTATCATGAGCGGCTTCGACCTGAGGGATCTCATGAGGCCCGTAAGCGTGGATATTTATCCCTACTCCATCGAGTCGCGCAACGAGGTAATCAAGTTTATAGACAATTACAACAGGCGCATAATGCAGGACGCTGAGTTTGCCAACTCCACCATCGACTACACCGTGGTTTACACCGACGAACTAAGCGAAATGACCGCCTCGATGACATCTATGATAAACACGATTACCTACATCCTCATAGGCGTAGCCGCCATAGCGGTTATAGTGGCGATGCTTCTTGTCGCGATAATCCTTTACATCTCGGTGCAGGACAGGACAAAGGAAATAGGGCTTCTGCGCTCCTTGGGCGCCAGCAAGTTCAATGTTTCCAGCGTGTTTATAGCCGAAACCTTCATAATAGGGCTTGTCAGCGGCATAGTGGGCGTCTGCCTTGCGCTTATCCTGACCTTCCCCGCAAACATTGTCATAAAATCGGTGCTTGGCATAAACAACCTTCTGCGGCCCGTCTGGTGGCACCAGTTCCTGCTTATCGGCGTGTCCTTTGTGATAACCGTCATAAGCGGGCTTATCCCCGCCGCGCTCGCCGCGAAGAAAGATCCTGTGCTTGCCCTGCGTACCGAATAATGCCCTCGCTTAAATATTGACTTCGCGTTTATAATAAATTATAATAAAGTTGGAACACTTTTACAGGTAAATGGAGACTTTATGAAAAAGAAGTTTATTGTTGTTCTGTCTATAATAGCCATAATCGCCGTTTCGGCGGCAGTAATGGCGGCTTGCACCGATAAAGAAGAGGAGGTCAGGGTAGAAAAAATCGAGATAGAACTGGCCGAAAACACCGTAATCAAGGTGGGCGACAAGTACGATTCGTCAAAATTCGAAATTAACGCCACCCTCACCGACGGCTCGAAAGTAAAAGTAACCAACACCTCGGGTATATATTACGATAAGAGCGGGCTCAACCTCGTAAACGGCAAGTACAGCCAATCGGGCGAGGTTACCCTCAAAATAATTTATCTCGAGAAGTACGAGGCCGAGCTCAAGTTCACTGTCACAACGGCGTAATCCGAGGGAGAGTATATGCTGATATCCAAACTTGTAGGCAACCGTTCGAAGGATAACCCCTCGGACGCCGCCATAAAAAGCCACGCGTATTTAGTAAGGGCGGGATTCATAAAGCTTGTAGCAAACGGCATCTGGTCGCTCGGTATGCCCGCCAAGCGTATAGCCGCCAAGATAGAAAAGATTATACGCGAAGAAATGGACGCCATCGACGGGCAGGAGTGCTCCTTCCCCGTCGTAATGCCCCGCGAACTGTGGGAAGAAAGCGGCAGGTACACCTCGATAGGAGAAGAAATGGTGCGGTTCAAAGACCGCAACGGCCGCGACCTTGTTTTAGGTATGACCCACGAAGAAGCGGCGGTGCATTTCGCCCGCGACAATGTGGTCAGCTACCAGCAGCTGCCGTTTATGATTTATCAGATCCAGACCAAGTTCCGCGACGAGGCAAGGTCGAGAGGAGGGCTTATAAGGGTAAGGGAATTCACCATGAAGGACGCTTACTCCTTCCACATCTCGCAGGAAGACCTCGAGGAATACTACGAGAAGGTTTACGCAGCCTACACCCGTATATTCAAAAGGATAGGGATGAAAAATGTTGTTGCCGTAAAATCCGACAGCGGCATGATGGGCGGCAGCGTATCCCACGAGTATATGCTGCTTACCCCCGTCGGCGAGGACACCATAGTTATCTGCCCCGCCTGCGGCTACAAGGCCAATATGGAAGTCGCCGAGTGCCAGCCCCAAAGCTTCAGTGACGAGGTATCTGCACAGAAAGAGGAAGTGTTCACGGGCGACGCCAAAGAGATAAGCGAAGTTTCGGCATACCTCAATGTGCCCGACTATAAGACGATAAAGGCGGTAAGCTATAACATTAAGGGCGAAACCACCACCGTGCTTTGCTTCATAAGAGGCGACCTCGAGGTAAACGAGGCAAAACTTAAAAAGATAATCCGCAAAGAGATAGTGCCCTCCAACCTTACCGACAGCGAAAAGCTTGTCGCGGGCAACATCGGGCCCATCGGGCTGGACACAACCGACACCATCGTAGTGTTCGACGCTTCCCTCAAAGGTGCCAACAACATGGTGACGGGCGCCAACCGCGCCGAATATCATATAAAAGGTGTGGATGTCCAAAGGGATATCGCCGTAAAGGAGTTTTTCGACATCGCCAAGGTAAAGGAAGGCTCGGGCTGCCCCAAGTGCGGCGCTGCCCTCACGATAAGCAACGGCATAGAGGTGGGCAACATATTCCAGCTGGGCACCAAGTACACCAAGTCTATGGAAATGACGGTGCTCAATAAGGACGGCGCGCAGGTTTACCCCATAATGGGCTGCTACGGCATAGGCATAGGGCGCGCTATCGCCTCCGTCGCCGAAGAATCGGCAGACGACAAAGGCCTGTGCTGGCCGATGTCCATAGCCCCGTGGCATGTGTATCTCTGCCCCATAAGGATAGACAACGAAGAGGTTCGCGCAAAGTCACACGAACTGTACGAAAGCCTCAGGAAAGCGGGCGTCGAGGTTCTGTTCGACGACAGGGACGCTTCCCCCGGCTTCAAATTCGCCGATTGCGACCTTATGGGCATACCGCTTAGGGTAGTAATCAGCCCCCGCTCGCTCGCAAACGGAGAGATAGAGCTCCAGATGCGCGACGGCAGCCTGAAGACAAACATAAAATACGAGGATTGCGTAGGAAAAATAGCAGAGATAGTGTCAAAAAATATCGTTTAGGAAGGTTTATGTGAAAAGGTTGGCGATTGTTTTATTAATCATCGCGGCAATATGCCCGCTGCTCGCAGCATGCGACAACGGGACTAACCCTCCCGGCAAAGACCCTAACGAGCCCGATGATTTCTGGACCGATGGCTTTACGCGCGACCAAACGACGGCTTCCGAGATGGTAAATGACCTTATCGGCGGCGTTATGGAGACCCTCAGGCAAGCGGGCGAAACCGACAGCAGGATAATTTCCTCCAACATCAGGCTTAACATAGACTACAACAACGATAAATCCTACCTTTTAATAAAGTCCAACTATTTTGCCAATAACCCGCAGGATACCGCCGCGATGTTCGAGTTCCGCGACGCCGAAAACGACGAGCTTCAGCTTGGCGCCTACCTGTATCAGAAGAACGGGTTTACCAACCTATATATTAACCTCGAGGAAAACAAGATAAAGATACCCATCAAGGGCTACAACCTTTCGGATAACTTTCCCCTGCAGATGAGATTCAGCCCCGACGCCAAGACATTGGTGTCGATGGGCTTTTTGACTTTTATGAGCGTGAAAGGCAACATCGATTACGAATATAAGGTTGCCAACAATATGTGCGAGAGGCACTTCCGCTTTTATGTCGATGTCCCGAAGAGCCTTGCCAGCTTTGTTAATATGGACGCATCCTGGCGCGACACCATGGGCGTAAGCGGGCAGGAGATAGATTTGCTGCTCAGAAACATTCTAGGCATTTGCAGCGCCGATGTTCAAAGCGGCAACATCCCCGACACCACTATCAAAGTCGAATTCAATACGATAGGGGGCGACCCCGACAGCTTCGGCGAGGGCAAAATTTCCAAACTAAAGATGGATGTCGCCGCCAAGTCCATGCAGACGGGCGACACCGTTTTCGGCAAGGACTTCAGCATAAAGATAAACGCCGAAACGCTGCTTGTCTCCAACACATCGGTTAAAGGCATACCCGCAGAAAACACCTTCGGCGACTATGTAGACTATTCTAACCGCAAATTCCGCATCTACGCTACAGTAAAAGAGGACGGAGGCGGCGAAGAAGCCGATGTCACGGCGGACTTCATTTACGACGCAGCAAACGCCGACCAGACATGCTTTGTCGTAAGCGTAGTCGGCAAAACAAGCGGACAAGAGCTTTGCTCCATCTGTTACAGGGACAAATATATCTACCTCAACTGGCTAGATGGCGGGCAGGAGAAAAACATAAAATGGGCTTTCGACTTTAACTGCTTCCTCTTAATGCTAAGCGACGAAATAGGTTCCAGCCCCAACTTAAGCTTTATAAGCGTGCTTTCGCAGCTTATGGCAAACTTAAGGCTTTACGGCGGGCAGGTGAGCTACCGCTTCGAGCCCAGATTATATAACGAAATTATGGGTATCAGTGAAGACAAGCTCCTTTATATCCTTAGCGAATGCTGCTCCGACAGCGATATAAGCGAAACCCTCGCGCAGGCGGGCGTAAGCGTCGCAGATTTCTTCAAGAGCTTTACCCTCTCCCTCGGCAACACCGATAAGTTTATCGAGCAGATAAGCGAGATAACCTACCCCGATGAGGTAAACCAACTTTCAAAATAGATAATCGTATTTGCAAAAACAAAAGGGCTCCCGGTTGAGAGCCCTTAAAATTTAGCGCTGATTTCTTTATTTAATCATATCGTTCATATTGTACAGCCCGGGCCCTTTGCCTTGCAGGAATATAGCCGCGTTTACGCTGCCGTTGGCGAATACCGCCTTGCTTTCGGCCTCGTGTGAGAGGGTTATTACCTCGTTATCCATAATAAACATAACTTCGTGCTTGCCGACTATCGTCCCGCCTCTTACGGCGTGTATGCCCACTTCGTTTTTCTTGCGTTTGCCTACAATGCCTTCCCTGCCGTATACGGGCTCGAGGTCGGGGCGCATAGCTTTGGCGCCCTCGTACAGCATTAAAGCCGTGCCCGAGGGAGAGTCCACTTTCTGGTTGTGGTGGCACTCTATAATCTCGATGTCTGCCTTGTCGCCCAGAAGCTCGCAGGCCTTTTCGACTAGTTTTACAAGGGCGCGGATGCCCATCGAAAGGTTGCCCGTGCGGAAGATGGGAAGCTTTTTGGAGTATTCCTTAATATACTCGGCATCGGCGCTGTCGTAGCCCGTCGTCGCGAGCACGCAGGGTATGTTGTGCTTTTCGGCGTAAGGCAGAATCTCGTAAAGGGCGGACTTTACCGAAAAGTCTATAATGCAATCTACCTTCTCGGTAACTTCGTTGATGTCGGGGTAAATCGGCAGGCCGAGCCCGCGGGAATCGGTGTTTTTATCCACCCCGCAAACCGCTCTGGCGTCGTCGCGGGCTGCTATGGCGTTATATACCATCCTGCCCATTTTGCCGTTAATGCCGTAAATAAGTATGTTTACCATATCCGCTCCTTAATAGGGGCTTATTCGATTAACCCGAGCGCGCGAAGCTCCTTGGCGAGGTACTCCTCTTTGGAAAGCTTTGTGAGGGGCAGCCGCATATAGTCGTCGGGGATTATGCCCATCAGGCGGGCGGCGCACTTTACGGGTATGGGGTTTACCTCGCAGAACAAAGCCTTAATGAGGGGCTCTATCTTAAACTGCATTTCGCGGCTTCCCGCTATGTCGCCTTCAAAGAACTTATTGCACATATCCGCCATATATTGCGGCATTATGTTGGAAGCAACGCTTATCACGCCCAGGCCGCCAAGGGCGAGCACGGGGAATACCAGCCCGTCGTCGCCGCTGTATAAGTCCATTTTGCCGCCCGTAAGGCGCGCGACTTCCATAATCTGTGAAATGTTGCCCGAGGCTTCCTTTATGCCCGCTATGTTTTTGTAGCCGGCGAGTTCCTCGGCGGTTTCGGGGTTGATATTGACGCCCGTCCTGCCGGGTACATTATACATAATAATGGGGATATCGACGGCGTCCGCCATAGCTTTATAGTGGGCTACGATACCCTTCTGTGTGCATTTGTTGTAGTAGGGGGTAACCGCCAGGATGCCGTCGGCGCCCAGTTCCTGAGCTTCTACGGCGTATTCTACGGCGGTATAGGTATTGTTGCTGCCCGCGCCTACTATAACAGGTATTTTCTTGTTAACCTGCCTTATAACAGCGGTAGCTACCGCCGTACGCTCGCGGTGAGTCATCGTTGTGGGCTCGCCGGTCGTGCCGTTTACGACAAGGGCGGCAATCCCGCCTTTCAGCTGGGTGTCCACCAGATGCTCGAGAGCGGCAAAGTCTACATTGTCGTTTTGGAACGGCGTGATTAGTGCCGTCGCGACGCCTTTGAATAACGCCATTTTTATTCTCCTTAACTATTCGCCTCTCTTATTAATAAGATATTCGACGATCTGGATTGTGTTGGTTGCGGCGCCCTTGCGGATGTTGTCGGCAACTACCCAGAGGTTGCAGCCCGAATCGACCGAGAAATCCAGGCGGATGCGCCCGATGTATACCTCGTCGTGATCCTCGGCGTATATGGGCATGGGGTACTTGAGGTTAGCCGTGTCGTCCATCACGATAACGCCGGGGGCGTTTTCGAGGGCTTCCCTGATGCCTTCCAGGGTGCATGGCTTTTTGAACTCGATGTTAATGCTTTCGCTGTGCCCGTGGAATACGGGTACGCGAACCGTCGTAGCCGTAATTTTAAGGTCGTAATCGTTTAGTATCTTTCTGGTTTCGTTTATCATCTTTTCCTCTTCCTTTGTGTAGCCGCTGGGCATAAACACATCGATGTGAGGGATGACATTGCCGAAGATGGGGTAGGGGAACTTCTTGGGGGCCTCGCCGTTGATGCCGTTCCTGAGGTCGTCGTAGCCCTGTACGCCGGCGCCCGAAACCGCCTGATAGGTGCTGTATACTATTCTCTTGATGCCGTACTTGTCATAAAGGGGCTTGAGCGCTACTACAGCCTGTATGGTGCTGCAGTTGGGATTGGCGATAATGCCCTTGTTGTTAAGAGCGGCGTCGCCGTTAACCTCTGGCACCACGAGCGGGACCTCGGGGTCCATACGCCATTGGCTGCTGTTGTCCACCACTATCGCGCCATGCTCGGCGAATATGGGGGCGTAGATTTTGGAAACAGAAGCACCTGCCGAAAATATTGCGAAGTCTATTTTTTTATCGACTATATTTTCGGGTTTAAGCTCTATGACGGTATGGTCTTTGCCCATAAAGTTGACGACTTTGCCCGCCGATTTCGCCGAAGCGAAAAGATAGTAATTCTCGATGGGAAGTTTGCGCTCCTCGAGTACCTGCAGGAACTTGTTGCCGACCATCCCGGTTGCGCCCACGACTGCTAAATTGTAGTGCTTCATATTTATCTCCTTGATTGGTAAAAATACACTGTAGTGATGTCCTAATTATAGATTACGGCACCGCTAATGTCAAACAAAACAGGCTGATTGCGCCCCGATTTGTTTATAATCGATATATTATTATAATATATTAATTTCATATTTCGATTGCAATACAGGGCAATATATTGTATACTTTACAAAGTGAAAGCGATACACTAATTGAGGTAAACCTATGGCCGAAAAGAATGCAAAGACAAAAAAATCGGGAGAACTTCAGCTAAAGCTTCTTCAAAAGCTCATTCTCGCGCCCGAAAACCGCAACGAGCCTTCCAAAGGCGCGTACCCCAAGGGCAGGTTCGGGATGTTTAAGGATATATTGTTTGGCAACTTCTCCAACCTCGCTATGGCGAATATCCTTACCCTCATATTCGCGCTGCCGCTTATCGCATTAATCTGTTTTGTGCTTGTTATCGGGTTTGAGAACTTTTCGTATATGCTAAACGGCGTAAAAGAGCCTTACCTTCTTTCCGATTTCGGCATCGGGCTTTCCCGGGGCGCCTCGCTTATCGCCACAAAGGCCAATATGCTTATAGCGTACAGGGTATTCTTCTCCGCCATTGCCGTATGCCTTCCCATTCTGGGCTTCGGGATAGCGGGGCTTCTGTATCTTTGCACAAAGTATGTGTGGGGCGAGAGCTTTATCTGCAAAAAGGATAAATACGGCAACGATGTCCCCCGTATTATTATAGAATACTTCCGCGGTGTAAAGCTTTACTGGAAGCAAACCGTCATAATAATGGCAGGCTTCGCCGTAATATTCGCCGGCGTGTCAAACCTCATAATCCTGTTTGTCGAAGGCCTCTGGACGGGGCTAAACGCGGGGCACGTGATAGGGCTTATAGCCGCCTGCATAATAGGGCTTGCGTCCGTTATGGTGCTTTTCAACCTCCTGCCCATGGTAGTTGCGTACGATATGCCTCTTGGCAAAAAGCTCACAAACGCAGCGATACTCGCGACGGCTTTCTTCCTGCCCTCGCTTATTATACTCATATTAGCCGCCGCCCCCTTCCTGCTTACCGCGGTAGGAGGCATCCTCAATATTTTCGTCGCCATAGCCATAAGCATGATAGGTTTTTCGTACTTCTGCCTTATATCGGTAAACTATCTTGGCTATAATTCCGAAAAAATACTCGTGCCCCTGTACGAGGCTTCCATAAACCCCAACAAATCCAAGAAGAAGAGCAAAAAGAGCAAATCCAACAAGCAGTAATGGGAAAAATATTAAAAGCAGTAATATTCGGCGGCAAGGCAAGGGTTGCCGTGCTGGACACGACCGACACCGTAAACGAGGCTATAAGGCTCCATAAGCTGTCCCCCCTGGCGGCCGCCGCTTTGGGAAGGGCGCTTACGGCAGGCGCCTATATTTCGTCCAACCTCAAAAACCCCACCGACCGTTTCAGCCTTACGATAGACGGCGGTGGGCCTCTGGGCAAAATAATTGTCGCCGGCGAGGCGGGCGGCTATGTGCGCGGGTATGTGCAAAACCCGTATATAGAGCTTCTGTACAGAAACGGCAAACTTGATGTCGGCGGCGCCGTCGGGCGCGACGGATATATAAGCGTTATAAGGGATTTGGGGCTTAAAGAGCCCTATGCCGGAAGGTGCAAGCTAACAACGGGCGAAATCGCCGAGGACTTCGCGGCGTATCTTACCCGCAGCGAGGGCATACCCGCGGCGGTTGCGCTGGGCGTCCTTACCGGCTCCGAAGGCTGCAAGGCGGCTGGCGGCGTAATAGTGGAGGCCATGCCCGACATCAGCGAAGAGCAAATCGTTATGCTCGAGGATATAATGACCAACTTTATGGGCATAAGCTCGCTTCTCGCGCAAAAGAGCGCCGAAGAAATCCTCGACTTTTACTTCGGGCATCTGGACGCCGAGGTTTTTGTCCCGCAAGGCGTTTCGTATGTGTGCCGCTGCGGGCAGAAGATGGAGGGCATAATAAAGAGCCTCGGGGAGGAGGAAGCCCGCGCCATCATTTCAGAAAGGGGCGAGGTAGAGATAAAATGCGATTTTTGCGGCAGCGCGTACACCTTCGGGGAGGCTGACATAGATAAAATCTTCGGGAGCGACTGATGGCGGTTATTCTTAGCCTTGACAACCAAAACGCCGAGTTTTATTTCAAGCTGGGGCAGGAGCAGCTGGATCAAGGGCTGGTATACGACGCCATTCTCAATCTCATAAAAGCAAACGAAATGGCTAACAAGTCCGCCTACAAAATCCAGCTTGCCGAGGCTTACTACCGCACGAACAATTACGCCCAATCCACAAACATTTATGTAGAGTTGTTTTTTAACAAGCGCAAGCTTCCCTACATTCTCGCTATATACAGAAACCTTTTGCTTATGGGGCGGGCGGCGGATGCCCGCAAATTTATCCTTTACGCCCTGTACGATTTCGACGGCATGGAGCCTGGCGAATTGGATATGGCGCCCGAGATAGACGAGCACGAGCTCCAGAAGCTTCTTAACATCACCGAAACCGACGACATCAGGGACGCCATAATCGACGCCACCGAGGCCTACAACGAATACACCATAAACAGGCTCAGAAGCCTTGTTTCCAAATCCGACTTCGATACCGCCATTATGGAGGCGATGGAGATAAAGCCTTCCTCCAAGCTGTACGACAGCGCGCAGGAAATCATCTGCCTCGCCGCTCACGCGAGAGGGGACGCCGAGCTTGCCGAAAGCACGGCAAGGGCAATACTTTCCCGCGGGCACAGCACGGTGGCTTTCGGGGTGCTCGCCTCGATGCCCGCGCGCGTTCCCAAAAATGAGATAGAGGTAAAGGCCGCCGAAGTGTGGGAAGCCGTAAAGGCAAGCCCCGAAAAGGCGCTTGACTTTGTTAAGACGCTCTCCCACGGCATATATAAAGACTTGTTCAACAAATACCTCGATAACGCCTATGCAGCCCACAATTGCGCTTTCGGCATAATTGCCTACAGAATGTTCACAAGCTTTGCCGAAGGCGATACCGAAGAAGGCGAGAAGTGCCTTAAGCGCCTCCAAATGCTATTCCCCGGCGACTTCAAGGTCAGGGCGTACACCGCTTTATCCGACTGCGGATACCCCGCCCATATTTGGGACGAAATCCGCCTTACCGGCACTTTTCTGGACAAAAACCGCCTCGATAAAGAGTTTTATGACATAGAAGCCGCGAACGACGAAGAGAAGAGGCCTGCCGATTGGATAAAGAATATGCTTTGCGCCTATCTTATGTCGTGGGATTTTCAGGATAACCCCGCCGTCTTTGTAAACAACGCCTTAACGATATATTCCAAGGCGGCAACGGGCCTACAATGGTTTTTTGTGGGGCTGCTTGCCGACATAAACCTTTCGGCGGATACAAAGTGCGACCTTCTTTACGGTATGCTTATGAACGGCTGGGACTCCTACGCCGATGTCATGATGGGCGACACCTTTATACAATGCCCCGTCCGCTTCCCCGACCCCGACGAATTCCCGATTATGCTTGCCCGCGTCTACTGCGAGGTATACATTCAAATCATTTCGGACGGCGAATATCCCGAATGGGAGCGCCTTCTCTACATTGTCCGCGAAATAAAAAAGATCGGGGTAAAGCACGGCATGCGCGAGGAAGCCCTCTACGCCGCCGCGCACTATATCTACGAAAAATCTCTGGGGCGCGACGACGAAACCCCCGAAGAGTACGCCGACCTCTACAACGCGAATTCAGCGACTGTAAAAAAGTATATAGAAATTTATAAATCCATTCTCGATAAATAACCCAAAAGGGGCATAAAAAAAGCTGTCTTGCGACAGCTTTTTCGCTATTTTCGTATTCTTTTATTCTTCCTGCGGTATCTTGAAGCAGGCGTAAATCTTATCCATCTTAGACACAAAAATCCATCTCGCGAGGGCGGCGACGCCGAAGCCGATGTATCCGCCGAACAGGGTATCCGAGAGGTAATGGGCGCCCATAACTATGCGGCTTATGCCCACAAGCACGGTGTATATTGCGGGGAACACCCAGAACATCCATCTGTGCTTTGCAAGCTTCTTATACATTTCGGGAAGGATAATTAGGGCGAAGGAGCCCGCCGCGGCAACTGTATGCCCCGATGGGAAGGACTTGAAGGTGTCGCTGTCTATCTCTTTATAACGCCTTATGTATTCGTCGGTGTGCACGGGCGAGCGGAAAATGGCGTTGGGGCGGTACCACGGGGTAAAGCCCCGGTAGAGGTCGCCGCCGTTGGGCTTTACGAAAGCCTCTATTAAAGCGGCGTTTTTCTCGTTGTCCACCATGGTGCGGAAGCGCTGGCGCGCCCAAAGGATTTTCATAATCTGCACAATCAGGTTGCTTACCGCCACCGCGATCGCTATAAAGAGGGCAAGCACGAGAAGCTTTCTCATAACCTTTTTGTCCACTTTGGCGGTCCCGAGGATTACGCCCGCGGTAAGTACGGCGCAGAAGAACAGCTTATACACTATGGCGTAGTCCACTTCCTCGCTTATAAAGTTCTCCCAGAACCACACGCCGATGGCGTAGAACCAGCCCGCGAATATGAGGGCGGCAAAGGCGCACTTAAGAAGTATCTTTTGCGTTTTGTTTTTGCCGAAGTCCTGATGGAACAGGATTACGCCCACCGTGGGCGCGGCAAGGTAGCTGGGAAGCTCGCCGAGCCTGGCGAAAAACTGCCCGTACAGGCTTTGGGGGTTATAAAGGGCGATATTAATCTCGAGGTCGCAAATTGCGGCTATAACAGCCAGTACTATAAATGCCCCCAGGCAGGCGGCAAATTCTATCCAGCCTCTCTTTGATATTTTTTGCATGGCATCCTCCTTGACGGCGGGTAACCCCGGTTTTTACTACATTTTAGCACAATTTTCCGCTTGTGTTAATACTGCAGTTTTTCTTCGAAGTAACTTACCAATTCGTCTATCGGAAGGCGTACTTGCTCCATCGTGTCGCGGTCGCGCACGGTAACGGTGTTCTGCTCGAGGGTGTCGAAGTCAACCGTCACGCAGTAGGGCGTGCCTATTTCGTCCTGGCGGCGGTAGCGCTTGCCTATGCTGCCCGTTTCGTCGTAGGTGGCGGGGAACTTCTTGATGAGCTTGCGGTATACCTCTTCGGCCTTTTCGCCGAGCTGCTTTTTCTGCAGGGGCAACACGGCGACCTTGTAAGGCGCGAGAGCGTGGTGCAGGCGGAGCACAACCCTGGTGTCGCCTTCGCCGAGGTCCTCTTCTTCGTAGGCGTTGCACAGGAAGGCAAGCAGCGACCTCTCGACGCCCAGCGAGGGCTCGATGCAGTAGGGTATATACTTTTCGTTGGTGACGGGGTCGGTATACTCGAAGGACTTGCCCGACTTGTTGGCGTGCGCCTTAAGGTCGAAATCCGTCCTGTCGGCTATGCCCCAGAGCTCGCCCCAGCCGAAGGGGAAGAGGAACTCGAAGTCTGTCGTGGCGTTGGAGTAGTGCGAAAGCTCCTCTTTGTCGTGGTCGCGAAGCCTTAAATTTTCGGGCTTGATGCCGAGGCCGAGAAGCCATTGGTGGCAGAAATTCTTCCAATAGGCAAACCATTCGAGGTCGGTGCCGGGCTTGCAGAAGAACTCAAGCTCCATCTGCTCGAACTCCCTTGTCCTGAATATAAAGTTACCGGGGGTAATTTCGTTACGGAAGCTCTTTCCGACCTGGGCGATGCCGAAGGGCACCCTGCACCTGGAGGAGCGCAGCACATTGTTGAAGTTTACGAATATGCCCTGGGCGGTTTCTGGCCTAAGGTAAACGGTGCTTGCCGAGTCCTCGGTGACACCCTGGAAAGTCTTGAACATAAGGTTAAACTTGCGTACGCCCGTAAAGTTGGAGTTTCCGCAGACGGGGCACTTAACTTTGTTGTCGGCGATGTACTTTTCCATCTGTTCGTTTGTCCAACCCGCAATCTTTATGTTCAGTTTGTTTTTTGCGATATAATCCTCGATGAGGTTGTCGGCGCGGTGGCGGCTGCGGCACTCTTTGCAGTCCATAAGGGGGTCGGAGAAGCCGCTAAGGTGCCCGCTCGCTTCCCAAACGGTGGGGTTCATAAGGATTGCGCAGTCCACTCCCACATTGTATTCGCTCTCTTGCACGAACTTTTTCCACCAAGCGCGCTTTATGTTGTTTTTAAGCTCGACGCCCAAGGGGCCGTAGTCCCAGGTGTTGGCCAATCCGCCGTAAATCTCGCTGCCGGGGAAAATAAAGCCTCTGCCCTTGCAAAGCGCCACAAGCTTATCCATTGTTAATTTCGACATAACAAAACACTCCTAGAAAATAATCATAGCAATATAATATAGAAAATAATCATTTAAGTCAATAAAAAAGCCTTAGTTCTCCGTGCGGGCGCGCAAAGAACCATATAATACTTTTTTTCGACATTTACGGGAGCTAATTGCTTTGCGCTATATTGTTGCTTACCGTCGTTACCGAAAAGCCGTTTTGCTTGTAATACTTAAGTATCGACGGAAGGGCTTCCAGGGTGTGGGCAGTCGGGTGCATTAACACCAAATCGCCGTTCTGGATACCGTTTGTCGCTCTTTTGTACACCAAATCCTTATCTTTATCTCTCCAGTCTATGGTGTCGCGGCTCCACATGATAACGGTATGCCCCGTCTTTTCGCAGGCCTTAAACATATTGCTGCCTATCGCTCCCGAGGGCGGGGCGAATAGGCTTGTGGGGCGCCCCGTAAGCTCTTTTATGAGGCGGGAGGTAAGCTCTATTTCTTCAATGTTTCTGGACTCCGACAGCTTGCCGTGGTCTAAGTGCAGGTAGCCGTGGTTTCCTATCTCGTGCCCGCGGGCGCTTATCTCTTTTACCAGATCGTTATTCTTCGACGCCCACACACCGCCTATGAAGAAGGTGGTCTTTACGCCGTAAGCGTCGAAGATATCCAGCATGGGTGTTATGTATTCGGTGCCCCAGTAGACATTTACCATCAGGGTTACCCTGGGCTCCGAGGTGTTGCCGTGATAGATGGCCTTGCCTCCCACTGCGGCGGGCACGGCGCCATCGCTAAGAAACGCCCCCGTGACAAGCACGGCGATAACCGCCACGATAACGAGGTTTGCTACTATATTTTCAAATACCTTATCTTTTATCCGCATGGTATAATTTTATTGATATTCCGGGCGGCGTATGACCCCGCGGCAATTCTTTGGGCGCCTGACAAATAATCCCTTGTAAAAAGCGGCGAAGTAGTATATACTTTATGCATAAAAGCCTAATAGGCTTCCAAAGGCCTGATAATTTTCCGCTAACTTTGACAGAGGGGTTTTAATGGATAAAATAATAACACGCTCAAGCGGGCTCAGAGTAGTAGTTCATCCGATGAGGCAGACGAGAGTCGTCGCCACCGGCGTCTATGTAGGCGTAGGAAGCGCCTACGAAACCAAGGAGCTAAGCGGCATCTCGCACTTTATAGAGCACATGCTGTTCAAGGGCACCTCAAATCGCTCGGCGTTTCAGATAGCCAACGATATGGAGAGCATCGGCGCCCAGATAAACGCCTTTACCTCGCGCGACTGCACGGCGTATTACACCATTTCCACCGACGAGCACACCGAAAAATGCTTCGATATACTAAGCGACATCTTTTTCAACTCTAAGCTCTCAGAAGAGAATATGGCAAACGAAAAGGGCGTCGTCATCGAAGAAATCAATATGTGCAACGACGACCCGACCGATGTCTGCCACGACCAGCTTAACCTCGCGCATTTCGGGTTTACGGGGCTTGGGAGGCCCATTCTCGGCACGATAGAGAATATCCGGAGCTTCACCCGCCAGATGCTCATAGATTATATGGCGCAGTATTACTGTGCCGACAATGTGGTAATTTCGGTAGCCGGCAACATCGACGCCGAAAGGGTGCTCGCGCTTGTAGACAAGTATTTCGAAAGCCGTATGAAGTGCGGGCAGGCGCAAAAGTCCTACCAGGCAAGCAAAAAGGCCTTCCGCAGGCAGCTTAAGTCGGTAAGGCAGTTCGAGCAAAGCAACATCGCCTTCGGCTTCCCCGCCTACAAGCTTAACGACAAGCGTATACCCTCGCTGTACCTTATGGCAAACATTCTGGGCGGCGGTATGTCCTCAAGGCTGTTCCAGAAGCTTAGGGAAGAAAACGGTTTGGTATACGATGTGTACGCCACCGACAACGAGTACAAAATCGCGGGAATGTTCATGATTTACCTTGCCGCCAAGCCCGAATCCGCCCGCAAAGCTGTAACGGGGGTAAAGGAAGTCCTTCTCGACTTCAAGAAAAACGGCATAACCGAAGAAGAACTCAAAAAGGGCAAGGAGCAGCTAAAAAGTTCGCTTCTGTTCGGAGCAGAAAGGGCGGTATCTATCATGCGCTCCAACGGGCTCCAAGTGCTTCTCGCGGATAATGTGTTCGACATAAACAAAAAACTAAAGCAAATAGAAAGCATATCCTTAGAAAGCGTAAAGGCGGTTATCGACGATGTCCTCGATTTCGACAAGGCAAGCTGCAGCTATGTCGGCAGAGAGGCGGGGCTCGACCCTCTCGCGCTTCTCAGGGAATAGTTTAGCGGAGGGACAATGGAACAAAAACCCGATATGCTTCAGGTTATTTTCGACCTGCAGAGAAAGTTCGACACCGAAATAGTCGAAAAGAGAAACCTCAAAGGCATTTCCCCCGACGAGTGGATTCAAAAAGAAGTTCTCGCAATGCTTTCGGAGCTTGCCGAGCTTCTCGCGGAGGTCAACTTCAAGTGGTGGAAAAACCCCAAGGAAATCAACTACGAGAACATAAAGGGCGAGCTTATCGACATACTGCACTTCTTCGCGAGCATGTGCATTAAGATAGGCATGGACGCCCCCGAGGTGTACGAGCGCTACATAGAAAAGAACAAAGAAAACTTTTTGCGCCAGTACGGAAAATCCTCAAAAACCGGCTACGAGCTGGATAAACTGGAGAATAAGGCATAAATATGACCCCGTCGGCAAAAAAAACCAAAAAATCAAGCGTCAGGCAGGCGGGCGCGATTGTTCTGGGGACTGTTGCCTTTCTCGCTCTGCTGATGATCCTCAGGCCCACCCGCGAATTCATGATTGCCCTGTTCGGCTGGGCTGTATGCGCGTACATACCCGCCCTGTTTGTGCTGGGCGTTCTGGGTATTTTCGGCAAAAAGCCAAAGGCGGGAAGGCTCCGCCTTTTGTCGTATGTGCTAAGCTTTGCCGGAATTGTCTGCACGCTACATATATGGCTCGCTAAATCCCTTATCGAAAGCGGAGATAATTACATAACGGCGCCCTTCAAAGGTGTAGACACCGTGGGCGGCGCCGCCGCGTCCGTTCTTTCGGCGCCCTTCGTGCTTTCGTTCAAGGATTTCGGGCTTTCCCTCGCCTTATCCTTTTTAGTCACGGCGGGATTTGTTTTCTGGGCGATTTACCCCTTTATCCTAAAAATCAAAGACAGGCCCGCCCGTAAGAAAAAAGAGCCCGAAGCCCCCAAAATTACAGCAAGCCCCTTGCCCAAAGAAAAAACGCTGTTTGTGTCCAATATAGAGGATACCGCGCCGCAAACGCCCGCGGACGAAGCGGCAAGCCGTATTTTCGCCCCAAAAGAGCCTTACGACGCCGCCAAAGAAACGCTGTTTTCCTCGCTGTTAAGCCCCGACGAGCTTCACAAGAGAAAGGCAAAGGACAGCTCGCGCATTCTGTTCGGCAACGAGGAGCCGCCCAAAGAAGAAAAGCCCAGGCTTAAGGTTTTGGGCGACGCCGGCAGGAATTATTTTGCCGCAAAGGCCGAAAACGAGGCGCGCGACAAGATGAGAAAGGCTTTCGGCGATTACGACTACCGCGCCGAGTATATCAACCGCTACGCCGGGGAAGAGCCCAAGGGCAGGGAGCTCGAAAGCTACCCCGAGCCGGCGCCCGCGGTAACCGAGCCGCTTTCGCCCAGGTTGGACGGCGAGCCCAAAAGGCAAGCAGCGCCCCCGCCCCCGCCAAAGCCCAAAAAGGTTATCGCCAACCCCAGGGAATACATAAAGACCCCCATCGGCCCCGAGGAATTTCTCTCGATGATGGGCGAGGATACCAGCATATACAACATACCGCAGGACGCCGCCCAAACGCCGCCGCAGCCGCAATACCCCGGCAGGGCGGAATACCCGCAAAGGACAGAATACCCGCAGAGAGCAGAGTACCCGCAAAGGGAGGAGTACCAGGCGCCCGATATCAATGTTAACCCCGTACCCAATTTTTACGGGAGCGACATCCCCGCGCCGTACAATCCCGTCCCTACAGGCAGGGCGCCCGAAACGCCGGCGGCGTATACTTCCAAACCAGCTTATCCCGAATATACCCAGCCGAGGGCAGAAACGCCTTACACCCCGCCCAGGGTTGAGCCCGCGGCGTATACGCCTCAGGCCCCCGTGCCGCCTGTGTATACACCGCCCAGAACAGAGGCCCCCGCGTATACCCCCAAACCCCGGTACACGCCCGAGCCCGAAAGAAAGGGCTTTAATGTAAAACAGGAGGTTGTCGCGCCGCCCGCCAAGCCCGTACAGCAAAGCCTGTTCGAAAGCGGTTCGGATAAGGTTTATATCCCCAAAAAGTACGACGCGCCCCCGCTAAACCTGCTAAAGCAGTACACCGCCAACGGCGGCGATTTTCCCGAGGATTTCACCGTATATAAAGCCAAGATGGAACAGACGATGGAGGAGTTCAGCATTCCCGCCGTCGTCACCGACGCTAAGAGAGGCCCCACATTCACCCGCTACGAGCTGAAACTCGGCCCCGGCTGCAACATAAAGAAAGTCGCCAACCTTCAGGAAAACCTCACAATGAGGCTGGAGGTCAAATCCATTCGCATCCTTACCCCGATAGAGGGCAAAAACGCCTTCGGTATCGAAATCCCCAACAAGGTGAGGGATATCGTAGGGCTAAGGAGCATCCTCGCCTCGCAGAAATTTATGGCTACCGACGAGGGCGTGCAGATAGCCATGGGCAAGACCTTAGAGGGCGAGCCTTATGTCGCCGACCTTGCCTCGATGCCCCACCTGCTTGTCGCGGGCGCCACTGGCACGGGCAAGAGCGTGTTTATCAATCAGATTATAATGAGCATCCTCTTTAAGTATTCGCCCGAGGATGTCCGGCTCATCCTTATAGACCCCAAGAAAGTCGAGCTTAGCGTATACCAGAATCTCCCCAACCTTCTCATAAGGGAAACGGTAAAGGAGGCCGCCCACGCCGTCAACCTTCTCAACAGGCTCACAAAGATAATGGACGACAGGTTCAGCTTCCTCGAAAAGCATGGCGCCGTCGATATCGACCACTACAACAACGAGATAAGGGACAAGGCGAGAGAGCCCAAGATGTTCCGCATAGTCATTGTTGTGGACGAAATGGCAGACCTCATGATGAAGGGCAGGGGGCAGGTGGAAGAGCCCATCGTAAGGATAGCCCAGCTGGGCAGGGCGTGCGGCATCCACCTCGTGCTTGCCACCCAGCGCCCCACCGTGAATGTAATTACGGGGCTTATTAAGGGCAACATTCTCGCCAGAGTCGCGTTTGCCGTCAAGACGGCGATGGACAGCCGCATAATACTGGACGAAGTCGGCGCCGAAAGCCTTCTCGGCAAGGGAGATATGATATTCTCCTTTAAGGATATCAGCCTGCGCCTGCAAGGCTCTCTCGTCGAGCCCGAGGACATCAAGAAGGTCTGCAATTATATCAAGGATAAAAACGAAACCGACTTCGACGAAAAACTAGCCGAGCAAATCAAGTCCGAGCCGGGACAGGGCGCGGATGCGGCCGAATCCTCTGCCCCGTCCGCTCCCGCCGACAAGGATTCCGACTTCGAGCAGCTGCTTCGCAAGATACTAAAGACATTTATACTCGAGCGCAAGGCCTCGGTATCTATGGCTCAAACCAAGCACAATGTGGGTTACATAAAGGCGCGCAAGCTTATAGACGCCATGACCGACAGAGGCTTTATAAGCGCCGAGGACGGAGCCAAGCCACGCGAGGTTCTCATAACAATGGAGGAGTACAACGAGTTGTTCGGGGAAGAGTAACCCCCGGCAATCAGGGAATAAAAATTATATGAAAAAGATAGGAATGGTTTCGTTGGGGTGCGACAAAAACCGCGTCGACAGCGAAAAAGTGTTATATGCCCTGCAACAGGCGGGGTACAGCCTCGTAAATGACGCCTCGCAAGCGGATATCATAATGATAAACACCTGCGGTTTTATCGACAAGGCCAAAAAGGAAAGCATAGACACCATACTGGAGTTCGCGGGGCTCAAAGAGCAGGGCAACAAAAAACTTGTGGTTATGGGCTGCCTTGCCCAAAGGTACGCCGACCAGCTAGCCAAAGAGCTACCCGAGGTAGACCTCTTTGTTGGCATAGACAGCTACGGCAAAATCGCCGACATTCTTGAGGAAAAGTTCGGCAGGGTGGTTATGGCACCCGACCGCGATTACTACGAGAAGGGCAGGACTCTCACAACACCCGCCCACTACGCCTACCTTAAGATTGCCGACGGCTGCGACAACTTCTGCTCCTACTGCGCCATACCTCTTATAAGAGGGAGATACCGCTCCTACCCCGCGGAGCTTCTCATGCAGGAAGCCGAGGGGCTTGCCGAACAAGGCGTAAAAGAGCTAATCCTTGTCGCACAGGACACCACCCGCTACGGCAAAGACCTCTACGGCGAGTACCGCCTCAAAGGTCTTATACGCAGCCTCACAAAGCTTCCGTTTACAAAAATTCGCCTGCTTTACGCCTATCCCGAACTGATAGACGACGAGCTTATAGAGCTAATAAACGGCGAAGAGAAGCTGGCAAAATACATCGACATCCCGCTCCAGCATATAGACGACAATGTGCTAAAGAGAATGAACAGAAGGACGACAAGCAAAGACATTCACGCCCTTCTCGACAAGATAAAATCCAAGACCCCCGACATTGCCATACGCTCGAGCTTCATTGTGGGCTTCCCCGGCGAGAGCGAGGAAGAGTTCGGAAGGCTTAAGGAATTTATAGAGAAAAATTATATAGACTACGCGGGCTTTTTCGCCTACTCCAGGGAAGAAAATACCCGCGCCGCCAAAATGCCCGATCAGGTGCCCGCCAAGGTCAAAAAGGCGAGGGAAACGGCTTTGTCCCGAATCCAAAGCGCCAACATCGAAAAGACGCACCAAAAGTACCTTGGCAGGACGCTCAAGGTAATTTATGAGGGCATCGACTACAACAAAGGGCTGTTCTACGGCCGCAGCGAGTACAACGCCCCCGAGATCGACACCAAAGTGTATTTCACTTCGGGCTTTCCGCTGGATATCGGCGAATATTACGATGTCACGATAACCGAAACAGGGTTTCATCTGTTCGGAGGGGTATATGAAAAAGATTCTTCAGGTCTGCTGTGACCGCTTCGACATAGAAGACAGGCTGGCGGAATACTTACCCGATCTCGAATACTCTATCGAGGGCTCCGACCTCGAGTACACGCTCATCTTTAATGATGTCACCGAAAAGGAATCGGAGGACATCGACACCCTCTTCGAGGAAGAGGCGTACAACAACGACGAAATGCGGCTTGCCGAAATGCTTGTGGCGCTCGCCACCGAGTGCGGCGTCCGTATAGCCACCGCCGAAAGCTGCACGGGCGGGCTGATCGCAAGCTCGATAGTGGATATCCCGGGCTGCTCCGAGATTTATTCCGAGGGGCTTGTGACCTACTCTAACGAGGCCAAGGTAAGAAGACTGGGGGTGGACCCCGCCACGCTTCAGGAGTTCGGGGCGGTAAGCGCCGAAACGGCTGTCGAGATGGCAAACGGGCTATTGGCGCAGGGGGCGGACATAGGCATATCGGTAACGGGCATAGCCGGCCCCGGCGGGGGCTCTAACGAAAAGCCCGTTGGGCTGGTATATATAGCGGTAGGCAGCGAGCGGCACACAGATGTATACCGCCATATCTTTAAAGGCAACCGAAGGTCCGTACGCAGGCAAAGCGCGAACATGGCAATGTTCTACACCATACAACACCTAAAGAACTATTATTAAGAAGGAGAATGAGATGGACGAGAAAAGAAAAAAAGCTTTGGAAGAGGTTCTTTCCAGAATAGAAAAGACCTTTGGTAAGGGCGCGATTATGAATCTGGACAGCGACGAAAAAATCAAGGTGGATGTCATTTCGACGGGCTGCCTGCCTTTGGATATAGCTCTCGGAGTGGGCGGCGTACCCCGCGGAAGGATTGTCGAGATATACGGGCCCGAATCCTCGGGCAAAACCACGATAGCCCTTCACATAGTCGCCGAAGCCCAGAAGAACGGCGGCATAGCGGCGTTTATAGACGCCGAGCACGCTTTAGACCCCACCTACGCGGGCAAGCTGGGCGTAGACTTAAGAAGGCTTTATATCTCTCAGCCCGACAACGGCGAGCAGGCTTTGGACATAGCCGAAGAGCTTATTAAAAGCGGAAGCATCGATGTTATCGTAATAGACTCGGTAGCCGCGTTAACCCCCAAAGCCGAGATAGACGGCGAGATGGGCGACTCCCATGTCGGCTTGCAGGCAAGGCTTATGTCGCAGGCGCTGCGCAAGATAACCGCCGCCATAAGCAAGACCAACACCTGCGTAATCTTCATCAACCAGCTAAGGGAAAAGATAGGCGTTATGTTCGGCAACCCCGAAACGACGACGGGCGGCAAGGCGCTCAAATTCTACGCCAGCGTCCGCCTCGATGTCAGAAGGGTAGACGGGCTTAAGGACGGCTCCGAGGTAACGGGCGCCCGCACAAGGGTAAAGGTGGTTAAAAACAAGCTGGCCGCCCCCTTCAAACAGGCCGAGTTCGATATGCTGTACGGGCAGGGCATCTCTGTTTACGGCTGTATCCTCGACCTCGCGGTCGAAAGAGGCTACATCCTTAAGAGCGGCTCGTGGTTCTCTTATAACGACGAAAAAATCGGGCAGGGCAAGGATAAGGCAATAGATTACCTAAGGAATAACCCCAAAATCGCCGAGGAAATCGACAAGAAGCTCAGGGCGGATTATAATCTGTTATAACCTCGCCTAACTGCCGCCTGCTTATATAATCGACAAGCCGCCCGGCTCGCTTTTGTAAAAACAACAGCGGGCGGGCGCTTTATTTTATGAATTACTTTACCTCTTAAAGACAATAATACAATTATACAAAATGGCCCCTGATACGGGCCGGCCCAAATATATGTTGACACTTTACTTGGTTTAGATTATAATTGTAAACATAAGTAGTATGCGCAAGCAGCGAACGAGGCGCATATTACGCTCTAACTTGAAAACTTAATAATCAGGAGGTAAAAATGCTTAGCAGTCTAAACATGCTTTGCGCTTTGGAATCCTGGGTTGTGGCTATCATATCGATAATCCCCGCGCTTGCCGTAGGGGTTGTCGGAGGGTTTTTCGCTTATAAGTTGTTTCTTAAGAAAAAGCTTAGCGACGCTCAGGCCGAATCCGCCAGGATTTTAGAAGACGCTCGCCTCGAGGCCAAAACGCTTCGAAAAGACGCGCTCTTAGAAGCCAAAGAAGAACAAATTAGACTGCGTAACGAGTTCGAGAAAGAATCCAGAGAAAGACGCGCCGAAATGCAACGGCAGGAGTACCGTCTCAACCAGAGAGAGGACGCCATCAACAAAAAAGAGGAAGCGCTGGACAAAAAACTAGAGTCCATCGACAGAGTCAAAAAAGATCTCGACTTAAGAGAGGCCTCGCTCCGCAATCTCGAGCAGGAACTGCAGCAGCAAAACGAGCGCTTCTTGGCAGAACTCGAAAAGGTCAGCGGAATGACCAAAGAGGAAGCCAAGCAGGTTATCATCGGCAAGATGGTAGACGAAGCCCGTAACGACGCCGCCGTTCTTGTAAAGCAGATAGAAAAGGAGGCCAAAGAAGAAGGCGAAAAACGCGCCAAAAACATAGTGGCGCTGGCGATACAAAAATGCGCCGTAGACCAGACATCCGAGGCCACCGTTTCGGTGGTAGAACTGCCCAACGAAGAGATGAAAGGCCGCATCATAGGCCGTGTAGGGCGCAATATTAAGGCCCTCGAAAGCGCGACAGGCGTAGACATCATCATAGACGATACCCCCGATGTGGTTACGCTCACGGGCTTCGACCCCGTCCGCAGGGAGATTGCCCGCCAGACGCTGCAAAAGCTTGTGGCAGACGGGCGTATACATCCCGGGCGTATAGAGGAAGTAGCCGACCGCGTCCGCCGCGATATGGACGCCACCATAAAGGAAGCGGGCGAGCAGGCGGTGTTTGATGCGGGTGTATTCGGCATCCACCCCGAAATCGTCAAACTTCTCGGCAGGCTCAAATACCGCACAAGCTACGGCCAGAATGTACTAAAGCATTCGCTCGAGGTTTCGCACCTCGCGGGGCTGTTAGCGGGTGAGCTTGGCGCCGATATCAAGATTTGCCGCAGGGCAGGCTTACTGCACGACCTCGGCAAAGCCGTAGACCACGAATACGAAGGCTCGCATGTTCAGATCGGCGTAGAGCTGGCGCGCAAATACAAAGAAAACGAAAAGGTTATACACGCCATCGCCGCCCACCACGGCGACGAAGAACCTCAGACAATAGAAGCGATACTTGTGCAGGCTGCCGACGCCATAAGCGGCGCGAGGCCGGGCGCAAGAAGAGAGTCGCTCGAATTGTATGTAAAGCGTCTCGAAAAACTGGAAAATCTCGCAAACTCGTTCGCAGGAGTAGAGCAATCATTCGCAATTCAGGCAGGCAGAGAAATAAGAGTAATTGTCAAGCCTGAAGAGGTAGACGACTCCAAGACTGTGTTCTTGGCAAAAGAAATAGCCCGCAAGCTCGAGGAAGAGCTGGAGTATCCCGGACAGATAAAGGTAAATGTGATACGCGAGCTAAGAAGCGTCGAATACGCAAAGTAAAACTTTCTATAAAAAGGAATCCGATTGCCCCGCAATATTGTTGCGGGGCAATTTGTTTTTAGCTGTCTCATTTAGCAGAATGGATTTAATTTGCAACTGCCACGCGCAACTATCCGTTGGCGTAATCTGTTTACCCCGCGCGGCTGTATTTTACGATTTCCGCTAAATGAGAAAAAACCGCTGCTTTGGGGTATCCTTATTTTTGAAGCGGAATTATTCGGGTTAATATTAATGTTCAGGACGGCCACAAAAAAGGTTCGCCCGAAGGCGAACCTGACAGTGGAAAAGTACCCTACTAAGGGAGTGCGCCGCTATTTGCAAGCATTGTAGGCCTTATGGTCCTTGTTGCAGCAGCAGAGGATAAGTATGATTATCAGCAATTCGCAACAGTCTATGTTGCAGCCGCAGCAACACAGAAGTAGCAGAATCCAGATAATGCACGAGCAATCGCCGCAGCCAAAGCCACCGCCGCCGCAGCCGAAGCCGCCGCCGAATCCGCCGAATCCGTTCATTATGTATACCTCCTTTTATTTTGTAGATATTGTCTACAATACAAATTATGATAATTCGCGGCTTTGTGTGATATCCGCTTCTTAAATAGGGCGCAAAAAGTTAATGCATCCAAACTATTGCAATTGCCATATAATTGGTTTATAATGAGGTGTAATCAGGCACTATATTGTTGCCATAGGGAGAGCGTTATGCTGCCAATGATTTCGGGTAAATTCGCGGACTTTCTCCGCGAGCAATATCAGGAGGCCTTCGGCGAAAGCGTATCCGACAGGATTCGCGACGCCATGGAGCCCGAACAAATCAATCTCTTTGGGTTGGAAGTCAACCCCGCCGCGATAACGGCGTTTATTGTTACCGCGGTTATTCTTCTCGCGTGCGTAATTTTGCGTATTTTCGTTATCCCCAAATTCCAAAAAAGGCCCAAAGGGCTTCAGCTTCTTCTGGAGGGCTTGGTCGGCTATTTCGACAAGTCTGCGACCTCCGAGCTTCACCGCCACGGAAGCTTTGTCGGCCCATATGTGTTTACGGCGGCGGTGTTTATCGCTTTAACCACACTATGCGAGTTAATAGGGCTTCGCCCCGCCTTTTCGTCCATAAACACTTGCCTGGCTTTCGGGTTAACCACCTTTATAGTAATTAACATCTGCGGCATAAGGGAGAAAAAGCTCTGGGGCAGGGTAAGAAGGTATGTCCCAAATGTAATAAATATATTGACGGACATTTCCATTCCGCTGTCGCTGTCGCTAAGGCTTTTCGGCTCTATAACAAGCGGTTTTATAATCACCGAATTCATCTATTCGAGCATCTATACAAGCATAGCCCTTCCCGCGGCTGTCGCTGTTATAACCACGCTGTTCCACGCGCTTATACAGTCCTTCCTCTTCGCTTCGCTAACCATAATGTTTGTGGGCGAGGCGGTGGAATAATGGCTGTATAAACGCTAAAACATAAATAGACAAATAAATATATCGGAGAAATTTCTATGAACTACTTAATTGCCGCAATAGAGGGCATAAGGTATTTGGGCGCGGCTCTCGCCATAGGGCTTACAGGCCTCGGCGCCGCCATAGCCATGGGCATCGGCTTAAGCAAGGCGGTAGACGCCATAGGGCGCCAGCCCGAGGCTTCAAACAAAATCCGCTCGACGCTGCTTTTCGGCTTCGCCTTTTGCGAAACGGTGGCGATTTACGGATTGCTCATTTCGATATTGCTCATAACGATGTAGAGCGCCCGCGGAGGGTATTATGAATACCATTTTACTTGCGGCGAGCAAACTGCCGCTCGGCCTTAATTTTTTCGAGGTACTGTTGCATATGCTCAACCTCGCCATCCTGATAGTCGGGGTGAGGTTTTTGCTGTACAAACCCATAAAGAAGTTTATGGACAAGCGCTCCGAAGAGTACTTGAAAGCCGAAGAGGAAGCCGAGGCAAAGCTTAAAGAAGCCGAAGAACTAAAAGCCCGGTACGAAAAAATCGCCGAAGAGTCCCGCCTTAGCGCCATAACGGCAAGCCAGGAAGCGGCGGCATCCGCCCTCATTCAGGCGGACGAAATTATAGACAACGCCAAAGCCGAGGCGGCGCGCATCATTAAAGCCGCCGAAGAAGAGGCAAAGCGCAAAGAAATCCTCCACAAAGAGGAGCTTTCCAACTCTGTTTCCGAGCTGGCGGTAGAGCTTGCCTCCAAGCTCATCAAAAAAGAGTACAAACCCGAAGACAACGACCCCATAATAAAAGACCTCGTAGAGCGCTGGAAGGGATAGGCCATGAAGACAATCATCGTCACATCCTCAATAGAGCTTACCCCCGCCCAAAAGCAAGCCCTCGAGGCAGGCATCCGTGCCAAGGAAAGCGAGGAGCTTTTATTTGAATACAAGACAGACGACATAGTGGGCGGCATAACGATAAGCGACGGGCACACCGTGCTGGACGCGTCTGTCGAGCGCGAACTTCACAATATCCTTAAGAGAAACCGCCGCCTCATCCACCGCACGGTAAAAAAAGGCATACCGATTAACGAAATCCCCAAAATCATCAAGGAAAAGCTCGATTCCCTCATTAACAAAGCTCCCGAGGAAGAAGGCTGCGGCAAGGTCGTAAGCGCGGCGGACGGCGTGATAAGGGTAGAAGGCCTTAAGGATTGCCAGTACGGCGAGCTTTTGCTGGTCGGAAACCACGGCTACGCCCTCGCCATGAACCTCGAAGAAGAAATCGTGGGCGCCATACTCCTAAGTGACATCGAGGCGGTGGAGTACGGCGATATGGTATACACCACCCGCAAGATTATAGAAGTCCCCGTCGGCGACGAGCTTCTCGGCAGGGTAGTTAACGCTTTGGGCGAGCCCATCGACAACAAGCCTTCCATAAGCTACGAAAAGACAAGGGTGATCGAGAGCGACGCCCCCCGCATCATAGACAGGCAAAAGGTCAACGAGCCCCTCTGGACGGGCATACTGTCCATAGACTCTATGGTGCCCATAGGCAAGGGGCAGAGGGAGCTTATAATAGGCGACAGGCAGACGGGCAAAACCTCTATCTGCGTAGACACCATATTAAACCAGCGCGACAAGGATGTTATCTGCGTTTATGTCGCGATAGGGCAGAGGGCGTCGGCGGTAAGAAAGCTCATCAAAACCTTAGAGGATAACGGCGCCATGCATTACACCGTTGTCGTGCTTGCAACCGCTTCCGACAGCGCCCCCTTGCAGTATATCGCGCCCTACACGGGCTGCGCCATCGCCGAAGAGTTTATGGAAAGCGGCAAGGATGTCCTTATCATATACGACGACATCTCCAAGCACGCCGTGGCGTACAGGACGATATCGCTGCTTCTCAAACGCCCCTCGGGGCGCGAAGCCTACCCCGGCGACATATTCTACATCCACAGCAGGCTTCTGGAGCGCGCGGCAAAGCTTAAGGACAGCTTAGGCGGCGGCTCGATGACGGCGCTTCCCATAGTAGAAACGCAGGCGGGCGACATCTCCGCCTACATCCCCACCAATGTCATAAGCATAACCGACGGGCAGATATATCTCGAAAAAGAGCTGTTTAACGCGGGGCAGCGCCCCGCCATAAATGTAGGGCTTTCGGTTTCCCGCGTGGGCGGCGCGGCGCAAACGGCTTTTATCCGCGAATTAAGCTCCCAGCTAAGGCTGGATATCGCCCATTACAGAGAGCTTGCCGTATTCGCTCAATTCGGCGCGTCAATAGATCCCGCCACCCGCGAGCTTCTGGAAAGCGGCGTCAAAATAGAGGAAGCGTTAAGGCAGCCGGAAGGGCAGCCACTAAGCCCCCTTAGAGAGGCTATATACCTTTATGCCATAGTAAAGGGGCATGTTAAAGGCATTCCCGCCGGCAGGGTGAGGGATTTTCTGGATGGCTACTTCAATTATGTCCTTGGCGCGGCGGCGGATGTCTGCAAGACCATAAGCTTGGGCAAAAAACCATCCGAAGCCGAGCGGCAAAAACTGGACAAATGCGCCCTGCAATACGCCTTGCTGTTCAAGTAAATGAAAAACATCGTAGATATCAAAAACCGCATAAAAAGCGTAAAGGACATCGCCCAGATAACGAGGGCTATGGAGCTTATAAGCGTTGCCAAAATGCGCAAGGCCGACGAGAGGCGGGAGCACCACGACCGCTATTACAGGCGCATAAAGAGCGTAATAAAAGACATCTTCGCCCACTCGCCGTCGATAGACCACCCGTATCTTAAGCCCGCCGAAGGCAAAGGCACGGTTTTTATCGTAATAGCCTCCGACGCCGGGCTCGCGGGCGGCTACAACAACAGGGTTTTACAGCTTGCCGAAAAGGAAATCGCCGCCGCGGGAAGCTATAAAGTATTCACTGTGGGCTATATGGCGGAAGAATATCTTAGCGTGAGAGGCTACGCCACGATAGATAAATTCGTTTACTGCTCACAAAACCCCACTCTGGACGATATCCGCAGGCTTGCCATGAGCGCCATAGATTATTTCGATTCGGGCGAGGCCGACGAAATAAAAATAATAAGCACAAGGACGATAAAAGGGCACAACACGGCGATTTCAACAAGGCTCCTGCCTCTCGGGAAAGGCGACTTCGAGGACGCAAAGCCACTCGCCGATTATAAGCAAATCCTTCACTTCGAGCCCTCGGCTGCAGATTTTTTCAACATTTTGGCGCCGCAGTATGTGTTCGGCACGATGTTCAACGCTTTGGCGGAAGCAATAAGATGCGAGCACAGCGAGCGCATGGCGGCTATGGGCACGGCAACCGAAAACGCAGGGCAAATGATAGAAAAGCTCGAGCGCGAATACCACAGGGCAAGGCAAGAGAAAATAACCTCCGAGCTTGCCGAAACAAGCTCCAGCCTTAGGGAATAAGAGGACGGTATGAACAACACAGGCAAGGTCATACGGGTATTGGGGCCCGTAGTCGATGTCAGATTCGAAAACTACACGCCCAAGCTGTACGATATGCTTATAACCAAAGCGGGCGGCAAAGAGATTGCCCTCGAGGTAGAGGCATACCTCGAAAACGATGTCGTGCGCACTATCTCCATGGAAGCCAACGAGGGGCTTACACGCGGCGCCGAGGTAATAGCCACGGGCGCGCCCATAAGGGTGCCGGTGGGCGAGGGCACTTTGGGCAGGGTAATGAATGTTCTCGGCAAGCCCATAGACGACAAAGGCCCCATAGAAGCGGCGGAGTACCGGCCCATACACCGCAAGGCGCCCAAGTTCAGCGAGCAGTCGGGAGCCTCCGAGATGCTGGAAACGGGCATAAAGGTTATAGACCTCATGACTCCCTACGCCAGGGGCGGCAAAATCGGGCTTTTCGGCGGCGCCGGCGTGGGCAAAACGGTGCTTATATTAGAGCTTATCCGCAACATAGCGGCAGAGCATGGGGGATACTCCATCTTTACGGGCGTAGGCGAGCGCTCCCGCGAGGGCAACGATATGATTTCGGATATGGACGAGAGCGGCACGCTAAAAAACACGGCTCTTGTGTTCGGGCAGATGAACGAGCCGCCCGGCTCCCGTATGCGTGTCGCGCTGACGGGGCTGACCCTTGCAGAATATTTCAGGGATGTAAAAAAGCAGGATGTATTGCTGTTTATAGATAACATCTACCGCTATGTCCAGGCGGGCAGCGAGGTTTCGGCACTTCTCGGGCGCATGCCCTCGGCGGTAGGTTATCAGCCCACCCTCGCCAACGAACTAGGTATGCTGCAAGAGCGCATCACCACGACAAAGGATGCCTCTATAACCTCTATTCAGGCGGTTTATGTCCCCGCGGACGACCTCACCGACCCCGCCCCCGCGGCGATATTCGGCCACCTCGACGCCACAACGGTATTGTCCAGGGCGGTAGTAGAGCAGGGCATATATCCCGCGATCGACCCCCTTGCCTCGTCGTCCCGCATCCTTACCCCCGAAATCGTGGGCGAGCGACATTACAGGGTGGCCCGCAGGACGCAGGCGACGCTGCAAAGGTACAAAGAAATACAGGATATCGTCGCCATTCTCGGCATGGACGAGCTTTCGGACGAGGACAAAATCACAGTTTACAGGGCAAGAAAGATTATCCGCTTCTTCTCGCAGCCCTTCTTCGTAAGCAGCGTGTACACCAATATGGAAGGCAAGTATGTGCCCGTCGAAAAGACCGTCGAGAGCGTGGAGCGCATCCTTAACGGCGAGGCGGACAACATCCCCGAAAGCCTTTTCTACTTCGCGGGCGGCCTCGACGAGGTAATCGAAAGGCACAACAACATGAACAAGTAATTATGGCGCAATTCGAACTAGAAATCCTTACACCCGAAAGAACCTTCTTCCATGGCTTTGTGGACTGCCTTATCGTCGAAACCTCCGAAGGGCAGATGGGTATCCTTGCCCGCCACGAGCCCATTGTCATAGGATTGCAGCCCGCCAACATCAAAATAAAGATAGGCGAGGTTTGGAGAGAAGCGGCAAACGGCTTCGGCTTCGTCACCGTGCGCCCCGAAAAGACCATAGTTTTGTGCGAAACCATGGAGTGGCCCGAAGAGATTATCCTCAATAAAGTGCAAAGAATCATCGAGGAAAGCTCGCGCAAGCTAACCTCGGCTTCCTCCCGCCTCGAGTACAAATTAAACAAAGCCGCTCTTGCAAGGGCGTTTGCCCGCATGCGGCTTGCCAAGAAATAGCAATTATATATTTATTTACTAATATAAGCTACTTGCGATTTGATTTTGTTGGCAAAGCAAGTATTTTTTTGTTATAATTATTTGGGCTATTTTAAGCTTAATTAAATATCCCCGTAAAATTCAACGGGACGGAAACACCGTTTATTTGGATTCTGCGAAAACAAATTTCCCCTTCCATCGGAGGTTTTTTATGATAAAACTGCACGCGGGCGGCGGCTACTACTTTAACGGTAAGGCCTGCTTCGACCCACAGGAAATAGGGCTAACCCCCGAAGCCGCCAAAGAGGCGTATACCAAGACTATGGCTTATGGGATACTCAAAGCCCACAACACCTTGCCCGAAACAAAAAAAGGCGCTCCGCTTTCGCTTAAGTTCGACGCGCTCGCTTCGCACGACATAACCTATGTCGGCATAATACAGACGGCAAAGGCGATAGGGCTTACCAGGTTCCCCGTGCCTTATGTCCTTACCAACTGCCATAACAGCCTTTGCGCGGTAGGCGGCACGATAAACGAGGACGACCACATGTTCGGGCTTTCGGCGGCAAAGAGGTACGGCGGAATATTCGTGCCTCCCCACCAGGCGGTAATACATACCTTTATGCGTGAAATGTACGCCGGCGTAGGCAAAATGATACTGGGCAGCGACTCCCACACCCGCTACGGCGCCCTTGGCACCATGGCTGTGGGCGAAGGCGGCCCCGAGCTTGTAAAGCAGATAATAGGCAAAACCTACGACATAAACTATCCCGATGTGGTCGGCGTATGCCTCACGGGCACCCCCCGCAAGGGCGTAGGCCCGCAGGATGTAGCCCTTGCCCTCATAAGCGCGACCTTCGCGGCGGGCTTTGTCAAGAACAAGGTGCTTGAGTTCTTCGGCGACGGCGTATACAAACTGCCAATCGAGTACCGCAACGGCATAGATGTAATGACCACCGAAACAACCTGCCTTTCCTCTGTTTGGGTAACCGATAAGGCAGTTTCGGAATACCTGACAAAGCACGGCAGGGCAAACGAGTATAAAGAAATGAAGCCTCAAAACGGCGCTTTCTACGACGCTGTAATCGAGATTGACCTCTCCGAGGTCGAGCCCATGATAGCGCTTCCCTTCCACCCCAGCAACGCCGTAACAATACGCGAGCTGCTTACCGACCCCTACGGCATACTCGGCAAGTGTGAGCGGGAGGGCAGGGAGCTTCTCGGCAATCCCGCTTTTACCCTCACCGACAAGATCACAAAGGACGGGCGAATCCGTGTAGATCAAGCCGTTATAGCGGGCTGCGCCGGCGGCACCTACGATAACATATTCGAGGCCGCAAGAATTCTCAAAGGCAAATCGATAGGCGACACGCTGTCGATGAGCGTCTACTGCGGCTCGCAGCCCATCTACTACGACCTTGTAAGAAAAGGCGTGATAGCCGACCTTACCGAGGCGGGCGCAGTGGTAAAGACCTCTTTCTGCGGCCCCTGCTTCGGCGCCGGCGATGTCCCCGCCAACAACGGGCTTTCCATCCGCCACACCACCCGCAACTTCCCCTCGAGGGAGGGCAGCAAGCCTTCCGAAAAGCAGATAGCAAGTGTCGCCCTTATGGACGCGAGAAGCATAGCGGCTACCGCCGCAAACGGCGGTTACCTTACCGCGGCAACCGACTTTGATTACGACAGCGACATACCCGTTTTCGAATTCAACCCCAAGCTGTACCAAAACAGGATATACAGCGGCTACGGTAAACCCGACGAAGAGGCTTCCCTCATCTACGGGCCCAACATCGCCGACTGGCCCGAGCAAATCCCGCTGGGGCAAAACCTCATAATGAAGGTAGCTTCGGTCATTACCGACCCTGTGACCACCACCGACGAACTTATACCCTCGGGCGAAACCTCTTCCTACCGCTCCAACCCCTTAAGGCTTTCGGAGTTCGCGCTCAGCCGCAAAGACCCCGCTTATGTCAAGAGGGCTAAGGATATTAACGCTTCCGAAAAGCAGAGAAGAAGCGGCGCGGCGCCCGACGAGTTCAAGGCCGTGGCGGAAGAAGCTGGCTTCGGCGACAACTACATCATCGGCAGCGCAATATTCGCCAACAAGCCCGGCGACGGCAGCGCCCGCGAGCAGGCGGCTTCCTGCCAGAGGGTTCTGGGAGGCATAGCCAACCTCGCCAAAGAGTACGCCACAAAGAGATACCGCAGCAACCTGATAAACTGGGGCATGATACCCTTCCTTTACGATTTCTCGACCCCGCTCGAGGTGGGCGACCTTATTGCCGTAAAGGATGTGCAAAGCGCTCTCGACAGCGGCAAAGCCGAGGCCACTCTCGTTAGAGGCGGCAAAAAGATAGGCTCTATCGAGCTTAGAATAGACCCGCTCACGGGTGAGGAAAAGAACATCATCAAAGCGGGCTGCCTTATAAACTACCAAAGGTACTAAAACCGTATCCGACAAGGAGAAAGATATGAAAAAACTTATGCTAGCCAACGAGGCGGTCGCGAGAGGGGCATACGAGGCGGGCGTTAAAGTCGTGTCCTCTTACCCCGGCACTCCTTCCACCGAAATTACAGAATACGCCTCGAAGTATCCCGAAATGTACACCGAGTGGGCGCCCAACGAAAAGGTTGCCGCCGAGGTTGCCGTAGGGGCTTCGATAGCGGGCGCGAGGGCGATGACCTGCATGAAGCATGTGGGCCTGAATGTCGCCGCCGACCCCATATTTACCGCGGCTTACACGGGCGTAAACGGCGGGCTGCTTGTAGTGGTCGCCGACGACCCCGCCATGCACAGTTCGCAAAACGAGCAGGACAGCAGATTTTACGCTAGAGCCGCCCATATCCCCATGCTCGAGCCGTCGGACAGCCGTGAAGCCAAAGACTTCGTCAAGTTAGGTTTCGAGATAAGTGAAAAATACGACACTCCCGTCTTTTTGCGCCTCACCACCCGCATTGCCCACAGCCAGAGCTTTGTCGAAACGGGCGAGCGCGACGAGAGAGGGCTTAAGGACTACCAAAAGGATGTCGGCAAATATGTCATGATGCCCGCGATGGCCAGGGGAAGGCACCTTGTCGTCGAAAGCAGGGAAGAAAGGCTTGCCGCCGACGCCAACGGCATGCGCGACATAAACAGAATAGAAATGCGTTCCAAAAAGCTGGGTATCGTATGTTCGGGCGCCGTTTACACCTATGTAAAGGAAGCAACCGACGCGTCTATCCTCAAGCTGGGCATGACATATCCCCTCCCGATGGATATCATAAAAGAGTTCGCCGCCCGGGTGGACGAGCTTATGGTAATAGAGGAACTTGAGCCCATAATCGAAACCGAGATAAAGGCAAGCGGCATAGCCTGCCACGGCAAGGAGATATTCGGCAGGCAGGGCGAGTACAGCGTCGCCCTCATAAGGGAAAAGCTTTACGGCGAGGTTTCGCCCAAATCGGCTCACACCCTCCCCGCCAGGCCTCCCGTCATGTGCGCCGGCTGCCCCCACCGCAGCGTGTTTTATGTTATCAACAAGCTTAAGCTTACGGTATCGGGCGACATAGGCTGCTACACCTTGGGCGCCCTCGCCCCCTTAAGCGCCATGGATACCTGCGTCTGCATGGGCGCGAGCATAGGCATAAGCCACGGCTTCGCAAAAGCCGGCGCTCCCGCTGCGCAAAAGATGGTTTCGGTGATAGGCGACTCGACCTTTATCCACAGCGGCATCACGGGCATCATTAACGCCGTATACAACAAGGCAAACATCACCTGCATAATCCTCGACAACTCGACAACGGGCATGACGGGGCACCAGCAGAACCCCGCCACGGGCAAGACGATTACGGGCGAGCCCACCGCTCAGGTAGACCTCGAGGCGCTTGTCAGGGCCTGCGGCGCGGGCAGCGTACGCGTAATAGACGCCTACGACATGGCGGAGATGGAAAAGGCGCTCAAAGAAGAAACCTCCAAAGATACGGTTTCGGTAATTATAGCGAGAAGGGCGTGCGCTCTGTTAGACAGAAGATACCCTCCCGCTTTATTCATAGACAGCGAAAAGTGCAGAAAGTGCAAGGCATGCCTTAAGATAGGCTGCCCCGCCATCGAAAATGTTGGCGGCGAGATACGCATCAACCCCGAGCTTTGCGTGGGCTGCGGCGTATGCAAACCGCTGTGCAAGTTCGGCGCCATTCAGGGTTAAGGAGGGCAGTATGATAAACATTCTTATAGTCGGAGTCGGAGGGCAAGGCACGCTCTTGGCCAGCAGGGTACTCGGAAGTTACGCCGCATTAAAGGGGCTTGATTGCAAGCTAAGCGAGGTTCACGGCATGTCGCAGAGGGGCGGAAGCGTCGTAACCCATGTAAGGATAGGCGAAAGCGTGGGCTCTCCTTTGGTGAGCGAAGGCGAGGCCGATTTTATTCTTGCCTTCGAGCAGCTTGAGGCGCTAAGGTGGAGCCACTACCTAAAAAAGAGCGGCACCGTGCTTATAAACAACCAGCGCATCCTGCCCATGCCCGTCATCACGGGCGCCCAAAGTTACCCCGACGGCATTTTTGACAGATTGACGGAAGAGTCAAAAAGTTATAAGATAATAGAAGGGCTTGCCCTCGCTGCCGAGGCGGGCAACACAAAGGCGGTCAACATCGTAATGCTCGGCGTTCTTTTCAGGCTGATGGGCGAAAGCCTCGATACGGCGCGGGAAGCGGTAAAGGCTTCGGTGCCCGCTAAATTTTTAGATGTAAACCTAAAGGCAGTCACCTTAGGGTACAATAGCTGATAAAGGAGAAGAAGGAAAGGATGTATTACTACAACAAGGCCGTCGAGTGCATGACAAAGCAAGAAAAAAAGGCCATGCAGTCCGAAAGACTTATAAGTGTTGTCAAAAGGGTCTACGACAATGTGCCCGCTTACAGGGCTAAGATGTACGAGATTAAGCTAAAGCCGTCCGACATAAAGAGCATAGACGACTTATATAAACTGCCCTTTACAACAAAGAGCGACCTTCGCAACAATTACCCCTTCGGAATGTTCGCTTCGCCCAAAGAGGATATCGTGAGGCTTCACGCCTCGTCGGGCACAACGGGCAAGCTGACGGTCGCGGGCTACACCAAAAAGGACATAGACGACTGGGCAGAGTGCTGCGCCCGCGCTTTGGCGGCGATAGGGGCCAAAAAAGGCTCGGTAATACATATAGCCTACGGCTACGGGCTGTTTACGGGAGGTTTGGGAATGCACTACGGCGCCGAGCTTTTGGGCGCAACCGCCGTCCCAGTATCATCGGGCAACACCCCGAGGCAAATTATGCTTATGAAAGACTTCGGGGCCGAAGTGCTTTGCTGCACCCCGTCTTATGCGATATACCTCGCGGATGAGATTGCGAAGATGGGGCTTACCCCCGCCGACTTCAACCTTAAGAGCGGGCTTTTCGGCGCCGAACCCTGGACAGAGGAGATGCGCCAGGAGATAGAAAGAAAGCTTGGCATAAAGGCCTACGACATTTACGGGCTTAGCGAAATTACCGGCCCGGGCGTCGCTTCCGAGTGCGTGTGCCAAAGCGGCTCGCACATAAATGACGACCTGTTTTACCCCGAAATTGTATCCGTGGATACGCTTGAGCCCCTTCCGGCGGGCGAGCGCGGCGAGCTTGTGTTCACAACGCTTGCCAAAGAGGGTATGCCTCTTATCAGGTACCGCACGAGGGATATAACCTCGCTAAGCGATTCCGAGTGCCCCTGCGGGCGCACGGGCCCCCGCATCACTCGCATAAAGGGGCGCTCCGACGATATGCTTATCATAAGGGGCGTAAATGTATTCCCCTCGCAAATCGAAAGCGTGCTTATGTCCTGCGACGGCCGTATCTCTCCCCACTACCACATCACGGTCGACAGGGTAAACAACCTCGACACCATGCTTATAGAAGTCGAGCTGGAGCCCAATGTCGCCTTCGACGAGGTAAAAGAGGTAGAGGCTTTAAGGAAGAAGCTCGCCGGCGACATAATCTCGGCTATAGGCGTTTCGGCCGAAGTCAAATTCGTATCCAACGGCAGCATTCGCCGCAGCGAAGGCAAAGCGGTAAGAGTTACCGACAACAGAAAATTCGACTAATAACCTCGTCAGGTTAAATAATATAAGGGAGGCGGAGCTATGTTAATCAACCAAATCGCCGTATTTTTGGAGAACAGGCAGGGGCGCATACGCGACTTTTCCAAGGTTCTTAAGGACGCGGGCATAAACATTCTCGCGATGTATGTCGCCGACACCGAGGAGTTCGGGATTCTTCGCGCCGTCACCGACGACAATGCCAAAGCGGTAGAGGTACTAAAGGATAACGGCTTCAATACCGCCGTCACCGACCTGGTGGCGTTTCAGGTAGACGACAAGCCCGGCGAAATGTACAAGGTGCTGGAGATTCTGGGCGACGCGGGCGTTAACATCAATTACCTTTACTCGTTCACCCGCACCTCGCGCAAAAGCGCCGTAATCCTCATCAAAGTGGACGACAACGAAAAGACCACCGCTATCCTCAAAGAACACAGCATAAACCTTGTAAACGAAGGGCTTATATAAGCCTGGCGGGCGTAGCCGCCCGAAACATAAACTGAGGTACAAATGCGGGTTATTGCAGGCAAGTACAAAGGCCGCGCTCTTATTACCCTGAGCGACAATTCCGTCCGCCCAACAACGGACAGGGTAAAGGAGTCGGTTTTCAATCTCATACGGGGCGAATTCGAGGGCAAGGCTGTCCTTGACCTTTTCGCGGGCAGCGGCGCCCTGGGCATCGAGTTTCTCTCCAGAGGGGCTTCGGAGGCGGTGTTCGTCGACAAGTCACCCGACGCAATCAAAATTATCAAACAAAACCTCTCTAAAATAGGGGCGGATGGCGAGGTTTATAACGCCGATTACTCCACGGCGCTTTCCAAGTTCGCCGCGGCGGGCAGAAAGTTCGGCGCCATAGCCCTGGACCCGCCATATAAAGAAGGCTTAGAGGCCGAAATTTTAAGAAAGATTGCCCTAAAGGATATCCTGGAGGACGATGGCGTAATCGTGCTGGAGCGCCTCAAGGAAAACGACAGCTATATCATTCCCGAGCCCCTCGCGCTTTGCGACACCAGAACCTACGGCTCGACCGGCATAGACATTTTAAGAAAAAAGACAAAGGCAGCGGTCACGGGAACCTTCGACCCATTTACCAAAGGGCATTTATACCTTGTGGAGCAGGCCTTAGAGCGCTTCGACATCGCCCATGTCGTCTTTCTTATCAACCCCGAAAAGGCGGTAACCTTCGACCTCAAAAAGCGCATGAGATTCGCCGAGCTTTCCACAAGGCACCTCGGCAAAAGGGTTATGGTTTCAAGCTACGGCGGGCTTACGATAGACTACTGCAAACGGCACGGCATTAAATATATAATAAGAGGCTACCGCAACGAGAAGGATCTCGAGTACGAGAAGGCGATGGCGGAGTTCAACCTCAATTACGGCGGGGTGGAAACCATCATGATACCCGCAAAAGACAGCAACATAAGCAGCACCCTTGTAAAGGAAGGGATAAAGGAGAACAAGGATATCTCGGGCCTTGTAAACCCCGAAATCGCGGGAGAAATCATGAGAGAGGGCAAAAGATGGAAGACATAGAAGATATCTTGTTAGAAATCGAACAAACGGTTCACGACGGCAAAAAGGCGCTTTTCGGCGGCGGCGTTGTTGTAAACGCCGACTACATTCTTTCCGCCGTAGACCGCATCAGGCGGGCGCTTCCCGATATGGTAAGGGAGGCAAGGCAGATTATCGCCGCCAACGAAAGAAAGCGCCAGGAGGACGCCGCCCGCGCCGAAAGCATAATATCGGCGGCAATTCAGAAAGCCAACCAGATGCTCTCCGACCACGAGATTATAAAGCAGGCGGAGAAAGAAGCCGAGGCGATAAGGATGCAGGCCATGGATTATAAAGACCGCCTCGAGTCCGATGTAAAAAGCGACATTATGGTGCTTCTTACCAGAGCGGAAAGGGCGCTGTCGGAGGCTCTCGATATAATAACCAACGCGAGAAGCACATACGAGAACAATTAGCCGCGGCTTTATTCGAAAAAATAAACGGCATTATTATAGGCAATCGCCATGGCGGAGATTGCCTTTTTTTGACCGGTTTTGTCGAATATATGGCAAGTTTTTTGCGTCCGGCAGGTTGGGGATGTTAAAATACAAGCAGGCTCACAACCGTCGCCAGGGCGAAGGTAACCACGCATTGGGACAGCTTAGTGACAAAATAATACCTTGCCTTAATGCCGCAGCCCGACAGAAACGAAAGCGACTGTACGGTAACAGACAGCCCGCCGAAAGAAATGATCGCCGACAGCAGGGGGACTATTGCCTTAAGGCTTTCGCCCGAAGCGGCAAGCAGGTAGGAGCCCCTCGTAATCTCGATTACGCCCGTCACCATACCCTCGCAGAGAAGATACGGGATTCCTAATCCGGAGAGGGTTTCGGACACAAAGCCTATTAGCTTTATGTCCTTGAACAGCACGATAAGCATGTTAAAAATGGCGATGTAGCCGCCCACAGCCAGCACCGAGGCTATGCTCCCGTTTATGGCGTCGGAAAGTATGTTGTCGTACTTCGTAAGGGTAAAGGCTTTGGCGGAGGGCGCGGGGGTTTTGGAGCGGAATATTATCCCGTTTATAACCGCTCCGAGGTAGTGGGTAAATAAAATCACAAGCCCGGCCTTGTAATTGCCAAGCATATTCGAGCCCACCGTGCCCAGCACAAAGAGGGGCCCCGAGGTCGAGGTAAAGGCGAGCAGGCGCTTTGCTTCCTCCTTGCTCACTATTCCGTTTTCGCAGCAATCGGCTACCAATTTGGCGCCTATGGGATACCCTGAAAGCATAGACATAACAAAAATGTATCCTCCGATGTCGGGCGCGCCGAAAAGTTTTTGCAGCGGTTTTTTGGTATAGTCGGCAAGCGACGACGCCACATCGAGAGAGGTAAGCAGCCGGGAGAAAAAGAAAAAGGGAAGCATGGCGGGCAGCACCGACATAACGAACAAAAGCAGCCCGTCGCTTACCGCCGCCATATACCGCGACGGGAAAAACGCCAGCATTACGAGAAAGAAGCCTATCGAGATTATTGCGAAAAGGCGGAATCTTTTTTGCACACAATAGTATATTTTTGGCGCGGGGCATATATAACGGCAAACAGGTTGGCAAAGGATGTTGAAATCCTTTGCCCCGTGTGATATAGTAGTAACAAATTACTTGGGGACTTACGCTATGAACAAATGGGACAAAAGGTTTATGGAGATGGCAAGGCTCGTTAGCAGCTGGTCTTCCTGCTATAAGGAAAACAGGCAGGTGGGCGCAGTTATCGTAAGGGATAAGCGCATACTTACAACCGGCTACAACGGAGCGGGCAGCGGCATCAAAAGCTGCAAAGAAAGGGGCGAATGCATACGCGTAAAAAAGGGCATTGCATCGGGCACCTGCCACGAGATTTGCTACGCCGTGCACGCCGAGCAAAACGCCATAATTCAGGCGGCAAAGATTGGTGTATCCGTGGACGGCGCGATTTTATATTGCACCCATCAGCCCTGCAGCATCTGCGCCAAAATGATTATAAACAGCGGCATAAAAAAGGTAATTTTCGACGAAGGCTACCCGGATGACTTCTCCATCGAGATGTTCAAGGAAGCGGGGGTAGAGTTTATCAAGTACAAGGACTTGGAAAAAGAATAATTCGTAAAGCCTGTTGGCCGCCCGCTGCGCGCGTGAAGCCCTTCGGGCCGCTTCGCTGTAAAGGCGCCCGCTATGCCGGCTCGTTAGGGTTATTATAATATAAAAATCCTTGACGCAAACGAAGTTTACCCTTCACGCCGCAAAGCGGCATTATCCAAATGCCACGATTGCGCCTATAAGGACATACCTCATTTCGGCGAGGAAGTTTTCGTCGGGCTGTTTGAATACGATGGCGTCCAGTCCGCCGAACACGGGGTCTATGATGTTCAGATACGCGTTTCGGGTAGGGGTGTCCAGCCCCGCGTTTATGAGGTCTTCTTTGGCGAGCAGAAGCTCGTTGCGCATATCGTAAAGCTCGGCGTGAGCGGTTTGTGGGGAAATCACGCCTTTGGCGACCTGATCTATTAACGCGTAAAGGTTATCTATATCCTTGAGAACGAGGTTTAAGGCGTTTTCGCATACCCTTTTTTGATTCGCGCTTAAATTGTTATTTTCGGGCATACGCATGACGATTTCAAGGATTTCGACGCCGTTATTCTTGCTTTTTACCGACTCGGCGTCCTTTTTGTCGGCGTAGCTCGCGAGAACGACATAGTAGTTGCCGTTTTGGTTGTATATGTAGCCGGCCGCGCCGCTTTTTCTCGCGGCAAGGGCCTCGGCCTCCGCCGTCGTCTTGGCAGGATAGCCGCCCTGGACTATGAAGTAATGCTTGCCCGCGTAATCCGAGCCGAAGGTTTCTGACAATTTGCTCATAACCGCGCCTCCGCTGAAAAGGTCGGCGGATACCGTAATTATGCCGAAGCACAAAAGAATGAGAACGGCAACAAAAAAGCCTTTAACCTTTTTGCTTTTGGCGCCCGCGCGGCGCTTGGGAAGAATTTTAACCTGATGGGGCACGGCGGTGGGGTCGGCGACAGGGGCTGTAACGGGCGCGGGTTCGCCGGGATTCGGGCAATCGGCGCAAAGGGACGCCTGGAGCGAGGTAAAGCTTGCCCGTATCCCCGGGCTTGCCGCCCTTAATTCTTTGGCGCGCTTGCGGCGCTCTTTATAGAAGTTTTTGCAGTAAAATGGAGAATAGTCCATCGCAAAATATTATATGCCGGGCTTCATATGCCGATTACTTTTTGCCGCCCGCGGGATTAAAATGGTAAAACCTAAGGCGCCTTATTAAAATAAAAAGTAAATAATATAAACTTCAGGTTGACTGGCGAAAGGTGATATAGTAACATTTAGTTGCTTATATATTATATATAAATGCAACCGTGTTTCCTCCGGAGGTCACTTTATGAAAAAAAGGTTAGCTAGCCGTGTAAAAATCGCTCTGACAATGATGTGCGTATTCATGCTTGTGGGGGCTTTCGTTTACTTTTCGGTTGATATCCCGAAAAACGACTTCGTTCCCGCAAGGGCGGCTTTACAAGGTACGATGCTTGATACCGGCAACGGTATGGAACTCGGCCGAAACCTCATCCGTACAGAAGCAAATACCCCCGACGGCAGCCAAAGCGGCACGGGAACATTCGACGGCAAGGATATCTACACTACCGGCAACGCTTCCTCTTCCTTCTCGGCAGACCCCAACGAGCTTCAGTTTACTCCGTCGGCCAACGGGCAGGGCGTTCACGCCAAGATTATATTCAACCCATCCGACTACAACAATAACAACCTGTATAACGCCATAAGGGAAAAAGCCACCTTCACAACCAACGCCAGCCTTTCGTTAAATGTCAGCGTCTCCGACGCCGGCAAGACGGCGAGGGTGGATGTAAGGTTCGCATGGTGCCCCACGGGTACCGCCGCGGATGAGGTTGCCGCCACCCGCCAGCAGGTGGTAGACAGCACGGGCGCATACATAGAAGAAATCACGCTTTCCGACATCGCGGATTTAAGCAGCAAGACGCTTTCGCCCAACGCGTATTTTTCCATTTCGATAACCTTTAACGAAATGACGGCTTCTTACCCCAGAATGAGGGTGAGCGGTATTGTCGTTAAGGCCAGCACCGACATGAGCGAAAGCATAAACATAAGCCCCGACTCTAAGTTTTATATTTCGGGCAAGAACCGCCGCACAACGGCGCTGGACACCAACAACCGCACCTCGCTGCCTTATCAAAGCACGCTTGCCGATACCTTTGTAAAGGCGGGCGACACAATTATCCTCCAGACCAAGGTATTCCAAAACACACAGACGACAGACTCTTACCAGCTTCCCGCGGCTTACGCCAAGATTTTCGACGATAAGGGCTTAAGCGGCACCACGCCCACCTACGGCGTATATTGGCAAAACTACGCGTCCTTTAAGGACAATTCTACCGGCCAAAACATCGACGACTCTACCAAGAGGTTCCTTACCATTGTGCCCGCCAACAGCGGCTACAAGGCCGTAACCGAACTGGACGACAACGGGCAGGAAGTAACCGTCTATTACTATCAGGCCGAATTTACCGTAAACAAAGGCGTGCGCAACGCCGCCGAGATAATTATCGTGCCCCAGCTTCTCGTCAAATTCGACGACAGAGGGCCTTCCTGCGAGCGCGGCACAACCTATGTCATGCAGGACCCGATAAGAATTAAGGTAGACAGCACGCCGCCCGAAAACCCCATACTCGTAAAGACGACGGGCCTGGGCGCTTCCATAGAGAGCCGCTCGTGGTACACGATAAGCGACACGATTAACCTTACCTTCCAGAGCACGTTCGCTTCGCCTCAATCGCGCGAGTACATTTACGCCTTTGTGTGCGGCGACCCCCAGCTCATTTCCACCATACATAACAACTACGACTTTACACCCCTCCGCACCGACCCCGTGTCCTACCTGGATTCCAACAGCCAGGAGAGGCAGAGCGAACCCCGCCAGGAAATAACCGTATACGAGCAAAACAGCCAGGGCGGCTTTACGATGACGACAAGGCCCGTAAAATTCATAGACCGCAGCGAGCAGGCTCTGGTACTGTTCAGGGTAGACGCGGCGGGCAATGTCAGCATCCCGACCATCTATTACGGCGAAACCAGGGTTAAAGTGGACTCTTCCTATTACACCGTATCGGCCAGGTTCCTTATCGGCCGCGACGGCGACACCTATTCGCAGGAGCTTTCCGCAAGGCCCAACCTCGCCGCCAATGTAGACTTCTTCGCCGGTCCCGCATATCACAACAATAACGGCGAATTTACGGGCAACCCCAGCTACGGCTACAGCACCGTTTACGAGGCAGCCCTCAAGCGCGACCAGTGGGTAACCATAAGGCTTTCGACGACGGCGGCGCAGTCGGCGGCGTACAAGCTCATAAGGTACAAGAACGAGGAGGCCGAGATAGACTTCTTCAGCGACGCCATGCCCTTCATAAAAGGCGCGACGGGCAGGCCCGATTACATAAATGTCACCTTCAGGATTACCGACGAGTTCCTGCAAGGCACGGGCGTGTTTTTGTTCTACTTCCGCAAAAACGCCAATGTAACGGTTACCAGGACATCGTTCGGGTTTAACCAGGGCTCTACGATAGGCATCGACGACTATATCGAAAGCTACGACGGCGGAAAACTCATCCAAGGGCTCACCTATACCACAACTTACTACAAAACTTTCGTCTACACTTTCGCACCCGCATACGAAAGCGGCGCGATGCAGCCCTTCGGTACCGTTTCCATCAACCAGAACCAATACAGCTACACGGGCAACCTGGTAGTTGGCAACATCGTAACCATACCCGCCACGGGCGACGAGTTTTATGTCATACGCCGTGTGGAACAGACGGTTTCCGGCGTAAGGCACTACCAGACCACCGTTTATAAAGTGGGCACCGGCGTTTCGGGCGGAATGGTGGACGCGGGAGAATATTATTACAGGGTGGAAATAAACCTGAACAGCACATCGATTTACTTCGGCGCGGCCGGAGGGCTTTATACCATTACCCCCGCCGACCCGCAGATTATTAACCCCAGGGCGCGCTTCAGCATTGTTTACAACTCCTACGACCCGTACTCGGGCAAGAAGGGCCTCGACTTCCTTGATATCGTAAGCTATAACCAGCAGGGCTTGGTAATAGAAGATTTGTTCGGTGAAGACAACAGGCGCATCGTCGTAAATATGGGCGGCGGCGTAGAGGTTGCCTACACCCTTTCGTCTTTGGGCGTTTGGGGCACCTACGAAATCATATCTCCTTTAAGAGGCACCGCCCAGTACGACAACCCCTCGGTGACCAACAGCCTCAGGGTGGAAATAAGGTTCAACCCGATTAAACTTGACGACCCCGAGGTATTCACCCAGCAAATTATAGCCAACAACATCGCCGCTCTCGGGCAGTTCTACGATTACATAGACGGCAAATATGTAGTCAAGAGGGGCGTGTACCACAGCGGCAACTTCATGTCCAAGACATATGTAATCTATGTGACAATCGAGAACGCCGCAGGCGATGTCACAATCGAGGGCTTGAAAGAGGTTCAGCTTAACCAGACAAGCATAATCTCCGTCCTCGACCTCGAGTACAGCGGAAATTATAAAGACGACGAAATAATCTTCCGCACCACTCCCGAAAACGACTTCGGCAGCCCGCTTTCGGTCAAGTTTACCTACACGCTCGTAAACGATTCTTACAGCGAAGTAACCGACGAAAACGGCAACCCCATCACATACAACCGCATTATTAACGCCGGAAAGTATAAGATTACATACTCCATAGACCCCACGAAGTGCAACTATACGAGCGCACAAAAGATAAGCTACATAGTAATACACAAGAGGCAGCTCGAGCTTGAGGCGCAAAACTATATAGAATTGCCCGAGGAATTCGAGTATGAGGGCATGCGCTTTGCCTTTACTTATATGATTAAGTTCGGCAAGATTGGCGGCGCAACACTCCCGCCCATCAAGGCGACAATACCCGGCGGAGCCCCGATAAGCGTCCAGTATCATTATTCTTATATGAAGATAAAGGACCACGCGGGCGTGGGTGTGCAGAATCCCCAATACAGCCCGATGTATCTCGCGGGCGAGTTCCCCAACACCATCGATGTGGGGACTTATCTGCTTAGGATAAGCGTTTACAATAACAACAATCAGGGCGAAATTATCGTCCATATGCAGATTACCTCCGTACTGCAAAGCGATATAATCCAGAGCACGCCGAGGCCTAAGGCCACATACAAGGTTTACAACAAGGACGGCACCCTGCAGAGCATAATGGGCAACACAAACCTCGGGCATATAGAGTTCGGGCAGACCCTTGCCCAGTACACCGATGTCATGCTGGGCGAGCTTACCCCTACCGCCCTTTACAGGATAGGCCTTAACAATGTGACGGTGCAGGGCAGGTTCGTGTTTGAAACCGAAACCGCGATTGAGGCGCGTTACAATGCGCTTTACGGCGCAACCGACCCCAGAAGGTTCAGCCTTGTTACGCTAAACAACGGCACAAAGGTGCTGCCCGTAAGGTACGACCAGGGCAACCCGAACATCGTAACTTATTATATCGTTTATATTTACTGGGAAGCCGGCAGCTATAACGGCGAGGAGTTCGTAAGGGACTACAACTACGGCGAAGTAAAGTACGAGGCCGAAATTGTTGTAGCCCGCGCCACGCCCGACTTCTCGGCTCTGTATTTCGAAGAGATAACCTACGGCAAGAAGATATCCGATTCTCAGATTGTCGGAAGTCCCGCCGTTCCCGCTTACCCCGAAGGAATGCCTGCGGGCAGCTACACCATCTCTTATTACGGCGACACCGTGCTTCCCAAGGGCGAGCACCTTGTTAACTGCGCCTTTACCCCGACGGGAAGCTACCTTAACTATTACCGCGCCGTAGACGATGTAAGGATACCCATAACCGTTGTGGCTAAGGAAGTTACCGTACGCCTGAGGCAGGGCGTGCCCGCCAGCCTTGTGTTCGGCACGGCTTACACCGTTCCCGCCTGCGACATACTTGAAGAAGTCGAAGGGCAGGGCACAAGGACGCTGCCAAACCCCGAGAGCATGCTTAGCTACACCTACCGCGACGCATCGGGCAATGTGGTTAACATTTCTTCTTCGCTGGGGCTTACGACCTATGTTTCGGCAAAGCCCGGGGTGTACACCCTTACCGTTACGGTAACAAGCAACGACTATACGGGAAGCCTCGTGATAGAGAACTTCACGGTAGAGAAGGGCACTTTGGTAAAGCTCTCCGACCCCACCCAGGAGGTTGTGGAGTACGGCGCCCTTATTACCTCGATAGACTTCTACGGCGGGCAGGTGCAGAATACCTACACCCGTGTGCAGTATTCGGGAAATTTCTTCCTTATACCTTTAGAGGGCGATAGCGAGTTTGTGCCCGAGGCCGACAGGGAAGGCTACAGGGTACAACGCTGGCTGCGCTTCGAGCCAACCGACATAACGCTTTACGATTATTACAACGAGTTTACCCTGGAGTGGACTTACAGGATAAACAAAAACAGCAGAGATGTTTCCATTGTCCCGAGGGGCGAAACCCTTAATGTGACATACGACGGCACACGCAAGCCCGTGGACTTCGACATCACCTACCCCGGAAGCCAAAACATCAAGGCCCATACAACCGTAAGGTATTATTCGTATGACGGGCAAATCGTCTACGACGACGCGCCCGCTAACGCCGGCACTTACAGGGTGGTTATTTCGGTAAACAGCGACTTCCTCAACTACACGGGCACGCTGACTACCACGCTTACGATAGCCAAACAGGTTATTAACATAAATGTTGCCGAAAGGTACTATGTTTTCAACGGCGAGAGCCAGGGCTTCGGCGATATAGACTTCAGCGGATACGAGGGGGACAGCGGAGCCATTAAATACACGATACAGTACTTAAGGTATACGGGCGCCTCGATGTTCAGCGAAGTGCCCTCCGAAGTGGGAAGATACATCGCCCGCGTGACAATTAACGAAAGCAACTACATGGGTTCGGCGGATATTTATTATTACATCGTGCCCTCCGCCATTACCGTAAGCGGCTGGCACTATGTGTACGACGACACCGACAAGGTTATTTCCGTAAACATCGAGCCATCGCTAGTGGACTTCACGGTGAGATACCGCGCCGAGCGCCGCGACGACGAAGGCAACCTGACAGGCTCCTTCACCGAGACAAAACCGAGGGACGCCGGCAGGTATCAGGTAAGGATTATCATAAACGAGAACGGCTATTATAAGGAAATAGACCTCTTTACCGCTCAGGAAACCGCGGGCGGCCTATATGACCCCGCTTTAAGGCTGACCATAGCGCAGCAGAGCTCGGGCGAGTACGCGAGAAAAGTCGCCACCGAAGGGCTTACCGCAAACTACCCCTTGTTTATGAAGATAGACAAGGCGTATTCGGGCGTGATAATAGAATCGATGTACCAGAACAGGGTGCTTACTTACACCGGCAACGCCGCGTTTACCATGGCCACCCTCATACCCAACACGCTCAGGCCCAACTATATCTACACCCCCTGCGCCTTCGAGATAGTGGACAATACCGTCGTGCCTGTCCTGGTTAACGGGCAGCCCGTGCCGCTTGCCGACATCTCGGATGTCGAGTTCGACAACCTCGGGCGTCCCAAATCGGTAGGGTACTATGTGGTTACCTTAACCTTAGACCACAAGGATTATCAGATTGGCGAGTATGTAAAGCCGACAATTATAATCAATCCCGCCCCCCTTGTTGTCGATTTGCCGCCGCAGGTAAAAGGCAACATCTACTACGGGCAGACAGAACCCGTCGAGTTTATCGAGGGCAGCGGCCAGGTGCGCTTCGCCGCGGGCAACCTGAGGATAAACGAAGGCGTGTGGGAGCTTACCGCCGACATTTCGCACCTCAGGGTAGGCACCTACGAGAATATCCCCGTAAAATTTACGCCCTACAAAAATGGCAAGCCCGACATCAACTTTATCGCGCCAATGGCGAGCGTCCGGATAACAATAAATAAGAAAGATATAAGCGAGCATATTTATTTTGTAGATAACGGCAGGGTGCTGGATTGGGACGGCGAAGTAGTTATTATCGCCTATTACACTCAGCAAGCGATAATCTGCACGGCGTGGCTTGACGCCGCAGCCGCGGGCATAGACCCCGCCTATAACAACGGCAGGCCCCTAACCCTCAGGATAAGCTATGACGGCTCGACCGCAGCCCCCATAAATGTCGGCGAGTACACCATTTACGCCGAGATTTCGGACAACAACTATCAGGGTAAGTCTAGAGCCGCCAAGCTGAGAATCGAAAAGGTTTCGCCCGCCATTATCCCGCCGCAGGCCTCGCCCATTCCCGTGGGAAGCAGGCTGGGCGACTCGGTGCTTACCTCCGGACTCGCGTATATCCCGGGCAACATAGGCGATGATAAACTGCGCACCATAGCCGGCAGCTTCTCCTTCATCCGCCCCGACACTATTATGGATAAGGCTAACTACCAGACGGTATGGGTACTGTTTACTCCCTTCGACCTCACGACCTGCAATTATGCGACTTTCCCGATAGAAATAAGGGTTCTCGGCATAGATGTTTCGATTGCGGGCGTAACCGCCACCGCAATAACCTACGGACAGCCGCTTAAGGAGTCGTCGCTGTCTTACTCGAGCTCGAGCGTCAGCGGCTCTATAAGGTGGGTGGACGAAAACGAGATAGTAGATGTCGGCGCAAAGGCAAGGTATGTCTTTATACCCGACAACCCCGATGTGTATAACATCGTTTACGGAGAGGCCGACATTTCGGTAGCAAAAGCCGAGATGGATTATAACCCCGCGACCCTGCTTATTAAAGGATATGTGGGCGAAACGCTCGAGGACGCCGTAAACCATGTTAGCATAGAGTTGTTCCACAGCGACAGGCCGTACCTCAAGGTAACCGACGCGGTGTTTACCATTACCGACATTACCAGGTACAATCAACCCCAGGAAAACATAGTTATCGAGTACTCGAAGCAGGTTTACAACTGCAAGCTGACGGTGTCCCACCCCAACTATAACAGCATCGAGATTTACGCCGAGATACGCACATACCTCTTCCTGGGTTCGGACAACTTCTATATCGCCAACACCTCCAAGCAGTATGACGGCGAGGCGGTGTCGATACGCGACCTCGGCATCAAGCTAGTGGGCACGCCCGAGCAGCTTGACCTGTCCATATTCCGCATGAAGGTAACCAGGAACGGGCAGCCCGTGGCCGAAATTCTCGAGCCCGGCACCTACGATGTCGAGATCTCGCTGTTTGAGGATATCACCGGCGAGGATATCACGATGGCGTACGACGGTAAATGCACCTTCGTATACACCGTTAACAAGAAGGTGTTCGGCGGGGAAAGCGGCAACCATCTGTACATCATGGGCAACACCACCGTGTACGGCGGGGCCGCCGGGCAGATAGAAGCCTTCTATCAATATAAAATATATAGGTTTAATATAGCGTCGTCGGCTAAGGTATATAACGGCGCCGCGGTAACCGTGGAGGATTTGGGTATATCGGTACTTAATTCGGGCGACCTTCCCACCTTTATGATTGTAAAGGTGCAAAGGTATAACCCCTCGTCTTCGGCTTACGAAACCGTAAACTCGGCGGTTGCGGCAGGCTCTTACATAATCACGCTGTCTTTGGCAGAGAATGTGCTGATGGCGGTAACCGACGCGCCGCAGGCGACGGTAGATATCCCCTTCACCATATATGCAGAAGCGGGCGCGGCTATGGCTTCGGCTTCCGAAAGCTATTCGATAGCCCGCTACGCGCAGGCAGAGGAAGGCGATGTAAGGTTTACATATTTCTCCACCAACAAGCTAATTGAGTACGGGGAAAGCGCTCCTGCCTCGGCAGGAACCTATCTCGTTATAGTAACCTTCCTTGCCTCCAACCCGTATTATCAGGGCAACCAGGAGTTCACCTACACCGTGCAGCCCATGGAGATCAATGCCGTACTGGACTCTTCTTACACCTTCGCTTACGAAGATAATATCGTGATTATCCCGATGTTCACGGCTGGTATCGGCTCGGGCACAACCCTTTCCAATATCGGCTACTACCTGCAATACTCGGTAGAGCAGGGCGGCATCTGGACGGATATTGCAGAGGTACCCGTTAACGCCGGAAGCTACAGGGTGCGCGTTGTGCTCACAACCACCGATTACAGGCTGGCGGCGGGCGACGGCGTCGCAAGGGTGGATATCACCCCGCTGAGGCTGATGCTATCCGAACAGCCCGTCCTTACCAGCATCAAGTACGGGCAGGAGCTTTATAACTCCAAGATACTGTACTTCGGCACGGTAATGCGCGAAAAAGACGGCAAGACCGTAGATAAGGACGGCAAGCCCATAGTAGGCGAGTTCAGGTTTAAGGAACCCAACAGGAACAATCTGCCCGTGGGCAATAACAACACCGTTACGGTAATCTTCGAGCCGCTTAACAAGAATTACGCCTCCGTAGAGATTACCAATGTGCCGATAGATATACAAAAGGCTTCGGCGTCCATAGAGTTTGTCGTGCTCGAAATGCCGTACACAGGCGTAGAGCAGCAGCCAGTGGTGCGCACGCATCCCGTAAGCGACCTTAATGTGAGGTTCAGCTACTATCAATATATTAACGAGCAGAGGCAGGCGGTAGGCAGGCCGAGAGCCGCGGGCACTTACGACGTCGTTATGGAAATAAGCGACGGTAACTACGAGGGCTCGGCGGTTGCTTCCTTCATAATCAAGAAGGCCCGTATAACCGAAGCCGATGTCGTAGTGCCCGCCATAAGCGATATGTCCTACGGGCAATCGCTCTCGTACGCGGCGTTTATTGGAGGCTACGCTACCAACCCAGCCACGGGCGCACAGATAGCGGGCTCGTTCAAGTTCAGGGACGAGGGCCTCACCCTTCTTGGCACCAAGGTGCAGTCGGGCGACGGCGGCGAATCCTCCTCCAACATTTACGACTTTGTGCCATATGTTTCGCCCGACGGAAAGATTTCCGACATCCTCGGGTACTACAACAGAATGCCCTATATGTTTGTACCCTCGGATACAGATAACTACGAGATTTTCGAAAGCACCATACGTGTCAAACTCCTTAAGGCCGCCGCCACGATTAAAGTTTACGACAAGGCGACGGGGCAATACGGCAACTCGACTTCGTTTGTATACGGCGAGCCCATAACCGAGCTTACCTTCCTTACCACGCCGATGGGGCTTACAATCGATAACTCCGAGTTTATGGAGAGCGGCGGGCTGTTCGGCACTATGCCCAGCGCGGGCTCGTATGTATTCACCGCCCGCATCAACGACACCAACTATACGGGCGAGCTTAAGTTCAGCGTAATAATCAACAAGAGGCAGGCCCAGATAGAGTTCTACGACGAGAACAACAGGGTAACCGAATGGTACAGCTACACCTACGCCGCTACATATCTGCCCAAGGCAAGGATAATAGCCTCCAGCCTGCTGCCGCAGGATTTGCAGCGAAAAGAGGAAATCGAGAGCGGGCTTTCGTACAGGTATATGTCGCGCGGCTCCTCCAATGTGGTGTGGCGCCAGCTGCCTGTGAATGTGGGCGAGTACCTCGTTTACGCCGTGCTGGAGAACGAGAACTATTACATAGACAGCGAAATAAAGCAATCCCGCGCGTATTACGACATAACAAGGGCCGAAGTGCAGTATCTCGACTTCGACTCCTCGACGCTCGAAAACCTCGTTTACGGCAATGTGAGAGTGCCTACGGTTATCACAAGGCCGGCGGGTATATCTTACAGGATAACCTTCCCCGGCTACGAGTATATGCCTACCTCGGCAGGCACCCACAGGATTAAGGTTGTCGTGGACGACCCCAACTTCCTGCCCGCCGAAAAGACAAGCATGTTCCACATAAGCAAGAAGGATATAAGCATAGACAACATCAAGGTTTACGACCGCCCCTTCGACGGTACCGATGTCATACAGATAACCGGCGAGCTTACAGGCCTTGTGCTGAATGACGAAGTGCGCCTTACCATGACAGCGCGCACGGCAAACGGCGCCACCGAACCCGGTATACATCAGGTAGAGATACTTACATGGACGATTTCGGGGCAGCACGCCGCAAATTACAATGTCCTGAAGCCCGTCTTTAACGGCACCGTAAAGATCAGCCAGAAGGTAATAGTGGATAAGAATTCCGGTTCGTACATTTCGAGCGACGATGGCTTCTCGTCCAATGTGACGGTATCCTTCCGCGAGGTAGCCTCGCAGCAGAACAGAACAAACTTCCTCTCCAGGATGCTGGGGCAGGCCGCCATCGAACAGGAAATCTCCATTAAGGAGTTCGGGCTTGAGACCGTGCTTGACAAGAAGGTAAAATTCTATGTCCTCATACCCGAGGAGTTCCGCAATTCGCCCACCCTGCAATACGAGTTTGTGGGCGAGCTTGAGCAGAACATCTCCAAGATCGAGCGAGAGGGCGACTATATTACCTTCTACGCCGACCGCTCGGGCAGGGTTATATTCTACACCAACGACTTCCCGTACTGGATAATTGTGGTAGGCGGCGCCATACTAATCGTAATAATCGGCGCGATAGCGGTAGCGTTCTTCGCTCCCGTACGCCGCCGCAAGAAGATACCCGCAAAGGTGCGCAACGCCTATGCGAATATGGTCGATAACGAGTATTACAACTCCCGCGCGGAGATTGTAAACAGTACAAAAGCGCGGAGAGAACAAACCTTACGATGACTAAAAAAGCGCTTACCCTCATTATAGCGGCGGCTGTCGCCCTTATAGGACTGTCTTTGTTGTGCTCGGGCGAAGCCGTTGCCTTCGCCGACCCCTCGCCATTCAGGCTTGACGCGTTTGTGATTAAAAAGGACGGAAAGTTTTATTTCACCGAAAAGGAAGGCGTCGAAATCAAGATAAGATGCTCGAAGGATACCGAGAAGGTGGAGTATCTTTTCGATTTTTATACGGACGAGAGAAAGGGCGAGTTTACCGTGTTTGAGGAAGCCGAAACGTATAAGTTCGCGACGCATAAGGTTGACAAAAACGGCGATTTGTCGCTTACAGCCTATATCGGCGGCGAGGAAGTAGATGATTTTGAAGTCAAGGTGGATTGCATAGACAACGCCGCCCCCAGATTGGACAAAACAAAATACCCCGCCCCCACGAGAGAGGGAAGCGTCCTCAGGTGGAGTGCGCATATAACGGATAACAATTTCGCCAAACATTCGGCGGCGAGCGGCATAGCAGAAATAGTTATTTTCCGCTACGACAAAACCGCCGCTTTCGACCCTCAGGAGCCCTTAGATAGCCTGGATAAGATACTCGAAAGGAAGGTGGAGAGAAAATACACCCATTATCCTCCCGAGGTTACGCTTGAATTTACGATGGATAAAAACGGGCTTTATGTCGTGTACATGAAGGACGCTCTGGGCAATTACGATTACGGCATATTCGGAAATTACACCGAAGCGCCTCAGTATAAGGTCGAGATTACCGTAAACGGCATCAAGACCGAATTGAATGTGGATGTCGCGAAGTACGAAAACTACCTTAAGGAAGGTAAGGGCAAGGTAAGCCCCGACATCCTTCTGTCGCTTGAAAACGCCATAGATAACTTTGTGGTTGCCTTCCGCCTCGAAAAAAGCATGGAGGATAAGGTCGCGGCGTATTATGTACTGAAGTACGCCGTGGAAGCGTATACCTCGGCTAAAAAGGAGTATAAGGTAGATATCGTAAACCCGGAGTTTCTGGACGGCAGGCTGTATCCCTTAAATCTTGACGGGGTGGCAAAGCTTCTGGGCGGCGATACCCTGACGCTGGGGCTTACGGCTACTTCGTATACCTTTGCCGATATAAAGAAGGCGTTTCCCGATGTCGTTACACTTTCGGGTATAGGTAAGCCCGACAGGGTTATAAGAATATCGTATACCCTTACCAAAAACTCCGAGCTCGTTAAGCCCGACAGGCCGCTTATTATGCACATCGAGTTCCCCGAGGACGCCGAGGTCGCTTTGGTGATGTCGCGGGATAAGAATAAGACTTTTGTGCAGCAAACTTTTATCCGGGATAAAAATATCGTGCAGTTTTCGGCCTCGGAAAATAGCCAAGAGTTTTATTTTGTTGTAAAATACAATAACAAAGTGCCCGTAGGGCTAATAATAGGGCTTTCGGTAGGGGGAGCGGCCGTTGCTGCCGCGGGAATAGCCACGGCTGTGGTGATAACCAAAAAGAAAAAACAGGCGAAAAAAGCGATACCTCCGCAAGACGGCGGCGCGGAAGAAGCCAATAAACCGGCAGAGAAAACGCAAAAACAGAAAAGCACGCCCCCGAAAACAAAAAGGGAGAAAAGTAAATGAGGTATCTGAGAAAGACATTGCAATACCTATTGATTCTTGAGAACGGAAAAAGGCTTCTTACTTTGTTCCTTATTTCGGTGCCCGCGGGGATTGCCGCGAGCTTTGCCTTTCCCACCGAGTCGGTTTACGAATGGATAAAGAATTATTCGGTGGGGAATACGAATTTCTGGCAAAACTGGACGCTTGGCGGGTCGAGATTCGCCGTATGGATGGGGCTTCTCGCGATGTTTATGCTTTTGATATTCTCGATATCGGTTATGGCGTCTATAGTGTCGAGGTCGCTTCGCGTCGGCGTATTTAAGGTCGAAAGGCTTATATATGAGTTTAACGAATCCTTCTTTCCCGCCTTTTTTACCGTGCTGCTTTATATATTGGCCTACATCGTAACCAAAACCATAATAACCCTCTTTTTGGTGCTGTGGCAGACGCTTAAGTTTAAGGCGCTGTCGCTTGGGCTGTCGGTATTTACCTTCGCTTTGCTTTTGTGCGGGGCATCGTTGCTGCTTTCTTATACGGTTATGTTCTTGCCCACCATGTCATTCAACGGGCTGAAGGCGAGGGACGCGCTTATCGCGAGCGTGAGAAAGTGCGGCGGCAAAGCCCGAAAAATACTGCCTGCCATAGCCCTGCCGATTGCCGTAGTTATCGTTATCGGGTCCCTGATTGCCATATTTGAGATACCCTTACTGTCGCAAATCATAGATTCGGTACTGTACTCGCTTTTGTTTGCCTACCTGCTTAGCCTGTCTATGATTTCGTACTACGAGATAGAACAGTTAAAGAGAGAAGATTACCCTCGCGAATACTTCTTTCGCAAGAAATGATAAGGAGATGATATGATACCTCGTTATTCGTTTTCGATGATAGGAAGAAATTTAGACCTTATTTTTAAGGTTCTGATATATGTCTTTATTCTGTCGCTGCTTTGCGCCGCCATACTTGTTTCGATAATCTCGCCCTTGCTGAAAACCCTTGACACAAGCTTCGATTTTTCGGAAAGGGTATTGGGCATGCTTTCCGACCTTATAGGAAACGGGCGGCCGGGCGCGTTGAGGCAGTTTTTTAACGAGTTATCCTCTACGCTCGAAAGCATTTCTTCCGAAATAGCCGTCGCCGTTGTGCTTATAATCATAGTCGTTTTCGCGGCAAAGTTTTTCCTTTCGCTTACTGCCATGCCCCTCGGCGAAGTCGTTTACGGAAGGATGAGCCAGAACTTTTCGGTAATGTTCCACAATGTGCTGGTGTCTTCGCTGGGCAAGTCGCTGCTTTACGCCCTTATAAAGGCCTTTGTAACCATTGTTGCGGACGGCATAATAATTGTTGTAAGCTATTACCTTGCCAAGCTGTTATATATCGGCCTGGGCGTGTACGGCATAGCCCTCGCGGCCTTTGTGATGTTTGCCCTGTTAGCCTCGAGAATCGCAATTCTGGGGCAATGGGTGCCGCAGATTGTGTGCGAGAGAAAGAGCGTCGCGGCCGCTTTCAGGGACTCCTTCCAATATTCGGCGAAGTATTTTACCCGCGTAATGCCGGTGGCGTTTCTGATACTCGTAATAGATTTTTCGGCGGTTATGCTTACGACGGTGGTAACCTTCGGCATACTGCCCGCCATTATCGCCCCCGTGTCGCTCGTCTGGATAACAAACCTTAACCTTGTCGCATATTTCTACTTTAACAAGAAGAAATTCTATGTCGATGAGGTTACGGTTATAAACCAGATAGAAAATGAGACAGACAGCGGGGACGAATAATCTGAGTTATTGAGTCCGGATAATTAAAAGAGGTTAAAGCGCGCGCCTTAACCTCTTTTTTTCGTTGATTTTCGCAAACCTTAAACCAAAAGCATTTTCTTGTTGTAGTAGTTGGATTTGTTGATTATTTGCAGCGTGCCCTGGGCGGTGAAGTCTAGCTTTACCATATAGCGGAGGGATTTGTCTACCCTGCCTACATCGCTGTATCGCGTGAGCACATTTTTGCAGGTGTAGGAGAGCTCGGAGAGAATGTCCTTGCGGTCGCTGCGGAGGGCAAGGATTTGTATGTAGGGCGGGCATTGGATGCAGTATTCGTAGTCCTCTTTGGTGATGTCGAAAAGGACATAGAGGCAGATGCGCTTAAGCCTTGCCATCGTGAACTTTTTGGTTTTGGCAGCCTCGAGAAGGTCGGTGATGTGGTTTGCCGAGGTGGCAGCTATCTTTAGCCTGTTGTGAATGCCCCCGCTGATGTCGTAGAGGTTTTCGAGGTCGTAGCCGCTTATGTTTTTTAGCTTGAAAAGTATCATGTCGCCGAGAGCGGACTCGCGCGGCTTTATGTCTTTTATGTAGTCGAAAACAAGGGGAGGCACCGCCTTTTTGACGGTTTCGTAGTCCTCTATGGAGAGCGCTTTTCGGACGGCGGAGGAGGAGGGAAGGTCTACCTCACCGTTTTCGTCGTTATAGTCGCCGCCTTCGCGCTTTATGGTGTGAATCTTTATGTTTAGCCCTTGCTTGAGTATGGCGCAGATGTAGGCTACGCCCAGCACATTGTTGGGGCTGTTGAGAATGCCTTTAATCGGGGCGTATTCGGGATTGAGGTCGGCGTAGAGGTCGAGGGCCTCGGCGCGGGCTTTGGGGAAGGATACGCCCGTTTTGAGGCGCTCCTGTATGAGTGCCTTGAACTCGTCGGGCTCGTTGCTTAAGAGCTTGGCGGTAAGGGTGAGAAGTTCGGCGTCGCCGCATTCGCTGCCGAAGCTAAGATATTCGACATTGGGGAAGGCCGAGATGGTCTTTATCGCGCCGTAGGCGAAGTTGTCGGCGGGCGAAATGGCGTAAATGGTGGGAAGCTCGATTACTATGTCGGCGCCCGTTTTTACGGCGATTTCCGCCCTTATGTACTTGTCCAGCACGGCGGCGTCGCCCCTTTGGACAAATGAGCCGCTCATGACGCAAAGGATGGTATCGGCGGCCGTTTGCTCCCTCGCGAGCTGCAGGTGCTTCAAGTGGCCGTTCGTCATCGGATTGTATTCACAAATTATGGCCGTCGTTTTCATATTTGCCTCTTTTTCTGCCCAAAAAGTGCTTGATTATTACAACCAAAAAGTGTAATATATCTAAGGCTATAATACGCACTATATTATATGGGCTATTCGTAACCGAAGTATTATTGTACTATATTATATAACACATAATAAAAAAATAAAAGTCTTTTTTTTGGAGGTCTTTATGTCCGCACTAATGAGCAAAATTATGGAGACGGCTAAAAGCCTTTACAAGCATTTAGTGCTTGCCGAAGGCGAGGATCAGCGAATAGCCGACGCGGCCAAGATGATAGCCGCAGAAAAAATGGCAAAGCTGACGCTGCTGGGCAACAAAGAAAAGGTTCTGGAAGCCCTGCACGGCGAGATAGAAGGAGTAGACATAATAGACCCCAAGTTATCCCCCAAGAAAGAAGAATACGCGAATATATTATACGAACAGAGAAAATCCAAGGGCATGACGCTCGAAAAAGCGATTGAGCTTACCGAGAACCCCCTTTACTTCGGCACGCTTATGGTAAAATCGGGCGACGCCGACGGAATGGTGGCGGGCGCCATTAACGCCACCGGCGATGTCCTGCGCCCCGCTCTTCAGATAATAAAGACCAAGCCCGGCATCAAGACGGTTTCGAGCTGCTTTATAATGTGCCTGCCCGAGGGCAGCCCCTACGGCGAAAACGGCGTTATGGTATTCGGCGATTGCGCCGTTATGCCCGACCCCAACGCCGAGCAGCTTGCCGACATAGCCATGGCTAGCGCCGACAGCGCGCGTAAAATTGCCGAAATCGAGCCCAAAGTGGCCCTGCTTTCGTTCTCCACAAAGGGAAGCGCCTGCCACCCGCTGGTAGACAAGGTTACCGAGGCCGTAAAGATTCTTGCCGACAAAAACCCCGACTTTGCCTTCGACGGCGAGCTTCAGGTGGACGCCGCAATCGTTCCCAAGGTCGCGACCCTTAAGGCTTACGGAAGCCCCGTGGGCGGCAACGCCAATGTCCTTATTTTCCCCGACCTTCAGGCGGGCAATATTGGCTACAAACTTGCCCAGAGGCTGGGTAACGCCCTCGCCATAGGGCCTATCTGCCAAGGCCTCGATAAGCCCGTTAACGACCTGTCCCGCGGGTGCTCTGCCGACGATGTAGTGGGCGTTGTGGCGATAACCGCCCTTCAAGCGAGAGGATAATTTTACAAAGGAGTTTGAGAATATAAAACAATGATTGTATTGGTAATTAACGCAGGAAGTTCCTCACTTAAGTATCAGGTTATAGATATGGACACCGAGTCCATGCTGGGCAAAGGCCTGGTAGAGCGTATCGGTACCGAAGGCTCTAAGCTTACCCAGACAAGCGGTAAGGGCGAGATAGTCGTTTGCGGCAAGCTAAAAAACCACACCGAGGCCTTTATGCTCGTTATGGAGGCTCTCACCGACAAGGAAAAGGGTATAATAGGCAGCGTATCCGAGATAGGCGCGATAGGGCACAGGGTACTGCACAGTGGCGAGGACTTCAGCTCCAGCGTGCTTATTGACGACGAGGTTATGAAGATATGCAGAAAGAACGAGGTTCTGGGCCCCCTGCACATGCCCGCCAACCTTAACTGCATAGACAGCTGCCGCAAGCTGATGCCCGGCGTACCCAATGTGGCTGTGTTCGATACGGTTTTCCACTCGACGATGCCCGATTACGCATATATGTACGCCATCGACTACGAGGACTACAAGAAGTATAAAGTGAGGAAGTACGGCTTCCACGGCACCTCTCACAAGTATGTTTCGCAGGAGGCCATAAAGTTCCTGGGACAGGACAAGAGCAAGGTTATAACCTGCCACCTGGGCAACGGCAGCTCGCTTGCCGCCGTGGTGGACGGCAAATGCGTGGATACTTCCATGGGCTTTACCCCGCTTGAGGGCATGGTTATGGGCACAAGAAGCGGCGATATCGACGCCGCCGTTGTAGGCTTTCTTGCCGAACAAAAGAACATATCGGCCGCAGATGTCGTTTCGTACCTTAACAAGTGTTGCGGCTTTCTCGGGCTTGCCGGCGTAACCGATTTCAGGGACATAACCGCACGCTGCGAAGCGGGGGACGAGAGGGCGCAGCTTGCCGCCAACCTGTTTGCCTATCGCATAAAGAAGTATATCGGCGGTTACTTTGCCGCCATGGGCGGGCTGGACTGCGTAGTGTTTACGGGCGGCATAGGCGAAAACGCCGCCTACGCCAGAAAACTGATTATGCAGGGGCTTGAGCACCTCGGCATAGACTTCGACTTCGACTTCAACGAAAAGGCCCCGAGAGGCAAATTCTCGGTGCTGACCAAGCCCGAATCCAAGGTAAAAGTCGTAGTCATACCCACCAATGAAGAGCTTATGATAGCCCGCGAGTCCAAAGAGATCGTCGAAAGCTGCAAATAAGCCATAATTTAGGATATCGGCGCAAAAAAGTTTGACATAAACGCGCTTATTGGATATAATTATCTAGCTAAACATCGAGGAGGTGCGCAACATGGCTGTACCAAAAAGAAAAGTATCTAAGGCTAAGACCAACTCCAGATTCGCGAACTGGAAAATTACAGCACCCAATCTGGTAGAATGCCCGCAGTGCCACGAACTTATCAACAGTCACGAAGTCTGTCCCGCATGCGGATATTATAAAGGCGTACAGGTCGTAACCAAGAAAGTCAAAGAGGAAAAATAACGCACAAGGGAGGCACGCCACCTCCCGTTATTTTTATAAGGAGGACTTATGAAAATAATCCTTGACGCTTTCGGCGGCGACAACGCCCCGTCCGAAATTATAAAAGGCGGGATAGAGGCCCTCAAAATGGCGGAGGGCTTTTGCCTTGTCCTGGCGGGCGCGGAGGGCGCGATAAGAAAAGAGCTCGAGGGGCTCCGATACGACCCGAACAGGGTTGAGATTCTGGACGCTCCCGAGATTATCACCAACGAAGACCAGCCCACCGAAGCCGTGCGCAAGAAGAAAAATTCCTCCATTGTTATGGGCCTCAGAAAGCTGGAGCAGGACGGCGAGGCCGCCGCTTTTGTGTCGGCTGGAAGCACGGGCGCGGTACTGACCGCCGCCGCGCTTCTCGTGAGAAGGATACAAGGCATTGTGCGCCCCGCCTTAGCGCCCATTCTCCCCACGGTAAAGGGCGGCAATGTAATCCTTATTGACTGCGGCGCAAACTCCGAGTGCAAGCCCGTTTACCTGCACCAGTTCGCCTATATGGGCGCGGCGTACGCAAAGGCCGTTTTGGGTATCAAAAACCCCAGGATCGGGCTTCTTTCCAACGGTACAGAGGATACAAAGGGCAGCGAGCTAAACAAGGAAGTTTTCCCCTTGCTTAAAGGGGACACCGCGCTCAATTTCGCGGGGAACATAGAGGCCAGAGAGATACTCTCGGGCGGCTACGATGTAATAGTCGCCGACGGGTTTTCGGGCAACATCGCGCTTAAGGCCTGCGAGGGCACGGCGCTTTCGATGTTTACGCTTATCAAAAACGGCATTATGGGCGGTGGAATAAGGGCAAAGATTGGATACCTTTTGCTTAAGCCCGTATTCAAAAACATAAAGAAAACTATGGACTACAACGACAACGGCGGCGCCGTGTTGTTGGGCCTTAACAAGATAGTGGTAAAGTCCCACGGGAGCTCTAAAGCGAAATCTGTTGCGGCCTCGGTGCTGCAGGCTAAAGAGCTTGCCGAAAAGGGCGTAACGGGCGAAATCGCGGCATATCTGACACCTAAGGAGCAATGAGAAACTTCGATATCGTCGAAGTACAAAAGAAAATAGGCTATTTCTTCAAGGACTGGGAATTGCTGTTTACGGCCTTCACGCACAGCTCTTACGCCAACGAGCAGGGCGTGCAATCCTACGAAAGGCTGGAATTTCTGGGCGACAGCATTATTAATTTTATTGTCGCCGAATATCTCTTTGACGCGTACAGGACAGAATCCGAGGGCTACCTCACAAAAATGAGGGCTAACCTTGTATCGACAAGGACGCTTAGCGCCGCCATCGACAGACTGGACCTCATAAAATATCTTAAGACCTCGGGCGGGACGATACAGGACGAAGTGAGAAAGAGCCAGGCCGTAAAAGCCGACCTCTTTGAGGCGATAACCGGCGCCATTATGGTGGACGGCGGGGGCATTGACGCCTGCAAAAAGTTTGTGCTCGAGTCGCTTGCCGACTTCATACACAGCGAGTACGCGGCAAAAAACGGCGATTATAAATCCTTGCTGTACGAAACCTGCGCAAGGTGCGGCAAAAAGCTGGAATTCGACACAAAGCCTGCGCCCGAAGGCGGGTTTGTATCCGTTGTTTCGATAGACGGAAATGTCGTCTGCCGCGGGGCGGGCTCGTCCAAAAAGAGGGCCGAGCAGGACGCCGCCGAGGGATATTTCAGCGGCCTCCAGGACGAATAAAACATAAAAAACATATTTGCCGCGGGAGATTGATTTTTACCGCGGTTATTTTTTTGTCAATAATTAATAAATCCGTTTTTGCCCGTTCATTTTGCCCTTCAATCAGGACGCGATTCGCTCTGTTTGCTATTGACATAATATGCTTGTGATTGTAGAATGTATTATGTATATTTATATATTATTTTTATAAATATGCCTAAGACCCGAGTGTGTGCTGCCGGAGGTAGTTAGATGAAAAAAGTCCTGTTGGCTCTTTTGGCTCTTTGTCTTATAGTCGGTATAGCGGCCTGTAACGACAAGCCCCAAACTTACACCGTAACCTTCGATACGCAGGGAGGTAACGAAATCCCGCCTATCGAGCTTAACGGCGAAGACTTCGATTTGCCCGCCGACCCCGTGAGGGAAGGTTATACCTTTGAGGGCTGGTTCTTCGACAATGATATTTATTCCAAGCATGTAACCAAAGATGAGTTGCTTCGCTACGGCGGCAATGTTACGGTTTACGCCAAATGGAAAGAAAAGGTTACGCCCCCGGTTGAAAAACCAAAGTATGATGTCGAGTTTGACTCGGACGGCGGCTCGGCGGTCGCCAGGCAGGAGGGCGTAGAGGAAATAGACGACCTTCCCAGGCCGACAAAAACGGGCTACAGGTTCTTGGGCTGGTTTGAAAATGTAAACGATAAAAACCCTGTTACATCTCCCTATAAGCCCACAAGAAACATAACCCTTCGCGCCAAATGGAGCCTTATTGATTATTCGATTACATACAACAACATCGAGGACGGCACCAATCCCCAGGCAAACCCCGCAAAATACACAATAGAAACTTCGACCATAACCCTCAGCCCCGCCCAGAGGCAAGGCTACACCTTCCTCGGGTGGTTTGACGAGAACGACACCGAGGTTACCAGGATAGAAAAGGGCACAACGGGAAACCTTATAGTTTTTGCAAAATGGCAGGTTAACAAATATAAAGTCAGGTACTTCATCGAGGGCGTTCCCTACATAGTGGACGGCAAGCCCCTCGAGATAGAATACGAATATAACCAATCCATCACCTTCAAGCCCTCCGACCCCAGGAAGGACGGCTTTAACTTTATGGGCTGGTCTGTCGAGGGCGGCGCCCCCGTGCCTCTTACCATGCCCGCTTACGACCTTGATATTTACGGCACATTCTCCCCGCAGACTTTCTACATAAGATATCTCGTTGACGGCAACGATTACAGGACGCAGGCCGTGCTTTGCGGCGCGCCAATAGTCCTCATAGATTACCCCACCGAGCCCAACGCCATGTTCTCGGGCTGGGCTTATGAAGGCGGCGAGATTCCCGCCACGATGCCCGCGAGGGATATTATAGTAAGCGGGTATTTCACATATACATTCTCGCTAATTTATTATCTTGACGGCGAAGTATACCTGATAAAAACCTACAGGGCGAATGACGATGTCGAGGCCATAGAAGACCCGCAGAGGACGGGCTACACCTTTACGGGCTGGAGAGAGCTTCCCGAAAAGATGCCCGCGACCGACCTCGAGGTGTTCGGCTCGCTGAGGCCCAATGTATACAAGCTGTACTTTACCGCTTTGGAAGAGGGCGCGACGGTTAGCGGCGCCACGCTTTCGGACGAAAACGGCAAGTACATAGAGGTAAGATACGACGAAAACTTTATTTACAGGCTTACCGAGGTTAAGGGCGAGAGGTTCGCCTACGACTTCGCCGGCTGGACACTTAACGGGCAGGCTTTTGCCCCCGCCAAGTGGGAATACACACAGGATATGGCCGTTATAGCTTCGTGGAAAGAAAAGCAAACCCAGGGGCTTAAGTTTACGCTGGCGGGCGACGGCACTTACATCGTTACGGGCTACAGCGGGCTGGAGGCGGAAGTCTTTGTGCCCTCTACCTATAAGGGCGTAGCCGTGACGGCTATTTCCAACGACGCCTTCCGCGGCAATTCCTACATAACGATGGTTACCCTGCATAACGGCGTGAGCCGCCTTGGCACCGAATCCTTCAAAAACTGCACCGCGCTAATGACGGTTAACCTTCCCGCCTCGATAAAGAACATAGACGCCGAAACCTTTAACGGCTGTGTTTCTCTTACCAGCTTTACCATTCCCGCGGGCGTAAGCAACATCGGAAACGGGCCCTTCCGCGGCTGCGTGTCGCTAGAGGAGATTCTTGTAGCCCCGGGCAACAGTGTTTACATGTCAAACGGCGGCGTGTTATACAGCTCGGACGCAAAGAGCCTCATCCAATACCCGCAGGGCAAAACATTTAACAATTTCACAGTGCCGGGCAGTGTCGAAACTTTAGGAAACTACGCATTTTATGACTGCACCTCGCTAATAGAAATCACGCTTGCCGATACCTTAAAATCCATCGGCTGCTATGTGTTCGCGGGCACATCCGTTACCGAGATGATTATACCCGACAGCGTAACATGGATAGGCAGCAACGCTTTCGACCGCTGTGTCCTGCTAGAAGAGCTCACCATACCCTTCGTGGGAAGCGCGAGAGGGGAAGCGGGGTCTTCCGAAAGCGTTTTCGGGTATATCTTCGGCAACAGCTATTTCACGGGTAGCTCGGCGGCGTATCAGTGGTACGACGACATCAATTACATAAGATATTATCTGCCCGTGTCGCTTAAGAGCGTTATCATCACGGACAGCCGCTCGATCCCATATGGGGCGTTCTCGGGTTGCGGCGAAATAAGGCAGATAACTCTCGAGAACACCGTATATGTCGGCGAAAAGGCGTTTATGGGCTGCGCTTCCTTGATGAATGTAAGCCTGCCCCGCACGCTTATCAGCATTGCCAATGAGGCTTTCAACGGCTGCAAAGCCCTTAGCAGCATAGAGCTGCCCGCGTCGCTTACTTACATCGGCGCCCTCGCCTTCCATAATTGCCCCCTCCTTACGGTAAATTATGAGGCGTATACCGACGAGTATGAGAATACGGAAGAAAATATAAAATACGCTTATGTGCTTGTCGAGTATAACGACAACGACCGCGTCAGTTCGGTATATATCACTTCCTACACCGGAAGCAGCGAAGAAATCACCGTTCCCGGCAGCATCTTCGGCAATGACGAAGTCGTGTCCATAGGCAGCGCCTTCGTAAATAAGACGGGAATAAAGACCATAACCCTGCCCCAAAGCATTACTTCCGTGGACAGGAACGCCTTCGCGGGAAGCGGCTTAATTGTGGTTTACGCCACGGGAGCGGCAAAGCCCGCCGATTGGAAGGACAGATGGGACGATCCCGCCATCTACTGGAAGGAAGGCGCGGAAATGGAAATCGTGGCGGTAGGCGACTTCAGGTTTTATATTAAAAATAACGAGGCTATACTTACCAAATATTTCGGCGACTCTTCTGTCGATGAAGTAAATGTCCCTGACACCATACAGTATTACGGCAGCGAAATACCCGTTACCGCCATAGGCAAGTATGCTTTCTCGGGCAATTCTTACATAAAGAGAATAACCATACCCTCGAGCGTAAAGCAAATCGCGTCGGGCGCTTTTATAGGCTGCCCCGCCCTCGAGAGCATCGATGTTATGGGCGGAATGTATTTCAGGTCCGTAGACGGCGTCCTTTATAACTATGAAGGCACCAAACTTATCCAATACCCCGCAAACAGGAACGACGGCGGAAGTGTGATAACCGCTTTCTCCATACCCGCGAATGTGACTTCGATAGCTTCGATGGCGTTCGCGTATTCGGCGCTCGAGAGAGTAACCTTCACCGCCGAGCAGTTCGCAGCCATCGAGGCGGGCGCCTTTATGGGCAGCGCGGCGCTCAGGGATATTATCAACTTGGATATAACCCATATTGCGGCGATAGCCGAAAAGGCTTTCTATGGCTGTGTGAACCTGAGGGCAATGAGCTTTCCCGCAACGATAACCTCGATAGGCGACTCGGCCTTTGAGGGCTGCGTAAACCTTGCCGAGTTTAACAGGATTGCGGGTCTTGACCTGCGCGCCTTTAACAGGCTTACAACCATAGGCTCTAAGGCGTTTATGGGCTGCGAGGCAATCCTCGAGGCGTATCTGCCTTCCTCTTTGGTGAGGATAGGCGCTTCGGCCTTCGAGGGCTGCGAAAGCCTTATTAAAGTGACGATGTCCGACGGCGTAAAGGCGATAGGGCATAAGGCCTTCGCGGGCTGCGTTTCGCTAACCGAGGCAAAGATTTCTTCCGAGCTTGCCAGGATGTCCGCCCTTATGTTTGAGGGGTGCGGGGCATTGGAAGCCCTCACGATACCCTTCATAGGCTCCGCCCGTTACGCCAACGGCACCGACGACGCCGTGCTCGGGTATTTGTTTAATTACTCCGACGGCGAAACGGCGGGCGCGATAAGGCAGGATTATTCCGAAGGCGGCTTCGCTTATTACCATATACCCGCGGGGCTAAAGTATGTAAATGTGACAAAAGCCACCCGCATACCTTACGGGGCTTTCTCCAATATAGCTTCGCTTAAGGAAATCGTAATCTCCGACACCGTAACCGAAATGAGCGCTAAGGCGTTAGAGGGCTGCCAAAACCTTCAAGCCCTCACTATACCCTTTATCGGCAAAAGCCGTAACGCCGAGGGCGCCGAGGCTATCCTCGGTTACCTGTTCGCTCCCGCGGAAGATGAAAGCGGAGTTACGCAGCAATACGCCGAAGGGCAGCAAGGCCATTACATAATTCCTTCGGGGCTTGCATACCTGGAAGTAACCAACGCTTCCGTGATAGGCTACGGCGCGCTTTACAATGTGGCAAGCCTTGTTGAGGTAAAGCTTAACGCCAATATTATAACGATAGAGGCTAACGCTTTGTACGGGCTTAACGCCCTCAAGGCGCTTACTATACCCTTTGTGGGCTCGGCGAGGGATGTCGAGGGCACTCCCGACGCCGTGTTCGGATACATCTTCGGGTATTCGGACGAGCCCTCCGCGGGCGCCGTTCAGCAGTATTACTCCGACAGCGGCTTTGCTTATTACTTCATACCTGGCACGCTCGCGAGCGTGGCGATAACCAGCGCCGACCGCATACCCTACGGCGCGTTCATGAATACCTCGATTGAGGAAGTCGCCATTAACGACGGCGCAGAGGAGATTGGCGAAAGGGCTTTTGCCGGCAATACGGGAATCGAAAGGATTGTGCTTCCCAACTCGATTACTGCCATAGGCGATTACGCTTTTGACGGCGCGAACAACCTATCCTTAATTAACCTTAACAGGGTTCGCACGATAGGCGATTACGCTTTCAGGGCTACCGTAATACAGGATTTGAATATCCCGAACAGCGTAATTTCGATAGGCGAGGGCGCCTTCTCGAATATGCCCAACCTGGTATCTGTGGTGCTTAGCGTACCCAACAGCAACCTTGCGTATATAGGCGATTACGCCTTCGAAAACAGCGTCAACCTGCGCACGGTTTACCTGCCCAACGCCCTTACCCATATAGGGCAGGGCCTGTTCAGGGGCTGCCTGTCGCTTGAAACGATAAGCCTGCCCTATATCGGGGCAAACCGTGAGGCTACGGGCGGGGCGGACGCCATGCTAGGGTATATCTTCGGCGCAGAGACCGCGGCGGGCTTCGCCGAAATCACCCAATACGGGGCGGATGAGGAATTCACATATTATATTCCTTCTTCCTTAAAAAACATCATTATAACAAACGCCCTGCACATCGGGGAGGGGGCTCTTAGCGGCATACCTGCGCTGAATGTCACCCTCAACGAGAATCTGGCATCCATAAACAAAAAGGCCTTCTACATGGCGCAAATCGCGGCGGTTAATATTCCCGCATCCGTCGTGACAATAGACGAATCGGCGTTTGAGGGAAGCGCCCTGCAAACCATAACCTTCGAGGTTATAGGAAGCAGGCTGGCTTACATCAACGCCAAAGCCTTTTTCGGCACGGCGATAACATCGGTGAGCGTGCCCGCGGGCGTGCTCGCCATCGGCGATTACGCTTTCGCGAACAACCTGAGCCTTGCCTCGGTTACCTTCGCCGTGGCAGCACAGCTTGTAAACATAGGGGATAGCGCATTCCGCGGCAACACCGCCATAACGGCTATAACCTTCCCGGCTTCTCTTAGGTATATAGGCGATTACGCCTTCGAGGGTTGCGAAAACCTCGCGGGCATAACCTTTGCCGCGGGCAGCGCCCTAGAAACTTTGGGCGATTACGCCTTTGCCCATACCAAGGTATCGACGGTCGCTCTGCCGGCGTCCGCGTTGGAGATAGGCGATTACGCCTTTGCCCATACCTTGCTCTCTTCGATTAGCTTCGGGACAAACAGCGCCCTTGCCCGTGTAGGAAGCTACGCCTTCGCTCATTCCAACCTCGCAACATTTGCCATTCCTTCGGGCGTAACTTATATGGGCGTAAACCCCTTCTACGAGACGCCTGTTTCGGGCCTCAACCTCTCGGGCTACCGCTCGGGCTACAAGGTGGTGTCGGGCGTGCTGTTCTCGAAGGACGGCTCGGTGCTTATTTCCTATCCCAAGTCGCTTAACGCGGCGAGCTACACCGTGCCCGACGGCGTTGTGAGAATAGACGCGTACGCCTTCGCTTCCAATACCTATCTGCAAACGGTATCCCTGCCATCGGGGCTTCTGAGCATAGGCTTCGCGGCATTTAAGGATTGCGCTAACCTGGATACGGTAAGCTTCAGGGGAGGACCCAGCCTGCTTGTCATCGAATACGAGGCATTCTATAATTGCGCAAACTTAAGGATATTCGATATTCCCTCGACGCTTACACGTATAGAGGAAAAGGCCTTCGCCGAAACAGACAGGCTTATAGCCCTAAACCTTGAGGGTTGCGAAGAGCTTACATACATAGGCGATTACGCCTTCGAAAATTCGGGCATAGCCTTTGCCCGCCTGCCCGCCTCGCTTATTGAGATGGGAGAGGGCGCTTTCAAAGGCGCTTACAACCTCGCGAGCGTAAACCTCGCAGATACCGCACTTGGCTATATCGCCAAAGAAGCCTTCGCGGGCGCCAACAGCCTGACTGGCGCCGTCCTGCCTGCGTCCGTACGAACCATCGGCGAAGCGGCGTTTATGGACTGCGTAAGCCTTGTTCAGGTAAGCCTCAATCAAACGCTTTCGTCGATAGGCGATAAGGCATTCTATAACACAGCGATTGCAACCATAGCGCTTCCCAGGTCGCTGGAATCGATGGGCGATCTCGCGTTCGGAAATAACGCCTCGCTTAAGAATATAACTGTCCCGTTTGTGGGCAAGAGCCCCTCGGATTCCGACCCCGCCCTTGACGAGGTGTTCGGCGGCTCGGCGGCGATAGAGAATATCACGATTGCCAACGACACCCTCGAAATCGCCATAACCAATAAGACTTTCAGGGGCATAACCGCCCTCAGGTCGCTTACGCTGGGAGCGGGCATTGTGTCCATAGAAGAAGGCTCGCTGCGCGGCAACCTTATAATCGAAAGCCTAGATTTGCCCTTCGCGGGCACCTCTGCCGACGCTGTCGGGGCAAACGCCGTTTTGGGCAGCATATTCGGCTTCGGCGAGGCGACGGATGCCGGCGTAACCGAGCAGTTTATAAGCGAAACCGAAAGCGTTTACGCCTTTATACCCGCCACCTTAAAGACGGTTATCGTGAACCGCGCGGGCGGGTACGGCGCGTTCTCCAATATAGCCTCGCTGCAGAACCTTACGGTAAGGGACGGCGGCGCGCTGGGCAAAAACCTTATAGTGGGCTGCACAGGGCTTGTGTCGCTTGAGCTGCCGTTTGCAGGCGCCGGCGCGGACGCCGAGGGCGCCGAGAGCTCTCTTATGTACCTTACCGGAGAGCCGCTAACAAACCTTAATAATATTAAGTTGACATCTGTCACAAAGCTGACGACATCGGCCTTCCCCGCGGGCTTTAACCTTAAATCGATAGAAATAAGCGGAGATATCGCTTCTATACCCGAGGGCGTGTTCGCCAACTGCAAGGCGCTTGAAAGCGTAGTGCTGCCCTTCGTGGGCGAGAGCGCATCGGCCTCCGGCAGGGAGGGGCTGTTGGGGTACCTGTTCGGCTTTACAGACCAATCGGCATCGGGCGCCGTAAGGCAGTATTTCGAAGCGGGCAATTACTTCTACAGCGAGATTCCAGCAAGCCTCGTATCCGTGACGGTCACGGGAGATTCGGTGGTTTCCGACGGCGCTTTCTCGGGTATGGCTAACCTGAGAACCTTCAGGGCGCTCGGCAAGGTGAGCATAGGCGACAGGGCGTTTATAGAGTGTCCCTCTCTGCAGCTTATAGATATCGGCGGCAACGCCAGGATACTAAGCATAGGCGATTACGCCTTCTACGGCGCGGCGTTCGAAACGATTACAATATCGGCCGATGTCGGGACGATAGGCGCTTACGCCTTCGCTAACTGCCATAACCTTATTTCGGTGAACTTCGAGAGCGGCTCCCGCCTCATATCCGTGGGCGAGGGCGCCTTCTCGGGCTGCGATGTCTTAAGGCAGATTACCCTTCCCGACGGCGTGCGCGAGATAGGCTACGAGGCCTTTAAGGATTGCGCCTCTTTGGAGGAAGCCGTAATACCGCAAACCGTCCTTACAATGGGCGAGGCTGCTTTTGAGGGCTGCGTAAACCTTGTTTCGCTAACCCTGCCCTTTGTAGGCAAGGACAAGAATGTGCCCACAACCGACGAGCACAAGCTGGGATATCTTTTCGGGCACGCTGCGGACAACGCGAATGTGCCTATAGCCCTTAAGACCTTAACCGTTACCGCGGCTGCCTTCCTGGCGAGCGACGCCATAAGGGACACGCGGATTACCGCCCTTTACCTCAACGAGGGTATTATGCAGATAGGCGCTTACGCCGCGTATAATACCGCATTGGAGAATATAACCATACCCGCAAGCGTGCTTGCCATAGAAGGGCACGCCTTCGAGAATTCGGCTTTAAGGTCGGTAGTGTTCGCTTCGGGATCCAAGCTTTCGACCATCAACGAAGCCGCATTCAAGGGCTGCGCATCGCTCGCGGATATCGTCATACCCGACAGCGTTACATTCATAGGTAGCGCGGTCTTTAACGGCTGCCCGTTAAGCCAGAGGTTCTCGGTGCCGTTTATTGGCTCGGCCAGGGACGCAACGGGCGCAAACGCCGTACTCGGGTACTTCTTCGGGCAGGCGGAGAGCGGCGGAATTTCCCAAAAATACGCCCAGCAGACCTTGCCGATATCTTTTGAAATCCCGACCACGCTTAAGAATGTCACCGTGACCTCGGCTACCGCCATCAATTACGGGGCGTTCTCGGGCTGCCGCTTCATAACAAGCATATCCATCAACAGCGGCGTTGCAACGATAGGCGCGCTTGCCTTCGAGGGCTGCAAGTCGCTAGAAACCCTGACGGTGCCGTTTGTAGGAGAGCGCACAAACTCCGTGGACGCCAGGGCGACGATGAGGCATGTGTTCGGCACAGAGTCCGCAAGCGGAATCTCGAGCGTGCAAACCCTCGTGATTACCTCGGCCGTTACCATCGCCGAAAACGCTTTGCTTGGCATGACGGGGCTTGTGAACCTCACCCTTAACAATGTGACATCGATACACCGGGGAGCGTTCTCGGGCTGCCTCAACCTCGAAAACCTTACCGTTCCTTACATCGGCGCGAGAAGCGTTGCCGACGGGCAGGAAGCTCTGCTGGGTTACTGGTTCGAGCAGGTAGCGGCGGGCGCGAGCGGCGCGGTAGGGCAACACTACGGCGACGGCGCCGGGCAGATAGCCTATGCCAGGATACCCCAAAACATCAGAAATATTACTGTTACCAACGCTTCGGGCATTGGCTACGGCGCGCTTTCGGGGCTTTCTAACCTGACAACGCTTACAATAAATAAGGAAGTCACGAGCGTGGGCAAGAGCGCCTTTAAGGACAGCGGAATACAGACGCTTACGGTGCCGTTTGTGGGCGCTTCCCGCTCGGCTACGGGCGAGGCCGCGACCATAAATTATGTGTTCGGAGGCGCGCCAAGCAATCTGACCGTTGTAAACATCACCGACGCCGCGAGGATAAGGACAAATTCCTTCTCTTATAACACCAGAATCACTACGATTACGCTTCCCGCGGGGCTAGTCGCCATCGAGAGCGGGGCGTTCTCGGGCCTGACGGCTTTAAGGAGCATAACCATACCCGCGAGCGTGACTTCGATAGGCGCCAACGCCTTCGAGGGCTGCGCGCAGCTTAACGAAATAATATTCGCGGCGGGCTCGCAGCTGCAGGTAATAGGGGCGGCGGCGTTTAAGAATACCGCGCTTACCCAGATCGCCATTCCCGCAGGCGTCGAAAGCATAGGCATAGGCATATTCGAGGGCGTAACGGGGCTCGAAAGGCTGACGGTGCCGTTTATCGGAGCTTCACCCTCGGCCGCAGGCCAGAACGCCTTGCTCGGCTACTTCTTCAACTTTGTGTCGCAGGGCATGAACACGACTGCGCAGGTTTACGGCGAAGGCACAACCGTATACACCAGGCTTCCCAATAACCTTTACAGCGTGACGGTTACCAACGCAACCAATATAGCAAGCGGCGCCTTCTATAACTGCGACGAGATAACCGAGCTTTACCTTAACAGCGGCATAGTGAGCATCGGCGCCTCGGCATTCGCCAACTGCAAAGGGCTTACCTCTATTGTGATTCCCGACAGCGTGACATCGATTGCCTCGGGCGCCTTCGCGGGCTGCTCGGCTTTAGAGAGCGTCACCTTGCCGTTTGTCGGTTCCAACCGTTCGGCAAGCGGCGCTGCCGCCTTGTTCGGATACATATTCGGCGAGGCAACCGAGGGCACTATAGGCGCGACGACGCAATACTTCAGCACGTCTGGCTCAAGAACCTTCTACATACCCGAGGCCTTAAGGTCGATAGCAATAACCTCCGCCTCGGCGATAGGGTACGGCGCTTTCTATAACCTTACGGCGGTAACCTCGATAACTATAAACGAGGGCATAACAGAGATACCAGCTAAAGCCTTCTACAACTGCCGTTCGATAACATCCCTTACGATACCGTATTCGGTGAATATCATAGAGGGCGGATCGCTTGAGGGCACCAACTCGCTTGTGTCGCTCTCGATACCTTTCGCGGGAAGGTCGCTTAGCGCGACAGGCGCGCAGTCGCAGTTCGGCTACATATTCGGCACGGCGGGCGAATACGCCGCCAATGTGGTAAAACAGCATATAATGGCAGGCGGAACGCTTACCGAAACGCTGTATAACATACCCTTCACCCTCCGTTATGTTACGCTCACCAAGGCGACAGAGATTAAAGAGTACTCTTTCGCGGGCTGCATGGGCATTGCCACCGTAACGCTTTCCAGAAGGATTACGGCGATAGGCAAGTACGCTTTTGCCGACGCCTCGTCGCTTTCGATGCTTTACGGCGACTTCAGCGAACTCGCAAGAATAGAAGAAGGGGCCTTCCTCGACTGCCGCTCCTTCCTCGGGCTGGATTTGTCCGAAGCCCCCGTTAACATTGTTATAGGAGAGCGCGCCTTTGCGGGCTGCGCAAGCTTAAATTATGTAAACCTTCCCCGGGGCGCTTCAAATATTGGCAAAGACGCCTTCGCGGACAGCGGAATAGCTGAATAATCTAAAAAGGAGACCGGCTGAGTAGCTGCAGTAAAATGAACCTGAAAAAGATTGAACTTTATGGCTTTAAATCCTTTGCGGACAGAACCGAGATAGAATTCAAGTCCAACATCACAGGTATAGTAGGCCCCAACGGCTGCGGAAAGTCCAATGTGGCCGACGCCGTCAGGTGGGTATTGGGCGAGCAAAGCCCCTCGGTTTTGCGCTGCAAAAAGATGCCCGAAATTATCTTCGGCGGCACGGCAAACCGTAAATCGATGTCGTACTGCGAGGTATCCCTCTTCTTGGACAACGAGGACAGGCGCTACCCCGTCGATTATGATGAGGTTGTCGTAACCCGCAAGATGTATAGAAGCGGCGAAAGCGAGTATTTTATAAACCGAAACCTCTGCCGCTGGAGGGATATCATTGACCTCTTCCGCGACAGCGGTATCGGGCGCGAGGGCTACAGCATAATAGGGCAGGGCAAAATTGAGGAAATCCTTTCGGCCAAGCCCGAGGCGCGCCGCCAGATATTCGAGGAAGCGGCGGGCATAAGCCGCCACAAGGCGCGCAAAATCGAAACCGAAAAGAAGCTGGAAAAAACCCGCGACAACCTCTCCCGCCTTAACGACATTTTGCACGAGATTTCATCCAATTTAGGCCCCCTCGAGCAGGAAGCCAAGGACGCCGCAAAGGTAAGGGAACTTAAGAATAAGCTTAAGCAGCTTGAGGTTTTGTATTTCCTGCACCAGACCGAAACCGCCTCGGCGCAAAGGGATAAGGCAAGAAAGCATCTCGAGAAAATCGCCGCCGAGCTTGCCGCCAAAGAGGAAGAGTTAAGAAGCGTAAACGCCGACTATAACGCCGCTATGAACGACTCGATGAACAGCGACATTTACGGGGCAAGGCTTCGCGACCAGATTACAGAACTTCTTGTCAGCAACGAAAAGGCGGCGGGCGAGTACAGGCTTCTTAACGAAAGGCTTGCTAACCTCCGCAGGGAAGCGCAAAACATAGCGACCGAAACCGTACAGCTGGAGTCGCGCCTTGCCGAAAGGCACCGCGAGCGGGAAGAAAAGGTTGTGGCGTATAACGAAAAAACATTTCTTCTTAAAGAAAAACGCCAGACCTACGAGCTTCTGGCCAGAAACCAGTCCGAGCTGGCCGAGTCCGTCGCCCAACAGGAGAAGGAGATAGAAAAGACCAACCGCCTTATGATGGAGAGCATGGATAAGCTCTCCGAGATAGACAAAAATAAGGCAAAGCTCGAAATCGAAAGGGATTTGCTTATCGATTCCATCCGCGAGGCAAAAGAAGAGCTTAAGGATAAAAAAGCGGCATACACAACGCTTGCCAAGACGAGGGACGAGCTTTCCGCAAGCCTCAATGTCCTTTTGAACGAAAAGGACGAGAAACAGCGTGAGAAGGCGCTTGCCGACAAAAACCTCGCCGACTGCCTCGCCGACCTGAAAGCCGCGCAAAAGGATTTGGGAGCGGCAGAGCAGTATTACGCCGCCCTAGACGCAAAAATAAGGATGGTCGAGGAGTTCATAAACGACTACACGGGCTACCAGGAATCCGTCCGCCGACTTATGGCGGAGGCAAACAATAACCCCGAGATAAAGCGCAAGATACTGGGCACGGTGGGCGATGTAATTACCGTTCCCGAGGATCTGCAGATAGCCATAGAGTCCGCTTTGGGCGCGGCGATACAGAATATCATTACCCCCAACGAGAGCGACGCCGGCGACCTCATCGATTTATTGCGTCAAAAGGGCTACGGCAGGGCCACATTCCTGCCGCTTACAACGGTTAGGGCCAACCCCCTCGCGAGGGAATACGACAGGGTTCTGGACGAGGAAGGCGTTATCGGCATAGCCTCCGACATCATAAGAAACGAGCCCAGATTCGACAATGTAATCTCCAGCCTTCTGGGCAAGACTGTTGTCGTCGAAGACCGCGAAACGGCATTTAGGATAGCCAAAAAGTATAAATTCGGCTTCCGAATCGTAGATTTCAACGGCGATATAGTAAGCCAGAGCGGCTCGGTTAGCGGCGGAAGCAACGCCAACAGGTCAAACAGGATTTTGTCCAGGGAGAGCGAGCTTGAAGAGCTTAAGAAAAAGCTTGCCTCCACTAAAAAGAAAATCGAAATGCTAAGGGACAGCATTCAGGACTACGCCGCCGAGAGCGCCGAGCTAGAAAAAGCCGCGGGCATAATAGGCGCGAGAATCCATAAGCTGGATATCGATATAGGAAGCCTCGAGAGCAGGGTATCGGCCGCCGACAGCGAAGTATCCGCCTGCAAAGCCGCGATAGAAAAGCTGGAAACCTCCATCGCCACGAATACCGCCCGCCTCGACGAACTTGCCGTTTTAATCAAACAGTCCGAAAAGAATAAGGACGATATGGCCGCCGAGAAGATGGGGGCTTCGGACTTTGTAAACGAGGCAAAGGACAAGCTGTTTACGGCAAAGCAAAACCTCGACGCCCTCAGCAAGAGGGTGACCGACGCTTATGTCGAGGTAAGCGGGCTTCAGAACGAGATAGACAATATCAACAAGGAACTTGCCTCGATTAAGGCGGAAGTTGACCTCATAAACAGGGCTTTACTCGATCTGAGGGCGCGCAAGGCGACCAACGACAAAGAGCTTGCCGATCTCGAAGCGAGAATCGAGAAATCCGCGCTCACCGAGGACAACAGCGCGCAGATTGCCTCCCTCCGTAAAGAGGTAGAGGAGCTTGACGAACACAAGAAGCGCCTTAAGGACAGGATTACCGAGCTGGACGGGCTTAAAACGGAGCTTAACAGGCAGCTATCCGACATAAACGAAAGGCGCATAAGGGAAGAGGCAGCCCTCGAAAGGATAGACATAGACATCGCAAACCTTTCGACAAGGATAAGCGAGGACTACGACCTCGATTTCGACTCGGCAAAGAAATACGCCGAGGAGTACGCGAAGGATTGCGAGTTCGACCCCGTAAAATCGCCTCAGGAAGCGTCGGCGTTAAGAAGAAAGATAGAGAGGATGGGCCCCGTAAACGAGCTAGCCGAGGAGAAATTCGCATCCGAAACCACGAGATACGCCGAACTTAAGAAGCAATACGACGACCTTGTTAAGGCCGAGGCCGATTTGGTTAAAATGATAGAAGAGCTTACCACCGAGATGGTGGAGAAGTTTACAAAGAGCTTCAATCAGGTTAACCAGAACTTCCAGGAAGTGTTTAAGGAGCTGTTCGGCGGCGGCACGGCGAGGCTGGAACTCGAGAAGGGCGAAAACCTTTCGGTTCTGGACGCCGGCATAGAGATTATGGCGGAGCCACCCGGCAAGAAACTCACCCGCATTAGCCTTATGTCGGGCGGCGAGAGGGCGCTAACGGCGATAGCAATATTGTTCGCAATAATAAAGCTTAAGCCAATGCCATTCAGCATTCTGGACGAGATAGAGGCGGCTTTGGACGAGGCCAACGCCAGCCTGTTCGCGCAGTACTTAAGGAAGTTTTCCAGCTCTACGCAGTTTATCGTCGTAACCCACCGCAAGCCGACAATGGAGCTTGCCGATGTTCTCTACGGCATAACGATGCAGGAGAAGGGCGTATCCAAGCTGGTATCCGCCAAGCTGGACGACGCCTTAAAGACCATCGACAACAAGGCGGGTTAATGATTAATAATATCGGAGAATAGGCATATGGGCATTTTCGCCAGCATAAAGAACTTTTTGGGCAAGACCCGCGACAATCTGGGCAGAAAGATTTTTGAGGTATTCAAGGCAAAGGCTTTGGACGATGAGTTTTATGAGGAGCTTGAGGCGGCGCTTATATCGGCCGATGTCGGAGTGACCGCCACCGAAAACATCATCGAGGAGCTTAAGGATGCCATCTACCGCAAAAAGATTACCTCGCCCGAGCAAGCAAAGAAAGAATTAAAAAGGATAATGCTTGAAAGCATAGACTACGAGATACCCCCCTACGATTACCCCCTTGTTATTTTGGTAGCGGGGGTTAACGGAGTGGGCAAGACAACCGCGATTGGAAAGCTAGCCAAGCTGTTTGTCAGCGAAGGAAAATCGGTTATAGTGGCGGCGGCGGATACCTTCAGGGCGGCGGCTTCGGAGCAGTTGGAGATTTGGGCGCAGCGCGCGGGCGTAAGGCTTGTAAAGCACGGCGAGGGCAGCGACCCCGCCGCGGTGGTGTTTGACGCCATAAGCTCGGCAAAGGCGCACAATACCGAGGTAATACTCGTGGATACGGCGGGAAGGCTCCATAACAAAAAGAACCTAATGGAAGAGCTTAAAAAGATAAACAGGGTTATCCAAAGGGAGCTTCCGGACGCCGACCAGAGAAATTATATAGTGCTGGACGCCACAACGGGTCAAAACGCCGTAAGCCAGGTGGATATATTCAATGAGGCAATCGACATCGACGGCATTATCCTGACAAAAATGGACGGCACGGCAAAGGGCGGCGTGGTGCTTGCCATCTCCGCCGAACTCGAGATTCCCGTCGTGTACGCGGGAATAGGCGAAAAAATAGACGACATTATACCTTTTAACGCAGAGGAGTTTATCGACGCTATTTTTTCATAAGGAGCGAGGGATTTTAATCGTATCCGCGTTTTGCGGCAGCGAAATTAAAACCGGCGGGAAACTCTATATATTTGAATAAATTATTTGACAAGATTTTGTCTATACTTTATAATGTGGTGTAAAGATAAAATACTTGACAGGGCTTATGGAAACAAGAAAATGCTTAAGCGTTGGGCTGCTTAACGATTATTACGGCTCGCTGCTTACAGATTATCAATCCCGGATAGTTTCGCTTTATTATGACGAGGATTACTCCCTTGCCGAGATAGCCGAGCGTTTGGGCATAAGCCGCCAGGGCGTAAGGGATGTAATCGTACGCTCCGAGCAAAAGCTTAAGGAATACGAAAAAAAGCTGGGGCTTGTGGCAAAGATAACCGAACTTGCCTTAGACCTCGAAAACCTCTCCGCCGATATAAGCGACGGCGAGATAAAAGGCAGACTTAACAAAATAATAAATAAGGTTAAGGATATCTGATGGCGATATTTGGCAATCTTTCGGAAAAACTAAACCATGCTTTCTCCAAGCTGAAGAATAGGGGAGCGCTTACCGAGCTGGAGATTAAAGAGGCCATGCGCAAGGTGCGTATTGCCCTGCTTGAAGCCGATGTAAACTTCGTTGTCGTAAAGGAGTTTATAAAAGCGGTATCCGAAAAGGCCGTGGGCGAAAACATCCTTAAAGGTTTGGACGCCTCGCAGCAGGTTATAAAAATAGTAAACGAAGAGCTTATCCGCCTAATGGGCAGCAAGCACGCCAAACTTGAGGTATCCGACAAGCCGCCCACGGTTTATATGATGTGCGGGCTTCAGGGAAGCGGCAAAACGACGATGTGCGGCAAGATTTCCAACCTCTTGCAAAAAGAGGGCAAAAAGGTGCTTCTCGTGGCCTGCGACATCTATCGTCCCGCAGCTATAAAGCAGCTTCAGGTGGTGGGCGAGAAGGTAAAGGCCGAGGTGTTCGAGAGAGGGCAGGCAAACCCCGTAAAGACAGCCGCCGAGGCCGTGGAATACGCCACAAAGAACGCCTTCGACACGGTTATTATAGACACAGCGGGCAGGCTGCACATAGACGAGGAGCTTATGGCGGAGCTTCGCGCAATAAAGGATAAGGTAAAGCCTAAAGAAGTCTTGCTTGTCGTGGACGCCATGCTGGGGCAAGACAGCGTAAATGTTGCCGACACCTTCAATAAAGAGATAGACATAACGGGCGTTATCCTTACAAAGCTTGACGGCGACACAAGGGGCGGCGCCGCGCTCTCTATTAAGGCTATCTGCGGCAAGCCAATCAAATATGTGGGCATCGGCGAAAAAATGGGCGACATCGAGCCCTTCCACCCCGACCGCATGGCAAGCCGTATATTGGGCATGGGCGATGTTCTCACCCTTATCGAAAAGGCACAAAGCGCCATATCCGAGCAGGACGCGCTAAAGCTTGCCAAAAAGCTTAAGGAGCGCACCTTCGACCTCGAGGACTACCTCGAGCAGATTTCCAATATGAAAAAGATGGGCAACCTTGCCGATATCATGAATATGATTCCCGGGCTTTCGAGCAAGCTAAAGGGCGCCGACCTAAATGTGGACGAAAAGCAAATCGAAAAGGTAAAGGCAATAATCCTTTCGATGACGCCCGAGGAGAGGGCAAACCCCGAAATAATAAAAGGTTCCCGCCGCAAGAGGATTGCCGCGGGCAGCGGCACCACCGTGCAGGATGTAAACAGGCTGCTTAACCAATTCGAGCAGACCAAAGCCATGATGAAGCAATTCAGCAGCGGGAAACGGCGTTTCCCGTTCTAGAATAAACAAAAAAAATAACAAAATTCTTTGGAGGAACAAAAACAAATGGCAGTAAAACTAAGGCTTACAAGAATGGGCGCTAAGAAGTCTCCTTTCTATCGTATCGTAGCGGTCGACTCCCGCAAGGCTCGCGACGGGCAGTACATCGAGCAAATCGGTTACTATAATCCCGTTAAAGAACCCGCCGAAATCAAAATCGACGAGGAAACCGCCAGGAAGTGGCTCGCCCGCGGCGCTCAACCCACCGACACCGTGCGTGACCTTTTATACAACGCGGGCATCATCGAGTCTTCTAAGGCCTACAAGAAGAAGGCCGAAGCAGCCGAAGCCCCCAGTGAGGAATAAACAATGCGCGATTTGGTAGATTATCTGGTAAAGCAAATAATCGACGAGGAAAGCTACGAGATCGTCATGCTTGAGGACGATACCAATGTCGAGATAAAAGTCTTTGTGGACAAAGACAAAATCGCCAAGCTTATAGGCAAGTTCGGAAGGACAGCCAAGGCGATAAGGATATTGGTAAAGGCCGCCGCCCAAAACAGCGACAAGCATTACGAGGTATCCATAGAGGAAAAAAAGTAAGCCAAACCTCAAACGAACGGCGCTACCAACAATAAGCGCCGTTTTTGGCGGATAAGGTTATGCTTTTTTGCCAAAATATATCCTTATTATAAGGGATCGCAATGCTGCTTATAGCCGAAGTCCTGAAGCCGCAGGGGATAAAGGGTGAGGTCAAGGTAAGAAACTTCCTTGACGGCTACGCCGACCTCGCGCGCATAAAAGAGATAATAATTAACGGCAAGCCCGCCGCCGTCGAAAAGATGAGAGGCGACGGGCAGTTTGCCTATGTGAAAATTAAGGGCGTAGACGACCGAAACGCCGCCGAAGCATTGCGCGGCGCAAGCGTTTATGTGGATAACAGCAACCGCCCGCCCCTCGCCGAGGGAAGGTATTATGTCGCCGACATAATAGGGTGCAAGGTTGTAACCGAGGGCGGCGACGAACTGGGTTTCGTAAAAGAGATTTTGCAGCACGGCAGCGCCGATGTCTACATCGTGGCGGGCAGAAAGCCCTTTATGTTCGCTTTGGCGGGAAATGTCGTAACAAGCTTCGATATTACTAACAAGACCATAACGGTAGACCCGTCCGAGCTTAAGAAGGTGGCGGTGTATGAAGATTAGCGTCCTAACCCTCTTTCCCGAAATGTATAACGCCCTTAACGAAAGCATCATAGGCAAAGCGCTTCAGAAGGGCGTTTTCGAGGTGGAGATTCTTAACATAAGGGACTACTCGAAGGATAAGCACAAAAAGTGTGACGATTACCCCTTCGGCGGCGGCGCGGGCATGGTAATGACCCCTCAGCCCCTGCACGACTGCATAACGGCCGCCGACCCCGGGCATAAGGCGCTAAGGATATACCTAAGCCCCAAAGGCGAAAAGCTTACCCAGAAGAAAGTGGTGGAGCTGTCCAAGCTCGACCACATCGTGCTTGTTAACGGAAGCTACGAGGGCATCGACCAGAGGATAATAGAGCTGGACATAGACGCCGAGCTTTCGATTGGCGATTATGTGCTTACCTCGGGCGACCTTGCCTCTCTGGTGGTGATAAACGCCGTGGCAAGATACATACCGGGGGTTCTCGGCAGCGAGAGCTCTACCGAGGAAGAAAGCTTCTCCGACGGCGAAACCTTAGAGTATCCACACTATACCCGCCCGCAGGAGTTTATGGGGCTTAAGGTTCCCGAAGTTTTGATTTCGGGAAACCATCAGAAGATTAAGGAGTGGCGCAAGGCCCAGAGCGAAAAGCTTACCGCCGAGCGCAGGAGAAAGGAAGAGTAATGTTTATACATTGGTTTCCCGGCCACATGACAAAGGCCATACGCATGATGAGAGAGGAGATGGCGGTTATCGACAGCGTCATTTATGTGCTGGACGCCAGGGCCCCGCTTGCCTGCATAAACGAGGCCTTCAACGATGTGATAGGGAATAAACCCCGAATATATGTATTGAACAAAGCCGACCTCGCCGAGCCCGAGGCGGTGGAGGAATGGGTAAAATACCTTAGCTCTTTCGCGCCCTGCATTGCCACCGACAGCCTTTCGAGGGCGGACGCCCGGAAGCTTATCGAGGGGCTTATAGAGATAAACGCCCCCCTCATTGAAAAATATAGGGCGAAGGGCGTTGCCCGCACGATAAGGGCGATGGTGCTGGGCGTGCCCAATTCGGGCAAGTCTACACTAATAAACAGCCTGACCGGCGGCAAGAAAGCGGCGACGGGCAACCGCCCCGGCGTGACCCGCGGCAAGCAATGGGTCAGCATAGACAGGTATATCGACCTTCTTGACAGCCCCGGCGTGCTGTACCCCGACTTCCGCGACCAAAAGAAGGCCGTAAAACTTGCCATAATAGGGAGCATTAAGGACGATATCGTCGATATCGCCGAACTTGGGCTGGAAGCGGTAAAGTTTCTGCAAAACAGCTATCCCGACCGCGTAAAAGAAAGGTACGGAATCGAAAACCCCGCCGAAACAGCTCCGTTAGCGGTTTTGGGCGAGGTTGCCCTAAAGAGAGGGCTTATGATGAAAGACGGCTCGCCCGACTACGACAAGACGGGCAGGGCGATAATAATGGATATACGCAAGGGATATTTGGGCAAAATAGTCTTGGAAAGGGTGACCGATGGATAACACACCTATGGACAATTTATTTTACGAAAAGGATTATTTTGCCCTTGGTAAATACCTCATTTGCGGGGTGGACGAGGTAGGCAGGGGCCCGCTAGCGGGGCCCGTTATGGCTGGCGCGGTGATTCCCAACTTCAAAAAAATGATAAAGGGCGTTACCGACAGCAAGGTGCTTACCGACAAATTCAGAAGGGAGATTTATCCCGAGATAAAGGCTACGGCGGTTGCCGCCGCGACGGCGACAGTCGGCCACGATGTAATAGACGAAATAAATATACTTAACGCCACCAAACAGGCTATGAAGTCCGCCGTTTTCTCTCTTCCCGCCCAACCCGAAGTGCTTTTTATAGACGCGTTGAAGCTGGATACGGGCATGGCGGAGGTTAGCATCATACACGGCGACGCCTTAAGTTATTCCATCGGTATGGCGTCGGTGCTTGCCAAAGTCGAAAGGGACAACCTTATGATAAAGTATGCCGAGCTGTACCCCGAGTACGGCTTCGAGGACCACAAGGGCTACGGCACCAGGCATCATATCGAGATGATAAAAAAGTACGGCCCTTGCCCCATACACCGCAAAACCTTTATACGAAAGATACTGGAGGGAAGGGAATAATGCCTCACTCCCCCGCCGATGGCATACTCGCCGAGCGCAAAGCCGCCGAATATCTCGAGCAAAAGGGATACAGGATCCTCGGTAAGAATGTGAATTATCCGAGGATAGGCGAGCTGGATATAGTGTGCGAGGACAGAGGGACAATTGTCTTTGTCGAAGTGAGATATCGCAAGGACAAAGAGTTAGGGGATCCGCTGGAGAGCATTACGAAACCCAAAATGAGAAAACTGATAAAAGCCGCAAGCATGTATCTTGCCGGCAACAGGCTGGAGGACATGCCCGCCCGCTTCGATGTCGTGAGCGTAACAGACCTCGGCATCGGGCACATCGAAAACGCTTTCTACGGCGATTTCATATAGCGAAACAGGCGGGATATTTGTTCAAAAAGTTCGGCAAATCTTCATAAAAAATGCGGATTTTATTGCCGACAAATGCTTGATAATTATTTATTTATTTGTTAACATATAAAAGACTTTGTGGCGGACCTATGCCGATGCTTTTATAAAAGCGAAATTCCAAATCGGTATGTACGCCATGTGTATACACGGAGGTAAGTCATGAACATTATCGACATCATCGAAAAAGAGGGCCTCAGGTCCGACATTCCCGATTTTAACATCGGCGACGACATCAGGGTTTACTACAAGATTATCGAAGGAAACCGCGAAAGGATTCAGGCGTATGAAGGCACCGTTATAGCCCGCCGCGGCGGCAGCATCCGCGAAACCTTCACCGTTCGCCGCATATCCTTCGGCATCGGCGTCGAGAGAACTTTCCCGCTCCATTCCCCCAAAATCGACCGCATCGAAATCGTTCGCCGCGGTAAGGTAAGAAGGGCCAAGCTCAACTACCTCAGAGAGCGCACCGGCAAGGCCGCCAGAACAAAGCAAGCCGACATCAACAAGTAAGAAATTGCGCCTATTCCCGGTTTCGGTTTTCGGAGCCGGGATATCTTATCTTTGATTATAATATTGTTTAGGAGCGTCTATGAAAAAGAGATTTTGGGCAGCTTGCATAATAGTATTATGCGCGGTATTACTGCTGGGGTGCGTACCCAAAGCCGAATCCAAATACGGGGTTAATATCCTTAAAGGCGGCGAAAGCGGCATTTTTAATTACAACGGCAGCCTCAGCGAGCTCAGAAAAGACTGGACGCTGACCTCGGGCGGCACGGTAACGGATACCTTTTCCAACGCGTCCAACAATCTTACAATAAACACATCTTCGGCGGGCTGGGCAACCGTTTCCCAAAAGGTAAACCTAAAGCCCAATTCGTACTACAAGGTAAGCTACACCTTCTCGTCCGGCTCGATGTCCGCTAAGGATATCACCAAAGACTACGACGGGCTTTGGGTGGGCTTCCTCGAGGACAAAAACTTTAACCGCGGCATAGATAAAGCCGTTTTCCACAAGGGAGCGACCGACAGAAAGACCCAGTCTTTTTACTTTAAAACGGGCAATGTGCGGGAAGCGACTCTCGCCATCTATATCGGCTCCGAAGAAAGACAGGTAAGTGTATCAAGCCTTGTTATTTCGGACATCTCGCTCACCAGGGTAGAAAAGGACGAGGCAACACAAGAGGGCGTCGCTTTGTACGACCTCAACAGGACTACTTACGGCAGGCCCACCGCCTTCAACAACGCCTATGTTATAGTGGGCGGCATAATGACCCTCATAATCGCCTACGCTTTCTATATGCTGCGCGCCCGCTCGGCCGCCATCGAGAAGGGAGAGGGGCAGAACAGGTTCTGGAAGCTTATTTCGGAACACAAATACCTCGGCCTGCTTCTTGTTATCGGCGTAGGGTTCCTCGTAAGGTTTATAATAGTCCTTTCCGAATCCTTAATCGCCGGCGGAAGCCTCATTCAGTCTATATACCACGGCTTCGACCTCGGTAATCACGCATTTTACGGCGTATGGCTCGGCAAATACGGCATGCCGTATTTCTTCCAATATAATCCCGACGCCACATTCATGCCGTTCGCGCTGTACTTCGATACTATCGCCGGGCTTATCGCCCGCATAGGCGAGGCCGCAAAAGCGTCCGACGCCACCATAATCCTCACCGCCGCGGCCACACTTAAGATGTTTGCCGTGGCTGCCGATATCGGCACGGCGGTTATAATCTACAAGCTTATAGCCGACAAGCAGGGCAAGGTTGCCGCGACACTTCTCGCCGGCCTGTACACGCTGCTTCCCGTCACCCTCGCGCTAAGCGCCGCTTGGGGCTCGATGGTATCCATAGCCGTGTTCTTTGCCGTGCTTTCGTTCTACTTCCTGCTTAACAAAAACTACATCGGCATGGCGTGCGCCTACTTCGTAGCCGCGCTTACCTCGCCCGCTATGCTTCTTGTCTGCCCCTTCGTGCTGTTCTACACAGGCCTTCTCATTTACAGGGGCATCAAGGAAAAGAAGCTTTGGGGCTGGCTGACACCCACCATCGCAGTTGTCGGCGGGCTCATTCTCTTCTACCTCATAACCCTGCCGTTTGCCGTAAACGAGATAGGCAAGGGCGAAGCCTTCTTTGCTTTCGACAAGTATATCGAAACCGTCAAGGGCGCCAATGTCTACACCGCAAACGCTTTCAACTTCCAGGGGCTTCTCGGCAACAACTTCAAGCCCGTCACCACCGAGTCTACAGTCATCACCATCTTCTTTGTGCTGTTCATACTTGGTTTGTGGGGCGCGGCGTACTTCAAGAGCAGAAGCAGGCTGCAGCTCGTTATGCTTGCCTCGGCGTTCGCCGTAGTTTATTGGTACTTTACCAACAACCTCAACCCGGCTTCGCTGTTTATAGCTCTGCCCCTGATGTTCATCTATACCGCCCTTGTAAAAGACAAGAGGCTGTACCTTGCCCTGGTGCTGTTTGCCGCTATGATGTTTGTGAACATCGGCTATGTAAATATGGTAGTAAGCTACGACGCCGCCGGCATCGCCGCCATACCCAAGGGAGCACTTATGTACACCTTCGGCGCCCTCAACCTGCTGCTTGTTATTTACTTTATAGTTGTCGCTTACGACTCGATTGTAAACAATAAGACAAGCGAATTTCTGGTGCTTCGCGTGCCGTATCTGACCTATGTTTCGAGCGTCGCCGCAAACGCGATGATAACAACAAGAAACTTCGGCGCAAAAGTTTCGGCCTTCACCCGGCAAGTGGTAAAGGCGCTCAAGGAAGAAATTGCCGAGCGCAAAGAAAAGAGAAGGCTAACAAAGCAAGCCAAGGAAGCCGAAAACAAAGACTCCCAAAACAAAGATTAATATCAAAAGAAAAAAAGGGGCTGTTTACAAAAAAACAGCCCTTCTTTTGTCGGATAATTTTCTAAAGAAAGTAATTATCAATAGCTTAAGAAACCTATGATGATGAGAGGAGAAAATGCTTGCGGTAATTAAATCTTACGGGCTTGAAGGTATAGACGGATATCCCATCGACATAGAGGTGGATGTCCAGGGCGGCGTGCCGGGCTTCGACATAGTGGGGCTGGCGGGCACATCGGTAAAAGAGGCAAGAAACAGGGTGCGCTCGGCGATAAAGAACTCCAGTTACGACTTTATGCCGCGCAAAGTGACGGTTAACCTCGCTCCCGCCGATACCGAAAAGGAAGGTTCGGCCTTCGACCTTCCGATTGCTGTCGGGTTTCTCGCGGCGACCGAGCAAATCCCCTCAGAGGGGCTAACAGATTACATAATAATAGGCGAGCTGTCGCTGGACGGCGGCATACGAAGGGTAAACGGCATACTTCCTCTGCTTATAAGCGCCCTTCAGAGAGGGTATAAGCGGTTTATTGTGCCTTACGACAACGCAAAAGAGGCAAGCTACATAGTGGGCGCGAAAGTGTTCGCCATGAAAACCCTGTGCGATGTCTGCTCCTTCCTTTCGGGGATAATGGACGCCAAGCCCGTCGAGTACTCCAAATATGAGTCCTCCCCGGCGGCGGATAAATACGGCATCGATATGGCGGATATAAAAGGGCAGTCGGCGGCCAAAAGGGCACTGGAGATTGCCGTCGCGGGAGGGCACAACATACTTCTTTGCGGCCCGCCCGGGGCTGGCAAAACGATGCTTGCCAAGTGCGTGCCCACAATTATGCCCGATATGACCTTCGGGGAGGCCATCGAAACCACAAAGATTCACAGCGTGGCGGGCAGGACGGACGGCGAGAGGGGTATGATTACCTCAAGGCCGTTCAGGGCGCCCCACCATACGGCAAGCCTGTTCAGCCTGATAGGCGGAGGGGCGCACAGCAAGCCGGGCGAGGTCAGCCTTGCCCACAACGGGGTGCTGTTCCTAGACGAAATGCCGGAATACAACAAAAAGACCCTCGAAACTCTGCGCCAGCCCTTAGAGGACGGCACGGTGACTGTAACGAGGGTGACCCGTACGGTAGAGTACCCCGCAAGCTTTATGCTTGTAGCCAGCATGAACCCCTGCCCCTGCGGGCACGACGGAAGCAGGTTTAAGGAATGCACCTGCTCGCCCATCGCCAAGATGAAGTACAAGGCAAGGATATCCGGCCCGCTGCTGGACAGGATAGATATTTATGTCGATGTAGACGGCGTGGATTACAGCGAGCTGCGCGTTTCGGCTCCCGCCGAAACAAGCGCCGACATCAAAAAGAGGGTAGAGGCGGCAAGGGAGATTCAGCGTGAGAGGTTCAAGGGCAAAGGCTTTTATACCAATTCCCGTATGACCAACGCGCAGATAAAAAAGTATTGCGCCTTGGACGCCGCCAGCGAAAAGCTGCTGGAGACCGCGTTTACGAGGTTTAAGCTAAGCGCGAGGGGGCTGACCCGCATAATAAAGACGGCAAGGACGATAGCCGACTTACGGGGCGCGATCGACATACAGGCTAACGACATAGCCGAGGCCATTCAGTACAGGGTGAGGGGCGTCGAGTCATGAATGCGCAAGTAAAAACCCTGATATGGCTTAACAGAATATGCGGCTTCGTTACGCCAAGAATGCACAGGATACTCTCGCTTTGCGGGGAGCAGGACTTAAGAAAGGCCTTCCCCAACCTGCGCAGGGAGATAACGGATAGATTCGGTGCGGATACCGCCGCCGTAATGGCCGATACCTATGACGACGAAGGGCTTCTCAACAGGGAAATAGAGGCTTTGGAGCGCGCCAAAATAAAGCTCGTATCGATATACAACGCCGAGTATCCCGACCTTCTTAAGGAAATAGCCTGCCCGCCGCTTCTTCTTTACTGCAAAGGGGATATCGGGCTTCTTAAGACAAGATGTATAGGAATTGTCGGGAGCAGAAGCCCAAGCCGCTACGGGCTGGATGTCACGACAACATTCGCCGCCGCGCTCTCGCAATGCGGGCTAACAGTCGTAAGCGGTTTGGCAAGAGGCATAGACAGCCAGGCGCACAGGGCGGTGCTGGATGTAAGCGGCAAGACGATTGCAGTTCTGGGCTGCGGCATAGACAGGGTATATCCCGCCGACAATTCGGCATTATATAAAAGGATAGAGGACGAAGGGCTTATAATATCCGAGTATGGGCTGGGGGTGCCCCCCAACAGCTTCCAGTTCCCCGAAAGAAACCGCATAATAAGCGGGCTTTCGGAAGGGGTGCTTGTCACCGAGGCGGGGCTAAAAAGCGGCTCGCTCCTTACGGCAAACGACGCTATCAGCCAAAACAGGGAGCTGTTCGCAATCCCCTCCAATATAACTTCTGTCAGAGGTATGGGGACAAACAAACTAATAAGGGAATACCCGCATTGCGCGGTTTTCTCGCCCGACGACATTGCCGAAAGGCTGAGGATTTCCGGGCACACGCAGCCGGCGTCGGTTATGCAGCTTGATTTCATAGAGGAAAAGCTCGTGGAAGCGTTAGGTTTCACCGAGTTAAACTTCGAGGAGCTTATACAAATCAGCGGATTGGGGATATCAGATCTCAATGCCGTATTGACAAAGCTCGAATTATTGGGAATAATAAAAAAACTAGATAATAACTACTACGGAGTCTGAAAACACAATGAAGCTTGTTATAGTAGAGTCGCCTTCCAAGGCAAAGACGATCCAAAAGTATTTGGGCGGAAGCTACAGGGTTATGGCATCGGGAGGGCATATCTGCGACCTTCCCGAAAAAACACTGGGCGTCGATATCGAAAACAATTTTAAGCCCGAGTATGTGATTAACCCCACAAAAAAGGAATTAATCAAGAAACTTAAGCAAACAGTAAAGGAAAGCGAAGAAGTCTACCTCGCCACCGACCCTGACAGGGAGGGCGAGGCTATAAGCTGGCATCTTGCCAATACTTTGGGGCTTCCCGACGCCGAAAACAGGATTGAGTTTAACGAAATTAGCAGCAAGGCCGTCCTGCAGGCGATAAGCAGGCCCCGCAAAATAAACCTTCACCTTGTGGACGCCCAGCAGGCGAGAAGGGTTCTTGACCGCCTTGTAGGCTACAAGATAAGCCCTATACTAAGCCGCAAGATTAAGACAGGGCTTTCGGGCGGAAGGGTGCAGTCTGCCGCCCTAAAAATGCTTGTGGACAGGGAGCGCGAGATTAACGCCTTCGTGCCCGAGGAATACTGGAACATAAACGCAAGCCTTCTTAAGGCGGGCACAAAGGCGCCTGTAATTAAGGCCGCCCTGCACGATAAAGACGGCAAAAAGATAAAAATCTCCACCGAGGCCGAGGCTAACGCCGTCCTGGACGACATCCGCGGCGGCGCGTGGAAGATAGAAAGCGTAAAAAGGGGTGTATCCAAATCCCACCCGCCCGCTCCGTTTATGACATCCACCCTTCAGCAGGACGCTTCGCAAAAGCTGGGCCTTTCGGCCCCGCAGGTTATGCAGATAGCCCAGCAGCTTTACGAGGGTATCGAGATAGAGGGCGAAGGGCAGACGGCTTTTATCACCTATATTCGTACCGACAGCGTGAGGGTTTCGGCGGATATCCAGCAGGCTACTTTGGGCTTTATTAAAGACAAATTCGGGCCCGAGTACGCCCCGCAAAAACCCAACATTTTTGCCACAAAGACGCAAAACGCCCAGGACGCCCACGAGTGTATCCGCCCCATTTCTTTAGACCGCACTCCCGAGAGCGTAAAGGATAAGCTTCAGCGCAACCAGTACAGGCTTTATAAGCTTATATACGACAGGTTTATAGCCAGCCAGATGACCGACGCCGAGTACAACACCCTCGCGGTAAGGATAGAGGCCGGGGCAAAGAGCGGGGCAAAGTACGGCTTCAGCTTTTCGGGCAAGACCCTTGTATTTAAGGGCTACACGATTGCCTACGAGGCAGAAAAGAGCGAGGAAGAGGAAACGGGAGCCAACCTTCCCAACCTCACCGAAGGCGAAGAGCTTTCGCTTAAGGATATCAAATCCGAGCAGAAATTCACCAAGCCGCCCACAAGATACACCGAGGCGGGGCTCATCAAGGCTATGGAAGAAAACGGCATAGGGCGCCCCTCGACTTACGCGTCGGTTATAAGCGTGCTTGCCAAGCGCGAGTACACCGTAAAGGAGCAGAAGTTCCTTAAGCCCACCCAGCTGGGCGAAACGGTTACCGAGTTTATGGAAACCTTCTTCAAAAAGATTGTCGACTGCAAGTTTACCGCCGATATGGAAAAGCAGCTTGACGAAATAGAGCACGGGGTCGAGTGGCAAAAGATAATAGCCGATTTCTACCCCGCCTTCTTAAAAGACATTATGAAGGCTACGAAGGACGAAAAGAAGCTTGCCCTGCCCGAGGTGGTAAGCGATGTTATATGCGAAAAGTGCGGCGCCAACATGGTGGTAAAGGAAGGAAGGTTCGGCAAGTTTTTGGCCTGCCCCAACTACCCACGCTGCAAAAATGTAAAGAGCATAGTCGAATCGGTGGGCAAATGCCCCATCTGCACGGGCAACATAACCAAGCTGCACAGCAAGACGGGCAAGCTGTTCTACGGCTGCTCCAACTATCCCGAGTGCAAGTTTATGTCGTGGGAGCTCCCCGCCCCCATACTCTGCCCCAAGTGCGGCAGATCTATGAGGGTTGTCGAAAACAAGGGCAAAAAGCAGTATGTCTGCAACAACAGAAGCTGCAAAAATGTAGTCATTCCCGCTAACGAAGCACAAAAGGAAAGCGATGTCGAGAGTTAAGGTTATAGGCGGCGGCCTCGCGGGCGCCGAGGCCTGCTACAAGCTTGCTAAGGCGGGCATCGAGGTAGACCTGTACGAAATGCGCCCCGTCAAAATGACCCCCGCCCACACGACGGGCGGGCTTGCCGAGCTTGTTTGCAGTAACAGCCTGAAAAGCGAGGACATAACCACCGCGCAGGGGCTTCTTAAGGCCGAAATGCGCGAGTTAGACAGTGTGATTTTACAGGCCGCCGGGATAGCGAGGGTGCCCGCGGGCGGCGCGCTCGCCGTAGACAGGGCGCTTTTTTCGCAGGCGGTGGAAAATATCATAAAATCCACAGGCAAAATAAACATTATACGGCAGGAATGCGCCTCGATAGACAATAATACTATCGTGGCGACCGGCCCCCTTACCTCAGACGCGATGGCCGAAGAGATAAAAAAGCTTACAGGGGCGGAATACCTGCACTTCTTCGACGCCGTCGCGCCAATCATCACCGCCGAGAGCGTCGATATGTCCAAAGCCTATTACGGCGCCCGATACGGCAAGGGCTCTGCCGACTACCTCAACTGCCCCATGGACGAGGGGGAGTACAAAAACTTTATAAAAGAACTTGTCGGAGCGGCTACCGTTGTGCTAAAATCATTTGAGAAAGGCGATGTCTTCGAAGGCTGCATGCCCGTAGAGGTTTTGGCGGCGCGAGGCGAAGACAGCCTTCGTTTCGGACCTCTGCGCCCGGTGGGGCTCAAAAGCCCCGACGGCAAGAAGGCTTACGCCGTCGTCCAGCTCCGCAAAGAGGACAGATACGACAGCATGTTAAACCTTGTAGGGTTTCAGACAAATCTCACTTTCCCCGAACAACGCAGAGTTTTCCGACTGATACCCGCGCTTGCGAATGCCGAATTCGTGCGCTACGGGGTAATGCATCGCAATACCTATATAAACAGCCCCGAGGCTCTAACCATAACCTTAAACCCCAAAAATTCGCCCGACATCTTTTTCGCCGGGCAGATAACGGGGGTAGAGGGGTATATGGAAAGCGCCATGACGGGCATGCTCGCGGCAATACATATGCTAAGAAGGCTTAAGGGCAAAGACCCCGTCGCCCCGCCCGAAACTACTATGTGCGGCAGCCTATGTAAATATATTGCCACAGCTAAAGGCGGCTTCGCGCCGATGCATGTAAGTTTCGAGCTTGTATCGCCCATAGAGCGGCGAATAAAGGACAAGGCCGAGCGCAGGAAGGCCCTCGCAGACAGGGCGCTTAAGGACATAAAAGAATACAAAAATACCGTTTTACAGGACATAGAGGTGAGTTTATGATTGAGGGAACGACAATCTGCGCCGTCAGGCGTAACGGCATTACCGCCATAGGCGGCGACGGGCAGGTTACGATGAGCCAAAGCGTAATACTAAAAGGCAACGCCAAAAAGGTAAAAAGGCTATACAACGACAAAGTGGTGGTAGGCTTCGCCGGCTCCGTGAGCGACGCCTTTACCCTAAGCGAAAAGTTTGAGGAAATGCTTCAGAAGTACAGCGGCAACCTTATGAGAAGCGCCGTAGAGCTAGCAGAGGAGTGGCGCAAGGGCGCCATGGTAAGAAACCTCGAGGCGATGCTTATTGTCGCCGACAAGGAAAACCTCTTTATAGTAAGCGGCGACGGCAATGTCATAGATCCCGAGGACGGCGTGTGCGCCATCGGAAGCGGCGGCAATTACGCCCTTTCGGCGGCAAGGGCGCTCCTCGAAAACACCGATTTGTCCGCCGAGGAAATCGTCCGCCGCAGCATGAAGATAGCCGCCGATGTGTGCGTCTTCACCAACCATAACCTCGTGCTTGAAATCGTATAGGAGGCATTATGGATTTATCACCCAGACAGATAGTAAACGAACTTGACAGATATATTATCGGGCAATACGAGGCAAAGAGAGCGGTGGCGATAGCCCTTCGCAACCGCTACAGAAGAAGCCGCCTCCCCCAGGAAGTCAGGGACGAGATAACGCCCAAAAACATCATAATGAAGGGCCCGACAGGCGTGGGCAAGACCGAGATAGCGAGAAGGCTTGCCAAGCTCGTAAAAGCCCCCTTCGTTAAGGTTGAGGCGACAAAGTTTACCGAGGTAGGTTATGTCGGCAGGGATGTCGAGTCTATGGTGAGGGACCTTGTGGAGGTCGCCATCCGCCTCGTGCGCGAAGAGAAAATAAGGGAAGTCGAGCCCAAGGCGAAGCAGGTTGCCGAGAGAAAGATACTGGATTCGCTCTTCATTGGCAAAAAGAAATCCCACCCCGATATCCCCGACAACGAGCTTCGCGAGCAGCTTGAGGCAGAGTTCCGCGAAGGAAAGTACGACAAAGTGCCCCTCGAGATAGAGGTAGAGGAGCAGCCCAAAGCGCTGCAGCTGGGCCCCATAGGCGCGTCCGACAACAATATGGGCGATATCCTTGGCAGCATTATGCCCAAGCGCCGCAAACGCCGCAAAATGACGGTCGCCGAGGCATTCGAGTACTTCACCAACGAGGAAGCCTCCAAACTGATAGACAACGACAGCATAAACTCCGAGGGCCTGAGGAGGGCCGAACAGGACGGCATAATCTTCATAGACGAGATAGACAAGATTGTGTCCAAGGGCAACAGCCACGGGCCCGATGTCTCCCGCGAGGGCGTGCAGAGGGATATCCTTCCTTTGGTAGAAGGCTGCACGGTTAGCACCAAGTACGGCAATATAAAGACAGATTTTATTCTGTTTATTGCCGCGGGCGCCTTCCACATCGCCAAGATTAACGACCTTATCCCCGAGCTTCAGGGCAGGTTCCCAATCACGGTAACCCTCAACAGCCTCACCGAAGAGGACTTCGTAAAAATCCTCAAAGAGCCCGACAACGCCATTATTATGCAGTACGCCGCGCTCCTTAAGGTGGATAACATAGACCTGAAGTTCACCGAGGACGCCATAAGGGAGATGGCCAAGATTGCCTACTACGAGAACGAGAACAAAGAAAACATCGGCGCGCGCAGGCTGCACGCCGTTATGGAAATGCTCCTCGAGGATATCAGCTTTAACGCCAGCGGCGAGCACGAGATGGTAGAGGTCGTAATCGACAAAAAGTATGTAGACGAGCACCTCGAAAAAGCCCTCAAGGAAATGAACCTCAAAAAATATATACTGTAATCAAGCGGCGCGCCGCAATACAACAATAAAGGACAAAAAATGATATCCATACCCAAGGGCACAAAGGATGTATTGCCCTCAGAAGTTTATAAATGGCACTATGTCGAGAGCCTCATAAGAAAGACGGCTTCCGACTTCGGCTGGCTGGAGATACGCACGCCCACCTTCGAGCATACCGAGCTTTTTCTGAGGGGCGTCGGCGAGACCACCGACATCGTTAACAAAGAGATGTACACTTTTCTGGATAAGGGCAACCGCAGCATAACGCTTAAGTGCGAGGGCACGGCGGGCGCGGCGAGGGCCTTTATAGAAAACGGGCTTGTCAGCCAGGCGCAGCCAACAAAGATGTATTACATTACCCCCGTTTTCCGCTACGAAAAGCCGCAATCGGGAAGGCTCAGGGAGCACCATCAGTTCGGCGTCGAGCTGTTCGGAAGCGACACGCCCTTCGCCGACGCCGATGTAATTATGACGGCAAAAACCCTTCTAAACAGGCTGGGAATAACGGACTTGAAGCTGAACATAAACAGCATAGGCTGCCCCGAGTGCCGCAAAAACTACAACGAGGCGCTTAAGGCGTATTTCTCGGAGAGGGCGGATAAAATGTGCCCCACCTGCCGCGAGAGGCTGCAGAAAAACCCATTGAGGATACTGGACTGCAAGGTGCCCGAGTGCGGCGAGCTGGCAAAGGACGCCCCCGTAACGCTGGATTACATCTGCGACGGCTGCAGGCAGCACCACGACAAGCTAAAGGATATTTTGTCCTATCTTAAGGTGGATTACGAGGTTAACCCCAAACTGGTGCGCGGGCTGGACTATTACACAAAGACCGTGTTTGAGTTTATATCCAACGCCATCGGCGCCCAGGGCACGGTTTGCGGCGGCGGGCGCTACAACAATCTTGTAGAACAAATAGGCGGGCCTTCGGTGCCCGGCGTAGGCTTCGGCATGGGGCTGGAGCGCCTCATTATGGTTGCCGAGGCTGCCGGGCTCTACTTAGGCGAGAGGCAAAAACCCCTTATATATATAGCCCCCTTAGGCGACGAGCAGTATATTTACGCTTACGGCTTGGTAAATGGCCTCAGGCAAAAAGGTATTACCGCCGAAACGGACATCACGGGCAGAAGCCTTAAAGCACAAATGAAGTACGCCGACAAGACGGGCGCGAGGTATGTCGCTGTTTTGGGCGAAAACGAAAGGCTTTCGGGCGTAATAAAGCTGAAAGATATGGCTAATGGCACAGAAGAAGAAATCAATATAAGCGAGCTGACGGAAAGGCTTGGGAGATAAATATGGCAGAATTTTTGGAAGGTCTTAAGAGAACAAAGATGTGCGGCGAGTTCCGCGCGTCCGACATAGGCAAAAAGGTTGTCGCCATGGGCTTTGTGGCGAAATACCGCAACCTGGGCGGCATACAATTTGTCGACCTGAGGGACCGCACGGGAATCGTGCAGGTAAGGTTTTCGGCTTCGGATTACCCCGAGGTTTACGCGAAATCGGAGGCTATCCGCAACGAGTTTGTTATAGCCGTCGAGGGCACCGTTGTGGCAAGAGGCGAAAAGAACATAAACACCGCCCTTCCCACAGGCGAAATCGAGATAGAGGCTTCGGCTTTAAAGATACTTTCGGAGGCCGAAACAACCCCATTTAACATCGTGGAGGATGTAAAGGCGGGCGAGCAATTAAGGCTTAAGTACAGGTACTTGGACTTAAGAAGGGGCGCCCTGCAGAAAAACCTTCTTATAAGGGATAAGATTATCCGCGCCACAATGGACTATATGTCCAAAAAGGGCTTTGTATATATCGAAACGCCGATGCTCGGCAAATCCACCCCCGAAGGCGCGAGGGACTACCTTGTACCCTCCAGGGTGCATCCCGGGGAGTTTTACGCCCTGCCCCAGTCGCCCCAGCTTTATAAGCAGCTGCTTATGATTTCGGGTATGGACCGCTATTATCAGATAGCCAAGTGCTTCCGCGACGAGGATCTTAGGGCAAACCGCCAGCCCGAATTTACGCAGATAGACATCGAAATGAGCTATGTGGACGACATCGAGGATGTAATGAAGGTCGCCGAGGGGCTAATCCGCAACATATTCAAGGTTGCCATAGGCTACGATGTGCCCAAAAAGATAAAGCGCATAAAGTACGCCGAGGCAATGGAAAGGTTCGGAAGCGACAAGCCCGACACCCGCTTCGGCTTGGAGCTTATAAATCTTACAAAGTTAGTTAAAAAGATAGGGACAACCTTCTCGGTGTTCGCTAACGCCACAAAGAAGGGCTACAGCGTGCGCGCCATAAATGCAAAAGGGCTTGCCCGCTACACCCGCAAAGAGATAGACGCCCTGCAGGATGTCGTAAAAGAGTACGGCGCAAAAGGGCTAGCATATATAGCGCTTAAACCGGAGGGCGTAAGCTCGCCGATAGCCAAATTCTTCGACGAAGAGTCTTTCGGGCAGCTTATTGCCGCCGCCGGCGGCGAGACGGGCGACCTCATCCTGTTTGTCGCCGACAAAGACAAGGTAGTGTTTGACGCTTTGGGAGCTTTGAGGCTTGCCATCGCCAAGAAAGAGAACCTTATACCCGAAGGCACCTACGATATGCTGTGGGTTACGCACTTCCCCCTGTACGACTACAACGAGGAGGAAAAGCGCCTCGAGGCCATGCACCACCCCTTCACGAGCCCGCTAAACTCGGATATCAAATATATAGAGAAAAAGCCGCTTAAGGTGCGCGCCAAGGCTTATGACTTTGTCATAAACGGCCAAGAGGCGGGCGGCGGCTCCATCCGTATCCACTCGAGGGAGCTTCAGGAAAAGATGTTCAGGAGAATCAACCTCTCCGAACAGGATATCAAGGAGCGCTTCGGCTTCTTTACCGAAGCTTTCCGCTACGGCGTACCCCCGCACGGCGGGCTGGCGTTCGGGCTGGACAGGCTTGTTATGCTTCTTTCGGGCACAGACAATATAAAGGATGTTATAGCCTTCCCCAAAAACCAGAGCGCGGTCTGCCTAATGTCGGACGCCCCCAGCACAGTCGAGAAAAAGCAGCTTGACGAACTGGCAATAGACATCAGAAAATGATAGAAATCGGAGAAGTAAAAAAGATAACCAAAAGCGGTTGGTGTACGGTGCGCTTCCCCCGCAAGACGGCCTGCGAAAACTGCCATATGTGCCTTAAGCCCAAAGACGAAATGTTTGTCGAGCTTAAGCTAAGAAACACCTTGGCCGCCAAAGAGGGCGATACGGTGTCGGTGGAGATCGGCGACAGGGCGCCGCTAATCGCTTCGCTTATAACCTACATAATACCTTTAATTCTTGTGGGTATAGCTCTTGGCGCAACGGCGTGGCTCGATAGCCCCGCGGCGTCGTTAGGGGCGGCGGGAGGGGCTTTGCTTCTTGGTTTTGTCATAACAATGATAATAGACAGAAAGCTAAAAGGCAAAAAAAATTTCACTCCGAGGATGTTCGCGATAATAAAAGCTGAACAAATCGATACGGAAATCGAAAACTAGGGGTATAATATACCTGTAAGACCCGATAAGGAGAAGCAAATTGGTAGACCTAAGACAACTTCGTTCGGCGGACCCCGAACTTTACGAGGCAATGGCCCTCGAGCTCAAGAGGCAGCAGGACAATATAGAGCTTATTGCGAGCGAGAACTTCGTGTCGCCTATGGTAATGGAGATCGCGGGCTCGCACCTCACAAATAAATATGCCGAGGGATATCCCGGGCGCAGGTACTACGGCGGTTGCCAGTATGTCGATATGGCGGAAAACCTCGCCATAGAGCGCGCCAAACGCATCTTCGGCGCCGATTACGCCAATGTGCAGCCACATTCGGGAAGCAGCGCCAACATAACCGTGTACTTTGCCCTTCTTAATTACGGCGACACCGTTATGGGCATGGACCTCGGGCACGGCGGGCACCTCACCCACGGCAGCAAGGTCAGCGTAAGCGGCAAATATTATAACTTCGTGCCTTACGGGGTAGACGAAAGCGGTTACATAGATTACGACGCCGCCGAGTGCAAGGCATTGGAGTGCAAGCCCAAAATGATAGTTGTGGGCGCCTCGGCATATCCCCGCACCATAGATTTCAAGAGGTTCAGGGAAATAGCCGACAAGTGCGGGGCAATCCTTATGGCGGATATCGCCCACATAGCGGGGCTTGTGGCTACCGGGCTTCACCCCTCGCCCTTCCCGTACTGCGATGTAGTAACCACAACAACACATAAGACCCTAAGGGGCCCCAGGGGCGGCATAATACTTGCCAAAGAAGAGTACGGCAAAATACTCGATAAAGCGGTGTTCCCCGGTATGCAGGGCGGCCCGCTCATGCACATCATAGCTGCAAAAGCGCTTGCCCTGAAGGAAGCCGAAAGCGAAGAATTCAAAGCCTACCAAAATCGGGTTATAAATAACGCAAAAGCCCTGGCAAAAGCGCTTATGGGCGAAGGGCTTAAGCTCTTTTCGGGCGGCACCGACAACCATCTCATGCTGGTAGACCTCAGAGGCACCGGCTGCACGGGCAAAGAGCTTGAGGTAATGCTGGACGAAGTAAACATCACAACCAACAAGAATTCCATACCCAACGACACCGCCTCGCCCGTAAACCCCAACGGTTTGCGCCTCGGCACCCCCAGCGTAACAACAAGGGGCATGAAAGAAGAGGATATGGCGGTTATAGGCAGGAGTATTTCGAGAATAATAAGAGAAAAGCACGATGCGTACGACGCCGTAAGGGCGGAAGTCCGGAGGCTGGTAGAGAAATATCCGCTGTACAAAGAGGAATTTATATTGTAATATGAAAGTATATCTTGATAACTCCGCGACAACCGCGGTAGATAAAGAAGTTCTCGAGGCGATGCTGCCGTATTTTAGCGACATATACGGCAATCCCTCGTCCCTGCACTCCTTCGGCAGGCAGGCGCTAAAGGCGGTGGACGAATCCCGCCAGAAAATAGCCGCCCTTCTCGGGGCAAAGCCGAACGAGATTTACTTTACCTCGGGCGGCACCGAGAGCGACAACTGGGCGATAAAAGGTGCCGTGAGGGCGTCCAAAAACAAGCGCAGGCAGGTTATAACCTCGGCTATCGAGCATCCCGCGCTTCTGGAAACCTGCGAGGCTCTGGAAAAAAGCGGCGAGGCAGAGGTAACATATCTTAAAGTCAACAAAGAAGGGCTTGTGGACCCCGCCGATGTCAAAAAGGCGCTGAACGACGATACCGTAATCGTGTCCATAATGACCGCCAACAACGAGATGGGCGCCATCCAGCCGATTTCCGAGATAGGGGAGATCGTGCGTGGCGAGGGCGTATTGTTCCATACAGACGCCGTGCAGGCGGCCGACACTCTGGACCTGAATGTAAACGCCCTCAATGTAGACCTTCTTTCGCTCTCCGCGCACAAATTCCACGGGCCGAAGGGCATAGGGCTTCTGTATATGAGAAGCGGCGTCCGCCTCGACAGGCTCATTAACGGCGGGCATCAGGAGAGAAGGCAAAGGGCGGGCACGACCAACACCCCGCTTATTGTGGGCATGGCAAAGGCTCTAGAGATAAGCGTCCGCGACAGAGAGCGCAATGTAAAGCATATGACGGAGCTTCGCGACTACTTCATCGGGCGCGCGCTCAACGAGATACCTTACTGCTACCTTAACGGCGGCACCGAGAGAAGGCTCGCCAACAACATAAACTTAAGCTTCGGCTTTATAGAGGGAGAGGCAATCCTCATGAGCCTCGACCTAAAAGGCATAGCGGTAAGCAGCGGCTCGGCCTGCTCGTCGGGCTCCCTCGAGCCCTCGCATGTGCTGCTCGCTTTGGGCGTAAAGGAAGAACTCGCCCACAGCTCCATCCGCTTCAGCTTAGGCAGGGACACAACCAAAGAGGAAATAGAATACACAATAAATACGCTAAAAGAGATAGTGGACAGGCTTAGGGGAATGTCCCCTCTGTTCAATATCGAAAAAAGAACGGGAAGCTATGTATAACGAAAAAGTATTGGAAATATTCGCAAACCCCCGGAATGTGGGTGAAATCGAAAACGCCGACGGCGTAGGCACCGTGGGCAACGCCAGTTGCGGTGACATAATGAAGGTTTACCTCAAGATAGAAAACGATGTGATAGTGGACGCCAAGTTCAAAACCTTCGGCTGCGCCGCCGCTATCGCCTCGTTCTCCGTCGCTACCGAAATGATAAAGGGCAAGACCATCGAGGAAGCCCTCAAAATCCGCAACGCCGATGTAGTCGAGCAGCTTGAAGGACTGCCCCCGCAGAAGATTCACTGCTCGGTTCTCGCCGAGGAAGCCATCGCGGCGGCGATAGAGAATTACAGAAGCAAGCAAAAGTAAGGGCATTAATAAACGCTCTGTGGTATTACCACAGAAGCGTGTCTTTTTGCGCTCAATTTACAAAATAGCTGTGGTATTACCACAGCAACCATCCGAACGGTTATATATAAAAAAAGGGGCTTTTCGCCCCTTTTGCATTATGTTGCCTTAGTCCACATCTTCTTTACTGCTTTCTTTGCGACGGGAGAGGACAAAACCAGCATAGAGCCGACCGCTCCCATAGCTATACCTGCCAAAAATCCTATACGCATAAAAAATCCTCCTGCTTATAGTTTGCGCAGCGGGAGGATTGTAGCCGTGTAAATTTTTGGAGACAGGGGTTAGTTTTCTTTGAAGCTGACGGGCCTTATCTTCTCGAAGATGATATTATCGGCGTTTGAGCCGTGGGCGGTTGCGACTTTTTCGTCGGTGTCTACCGTCCAAGTGAGAAGCTTCATATTGTATTTTTTAACGATTTCGTTTATCTTTTGGTCGGGCAGTTTTAGTATGTCGTAGGCAAGAAAGTCGGGGCGGGAGCGCTTAAGCATTCTGAAAGGCCCGGCGACAGACTGCAAAAACCTTAGTATGGAATTCGCCGGGTTGGTGGCAAGCTGCCCTCTGCATACCTCGGGAGCGTTTTTGGCAAACCATACGATGGTAAAGGGGTTGAAGGCCTGAACCTTTATCCAGGGCTTACCTTTTATAAGCTCGTATACCTTGCTTTCCAGATCGAACTTATAAAAATTGATGGACTTAAGCTCGCAAAGGATATCCACTTTGCCGTCTACAAGCCCGATAAGCTCCTCGAAGAGGGGGATCCTCTCGCCGTTAGGCAGCAGGTATTCGTCCTTGCAAAGGTCTTCGTATGTAAGGTCTTCTATTTTGTCCGACTTGCCCTTTATCATCCTACCCACAGAAAAATCGTGGAAGCACACAACCTTTCCGTCCTTCAGCAGATGGACATCGGTTTCGATATTGTAGCCGTGCTCGACAGCTTTTTTGTATGCCGAAAGGGAGTTTTCGGGTGAAGTTTCGTCGTGAAGCCCTCTGTGAGCGATAGGTACCTGAAAAAGACGCATTGCAAACAAGCCTCCCAAAAAATTACTATTGAATTATATTACAAAGAATTACAAAAATCAACAGAATACGAAATTTAATTGCTAAACCTCCGATTTTCTTATATAATCAATTATAAGTAAAATATTTTTTCGCGGGGTAATAAAGAGTAAGCCTTTAGCGTAAAAATCGGCTTATTATCGCCCCAAAAGCACATAATCATACGGGAACTAGATGGAAGACAGACAAAAATTTATACGAAATTTCTGCATCGTCGCGCACATAGACCACGGCAAAAGTACGCTTGCCGACCGCATCATAGAGAAGACGGGCGCGGTATCCGAGCGCGAGATGAAATCTCAGATACTTGACGATATGGACATCGAACGCGAGCGCGGCATAACCATAAAGCTGACGCCCGTAAGGATGTTTTACAAATACGAGGGCAAAGAGTACACCTTTAACCTAATCGACACCCCGGGGCATGTCGACTTTACCTACGAAGTTAGCCGCTCGCTTGCCGCCTGCGAGGGCGCCCTCCTTGTCGTGGACGCTACGCAGGGCATCGAGGCGCAGACCCTGACCAATGTTTACCTTGCCTTAGACAACAATCTCGAAATTTTACCCGTTATAAACAAGATAGACCTTCCTTCCGCCGACCCCGAGGCTACCCGCAAAGAAATAGAGGATGTAATCGGGCTTGACGCCTCCGAAGCGCCGCTTATAAGCGCCAAAGAGGGCCTTAACATAGAGGAAGTCTTAAATCAGATAATAGAAAAGATACCCCCGCCCTCCGGCAATCCCAACGCCCCATTGAAAGCACTTATCTTCGACAGCGTTTACGACAACTACAAGGGCGCGATATGCAATATCCGCATAGTGGACGGAAGCGTTTCGGCGGGGCAGCGCATAAAGATGATGTCCACGGGCAAGGAGTTCGAGGTAACCGAGGTAGGCGTGTTTGCGCCCAATATGAAGCCCGTAGACAGCCTTTCGGCGGGCGAGGTAGGCTACATCGCCGCCAGCATAAAGAATGTAAAGGATACCGCCGTTGGCGACACCATAACCCACGCCGTAGGCGGCGCAATCGAGCCCTTGCAAGGCTACAAAAAGGTTCAGCCAATGGTATTTGCGGGTATCTATCCCGCCGACGGTTCGCGCTATAACGAGCTGAGGGACGCTTTGGATAAGCTAAACTTAAACGATGCCGCTTTGGTGGTCGAGCCCGAAAGCTCGGGAGCTTTAGGCTTCGGCTTCCGCTGCGGTTTTTTGGGCCTTCTCCACATGGAAATAATAGAGGAGCGGTTAGAACGCGAGTTCGACCTCGACCTCGTAACCACCGCCCCCAGCGTCAGCTACAAGGTATATAAAACCAACGGCGAAATGGTGGTGGTCGAAAACCCCTCCAAACTGCCCTCGCCCGCCCTGATAGAAAAAATAGAAGAGCCTATGGTAAAGGCCTTCATCTACACCCCGCCCGAGTATGTCGGGGCGGTTATGGAGCTGTGCCAGCAAAAGAGGGGCATTTACGAAAACCTCACTTACCTCGAGTCAACCAGGGTAAAGATAGAATACCTTATACCCCTTGCCGAGATAATTTACGATTTCTTCGACGCCCTTAAATCCCGCTCGAGGGGCTACGCCAGCTTAGACTACGAGCCCTGCGGCTACGCCGAGGGCGACCTCGTAAAACTCGATATACTGCTTAACGGCGATGTCTGCGACGCCCTTTCGGTTATCGTCCACCGCGACCACGCTTACGCTACGGGCAGAAGAATGGCGGAAAAGCTAAAGGACATTATCCCCCGCCAGCAATTCGAGATTCCCGTTCAGGCTGCGATAGGGGGCAAGGTAATCGCCCGCGAAACGGTAAAGGCTGTGCGCAAAGATGTTCTTGCCAAGTGCTACGGCGGCGACATAACCCGTAAGAAGAAACTTCTCGAGAAGCAAAAGGAAGGCAAGAAGCGTATGCGCCAGATCGGCTCGGTCGAAGTGCCGTCCGAAGCCTTTATGTCCATTCTCAAACTAGATGACAACTAACAGAGGGCTATATATACACATACCTTTCTGCTCGATAAAGTGCGCCTATTGCGACTTCTATTCGGTAGCCATAGATACCGATTTGGTCGAGCGTTACGCAAAAGAGCAAAAGAAAGAATTATCCCTTGTCCTATCCCGTTACCCTCAAACCGTAATAGACACTATCTATATCGGGGGCGGCACGCCCAGTGTGCTCCCGATAAGTATTCTGGAGGGAATAGTTGGGCATATTCACAAATGCGCCTCTGTGAATATAAGAGAATTTACAATCGAGATTAATCCCTGCAGCTCTGATAATCTTGCATATTATAAATCTTTGGGCGTAAACCGTGTAAGTATCGGCGTCCAGACCCTTAATCCGCAAATCTTAAAAATAATAGGCAGAAGCCACACTCCAGGGCAGGCGCTTGACGCTCTCGAAAGGGCTGCGGGCATTTATCCCAATGTAAGCGCCGACCTTATGCTCGGGCTGCCGGGGCAGAACGTAGAGGATGTAGGCTGCGCCCTTAACAAAGTAATGCCCTTTGTAAACCATATCTCGCAGTACATGCTTAAGCTCTCCGACGATACCCCTATGGGGCGGGCGGTTAACGGGGGCAGCATTGCGCTTCCGGACGACGACGCCTCTGCGGATATGTACGACGCGGGGTATTCTATAATGCGGCAAAACGGTTATGCCAGATACGAAATAAGCAACTTTTGCAAAGATAAGAATTACAGCCTGCACAACCTTAAATATTGGAACAGGGAAGATTATATCGGCATAGGCGCATCCGCCCATTCGTTCATAGAAGGAGTGCGCTACGAAAACCCCTCGGACCTTACATCCTACTTAGGCGGGAACCATCTGGGAAACGGAAAAGCTAACTCGATAATACTAAGCAAAGGCGACGCCTTGTTCGAATATATTATGCTGAAGCTGCGCCTCGAAGACGGCTTTTCGATAGACGAAATAAACGGGCTTTTCGGCATAGATTTTCTTGCGAGGTACGATATGGAGATAAAATCGCTTTGCGGTATTCTCGAGGTTTCGGGCGGAAGGGTAAAAATGAAAAAGGACAAAATGCTTCTCGAAAGCTACGCCGCCCGCAGGTTTTTGCCCGATTGATTGCAATTTATCACATAAATTGATCGTAATTTATCACATAAATTGATTGAAATTTATCACATAAATTGATCGCAATATATCATATTTTGATATTTTTTACATTCCTCTTATAAGGAAAATTTTTATTAACCCATTAATTTTGCGAAATGTGTGAATATTCCCTTGACATGGGGCATAATAATGTTATAATAATGCTAGCACTCAAAACCATAGAGTGCTAACAAACAAATGCGGGTTTGCCAAAAATGAAAGAGAATAAGTTGTCTTCTCGTAAACAAAAAATATTAAGGGCGGTCGTAGACGAGTATATCAGAAAGGCCGCTCCCGTGTCCTCGGGCGAGATAAAGGCAAAATATTTTGACGATATCAGCTCGGCGACCATCCGCGCGGAGCTATCGACCCTTGAGGATATGGGGTATCTTGTGCAGCCGCATACCTCGGCGGGAAGGGTGCCCGCGCCCAAGGCGTACAAATATTATGTCGAGAACTTCCTCGACAAGCGCCCCCTTCGCAGGCAGGATATCGCGAAGATAGACGCCACCTTTAACGCCAAGTTCAAGGAGATAGAGGAGATAGTGCGCTCCGCCGCAAAGATAATAAGCGATGTAACAAATTACACCTCGGTTATTGTAATAAAAAATATCGCCAATGTCGTTATTAAAGAAATCAAGCTTGTGGGGCTGGACGAAAACAGCGCGCTGGTGATTATCATAACCGACGGCGGCATCATCCGCGACAAGGTTATAACCGTCGAGAGCAGGTTGGACGACAACTTCCTATCCAACGCCTCGCTTCTTATTAACAAGGTGTTCGGCGGCAGGAAGGTGGGCGACTTAAAGAGTGCCGATGTCGAGGTGCAAAAGGAGCTTTCGGACTTCAAGGAGCTTTTCGAAAGCGTACTTTCCATTCTTCTTTCCTACTGCGAGCAGGACGAGGCAAAAGTATTCGTCGAGGGCGAGAGCAAGATTCTCGAGTACCCCGAGGCAAGCCTCGAGTCGGCTAAGAGCTTTCTTACCATCATAGACGACAAATCGAAGATTATGGAGCTTCTCGAGAAGGAAGAGCCCGATATCGAATTCTCGATAAAGATAGGCAAAGAGGAAACCAAAGGAATGGACAAATGCGCCGTGGTAGCCGCCTCTTACACCATAAACGGCAAAGAGATAGGCAAGGCGGGCGTAATAGGGCCCGAGCGCATGGACTACGGCAAAGTAATTTCGGTGCTTTCGTATGTAAGAAGCGCCGTTAACACCATATTTAACAGCGGAATCAAAAAAATAGACATAAAAAAAGAGGAGAACAATGACTGACAAAGAGAAAAGGCCCGCAGAGGAATCGGTAAACGCCGAGGCAGGGAATTTGACTAACGCGGAAACTGAAGCTGCGGCTGAGGCCGAAGCCCAAGACAACAAAGGCATAAGCGGCGAGGAAATAATTGCCAAAGCGGTTGCCGAGGCCGAGGAGTTCAAATCTCTCGCGCAGAGGATTCAGGCGGACTTCGACAACTACCGCAAAAGAAACAACGAAAGCGTAAAGCAGGCCCGCGCCGAAGGGAACAACGAGGTAATACTAAACCTTTTGCCCGTTGTGGACGCAGTGGATATAGCCCTTAAAGTCATACCCGACGAAAAGTCCCGTGAGGGCGTCGGGCTTATACTAAGGCAGATACAAGCCCTATTCGGCAGGTACGGCGTAAAGGAAATCGAGGCCGAGGGGCAGATGTTCGATCCCGAGCTTCACAACGCCGTAATGCAGGAAGAAGACCCCGAAAACAGCGGAAAGATAATAGAGGTGCTGCAAAAAGGGTACACCAGGGAAGGCAAAGTCCTTCGCCACGCTATGGTGAAGGTAGCGAAATAAATAACTAAATTAAACACAAAAAACAAATAATAAAACAATCATTATAAGAACAAGGAGCCAGATATGTCTAAGATTATAGGAATCGACTTAGGTACAACCAACAGCTGTGTAGCGGTTATGGAAGGCGGCGAGCCCGTAGTTATCCCCAACGCCGAGGGCGGGCGCACTACCCCTTCGATTGTGGCCTTCAGCAAAAACGGCGAAAGGCTTGTAGGCCAAATCGCAAAGAGGCAGGCAATAGTTAACCCCGACAGGACGGTTATATCCATAAAGAGAGAAATGGGCACCAACTATAAAGTGACCGTAGACGGCAAGAGCTACACCCCGCCCGAAATTTCGGCCATGATTCTTGCCAAGCTTAAGGCCGACGCCGAAGCCTACCTCGGCGAGAAGGTAACCAAGGCGGTTATCACCGTGCCCGCGTACTTCTCCGACAGCCAAAGGCAGGCAACCAAGGACGCCGGCAAGATAGCCGGGCTTGATGTCCTTCGTATAATAAACGAGCCTACGGCGGCGTCCCTTGCCTACGGTTTGGATAAAGAAGGCAGCAAGAACCAGAAGATCCTCATTTACGACCTCGGCGGCGGCACATTCGATGTGTCGATACTCGAGCTGGGCGACGGCGTGTTCGAGGTTCTCGCGACCAACGGCAACACCCGCCTTGGCGGCGACGACTTCGACAAGGTCGTAATGGATTGGATAGTAGACGAATTCAAAAAGAGCGAGGGCATAGACCTCTCGAAGGATAAGATGGCGATGCAGAGGATCAAGGAAGCCGCCGAAAAAGCTAAGATAGAGCTTTCGGGCGTAACCAAGACCAACATCAACCTGCCCTTTATCACGGTAGGGCCCAACGGGCCTTTGCACATCGATATGGACATCACGAGGGCAAGGTTTGAGGATATGACATCCCGCCTCGTTAAGGCCACCATAGGGCCCATGGAGCAGGCTATGAAGGACGCCAAGCTCGCCTATAAGGACATCGACAAGGTTGTCCTCGTGGGCGGCTCCACCCGCATACCCGCCATCTTCGAGCTTGTAAAGAGCATAACGGGCAAAGAGCCCTACAAGGGCATCAATCCCGACGAGTGCGTAGCGATAGGCGCGGCTATACAGGGCGGCGTTCTTAGCGGCGAGGTTAAGGATGTACTCCTTCTCGATGTAACCCCGCTTTCGCTGGGCATCGAAACGATGGGCGGCGTGTTCACAAAACTCATCGAGCGCAACACCACCATACCCACCAAGAAGTCGCAGATATTCTCCACGGCTTCCGACAACCAGACCTCGGTTGATATCCATGTCCTGCAGGGCGAGCGCGCAATGGCCGCCGACAACAAGACGCTCGGGCGTTTCGAACTCACGGGCATACCTCCCGCCCCCCGCGGCGTGCCGCAGATTGAGGTTACCTTCGATATCGACGCCAACGGCATAGTTTCGGTTACGGCGGTAGACAAGGCGACCAATAAGAGCGCCAACATCAAGATTACGGCTTCCAGCAACCTGACAGACGCCGACATCGACAGGGCAATAAAAGAAGCCGAGCAATACGCCGAAGAGGACAGAAAGCGCCGCGAGCTTGTCGAAATGAAGAACACAGCCGAGCAGCTCATATTCGCCATAGACAAATTCCTCTCCGAAAACGCCGGCAAGGTTTCGGACGAAGACAAGGCGACGCTTCAGGACGCGGCTAAGGAAGCCAGGGAAAAACTCGCCGAGGCGACAACAGCCGAGGAAGTAAAAGAGATAACCGACAAGCTCAGCCAGGTATCCAACCCGATATTTACCAAGCTGTACCAGCAGAACGCCGCGGGCGGCGATGCGGGCACGGACGACGGAACCACCATCAATGTAAATCCCGACGACATAAAATAAACTAAAGAGAGATAAATGGCGGCTAATTATTACGAAATACTGGGTGTAAGCAAGGACGCGAGCGCGGACGAGATAAAGTCCGCGTATCGCAAGTTAGCCAAAAAATATCACCCGGACCTATACACAAACGCGACCGAAAGCCAGAAGGCGGAAGCCGAAAAAAAGTTCAAGGAAGTCCAGTACGCCTACGATGTGCTTTCCGACCCCCAGAAGAAGGCGGCTTACGACCAGTACGGAAGCGAAGACGGGCCTATGGGCGGCGGAGGCTTCAGCCAGGGCTTTGGCGGCTTCAGGGACTTCGGCGGGTTTGATATATTCAGCGATATATTCAGCGCCTTTACGGGGGGCGGCAGGGCTTCCTCCGGCCCCCGCGCGGGTGACGATATAGAAGTACCCCTAACCCTAACCTTCAAGGAAGCCTGCTACGGCGTCGAGAAGGAAGTATCGTACAGCAGGGTGGAGCGTTGCGACTCCTGCAAGGGCACGGGCGCAAAAGACGGCACGCAATACAAGACCTGCACCAAGTGCGGCGGCAGGGGGCGCATAACTGTAAGCCAGCGCACAATGCTTGGCATGATGCAGACCGAAAGGGTTTGCGATATGTGCGGAGGCTCGGGCAAGATAATACTCGAGTCCTGCCCCGACTGCAAAGGCAAGGGCAAGGTGCGCCGCCAGCGCTCTGTAAAGATAAAGATTCCGGCGGGCGTAGACAACGGGCAGATGCTCACCATGCGCAACGAAGGCAATGCGGGCGGCCCCGGTGCGCCCAACGGCAACCTCATTGTCATATTCAATGTGCTTCCGCACCCGCTTTTCAAACGTGACGGTGTCAACCTGCACATGGAGCTTCCGATAACGGTAGCGCAGGCCATCCTCGGCGCCGAAATCGAGATACCAACCTTAAGCGCGCCCGTAAAGATCGAAATACCCGAAGGCACGCAAGACGGCACGATAATAAGGGTAAAGGGCAAGGGGGTAAAGCACCTTCGCAGCGACTCCTACGGCGATTTGTTCGTTAAAGTTATCGTCGATGTACCCCGCAACCTCTCGGGCAAGCAGAAAAAGCAGCTCAAGGAGCTCGAAACCGTGCTTGCGGGCGGCAAATACGACAAGCTTGACAAGTACAACAAGATTATCAAAGAGCTTTAAGGCTTCCTAACGGAGATTTATGTATAAACAAATAACCGTCGAAACAACATCTCAGGGTGCCGACTTTATAGCCGGCATCTTTTTTGGCTTGGGCGCGGGCGGCGTGGTCGTCGACGACCCCAACGACATCAACGAAGTCCTTGCCTCAAAGACTCATTGGGACTATGTCGAGGAATCTTTGCTGGACACAAGCGGGCCAGTAAAGGTTAGCTGTTTTGTATCCTGCGAGGAATGGAAAGCCAAGGTAGAGGAATTAAAATCCCGCCTTGCGGAGATAAGCGGCGTCGATATGGGCAGCCTCAATATTACCGTTACCGACTATGTCGACTGCGACTGGCTGGACGAATGGAAAAAGTACTTCAAACCCATAAAAGCGGGAAGGTTTGTCGTCGCCCCCTCGTGGGAGGAATATGAGCCTAAGGATGGCGAAATTGTCATAAAGATAGACCCCTCGATGGCGTTCGGCACGGGCGAGCACGAATCCACAAGGCTGTGCCTTAAGCTCATGTCCGAATTGGATATCAAGGGCAAACAGGTAATAGATGTGGGCACGGGAAGCGGCGTATTAGGCATAGCCGCCATAAAGGCCGAAGCCGGGCATTGCTATATGTGCGACATAGACAGCCTCGCCGTAAAATCGGCAACCGACAACGCCCGCTTGAACGATGTGATTCAGAGTGTTACAATAGAGGAAAGCGACCTGCTTACAAAGACGGGGCTTAAGGCGGATATACTTCTTGCCAACCTCACCGCCGACATTATATCGAGGCTTGCCGAGGCGGGGCTGACCGCCCACATTAAAGATGGCGGGTTTATGGTCTGTTCGGGCATAATAAACAAAAGAAAGGGCGAAGTGATAAAAGCCCTGAAGGACAAGGGGCTGACCCTTATAAAAGAGTGCGGGGAAGGCGATTGGGTGGGGCTGCTTCTTAAGCTGTAACCCCCGCTTGCGCGCATATCCGAAAAACGGAGGGACAAATGGAAATTAAGAGATTCTTTTGCGACCGCATAGATGGCGACAAGGTAATACTCACAGGCGAGGAGTTCCACCATTGCGTAAAGGTAACAAGGCATAAAGCCGGCTTTACGATAATCGTTTGCATTGGCGACGGCTACGATTATTACGCCAAAATAGAATCCGTCGAAAAAGAGTCCCTCACGGCAAAGATATTCCGCAAAGAGATTAACAAAAACGAGGTTTCGGGCTCGCTCATATTCTTCCAGGGCGTCTGCAAGGAGCTGGACTTTATAGTCCAGAAGGCTGTCGAACTGGGCGCCACCCGTATCGTGCCGTTTTACAGCATAAACACCAACATCAGCGGTATAAAGCAGGACAGGCTGCAAAAAATCGTCAGGGAAGCCGCGAAACAATGCGGCAGGGCGAGGCTTCCCGATATTTGCGAGCCCGTTAATTTCGATAAGGCGATAGAGATTTCGAGAGCAGCCGAAAACAGGGTTCTTTGCTACGAAAACTGCCGCGGCAAGACCATAAAGGACGCCGTTGCGAAAAACTCGCACACGCTTGCTCTGTTTGTGGGCGCCGAGGGCGGCTTTACCGAAACCGAAGTTGCCTACGCCCAGGAAAAAGGGGTACAGATAGTCACCTTGGGCAAGCGTATCCTGCGCGCCGAAACGGCGGCGGTCGCCGCAATGACGCTGGGGCTCGCCGCTTTGGGAGAGCTATGAAAAAAGCCGTAGTTTTTAATCTCGGGTGCAAGACCAACCAGTATGAATGCGATGTCCTGGCGGCTGGGCTAAAGTCGATGGGCTACGAAACTTCGGACAGGCTGGAGTACGCCGATGTCTACATCGTAAATACCTGCGCCGTAACTTCGGAAGCCGAAAGAAAGTCGAGGCAGATCCTCTCCCGCATCCGCGCGCACAACCCCCAAGCCTATATTGCGATATGCGGCTGCGCCTCTCAGAAAAACGCCGAGTTCTTTCTTAAAAACGGCGTGCAGTATGTTTCGGGCGTGGCGGGAAAGACAAAACTTCTGGAATATCTGGGGCAAAATCATTCTGCCGTCGATGAGCTTCCTTCGGCGTTTGAGGAAACCGAATTTTTACCTTCGGTATCCCGCACTCGCGGTTTTGTTAAAATTCAGGACGGCTGCTCCAACTTTTGTTCCTACTGTATAATACCCCATTTGAGGGGAGCCCCCCGCTCCAAAAAGATTGCCGCCGCGGCGGAAGAAATAAGGGCGCTTTCAAAGTCTTTAGACGAGATCGTTATCACGGGCATCAACCTTTCCTTCTACGGCAAAGACAACGGCGAAAGCCTCGCCGCCCTCATGCGCGAGATAAAGGATGTCGATGTAAGGGTAAGGCTGGGTTCGTTCTATGTCGAGGGCATAAGCGCCGAGCTTCTGGACGCTTTGTTTTCGCTTAAGGATTTCTGCCCGCACTTTCACCTTTCGTTACAAAACGGCGACGACGGCGTTCTTAAGGATATGAACCGCCGGTACACGACGGCGGACTACAAGGAAAAGGTGAAACTTATAAGGCGGTACGACCCGCTTGCCGCGATCACCACCGACATCATTGTGGGCTACCCCACCGAAACAGAGGAGAGCTTCCAAAATACCCTGAATTTTGTAAAGGAAGTAGGGTTTTCGGACATTCACATTTTCCCGTTTTCGGCGAGGGAAGGCACAAAGGCAGCAAAGCTTAAGCCTTTAGACCCGAAAACCGTAAAGGACAGGGCGGCGCGGCTTGCCGAAGTGCGGGACGGGCTATGCGAACAATACCTTAAAAAGATGCTGGGCGCCGCACAGAATGTCATAATAGAGGAAACAAAGGACGGTATCGCCGAGGGCTACTCGCAATACTATGTCCGCTGTTATACCCCTTTAAAAACTCCCAAAAAGCGTGTTATAATTATACCAGACGAACTGTATAAGGACGGAATAAAAGGAAGCGAAAAGGAGATGCCGATATGACCGACTGCGTATTCTGCAAAATAATAAAAGGGGATATCCCCTCTAAGAAGTTTTACGAGGACGACGAATTTATCATCATCGCCGACATTAACCCCCAAGCCGACAAGCACTATTTGCTTATCCCCAAGCGCCACTACGCCGACATTACCCAAATGACGGACGAGGACGCCGCCGTGCTGGCAAGAGCGCTGAAGAAGCTTTCCTCGCTCGCCGACGAATTGGGGCTTTCCAACGGCTTCCGTATTATAAACAACAAAGGCGCCGACTCCTGCCAATCGGTATTCCACCTGCACATACACATCCTGGGCGGCAACAAGCTCTCCGAGAGGATGGGCTAAGCCGGCGTTTTGCTGTTAAAAGCAGTCCGCAGATTTAATAACAAGCCGTTGTGCGGGGCGGATTAAGCGGGACTGTTTTTCCTCATCATATATTCAAGAATCGAGATCGCCTCGGGCGGGAGCATCTGCTTTAACATTTCCGAGGGCATTTGCTTGTTTATCCCGTAATTGGGCGCCGCCTGCTGCTGCGGGGGCGGCTGGGGATTGTTGTTCTGGCCCTGCATCATACTCATAAGCCCCATAAGCGTGGACATATCGGGCGACCCGCCTTGTTGCCCGCCGAAAGGCATACCCCCGCCTAAGGGTGAACCTCCGCCGCTCATGGCGGAAAACATCTTTAGCATATCCGCCATATTGTTGTTTCCGCCCTTTCCGCCGTTCATGCCCATCATGAGAAGCGGAAGCATCGACATAATATTGTTGTTCATATCCACCTCCGCTACTTTTTAAGCTCTCTTATAAGTTCGCGCATGCGCTCGGCCTGCTCGGGAGTGAGAAAAGCCTTGGCGTTGCTGTAAAAATTATCCAGCATTTCATCGTTTAATGTGCCGTTGGCACGGCTTATGGCGGCGTTTTTGAACATCTCCTGCATCAGCTGCTCTTCGTTCATTTTGCCGTATTTATCGAGCATTTCCTGGGTGTTTTGGCCGTTTTCGGGGGCGGGCTGGCTTCCCGCGGCGCGTTTTTTTATGTAGTCGTTTATTCTCATTGCCTCACCTCCGTATATAGTATGCGGGCGGGGCGGGCTTTGTCAAAGAACAAGAATATTTACTAATTTTTTCGATATTCCATTATTATGCTTGACTTTATTTTACGAATAATTTACAATCATTTTACAGCTGGCGGAGAAAGAGGAGTATCATGAAGTACGACACCAACACCAATACGCTTATCAACGAGATAATGGCCAACAACACCTCTGCCGTTATGTTGTTTGCTCCCGCGGGCACGGGCAAAACCGATTTTCTTACCGAGCTCGCCAACCGCTATCACACGGTTTTTTGGTTTAACGCGGTCGTAGACGATTTCGATTTGTTCTGCCACACTCTTGTAGGAAAGGTTGTCAAAAATGACGAGCAGTTCAAGCTAAAGATGTATCAGCTGCTGTTCTGCGACTCGACCTTTAACGACTGCAATGTCGTGGCGATGTCCATATTAGACTACATTTCCAAGATAAAGGGCAACTGCCTTATGATATTCGAGAGAATGGAGAGGCTTCCCAAAGACTTCGACCTTTCTTTGCTCGAGCGCATGATAAAGCATTGCCCCTCCAACCTAAAAATCGTAATCTCCAGCGAAACCTTTATTAATTTCGACTACACCCGTTTCGAGCCCATTTACCCCAAACTCATAGACGAAAATATCCTCACCCACCATACCCCGCTTCCCGACTGCAAAACCTACCTCGAGGGCCTGGAAGACGAGCATATCGCCTTTTTGACATATATAAGCGAGCTTATCGTTTTCGACTCGATGTTTGTCAGGGAAATTTATCCTGAGGGCGAAGAGCTTCTCCGTATGCTCTCCCGCAAAGAGTACTATGTGGCTACCAGGGATGTAAGGTATTTCAGGATTAATACCCTTCTTCGCAACTACCTTGCCGAAAACAGGGACAAATACGAGCATATCATAGCCGAAAAGTTCTCGGCGCCTCTTATACCCCTTTACGCCGACTACCTCTACCGCAACGGCGAGCATTATTCGGCTTTTATTTTCAACTGCAAGCAGAACAGGCTCAGCGAAGCCGACAAATGCATAAAGGCCATACTTTCGGACGAAATAAGGCTTCTGAGGCTTTGGGACTTTGCCGCCTCCCGCAAAAATATGGAATACCCTCCGGTGGACGAAAGCTACCCGTACTACAAGCTTTATATGGGCATAGTCGCCGCCGCCAAGGGCGAATACGAGGTTTCCAATAAATATTTCAAAGGCCTTATAACGGTATTTTCAGACCTCGGCGACAACCTGGCCGAAACGACGGCGGCTTTCCTTCTGGCAAACAGCTACGACAAGCAGGGGCTAAACGACGAGATTGCCGGCGTAATAAACCCCATAATGGCAAAGTTAAGCCGCGCAAATCCCGCCATACTCAATGTGCTGTACTGCCTTACGGTGCCTTTCCGCAAGGAGCTCAACATACCCATTACCGAGTACGAAAACAAGATTCTTTCGCCCGAGTGCGAAAAAACACTTTTCTATATAAAGGCCCTCGAGGACCTCTCGATTGCCTACTTTAACATCGGCAACTACCGCAGGGCGATTATGATTGCCGACAAGCTAAAAGAGTACCTTCCCACTTATGTCGTGCCGCATTCGCAGATCGCCTTCCGCTACTACGAAGGCGAAGTCGAAAAGGCCGAGATGATAGCCAAGGAAGCGCTTGATTTTGCCATAACCAACGAAATCGAAACCGACATCGGGCTTCTTTACAGCACGCTCGGTATGATAGACCTCTATTACGGCAAGGTAAGGGAGGCCCTGGCAAAGTACGATCTTGCGGTAAAGCTAAGCAAAGAAAACAACGCCACCCGTTTTTATGTGATAGGGCAGCGCTGCATAGCTTACGCCCGCTTCGGCGACCCCAACTACGCCAAGGAAGTCGCGCACATCTACCTTAAGCAATGCGAAACCTACTTTCCCAAGTATGTTTCTATGCTTCAGCTGGCGCTAAGCTATTGCTATCTCAAGCTGGGCGACAGCGAAAAGGCATACAAGTACGCCACCCAATGCGTGCAGACCAGCCAGGCGCGTTCCACCAACTGGCTGATAGGCGTCGCCATCGCCACATCTCATATGCTTGTCAAAGGCGATTTGAAGGACGCCCACACTCTGGTTAAGAACATACTCAGGTCGTCTTCTTCCTACGGGATGAAGATGATTGTTGTGGATAATTATCACGACATATTCAGCAAGATAATCTCCTTCGCCAAGCAGAACAAGATAGAGGAAGATTTTGTTCAGGAAGTCGCGGACGCCCTCAAGAAGAAAGAAAAGCTAAAGCACTCGGTGGGAAGCATCAACATCGATATGTTCGGCGATGTGCGCATCACCGTGGGCGGCGAGGTCGTGCAATGGAAGACCCGCAAATCCCGCGACCTCTTCCTGCACTATATACTTGCCGGCGAGCAGGGCATCGACCGCTCGGTTATAATAGACTACCTCTGGAAGGATTATCTTTACGAATCGGCTATAAATAACCTCAAAACCACAAACAATATTATCAGAAAGACGCTCGCGGGCTACAATATCGATTATAAGCTGGACTACATTAACAGCCGCTACATCCTTCGTATCGACAACCTCGAGAGCGACTACTCGCATTACAAATCCCTTATGCTGCGCTACAAGGTCGAGACCAACACCTATAAAATGATGGAAATCATGAACCAGATTCTCGAGCTTTACAAGGGCGAATTTGCCGCCGACATCACCTACGACGACTTTGCCGACGAACGCAAGAGCATAAGGCAGGAGATTGTTTTCGGGCTGCTGCGCCTCATAAGGCAGCTTGCCATGCAGGGCGAGTATATGGACGCCAAGAGATACCTCTCGCACCTCATAATAATAGACAAGCAGACCGATTACAGCCACATGATGGCGGAACTTGACAGCCGCATTAACCTCACGGAATAACTATGAATACAGACACCAATGCGTCGTGGCGTGACTATAGGGTTATAGCCACGGGCGACGGATATAAGCTAGAGGATTTCGGAGGAATAATACTTCTCCGCCCCGACCCGCAGATTATCTGGCGGGCGCCCTTCGATATGCGAAAGTACGAAGGCCTGCACGCCGTTTACGAGAGAAGCTCCTCGGGCGGCGGGGCGTGGAAAATCCTGAGGCGCGTACCCGACGAGTTTTTTGTAAACTGGAGAAGCCTTAAGTTTTCACTTAAGCTTATGGGCTTTAAGCACACGGGGGTTTTCCCCGAGCAGGCCTCCAACTGGGCAAGAATAATATCTATGATACAAGGCGCGGGGCGCCCGATAAGCGTCCTTAACCTTTTCGCTTATACGGGCGGGGCAACGCTCGCCGCCGCGAGCGCTGGGGCGTCGGTATGCCATGTTGACGCCGCAAAAGCAATGTGCGAGAGAGCGGGGGTAAACGCAAGATTAAGCGGGCTTTCGGACGCTCCTATAAGGTACATCGTGGACGACTGCGTAAAGTTCGTCGAAAGGGAGATAAAGAGGGGCAGGCGGTACGACGCAATAATTATGGACCCGCCCAGCTACGGCAGGGGCCCAAAGGGCGAAACATGGAAGCTGGAGGACAAAATTTACGACCTTGTTTGCCTCACAAGGCAGGTGCTTTCGGACAAGCCTTTGTTTTATCTCATAAACAGCTACACAACCGGCTTACAGCCCACCGTAATGAAAAATATCGCAAGCTTAGGGTTGGACGGGCTTACGGGAGAAACCGAGGCTTTCGAACTCGGGCTTCCCACGGGCGACCCGAGGATAATCCTTCCCTGCGGCACCACCTGCATAACATCGTTTAAGTAACCGGAGCAAGCCATGAAAAAATACAATTACGAAGATATCAATATAGTCTACGAGGACAACCAGATTCTTGTTGTCGTCAAGCCCCAGAATATGCCCGTGTGCGAGGACGAAACGGGCGACGACGACCTTCTTAACCTTCTCAAGCAGTATGTGGCTGCCAAGTACAACAAGCCCGGCGAAGCCTTTTTGGGGCTTGTTCACAGGCTGGACAGGCCCACCGGCGGGGTAATGGTCTTTGCCCGAAACAGCAAATCCGCCGCGCGCCTTAGCAAGAGCCTTGTGGAAGGAGAAATGGAAAAAAGATACCTGGCTGTTACGGTTGGGGTACCCAAACAGAAGAGAAACATACTTAAGAACGCCTTATACAAAGATGTTGCCAAGAACGAGGTTTTTGTCGTGCCCGTTGCCACCGAAGGCGCCAAGCTCGCTATACTCGAGTATCATACGCTTACCGAGAAGATGGGGCACGCCCTTGTGGACATAAAGCTTGTAACGGGCAGAAGCCATCAGGCCAGAGTGCAGATGGCAAACATAGGCACCCCGCTTTTCGGTGACCAGAAGTACGGCAAAGGCAAATCTCCCGCCTCCGCCAACCTGGCTTTGTGGTCTTACGAACTGCGCTTCCCCCATCCCGTAACAAAGGATATAATGGTATTCCGCGTCCTCCCGCCCTCCGACGAAGTGCCGTGGAAGGCATTCGATATCGACACGCTGATGGCGATAATAAAATAAACAAAATGCCGCCCGTAAAGGCGGCTTTATTTATGAGAGGTATTACTTCGGGTTTTTCAGGATATATTCGATTCCCTCTAAAAGCAAATCTATATCGTTTTCCCTGTTGCCCCATCCCACGCTTGCCCTTACGGCGCCTTGCTTTTCGGTGCCCAAAAACCGGTGGGCAAGGGGGGCGCAATGCAGCCCGCTCCTTACGGCTATGCCGAATTCGGCGTCTAAAATATTTGCGGCCTCGCCCGAGGGGATGTCGCGAACATTGAAGGAAACCACGCCGTTTTCGTTTTCGTAATACAACTTTACGCCGTTTAAGGATTTAAGACCTTCGACCATGCGGGCGGAGAGGTATTTTATTTTTTGGGCTATTTTTTGCTTGTTTTTCCTTGTCCACTTTATTGCCTCGCAAAGCCCGGCGATACACGGCGTATTTTGCGTGCCGCTCTCGAAGCCTTCGGGATAGCTTTCGGGTTGCATAAGGTTGAAGCTGTCGGTGCCCGTACCTCCGCAGATAAGGGGCTTGAATTTTATCTCCCTGAATGCCAGAAAGCCCACCCCTTGCGGGCCGTATAAGCCCTTATGCCCGCTTGCCGCTATCATATCGACATCTTTATAGTCGGCTTCGGTGTGCCCCAAAGACTGGGCGCAGTCTAACAGCACGGGTATGCCTTTTTCTTTGGCGGCGGCCGAGATTTCCTCAATCTCGTGCCTTGCGCCCGTGACATTGGACATTTCGGATATGGCGAGAAGGGAGGCCTTTGCGCTTAAATAGGGGCGTATATCCTTTGCCGTCACCGCAAAGCCCGACGGGCGTATTATGCGCAAATCGATTTTGCCCTGCGCTTCGAGGCGCTTAAGCGTTCTTAAAATGCTGTTGTGCTCGAATACCGTCGTTATTACCTCGCCCGAGAGGTTCATACCCATAACCGCGAGGTTTATTGCCTCGGTGCAGCTTTTGGTAAAAACGGCGTAGGGCATTCCCGTAAGCTCGCATACCTCAAAACGGCACTCCTCGATCTTCTGGGCGGAGCCGATGCTTCCCTTATGCGCGCCCCTTCCCGGGTTGGAGCTTTGCTTAAGCTCCTTCTTCACGGCGCTTATTACACACTGGGGTTTATACCTCGAAGTCGCCGCGTTGTCTAGGTAACCTTTACACAAATTTATTAGCCGCATAATATAGTGTATTATAGGGGCATACGGCAATATTACCGTTTTGCCCTCAATCGTTTATCGAAGGAGAAAATATGAATACGCTCGCGCCGTTCAGGTCCAGAAGCGAAGCCCTTAGGCTTCAGTCGGCACTTAAAGAACACCGTGTCGCGGCGGCAGTAATAAATACCCCCTCATATATGGGGCAAAGCTGCGGCCTTAGCGTCACCTTCCCCCACGAATACCAGGCTCTCGCCAAATCACTTATAGATAAATACAGGCTGGCAAGCTTCGCGGGATTCTTCCCGAGATAAGCCAAACATATTTAAGAGGGGGATAAGAGCGCCTTAAAAAGGCGTTCTTTATACATAAAGCATAACGAATTCTCTAAAATCAAGGATTTAACTATTTTTATCCGAGGGGTTCTGTCGGTAAATTCATTGCATTATTGCCATTTTTTTGCAATAATACTAATATGAACCCTCAAACGATTTTCAAAAAATTATCCGAGATGCACCCGAACGCAAAATGCGAGCTGGATTTCTCCACGCCCTTCGAGCTGCTTGTCGCCGTAATTTTGAGCGCCCAATGCACCGACAAAAGGGTTAATATGGCGACAAAAGAGCTTTTTAAGGTTTACAACACCCCCGAGCAGTTCGCCGCACTTAACGTCGAGGACCTTAAGCCGTATATTTTCAGCTGCGGCTTTTACAACAACAAGGGCAAGAACATAATAGCTATGTCGGCGGATATCGTAAAAAAGCACGGCGGAGTCGTGCCCTCTACGATGGAAGAGCTTACCGCTCTCGCGGGCGTAGGCAGAAAAACTGCTTCGGTTGTGCTCGCCGCGGCGTTTGAGATACCCGCCATAGCCGTCGATACCCACGCTTTCAGGGTTTCAAACAGGCTGGGGTTAAGCAGCGGCAACACCCCCGAAAAGGTGGAGTTCGACCTGAGGGCGCTTTATCCCGAGGAGCAATGGATAAGGCTTCATCACCTTCTCGTGTTTCACGGGCGGTACATCTGCCATTCACAAAAACCCGACTGCGGGGCTTGCCTTCTGACCGAGGAGTGCCCCGCTTACAAAGAATTTATTAACAAGCGAGGCAAAAATGTTTCTAGATAAAGCCGTAATTATATGCAAAGCCGGAAACGGCGGCGACGGTGCGGTATCCTTCCACCGCCAGAAGTATGTCCCCAAGGGCGGGCCCGACGGCGGCGACGGGGGCAACGGAGGCAATGTCTACATCGAGGCGGACGCTTCGATGAATACCCTTATAAACTTCAGCTACACCAAGAGGTTTATCGCGGGCGACGGCGAGAATGGCGACAAGAACAACAAGTACGGAAAAAGCGGTAAAGATATAATTTTAAAAGTCCCGAGAGGCACAATCGTAAGGGATTATGAATCGGGCGCCATTGTGGCCGATGTCTATAACGAGGGCGAAAGGATACTTTTGCTTAAGGGCGGAAAGGGCGGCAGGGGTAACGCAAAATTCGCCACCCCCACCCGCAGAAGCCCGGGCTTTTCCGAACTGGGCGAAAAGACCAAAGAAAGAAAGCTTGTCTTAGAGCTAAAAACCATAGCCGATGTCGGGCTTGTGGGCTATCCCAATGTGGGCAAATCGACCCTTCTTTCGGTGATAAGCGCCGCCCGTCCCAAGATAGACAATTACCCCTTTACAACGCTTACCCCAAACCTCGGCGTTGTAAGGTATCACGACGACAGTTTTGTCGTTGCCGATATCCCGGGGCTTATAGACGGCGCCGCCGAAGGGGTAGGGCTGGGGCACGAGTTTTTGCGCCATATAGAAAGGGTGAGGCTTATTGTGCATGTAGTCGATGTAAGCGGCAGCGAGGGGCGCTCGCCCGCGGAGGACTACACCGCTATCAGAAAGGAGCTTAAAAAGTACAGCGAAAAGCTCGCAGGGCTTCCCGAAATCGTTGTAGCCAACAAGTGCGACCTTCTTGCCGATAACGAAAACCTGAAGTCCTTGCGCAACAAGTGCCGCAAAAAGGTGGTAGAGATAAGCGCGGCGACCACGCAGGGCATAGACGCCCTTATTGCCCTTATGGCAGAAAAATTAAGGGAACTCCCGCCGCCCGGGCCGATAGAGTTCGAACCCTTCTCGCTGGAAGAAAAGGTTGCCGAAGAATTTATAATAACCGAGGAAGGCGAAGGCGTATTCCGGGTTTCGGGCAGCATGATAGAAAACCTCGCCCGAAAAGTTGTCTTAAGCGACCCCGAGAGCTTCCGCTGGTTCCAGAAAGTCCTGCGCGACAAGGGCGTAATAGCCGCCCTAAAGGAAAAAGGGATTAAGGACGGGGATACTGTCAGGATACAAGACATAGAGTTTGAGTACACGGCATAAACCGTATAAAGCAAAAGGGCCCCGAAAGGGGCTCGTTGAATTAATAGCTATAAATCAAAAAGCGCCTTGATATCAAGACGCTTTTGATTTCTTACTTGTACATTCTCTTACGCGCTGCCTCAATTTTCTTCTTGCGGCGTACGCTGGGCTTCTCGTATGCCTCTTTGCGGCGGAGGTCACCGATTATTCCGTCGTTGGCGCACTTTTTCTTCCATCTGCGGATGGCGCTGTCAAGGGTCTCGTTATCTTTGACATACACTGTGGACACAATCTCACCTCCTTTTGCTTCAGAGTGCTCATATTATATTACATAAAATTCGCCAATGTCAAGCCTTTTTGCCGCGAATTAAAGGTTTTTCGCGCAAAAACAGCGCATTTATTGATTATTCGCATTCGTCCGGTTTGTATTCCTTCCCAAGCCCCGAAATTTTGGCCTAAAAATGCGTAAATTTGATATATTTTGTCGATATTATGGGCAAAAAAAACGGCTTATCTTATAATTTGGTTACAAAAGAGAGGAGAAGTTATGTCCAAGAAAACAAGCGATTATAAGTTGATTGTTAAAAATGCCAAAGCTCGGATGCTGAAAAACGACTACGAGGAAGCCAAAAAGCTTTACAGGCTGGGGCTGAACAACAAATCCTTTGTCCTTAACAGCCACAGCCTCACCAAAGAGGAGCTTAGCGGCCTTTGCGACAAAATACGCGAAATCGAGTCCAACAACGAAACGGCTTTCGCCATCGGTAAGCTTGTCGACCCCGAACTTATGGCAACGCTATCGGAAAGCGAGCAGGAAAGGTATGTGTTCGAAATCGCCCGCCTTTACAGGACTCTGAGGGAAAAACTTCTGACTGTCCCGGGAGTTTTGTAAAAATTTCTCCGTAACACAAGGAAAACCGCGGAAACATATCGTATATAAGTAGTGTAAAGAAGGTACTTTGGTTACGGAGAACTACTATCGCTACATATTCCGAAAGCTGGAAAGAACAGCTTCTTTCAAATTCCGATATCGTCGAGATTATTTCCCAGTTCATTTACCTGGAGAGAAGGGGCAATAAGTACTGGGCATGCTGCCCTTTTCACCACGAAAAGACGCCTTCCTTTGTCGTAAACCACAGGGAGCAGTATTATCATTGTTTCGGCTGCGGCGTAAGCGGCAATGTCGTATCATTCCTTATGGAGCACGAAAGGATGGAGTACCCCGAGGCAATCGAGTGGCTTGCCAAACGCGCCAAGATGGAGATACCTACCTACGAAACCGAGGAAGAGAAAAAAGCGCGCGCTTTCAGGGAAAAGGCACTTGAGGTCATGAAAACGGCGGCAAGGTTTTATTTCGACACTTTACGCTCGCCCAAAGGCGCGGCTGCTTTGGAATATTTAAGAAAGAGGGGATTAAGCGACCAAACCATAGTCGAGTTCGGGTTAGGGTATTCCCCCGATTACGAATCGCTTCCCGATTTTTTGAGCAAAAAAGGCTACGATTTCAAGACACTTAAGGATGTTTGCCTCGTTTCGCAGGCGGCGGACGGCAGGCATATAGACTTTTTCGGGGGCAGGGTTATCATCCCCATCATAAACGCCCGCGATCAGGTTATTGCCTTCGGCGGCAGGACGCTCGAGGGCGACAAGCTCCCCAAGTATAAAAATTCGGGCGGGACGCCCCTTTTCGACAAGAGAAGGGTGCTTTTCGGGCTAAACCTCATCAAAAAACTTCAGCAGGCCGAAACCGTAAACGACCTTGTGCTTGTCGAGGGTTACATGGATGTCATAAGCCTGCGCCAAGGCGGCATAAAGAACGCCGTCGCCTCGATGGGCACCTCGCTTACCCCCGAGCAATGCAGGGAACTTCGCAAATACGCCAACACCGTGTATGTTTGCTTCGACGGCGACGCCGCGGGGCAGCTCGCCACCTGGCGAAGCCTGGACCTTTTGTCCGAAACGGGCCTGGAAGTAAGGGTAATGACGCTTCCCGAAGGGCTCGATCCCGACGACCTCATCAAAAAAGAGGGCGGGCAGGGATTCCTTAAGTGCAAGAGCGACGCGCTGCCCCTTGTAGACTTCAAGATAAAATCGCTTGCCTCAAGATATAACCTAAACACGGCGGACGGCAAAAACAAGTTTGCAAAGTCCACGCTGCCCGTGCTCGCCGCGCTCGACCCGATAGGCAAAGATTTATACATCAAAGAGGTTTCCAAGCTTTCGGGGCTTAGCGTAGAATCGATTGCCAACTCGCTTGCCGAAGCCGCCGAAAAGCCAGCTGTTCCCTCTTCGCCCGCCGTCTTTTCGCCCAAGGAGGAAGCCCCCAAGACGGCGACAGAAGTAAACGCCCGTGTGGTCGCGGCGAGGTTTTTGCTGGGCGCGGCTTTAGCCAAAAAAGGATACGCCAAAACCTTGCATATAAGGGACGAATTTTTCGACCTCGATTCGCACAAGAAAATCGCCGGGTACATTTTGCGCTGTAAAGAAAATAATACCGAGCCCCGCTTCGGCATGCTTTACGACATAGTGGACGACAAGGCCGAGATAGACAAAGTGGAGGACGCGGTAAACTCCGTCCCGCCCCAGGAAGAGGCGAGATATTACGAGGAATGCCTCGAAACCCTGCAAAAAAACGAGCTTCAGCGCAGAAAGGCAGAGCTGTTGGAAAAGATAAAGAACGCGTCCGACGACGCCGAGAAAGATTTATTAAAAGCCGAATTGCTTAAACTATTACGGAGGTAAAAAAATGGTCGACAAAGAAATAAGGGTAAAAAACGAGATAGCCAAACTCGTGGAAGCGTATAAAGCCCAAAAGAGCGTAACCGACGAAGAACTACTCAATAAGATAGACAAATTGGGTTTCGACGCTCAGGACACCGAAAACCTGTATAAGGCGCTGGAGGAAAACGGCATAACCGTCGTCGAGCAGACGGTATCCAAGAACGACCAGCTCATACAGAAAATAATGAGCGAAGTCAACATAGACGACTCCGTAAAGATGTACCTTAAAGACATCGGCAGGGTGCCTCTCCTTACCCCCGAAGAAGAGTTGGAGATAGCCCAGAAGATGGTCGAGGGCGATGTCGACGCCAAAAACAAGCTTATAAACGCCAACCTCCGCCTTGTAGTTAGCATAGCGAAGCGCTATGTCGGAAGGGGAATGCAGTTCCTTGACCTTATACAGGAAGGAAACCTCGGGCTTATGAAAGCCGTGGATAAATTCGATTACACCAAAGGCTTCAAATTCTCGACATACGCCACATGGTGGATAAGGCAGGCGATAACAAGGGCGATAGCCGACCAGGCGCGCACCATCCGCATACCCGTCCACATGGTGGAAACCATAAACAAACTTACTAAGGTATCCAGATTGCTGCTCCAGCAGCTCGGCAGGGAGCCGACAACCGCCGAAATCGCCGAGGCCATGAACATCACCGAAGAAAGGGTAATCGAAATACAGAAGATTGCGCAGGACCCCGTGTCGCTCGAAACCCCCATCGGCGAGGAGGACGACAGCCACCTGGGCGACTTTATAGAGGACACCAATGTAACCGCCCCCATAGACGCAGCCGAGTCCAAGATGCTTAAAGAGCAGGTAGAGGAGATTCTTAACACCCTCGCCCCCAGAGAGGCCATGGTGCTTATCCTTCGCTACGGTTTGAGGGACAACCGCCCGCGCACCCTTGAGGAAGTAGGCAAGGTCTTTAATGTAACCCGCGAAAGAATCCGCCAGATAGAGGCCAAGGCTCTCCGCCGCCTCAAAAACCCCAACAAAACAAAAAAGCTGCGCGACTTTTTGGATAAATAATGAAGCTTAAAGCTGACGCCCGCATAAGGGCTATACTTAATGAAATCCGCTGCGACACCCTTGCCGACATAGGCTGCGACCACGGCAAAGTGGCGGTAGGCGCCCTTCTCGAAAACAGGGCGCGTAAGGTTATAGCCGTGGATATAAGCAAAGAAAGCCTCAAGAAATGCCACTCGCTGGGCGAAAAGGCGGGGGTATCCGACAGGCTGGAGTGCAGGCAGGGCGACGGTTTCGCGCCCATAAAGGACGGCGAAGCCGATTTTGCCGTAATAGCCGGTATGGGCGGCAGGGAAATTGTAAAAATTATTAGCAATTCGAATTATACGGGCGGGCTTCTGCTTGTCGCCCATCAGGACATAGAAGAACTAAGGAAGTTTTTAAGCGGAAGGTACGACATTCATAAGGATTTCGCCGTAAGCTGCGGGGACAGGTTTTACAGCATAATAATCGCGTCCCCCGGCGAAGGGTATGTCTATGCCGACGAAGAGCTTTATTTCGGAAGGGATTTCCCCAAAACCGAGGCCTTTGCCGAAATGCTCAAGGCCGAAAAGGAAAAACTCGAGAGAATAGTAAAAATAGGCTGCCTTACCGAGGGCGAAGCCGTTACCAAGCTTAAGGAGGCAAACAAGCTATGCCAAAGATACGGGATATTATAAAAGCAATAGAGGCGTTCGCGCCGCCCGAGCTTGCTCTCGACTTCGACAACTGCGGGCTGCTATACGGCGACCCCGACAAAGAGATAAGCTCGGTACTGGTGACGCTTGACACCAACCCCGAAGTAGTTGCGGAAGCGGCCGCGAAGGGCTGCGCCCTTATAATTGAGCACCACCCCACGCTTTTCTACCCCATAAAGAAAATAGACTTAAGGCACCCCAAGCACAAAGCCCTCTGCGAGGCTATAAAAAACGATATAGCCATATATTCCGCCCACACCAATGTCGATTTTGCCGAAGGCGGGCTTAACGACGAAGTGGCAAAGATTCTGGGCTTAATCGATATCACGACTTTAGACGGCACGCCACATTCGGCGAGAATGGGAAGGCTGGACAGGGTACATACTCTTAAAGAGCTTGCCAAAAAGGTAGAACTGGCGCTGGGCGACCCCAATGTCGCAACGGTGGGCGACCCAGAAATGAAGGTGCAAACGGTGGCGATAGTAAACGGCGCGGGCGGCGGCTCGGAGGAAGCGGTTTGGCAGGCAAAAGCCGCGGGAGCCGACATTTTTATTACCTCCGAATTCAAATATAATGTCGTAAGGTTGGCAAAAGATGTTAATTATGGTATAATTACTGTCGGCCATTACGACAGCGAAGCGCCCTTTACAAACCTTATTTGCAGAATACTAGGCGAAAGCAAGACAGGGGTAAAGGTTTGCCCCGCACAAAGCCTCAAAAATCCTTTCAACGACAGGAGCGATAAATGAACCTCGAAAAAATGCTGGAATACCAGAAAATCGATCACGAGATATATAAAATCGAGCTCGAACTTCAAAAAAGCAGGGAGATGGAGAGGGTTAAAAACCTAAAAAGCCAGATAAGCCTTGCCGAAAACGCCCTTTTAAGGCTAAACAAAGAGGCAAGCGATTTGTTTGCTGCCATCCAGAATATCGAAAAAGATATCGCCTCCGCCGTACCCGACAAAGGCATAATCGACAACGCCAACACCCTCGAGAAGGCCGAAAGCGCCGAAAAAACGCTTGCCGCCTGCCTCGAAAGCCTTGCCAACCTCGAAAGAGAGGCAAGAAGGGCGTTCGACAGGCTTTCCGCTATCACCAAAGAGGCGGCAAAGCAGTACGAAACGGGCAAGTACCTTAGCTTCGAGCACAAAAAGGCAAGGGACGAGGCCAACGCTTTGTACATCAAAGTAAAGCTCGAGCAAAAGGACAATTTCGCAAAGCTCGCCGAGCTTACAAGCCAGATAGAACCCAAACTGCTCGAAAGATACAAAGCCCTGCGCGAGCAGCGCCGTATGCCCGCCATTGTGGCGTTCAACGGCACCAACTGCTCGGCTTGCGGCATGGACATTTCAATCGAAATGAGCGAGAAGCTCAAAAAATCCGGCGATATGGCCGAATGCCCCAACTGCAGAAGGATAGTTTACCTCAAATAACGAATACCGTTGCCCATCAGGTGAATGGCGGGCGATTTCGCCCATATAATATATTACCTGCGAGGTAATATTGAAATTTTGCAAAATGAACGGATGCGGCAACGATTATATTTTTGTGTATTTGCCCGAAAACAAGGTAACTAATCCCAAAGAGCTGGCGGTAAGGCTGTCCGAAAGGCATTTCGGGGTGGGCTCGGACGGGCTGGTGCTTATAGACAAATCCCAACTTGCCGACTGCTCTATGCGCATCTTTAACGCCGACGGAAGCGAGGCTAATATGTGCGGAAACGCCCTCCGATGCGCGGCAAAGTACATATACGACCGGGGGTTTGTAACAAAAGACGAAGTAAGCGTCTGCACGCTCGCGGGCGTAAAAACCGTCAGGCTTGACATAAACGGCGGCAAAGCCGAAAGCGCGAAAGCCGACCTCGGCGCCCCCTCGCTTATGAAGCTGGGCGGCAAAAGGGCGGTAAGCCGAACCGTTACGGCGGGCGGCAAAGAATACGAGATAACGCCTATCGATGTAGGCAACTTCCATGCCGTAAGGTTTGTAAAGCGCATAACCCAAAAGGAAATGGGCATAGCAAAAGCGATATCCACAAACTGCCCGCAATTTCCCGACGGGGTGAATGTCGAGGTGGCAAGGGTTATAGACCGAGGCAACATCGAAGTAAGGGTTTACGAGCGGGGCAGCGGCGAAACGCTTGCCTGCGGCACGGGGGCGGCGGCAACGCTGTTCGCGGCCTTCCTGAAAGGGCTTACGGGGCCGAAAGCAAACATAATCCTTCCCGGCGGCGTTTTGGAAGTAGAGTATATAAAGGGAAGGGTTTATGTCAAAGGGCCCGCCAAGGTTAACTTCGAGGGAGAAATCAAAGATCTATAAGCGGCTTCGCCCGCAAAAAGGATAAAAAAATAAAACACCTCAGGAGTGGAGGATACAGATGGTAAAGCTGAATTCTAATTACGGCAATCTTAAGGAAAGTTACTTGTTTGCGGGTATCGCCCGCAGGATTCGCGAATATAAAGAGGCCAACCCCTCCGCCGACATCATAAGGCTTAGCATAGGCGATGTCACAAGGCCTTTGGCGCCTCAGGTTGTTAACGCTTTGCAGAAAGCCAGCCAAGAGATGGGCAGCGCCGAAACTTTCAGGGGCTACGGCGACGAGCAGGGCTACGGCTTCTTGCAGGAAGCCATAAGAAATTATTACAAAACCCAGGCGGGCGTCGAGCTCGAGGCCTCCGAGATATTTATTTCGGACGGCGCCAAGAGCGATCTCGGCAACTTCACCGATATGTTCGACACCGACAACACCGTGCTTATCCCCGACCCCGTATATCCCGTTTATGTGGACAGCAACATAATGAACGGGCGTAAAATTGTCTTTATAGAGGGCAACGAAGCTAACGGCTTTCTGCCCCTTCCCGACGAGAACACCAAAGGCGACATCATTTATCTTTGCTCGCCCAACAACCCCACGGGCGCGGTGTACACCAAAGAGCAGCTTAAAGTTTGGGTCGATTTTGCCATAAAGAACGGCTCTGTAATCCTATTTGACGCGGCTTACGAAGCCTTCATTACCGATCCCAACCTTCCCCGCTCGATATTCGAGGTAGAGGGAGCGAAGTCCTGCGCCGTCGAGTTCTGCTCGCTTTCCAAAACGGCGGGCTTCACCGGCACAAGGTGCGGATATACGGTAGTGCCCAAGGGCATACAGATTAACGGGGTGTCCCTTAATAAGATGTGGCTCAGGCGCCAGACAACCAAGTTTAACGGCACGGCGTACATCATCCAAAGGGGCGCCGAGGCGGTATTCACCCCCGAGGGCTACGCGGGCTGCCTCGAGAACATCAATTATTACAGAGAGAACGCCAAGATAATAGCCTCTACCCTCGACAGGATTGGCATCTGGTACACGGGCGGCGTAAACTCGCCTTATATCTGGCTTAAGTGCGGTATGGATTCGTGGGATTTCTTCGACCTGCTCCTTAAAGAAGCCAATGTGGCGGGCACTCCCGGCAGCGGCTTCGGAAAGTGCGGCGAAGGCTATTTCCGCCTGACCGCCTTCAACACCAGGGAAAAGACCTTGGAGGCTATGGCAAGGATAGAAAAGGTGTTTGCTAACCTTAAGAAGAGCAACTGACTCTTAATCGGTGGCTCTGTTAAGAAAGTAAAATACAGATAGGGTTTCCGCGCACGGAAAACCCAAAAACAACAAAAGAGTCGGAGGTAAACAATGTCGGTAACCGTTTTGGTAGGCGCGCAATTCGGCGATGAGGGCAAAGGTAAAGTTGTGGACTATCTGTCCGCTGATATGGATATGGTGGTCAGGTTTCAGGGCGGCGACAACGCCGGGCACACCGTGGTAAACGAGCACGGCACTTTTAAGCTTCACCTTATACCCTGCGGTATTTTCAAAAAGGGCTGCAAGGCTCTCGCCAACACCGGAATGGTGATTAACCCCGACGAGCTTCTTAAAGAAATAGACCAGATCGAGGCGCAGGGCGTAGATACTTCCAACCTGTTTATCTCGATGAGGGCAATAATCCTGATGCCGTACCACATCGAGCTGGATAAGCTTTCCGAAAGCAGCGGCAGGACGGGCATAGGCACGACAAAGAGGGGCATAGGCTACGCCTACGCCGACAGGGCGAGAAGAAACGCCTTAAGGTTCGAGGACCTGCTCGACCCCGAATATTGCGAAAAAAGAGTAAGGTCTATAATGCCCACCATAAACGCCGAAGTGGTGGCAAAGGGAGGCAAGGAGTTTACTGCCGAAGAGATTATAGAAAAAACAAGGTACTGGGCCGAGAGGCTTAAGAATAGGATAGTCGAGCCCGTTTCCTTTGTGAACAACGCCATAAACCGCGGCGAAAAGATACTCTTCGAGGGCCAGCTCGGCGCAATGAAGGATATCGACCTCGGTATATATCCCTATGTTACATCTTCCAACCCCGTCGCGGCTTACGCCGCCGTAAGCGGGGGCTTCCCCATAAGCAAGATTTCCGAGATAGTAGGCGTAATGAAGGCGTTTTCGTCGGCTGTCGGCGACGGGCCCTTCCCCACAGAAATGGAAACTGAGCTTGCCGACGGCTTCCGCGGCAAGGGCGACCAGATAGACGACGAATTCGGAGCCCGCACGGGCAGGGCGAGAAGGCTCGGGTGGCTGGATTTGCCCATAGTAAAATACGCCGCCACCATAAACGGGTTTACGGCATTGGCCGTCTGCAAGATAGACAAACTGGACACATACAAAGAAATTAAAGTCTGCGTGGGCTACAAGTTAGACGGCAAGGAAATAGATTATATGCCCTCCGCCCGCGACCTCTACAAGGTCGAGCCCGTTTATGTTACTATGGAAGGGTGGCTGCAAAGCACCAAGGGCGTGCGCAAGTACGAAGACCTTCCCGAAAACGCCCAAAAGTACATATCCCTCATAGAGGAATATACCGGCGTAAAGGTCAAGTACATAGGCGTAGGCCCCGCCCGCGACGAAATTATTGTAAAATAACGGGGAGCTATGCGAGCAAAAACGAGGTCTGCCTTAAAAACCGCGGGAATAGTGCTTCTCGCCATACTTCTGGCGCTTATAGCCTTATATATCGCGGTGCCCGTTAAAGCGATGGCGGACTTCTATGCCGACCTCGATGAACAAAAAGAAAGGATATCTTCGCTGAAAGAAAACCCGCCTGCTCCGATAGACGAACAGGCTATTGCCGGTTTCGATTTGTCGAGGGCAAGCGAGATAAAATTCAACGAGATTCAATTTATCATTTCCCACAACAGCTACAAGAAAAACATCTCCGACCTAAACTACATTTTGCTTAGCCCCTTTACGGGTGTTAAGCCCAGCAGGTACGAGCACGACTTCATACTCAACCAGCTAAACGACGGCGCCAGGGGAGTCGAACTTGACATTCAGTATGTCAATAAGCGGTTTTTGGTATTCCATATCGCGGTAAAGGATTCGCGCACGCATTGCCCGAGCTGGGAGCTCGCCGTCGAGGAACTTAAGATTTGGTCGGACGCCAACCCCAACCATCTGCCAATTTGCGTGCTTGTCGAAATCAAGGCGGAAAACCTGCCCATCGAGGTTTATAAGCGGCTGGACCAAACCATAGAAAGTGTTTTCGGAAGGGATAAACTTATAACGCCTTCCTTGCTGATGGGCGAGAACGAAACGCTAAGGAGCGTTGCAGACAAAAACGATTGGGTGACGCTCGATAAGGTTCTGGGCAAGGCTATGTTTATATTGCACCCCTGCGACGGCACCGACAAATACATAGAAGCCGACCCGACAATGAGGTCGCAGGTTATGGTGCCTATGTTTGCCGCTGCCGAATTGCAGAGCGAAAATCCCAAACATTCGGATTATTATCTTTTGCTTAAGAACGACGACCCCGACCCCGAAAAGATTCAGCCCCTTGTTAACAGCGGCTTTATGGTGCGCACCAGAATGGACGAGCCTTTAATTTACAGCGAAGAGAGAAAGCGGCAGGCGATAGCCAGCGGAGCGCAGATTATCTCGGCGGATTATCAGAAAGGGGTTGTTTATCCCAAGGTGGGCTATATTTCGGAGCTCGCCGAGGGCAAAACCGTCATTTTGAGAAGGCCGTAATTTAGGCAATTCAAGGGCTAAAAGAATAACTTTTATTATTTACTTATTTTCTCTTTGGGTGTATAATATTATAAATTCGGTAAACTAAAAAAGGGGTTTTATTATGTGCATTTACACAATTACCACTTATAACAAATTAGTCAAGCTAAGAGCCAGGGTCAAAAACGCATGGGCGCAAATCGATGTCCAGCTCAAAAAGCGTTACGACCTCATTCCCAATCTTGTAGAAACGGTTAAAGGCTACGCCAAGCACGAGAACGAGGTGCTTACTCAGGTTACAATGGCCAGGGCTTCGGTGGGCGGCGCTCAGACGACTGCCGAAAAAATCGAGGCTAACAAAGAACTTACGGGCGCCCTCAGCAGGCTGCTTGTCGTCGCCGAGAGATACCCCGAGCTTAAGGCAAACACCAACTTTATGGATTTGCAGAACCAGCTTAAGGATATCGAGAACAAGATAGCCTACAGCCGCCAGTTCTACAACGATACGGTTATGAATTATAACCAGAAAACCGAAATGTTCCCTTCCAACATAATCGCCAAGATTTTCAAGTTTAAGCCCGAAGTTTACTTCGAGGTAAACGTCGAAGAAAAGGAAGCCCCCAAGGTACAATTCTAAGAATGAAAAAATTTCTCGCGATTCTGGTTCTTGCCCTGACGGCCGTTCTGGCCGTCGTTTCGCTGTCCGCGTGTGAAGGCAAAGGCGAGCTGTGGCTCCAAAAGGTTGAGATAGCAGGCGCCCTCGACAAAGAGGGCAACCTCACCGTGTCCGAAACATGGGAGATAGGGTTTAACTCGGCCGAAGGGTTTCGGAATGTATACAAGGTAATAGATTTGTATGACAGCGAACTTGGCGTGGAGAGCGGGATTTCGGATTTGCGCGTGTATGACGGCAGCGGCAAACCGATGGAGCGAGCCCCCATAACCACGGTTAACGAAAACGCGATTTCGAAATATCCCAACACCTATTACATTGTTTCGGCAGACAGCCGCAAAAGCGAGATAGGCGTTATATTCCCCAAAACCACAAGCGGCACGAGGACATATACCTTCAGTTATGTCATCAGTGATTTCGCCGCCTCATACGCCGATACCGCCGTGCTGTACTGGAAGCAGTTTGATGAGGAATTCGTATATATCGAAAATTATAAATGCGAGATTTCGATGCCCGAGGGGCAGAGCCTCGAGGGCGTGAGGGCGTGGTTTCATACCGAGGTGGAAGAAAGCCTTTTGGAGTTTAAGGATAACACTCTGGTTTATACCGCTTCTCAAATAGCCGCGGGCACATGGGTCGAAACAAGGGTGGCAATGCCAAACAGCTTTTTTGAGGGGTTGAAAAAACACTCAAACAAAGCAAAGCTTGGCTCCATGATACAAGAAGAGCAGAAATGGTACGACGATTGGCAGGCCGAGATCAAAAGGCAAAAGACCCTTGCCGCCGTCGAAATCGCTATTTCGGCCATTCTTCTCGCTGTATCGGTAGGGCTTGTAATCTTTTTGAACATAAGCAACAAAAGAGGCAAAGGCGATTATCCCAAATACTTCCGCAATATCCCCAAAGAGTGGTCTGCGGGAGAGCTCGGGCATTTGTTCTATTATTATGACGGAGGGGTGGAGAAGAAGAACCTTCGCGGACGCCTTCTTTCGGCAACTATCCTTGAGCTTTGCCGCCGCAACTACATCGAGATTATCCCCACTGCCGACGGCGATTATAAAATCCATGTTAACAATGTGCCCGCCGTCCGGCTTGCCGACTTAAGGCCCTACGAATATACCTTATACAGGCTGTTGGAAAGGGTAGAGCGTTCGGTAGGCAAAGAGTTCACGATGGACGATTTCGAGAAGTACGCCAAAAGCAATTATGATGATATAGATATATCCATAAACGAATTCAACGCCAAGTCCAAAGACTGGTTCAGGCGCGGCGGCTTTGTGGGCAAGATGTCCTCATTTATGAAATTGTTGGCTATTATAGGTATGCCGATGGCAATTGTGGGCGCGATAATGTTTGTGCTCGGGTCGGGCGGCTTTTTCAGCCTGGCGCTCCTTGCCTCGGGCGTTGTGCTTTTGCTGGGCACGCCCAAGCTTCCCAAACTTAACGAAAAAGGCGAGGCGGAATACTTTAAGGCGGTCGGGCTTAAGAATTATATGCTTGACTTTTCCAACCTCAAAGAGTACGACATCCCTCAGCTTGTGCTTTGGGAAGAATACCTTGTTTACGCCACGATGATGAATATTTCCAAAGAGGTTTTGGATAACCTTAAGCTTGTTTATCCCGAAATCACAAAAGAGGCCGAAAGGGCGGGCGTTTATTACAGGCCGGGCGGAAGCTACTTGTTCACTTACCTGTGGCTTTCGAGGCTTACGAGGCCGGGCGCTCCCGTATTTGACCTTGGCTCCCGCATAGAAAGAAGCGTGTCCAACATCTACAACACCGCAAAAGCCCTCAAGTATCCTTCCAACAAGGGCGGAAAGGGCGGCTTTGGCGGCTTCGGCGGAGGCGGAGGTTTCGGCGGCAGCGGCTTCCGCGGCGGCGGTGGCGGTTTTGGCGGAGGCGGCGTAGGCGGGCGAAGATAGGCCCTCGCCTCGTCGTCACTTTTGCTTTGATTCTTTGCTGCAAAAGCGCGCAAATTTTTACGGCAAAAAAATTTGACGGCTCGGGCTTCGCCTAGTCACGCATTTGCTTTGATTCGCCTCGTCACGCTTTTGCTTTGATTCTTTGCTGTATAAGGAAAAGGTTGTTTCAATCATACGGCAGTATTAAAAGGGTAGCGGCGCGGCGGTAAAACTGCCCTGTTCTGCAAAAACCTACAAAAATCGCCCGATTTTCGTTGCTTTTCGTCTTTATTCGATAACAAAATTTACTTTTTGTTTGCCAAAGTTTTACTGGTAAATACACTTTACGGCGGTAAATCGTTTGACTTACCGAAGGCGCATCTTGTATACTTCTAGTGTCAGCGAAACCCACAGGAGAACTTGCATGCGGCTTTTGGAAGAAAAGATTCTGAAATACGGCAAAGTTTATCCGGGCAATATCCTCAAGGTGGACAGTTTCCTTAATCACCAGGTGGATATGGCCCTGATGGGGCAACTCGCACAAGAAATCTATAACAACTTCAAAGACTGCGCGGTCACAAAAGTTCTTACAATAGAGGCATCGGGTATACCTCTGGCGGGGGCGACGGCGCAGTTTTTTAATGTCCCCATGATATTTGCAAAAAAGGCTTCGGCAAAAAATATGTCCGCAAACTTTTATTCGGCAAAGGTTTACTCTTTTACCCACGGCAATTATTACGAAATTAAGGTCTGCAAGGATTACCTCACAAAAGACGACACGGTCCTTATCGTAGACGACTTCCTCGCCAACGGCAGCGCGCTCGAAAGCCTTATGGATATAGTTAATCAAGCGGGCGCCAAGGTCGCGGGGGCGGGCATAGCGATCGAAAAGGGCTTCCAGAAAGGCGGCGACGAGCTAAGGGCAAAGGGCATAAAGATTGTATCCCTTGCCATCATAGACGAAATGAGCGCCGAGAAGGGCATAACCTTCCGCAGCCCGGAAGCCTGCTAAGATATATATTGATTCATTATTTACGGAAAAAAGCCTGAGGGCTACATAATAGGAGGATAATATGAAAAAGAAATTGTTAGCTGTTGTGCTTTGTTTAGCGCTTGTAGCTACACTTGCTGCCGGCCTCGCCGCCTGCAACGATCAAGATGACGAGTTCAAGATCGGTTTGATTTTACTGCACGATGAGAAGTCCACTTATGACAAGAACTTCATCGACGCGATGAATGAAGTTCAAGCCAAACTTGGTCTTAAGGATTCCCAGGTTATCATGAAGACTGACATCCCCGGAGACGACGCTTGCTACGTAGCAGCCGCCGACCTTGTAGACCAGGGTTGCGATATCGTCTTCGCCAACAGCTTCGGCCACGAAGATTATATGATCAAGGCCGCCAAAGAGTTCCCCGATGTAGAGTTCTGCCACGCTACCGGAACCAAGGCCCACACCGAGAACCTTCCCAACTATCACAACGCTTTTGCTTCCATATATGAAGGCCGTTACCTTGCCGGTATCGCCGCCGGTATGAAGCTTAACGCCATGCTCAAAGCAGGCGAAATCACCACCCCCAAGATGGGCTATGTCGGCGCTTTCACCTATGCCGAAGTTATCTCCGGCCTCACCTCTTTCTACCTCGGCGCCAAGTCCGTATGCGAAAATGTAGTTATGGATGTTACCTTCACCGGTAGCTGGTACGACGAAAACGCCGAAAGGCAAGCAGCCATCGCCCTTATAGAACGCGGCTGCGAACTCATTAGCCAGCACGCTGACTCCATGGGCGCTCCTTCCGCTTGCGAAGAAGCCGTCGTACCCAATGTTTCCTACAACGGCAGCACACAAGCTTCCTGCCCCAACACCTACATCGTATCTTCCAGAATAAACTGGGCTCCTTACTTCGAGTACATCATCGACTGCGTCCAGAACGGCAAAGAGATAGCCGTTGACTGGTGCGGCGGTATTGCCGAAGGTTCCGTTGTTCTCACCGCTATCAACACCGCTGTTGCCGCCCCCGGCACACAGGCTGCCATCGATGCCGCTATCAACCAGTTCAAAGCCGGCACTCTCCATGTGTTTGACTGTGACAACTTCACCGTAGGCGGACAGAAGATAACCTCCTACATGGCGGATGTCGACTTCGACCCCGACTTCACCGCTGACACCGAAGTTGTCGAGAACGGCGTATTCTACGAATCCAAGTTCCGTTCGGCTCCTTACTTCGACCTCAGAATAGACGGTATCAACTTCTTGGACGAGAAGTATTAATACCATAACATCACAGATTAACGGAAGGGGTGAAGTCAGCCTTCGCCCCTCCGATTTCTTTTTTTTGGACAACTTTTAATTGCGAAATGTCAGGATTTGCGGTATAGTAAAACCGTATTTTCTTTTTCGGAGGTTTGCGTGGAAAAAGCCATTGCAATACAAATGAAAGGTATTACCAAACGCTTCGGCGAGGTGATAGCCAATAAAGATGCCGATTTGGATGTCCGCAAAGGTGAGATTCTCGCTCTTTTGGGCGAAAACGGAAGCGGCAAAACCACCCTTATGAATATGCTCGCGGGCATTTATTTCCCCGACGAAGGCAAGATTTATATAGATGGTAAAGAGGTTGTCATCCGGTCCCCGAGAGACGCCTACAATCATAAAATCGGAATGATCCACCAGCACTTTAAGCTCATAGATGTTTACAATGCCATAGACAACATAATTCTGGGCGAAAGTTTTTATTTTGACGAAGCCGCAAACAAAGCAAAAATAGCCTCCCTCAAAAAGCCCGAAGGCAACGAGAGCCGCAAAGAAAAGTTCAAAAGAAACATTAAACTTCTTGCGGCAAGGCTGGAAAAAGCAGGCGCATATATAAAATTCAACTGGCTCTCCCGCAACCGCGGAGAAGATATCAGGGCAATTGCAGACAAGTACGGCTTTGCGATAGATCTAAAAAAGAAAATATACGATATGTCTGTCAGCGAAAAGCAGACAGTCGAAATTATAAAAGTTTTGTACCGCGGCGCGGATATCCTCATCCTGGACGAACCCACCGCCGTATTGACCCCGCAGGAGACAAAGCGGCTTTTTGATGTCATACGCAATATGCGCGATGACGGAAAATCGATAATAATTATCACGCATAAATTAAACGAAGTGCTTTCCGTAAGCGACCGCGTGGCCGTACTCAGGAAAGGTGAGCATATCGCCACCGTAAACACGGCGGAAACGAGCGAAACAGAGCTTACCGAAATGATGGTGGGCAAGAAAGTCGTTCTCAATATAGACAGAGCCGAGCCTAAAAACCCGATAGACCGCCTCACTGTGTCCGGCCTTAGCCTGATCAACAAAGAAAATGTAAAGGTTCTCGATAATGTTTCGTTTACCGCAAGGGCGGGCGAGATTTTGGGAATCGCGGGCGTTGCCGGAAGCGGACAGAGAGAGCTTCTCGAAGCGATAGCAGGCTTACAGCCTGCGGCTACAGGAAAAATAACATACTTTAAGCCCGAGAGCAACGAGGCCGTTAACCTAAGAGCAAAAACTCCAACTCAAATAAGGGAAATGGGCGTCCGCTTATCTTTTGTACCCGAAGACCGCCTCGGCATGGGTCTGGTTGGCAACATGGATATCGTGGACAATATGATGCTTAGAAGCTACAAAAAAGGCAAGTTCTTCTTTGTAGACCGCAAGAAGCCCAAGAGCCTTGCCGAAAACATTATAAAGAGCCTTGAGGTTGCCACCCCCGGCACGAATATACCTGTAAGAAGGCTTTCGGGCGGCAATGTCCAGAAGGTTCTGGTAGGCCGCGAAATAGCCTCGTCGCCCACCGTGCTGATGGCTGCATACCCCGTGCGCGGCTTGGACATCAACTCGTCTTATACGATTTATAACCTCCTCAATAAGCAGAAGGAAAACGGCGTTGCCGTAATATTCGTAGGCGAAGACCTCGATGTGCTCATAGAGCTTTGCGACCGTATAATGGTTATCTGCGGAGGTAAAATTACCGGTATCGTAGACGGCAGGAGTGCAACCAAAGAAGAAGTAGGATTATTGATGACCAAAGGAAGACAAATGGAGCAATCTCCGTCAACAGTAGGGCAAAGAGGGTGATAACAGATGAAAAGTACAGAAAAATCTGCTCGCGAACCTTTTTTTCAAATAGTAAAAAGAGATAACCTTGTCTGGTGGAAGGCATGGCTGATACGCGCCGCCGCCGTTATTTCGGCTTTTCTTGTATGCGGCATAGTTTCGGTTATCCTTACAAAGAGGGGTTTCGGAAGCTTTTATGTTTCGCTTTTCAAGGGCGTATTCCAGACCGAAAGAAGGATATGGAACCTCTTCCAGAATATTTCGCTTCTGCTTTGCATATCTCTCGCCGTAACTCCCGCGTTTAAGATGCGCTTTTGGAATATCGGCGCAGAAGGTCAGGCGCTCGTAGGCGCGCTTGCCTCGGCCGCTATTGTGGTATATTTCGGCGGTAAGGTTCCCGAAGCATTGTTATTGGTTATGATGTTCGGCGCGGCAGTTGCCGCAAGCGTTATTTGGGCGGTAATACCCGCCTTATTCAAGGCGCAATGGAACACCAACGAGACCTTGTTTACCCTTATGATGAACTATGTGGCCAAATCATTGGTGGCGTATTTCATAAATGTGTGGGTCACAAGCGGCTCGGGCGTTCTCGGCGTTCTCAAATTCGGACACTTCCCCGCGATAGGCGGATACGCTTATCTTCTCAACATTATTATTGTCGCCGTACTTACCGTTCTCGTTTATATGTACCTCAAGAAAACCAAACACGGCTACGAGGTATCGGTTGTCGGCGAGAGCCTCAATACCGCGAGGTATGTCGGCATAAATGTCAAGAAAGTAATTATCCGCACGATGGTACTCACAGGCGTGCTGTGCGGCATAGCGGGTCTCCTCCTTGTTGCGGGCACCAGCCACACAGTAGCAACCAACACGGTGGGCGGACGCGGATTTACGGCTATACTTGTTTCGTGGCTTGCAAAATTCAACCCTCTGTATATGATACTTACATCGTTTATGGTGGTGTTTCTGCAGCAGGGTGCGGCTCAGGTCGCAACCGATTACAGGCTCAGTAACGCTTTCCCCGATATCATTATCGGAATGTTCTTCTTCTTTATCATCGCTTGCGAATTCTTCGCCAATTACTCCATAAAGTTCCGTCTGGCGAAAAAGGAGAAAAAGGCATAATGTTTGTAATATTTTTATTCAATGCCATACGGTTCAGCACAACCTTTATGTTCGGTTGCACCGGCGAAACTATTACGGAAAAGGGCGGAAACCTTAACTTAGGTATACCCGGTATTATGTGCGTTGGCGCGGTAGGCGGCTGCATAGGAGAATCGATTTACCTCAAATCCCTCTCCGATATCAGCCGGATCAACCCCTTCCTCGCCGTGCTTATACCCATACTTTTTGCTATGCTTTTCTCGGGCGCCCTGGGAATGCTGTACTGCTTCCTTACGGTTACCCTCCGTTGCAATCAGAATGTTACGGGCCTTGCGATAACCACTTTCGGCGTAGGCTTTACAAACTTCTTTATCACATTGGTAGATAAAACAAACTTTAATGTAGCCAGCAAGAGCTTTACAAAGTTTTTCCCCATACAGGACGCTTCAAATTGGTTTGTTAAACTGTTCCTGTCTTACGGCGTAATGGTATATCTGGCGGTGATTATCGCTATAATTGCGGCTATCATCCTTAATAAAACACGATTGGGCCTCAACCTCAAAGCGGTGGGCGAAAATCCCGCAACTGCGGACGCCGCCGGCATAAGCGTTACGGCATATAAATACGGCGCCACGGGCATAGGAAGCGCGATAGCAGGCCTCGGCGGTTTGTTCTACATTATGGACTACCTTAACGGCAGCTGGGAGTATTCGATAGACGCGATGGGCTGGCTTGCCATAGCTCTTGTTATATTCTCCATCTGGCGCCCGAATTGGGGCATTCTCGGCTCCATTCTTTTCGGCGCGCTCTACATTGCGCCCAGCTATCTTAATGTAAGCTTCTCGCAGAAAGAGCTTCTCAAGATGATACCTTACATCGTTACGATATTTGTGCTTATCGTTTCAAGCATCCGCAACAAAAAGGAAAACCAGCCACCCGCCTCGCTCGGGCTTTCGTACTTCCGCGAAGAAAGATAGTAGCGATTGCTAAGATAGCGGCATAATAAAGCAAAAAACGAATCCGAAGGCCGTCCCTAAAGGGGCGGCCTTAGCTTTAAGATATATAAAACTTAAAAGTTTGGTCTTTACATATTAAAGGCTTTAATATATAATTATTCTGTATAATCGCAGGCAGTATGTCTTGCGGAGAGCCTTACACCGTATGTCGGCGCGAGGCTTGCAATAATTGGGCAAGGAGAGCGTAATGAACAGGGTGCTTAAAGTTGTCGTCGTATTGCTGGTACTTGGTTTCGCGTTTATGCTGGCCGCGGCAGGGCTAGGTCGTGAAAGCGCAGCTAACGCCGACATAGCATACAGCTTATACATAATTAACAATCCCGACGATGTATCCGCCTATCAGTACAGCGTAAACGGCACCGATTACGAAGATGTCACCCTTCCGCTAAGCGATTTTGTATCGGGCTTTTACAGCGCTCTTCCCGACGGCGAGGCCCTTTATCTTTACATAGGCACCGCCGATACCCCTTTGGTAACTCCCGAATCGATACCCGTTTATAAAGACACAATCGCCCGAATATATCTCGAAAACACCTTTGCGTCCACCGTTGCCCCCGAAGAATACAACCGCGATATCGTAATCGCTTTAATGAGCGCCGTTAGGACAGAGGGCAGCGCCAGTCTTACCGTAAATAATTCTTATATCATTACCGACGGGGCAAAAGCCATACACCATAAATCAGCGGGAACACTTACGATAAACGGTGACGACACCTTAATTGCCAGCCCATCCGAATCCCTTCCGACCTTCGGCGGTACAATACATATAGACGAGGGTAACGCTCCCGTAACCGCTTATATCCAGAACGGCGGCACGATAATTAACAGCGGCCTTAAGCCCGACTCCGCCGCCATAATGAACGAATCGCAAAGGGACATTTATATAAACTGGGGCAAGGTGCTTTCCAACCCCGCGGACGACCCTCTCAACCCTCAGAAGTATGGTATGGGCGACACCATAGCCATATTTAATGTCTACGACGGTGTTATAAACATCGGCCAACCCTTGGGAAAAGAAACCCTTATCGCAACCGCAAGCTCGTCAAGCTACTATATGGGTACGATAAAGCTTGCGGGCACCGCGCCTCTTAAAACGACCCTTATTCTTACGGGCGGGGAAATTATAAACAACAACACAACGCCCAATTTCGCGGGCAGGTGCTACACAATTTACGCGTTAAAGCCCAACAATATGTATATCGCGGGCGCAAATCTTATAAATAACCGCGGTTATGTAATATACAACGAGGGCAAAGGCGATCTCCATATCGTCGACACCTCAATCTTCGGCAGCGGCATAAACACCATATACATGAAGGGCGGCAAGGTGACTGCCAGCGGCCTTTCGATAGCCGGCAGCCTTACGGATTACGCCATAAAATCGGACGAAGGCAACATCGGCATCGAGGATAGCTCTGTATCCAACTCCCTGGGCGGCGCCGTTTACGCCGCGTATGGGAATATCCGTATAACGGATTCGTTAATTTCGGCTGCCGTGGCGGATTACATGGTAAAATCGCAGGCAGGAAATGTAGAAATCTCTTATTCAACCCTTAATAACTCGGCCGGAGGCGGCGTATACGCTGCGAACCAAGCCGACATAGCCGCTAACAGCCTGATTTCCGCGTCTTCGATGTCCTTTGCCGCAGTGTATGTCGGCAACGGCTATTTGGACATAAACAAATCCGAAGTTTACAATTCGGGCACAGCGCTTTATTTAGCCGAAGGCTGGGTGCAGATAACAAATGAAAGCGTCATCGGCACCGAAAACAATCAGTGGGCTATAAGAGCCGAAGCGGGCAATGTTTATGCCGAAAATTCTTCGGTTCAAAGCACGGGAGGCGGCATTTATGTCGGCGGGAATTACCTTTCGCTTCAAGAAAGCAGCATAATTTCCCGTGATACCGACAATCCCGCGATAATGATGCCAAACTCCGATCTGGTAGTGCTCAAAGCTGCTATCGAGAGCACCTGCCTCACCGGCGCAATACAGATAAAGGCCAATCTGGTTTTCATTTCAGAAACCGAGGTTTCGGGTTCGCCCATCCTTATGCTTATAGACTCTCCCTACATTGGGATAGACAATATAAATATTCGTTCCGGCTATACGCCTATAGCAATAATGAGCGAAGAGCAAAGCATTAAGACCGACCGCCGCGACTTCGATATCCGCGTCATTTTAGAGAAAATAGGCGATTATTATTTCCGCGAGTGGAGGGACGACGAAGTATCGCTTACGGAAAATATGGCAATAAGCGCAGCCGATCTCCCCGGCAGCCCCAATTTGGACCCCAATTACGAGCTTAAATACTCCTTTACACAGGATCCCGATATGGAGCACGGAAGCCTCGTATCCCACACACCCGAAAAGGTTTTCTCGGGCAAGCAGGTAGAGCTTGAATTTTTGCCCCACAACGGATATTATCTCTACGAGGTGTATTATCTCGAGGGCGGCTCCGAAAAAGTGAATGTCTTTGTTAACAGCGGCGAAGACCACAGCATAACAACCGTAACCGCCATTATGCCCGTAGGGGATACCGAAATTTACGCCATATACAGGTCTAAGCCCGTAACGGTAAGCCTGCAGGATATCACGGCGACCTTCGGCGACGAAATCGTGCTTGAGGCGGTAGTAAACGCCCACGACGGCGTAACCTATTACTACTCGTGGTATAAGAGCGGCTCCAAAATCCAGGGTCAAACCGAAAGCACCCTCCGCCTGTATACGGTTGCCGACAGCGGCAATTACAGCGTAAGGGTATCCAGCGACCTCGAGGGCGGCTATATCGCCGAAGCGTTTGCCACCGTTACCATAATCCCCAAAACCGTTTCCGTGCAGTGGGAGGATGTAAGGTTCGAGTTTAACGGCGAAATCCAGCGCCCCAACGGCACGGCTCTCGACATAGACGGCAACCCCCTGGCGCTCACCTTCACGGGAGGCGGCTCCTCTGTCGGCACCCACACGGTAACCGCGTCTTGCGTCCATCCCGATTATGTTATTGCAAACCATGTCCGCCAGTATCAGATTTTCCCCAAAAACATTACCATTGTATGGTCTAACCTTTCGTTTACCTACGACGGCTCGGATCATTGCCCCACGGCTTACGCCGAGGATATCTACGGCGAACCGCTTAATCTGGTGATAAGCGGCTCGAGGTCTAACGCCAGCGCCGCGCCCTATACCGCCGTCGCCTCGGTTAGCAACCCGGAGTATGTTATTGCAAACCCCTCTGTCGAGTTCTTCATCAATCCCGCGCAGGTTACCGTGCAATGGAGCTTCCAATATACCGAATCCGGCTCCACCGTATTCTTCTACAACGGATACGACCAGCTTATGAGAATAAGGGCGTATTACTACAATATTTACGATTACGCGACAGACCTCGAAGTAGAGGCGGTAGGGCAGACGAACGGCAGCACCGAGTTCAAGCTGCCCGACATCTACGAGATCACGGCAAAGTTTATCCAAAACACCCCCAACTACACGCTTAAATCAAACACGCTGCAGATAAGGATGTTCAAGGCCCGCCCCCGCATCACGGTGCCCGATACAACTTTGGAATATATCTACGACGGCTCGCCTCGCTCGATAAACGCCGAAATTATATATGCCGACGAATTTATCTGCATGATTGGCGGAAGCGTAGTGCCCAATTCCTTCGTGTCGCCGGGCGTATATAACATAATACTTACATCCCGCGAAGACGAACTGCACGACAGGGCGCCCGAGGTAAGCGTCACGCTTATCATTCTTGCCGCTTCGCTTTCGATGAGCGACGAAAACAGTACCGCCATCGCCACGATAATAACCCCGTACGGCGTCAACCCCGGCGCGAACTTTGTATGCGAGTTCACCGATGTTGTCACCGCCGAAACCAATCGCAAGTATAACGATTTCTGGGGCAGGTCAACCGTCGCCGTAATAAACCTTACTCTCGGCGGGCAAACCGAGCTGGAGGAAATCTCTAAGGTAAGGATAAAGCTGGACGAATCCATACTCTCCAACAGGATACTTAAGCTTCGCAAATACGAGGACGGCAGGTTCCGCGAAATCGCGTACACCCTGGACGAAAACGGCTATATCGAGTTTGACGCCGACTCTCTCGGCGAGTACGCTCTGGTTACCGAGTCGGGCGTAAACTCGGTAATAGGCGTTGTGGCTTTTGCCGTAATAAGCGTGTTAATCATATCTACGCTTATAGCCTACCTTGTAAAGCGTAAGAAGTCCGTTTACTAAGATAAAACCGCAAAAAACAAGGTTGTTATACTCCCCGGATGTTTTTTCGGGGAGTTTTATAATGTTTTCTCCGTAGGCGGAATGATAAAAGGGTTTACATATTTTACTATTTATTTATAAATTTTAAGAATTGGCAAAAATTGTCGAGAAGCCCCAATTTTATTTGAAAAAACACGCTCTTGTGATATAATAAAGACATACTAAAATAGAGGAGTATCGATGTTTTATGACAAACAATAAATATGTTCTTGATTTTGTCCAAAAGTACGCCGACCTGCTGACCCCCGACAAAATAGTTTGGATAGACGGTAGCAAACAACAAAAAAAGGAGCTCACCGAGCAAGCCATAGCCACCGGCGAAGTCATGAAGCTTAACAACAAGCTGCTTCCCGGCTGCCTTTATCACCGCACGGCTCAAAACGATGTTGCCCGCGTAGAAGATCGCACCTATATCTGCTCCCGCTCCAAGGACGACGCCGGCCCCACCAACAACTGGATGGACCCGCAAGAAGCTTACACCAAGCTCGACTCCATCGCCAAAGGCAGCATGAAGGGCCGCACAATGTATGTTATACCCTTCAGCATGGGCAAAGTCGGCAGCCGCTTCGCTAAGTACGGCATCGAGCTCTCCGACAGTATTTATGTTGTTCTCAACATGATGATAATGACCAGGGTTTCCCCCAAGATTTACGACAAGCTGGGCGGCACCGACAACTTTGTAAAGTGCATACACGCTAAAGTAAACATCGACCTCGAAAACCGCTATATCTGCCACTTCCCCGAGGACAACACAATATACTCTATAAACAGCGGCTACGGCGGCAATGTTCTGCTCGGCAAAAAGTGCCTCGCCCTTCGTATCGCCAGCTATCAGGGCTGGAAAGAGGGCTGGATGGCAGAGCATATGCTCATACTCGGTATCCAAAAGCCCAACGGCGAAACCAAGTATGTTTGCGGCGCCTTCCCCTCGGCTTGCGGCAAGACCAATCTCGCCATGCTTATACCCCCCGAAACCTACACCTCTAAGGGCTACAAGGTATTTACGGTAGGCGACGATATCGCATGGCTGCGCAAGGGCAGAGACGGCATGCTTTACGCCATCAACCCCGAAAACGGCTTCTTCGGCGTTGCTCCCGGCACCAATGTAAAATCCAACCCCAACGCCCTCGAATCCACCAGAAAGAACACCATTTTCACCAATGTTGCCATAAACCTTAAGAACAACACCGTGTGGTGGGAAGGCCTCGACAAGAACCCGCCCCAAAAGGCGCTCGACTGGAAGGGCAACCCCTGGCACCCCGGTATGGTAGACGCCGACGGCAAGCCCGTTAAGGCCGCCCATCCCAACAGCCGTTTCACCGCGCCCATCCAGAACTGCCCCAGCCTCTCGCCCGAATTTGAGAATCCCAAAGGCGTTCCGATTTCCGCCATCATCTTCGGAGGCAGGCGCGCCAAGACCGCTCCCCTCGTTTATGAGGCAAGGGACTGGAAGCACGGCGTATTCGTAGGCTCCATCATGGCTTCCGAAACGACCGCCGCCGCGGCCGGCCAGGTAGGCGTTGTAAGGCGCGACCCCATGGCTATGCTTCCCTTCTGCGGCTACCACATGGGCGATTACTTCCAACACTGGCTCAACATGGGCAAGAAAATCAAGAATAAGCCGAAGATCTTCAATGTCAACTGGTTCCGCACCGACGAAAACGGCAACTTCATCTGGCCCGGCTTCGGCGACAACATGAGAGTTCTCGACTGGATTCTCCAGCGTTGCGAAGACGCCGTAGACGCCGTCGAGTCCCCCATAGGCTACCTGCCCAAACCCGAAGACATCAACATCGAAGGGCTTGAGGGCATCACCCTCGACACCATCAAGGGCCTGCTGGAAGTAGACAAAGACACCTGGAAGCAGGAGGCTAAGGGCATCGAAGAGTTCTACGCCAAATTCGGCTACAGGCTCCCCAAAGAGCTCAGGAAAGAACTCAAGACCCTCAAATCCAATCTCCGCAAGGCATAATTTAACCCAATAAATCAAAAGGCTGCCTCAAGCAGAGGCAGCTTTTTATTTTGGCCGAATAAATATTACATTTGTAATAGCGTCCATATCGTTTTCGGGATTAGCTCGGGTATATCCTCAAACACTTTCTGTGTACCAAAACATCCTGCGGCGGATTAAAAGAATAACTCAATTTCAAATTTCGGTTTGTGCTTTGTTCATTATAGTGTATAATTATATCGTCATGTACACAAGATTCCTTCCCACAACCAAAGACGAGCTGTCTGGGCTTCAGCCCGATTTTATCGTCGTAAGCTGCGACGCTTATGTAGACCATCCTTCCTTCGGGCACGCCATAATAGCGAGGCTTCTGGAGAGCGAAGGCTTTGTCGTCGCCGTGCTTCCGCAGCCGATCAAGGATTCCGAATATCTGTCTTTGGGAGCCCCAAAGTTAGGTTTTATGGTTAGCGGCGGGGTTGTGGACAGCATGGTAAGCAACTATACCGTAGCAAAAATAAAGCGCGGAGAGGACAGCTACAGCGAGGGCGGAAGGGTAGGGCGCACGCCCGACAGGGCTGTTACCTTCCATACCAAAAACCTCAAAAGGCTGTTTCCCGATGTACCCGTTGTAGTGGGCGGGGTCGAGGCAAGCCTCAGGAGATTTGCCCATTACGATTACTGGAAGGATACCGTAATGCCTTCTATCCTAACAGACTGCGGGGCGGACCTTCTTATATACGGCATGGGCGAGCGGCCCTTATGGGACATTCTTTCGCTTGTAAAAAAGGGCGTTCCGCTTAAGAGTATTAAAAATATAAGGGGCACGGCGTACCTTGCCGACTCCTTCGACGAGATAAAAGAAAAAGCCGACAAGGGCGAGGTTAGCTTTTTGCCCTCTTTTGAGGAAGTGGCCTCGGACAAGAAAAGCTATATCAAGGCTTTCAATACTCAGTTTACCTGCAGCGAGCACACATTCAACAAGATACTTGCGCAAAAGCACGGCGGGAAGTATGTCGTAGTCAACCCGCCTCAATTTCCCCTCACCACCAAAGAGCTGGATTTTGTATATGAGCTTCCGTATGTAAGGGGCTATCACCCGCGCTACAAAGACGGCGTCCCCGCCATAAGCGAGGTAAAGTTTTCTATAACCTCTCATAGGGGTTGCTACGGAGCCTGCGCTTTTTGCTCGATAACCATGCATCAGGGCAGGCTTATAACCGCGAGAAGCAAAGAAAGCCTTCTAAGAGAGGCAGGGCTTCTTGCAAAGCTCCCCGACTTCAAGGGGTATATTAACGATGTGGGCGGCCCCAGCGCCAACATACGCCTTCCTTCCTGCAAAAAACAGGAGAGGGCGGGAAGCTGCAAGGATAAAAACTGCCTGGGCTATAAAAAGTGCCCCAACCTTGTTGCCGACCACAGCGAGTATATGGAAATCCTTAGGGAAATGCGGGCTCTCCCCGGGGTAAAGAAGGTATTTATACGAAGCGGGATAAGGTACGACTACCTCATGGCGGACCCGCAGTACAAAAAGATTCTCAAAGAGCTTGTCGAGCACCATATAAGCGGGCAGCTTAAGGTCGCCCCCGAGCATTGCTCGGAGAATGTCCTAAGGCTTATGGGCAAGCCGTCTTTCGCTTTATACCGTAAATTCAGCGAGGACTACAAAAAAGTAAACGCCGAGCTCGGCAGAAAGCAGTTTTTGGTGCCGTACCTTATAAGCTCCCACCCCGGCAGCACGCTTAAGGACGCCATAGAGCTTGCGCTCTTTCTGAAAAGCGTAAATTATGTGCCCTTACAGGTGCAGGACTTCTACCCCACGCCCTCGACAAAGGCGACAACGATGTACTACACAGGCATTGACCCCGACACGATGAAGGAAGTCTATGTCCCCAGGACCAAAGAAGAAAAGCGCACCCAGCGGGCGCTTATGCAGTACGGCTTCCCTCAAAACTATCACATAGTAAAAGCCGCCCTAGAGAAAGAAGGTATGGCTTATCTGATAGGAAATTCGCCGAGGTGCCTCATAAAGCCGGCGCCGCCCACAAAATTTCGGACAAACCCCAAGAAAAAGTAAAGGCCCGCTTAATAGGTTATTAAGTTGACTTTTTATATTTATTAAATTAAAATTAATGCATACACAATTTTCGGAGAACTTTATGCAAAAGAAACCCTTCCTGACCCTGGAAAAAGCCAAAGAAATCGCGGCGGTATACCCAACCCCGTGGCATGTCTACGACGAAAAAGCAATCGCCGACAACGCCGACAACCTTAATAAGGCGTTTTCGTGGAATAAAGGCTTCAAAGAATATTTTGCCGTGAAGGCTACCCCCAACCCCGCCATTCTGAAGCTGCTTAAGGCGCACGGCTGCGGGGTGGACTGCTCTTCCTACACCGAGCTGCTTATGGCCGAAAAGTGCGGCTTCAAGGGCGAGGAGATAATGTTTTCCAGCAACGAAACGCCCGCTAACGAATACATCTACGCCAAAAAGCTGGGCGCAATCATAAACCTTGACGACTTTACCCACATCGAGTTTTTGGAAAAGCACGCGGGCATTCCCGAAAAAATATGCATGCGCTACAACCCGGGCGGCGACTTCAAGATTAACAACGCCGTTATGGGCACGCCGTCCGACGCAAAATACGGCTTTACCCCCGAGCAAATCCGCGAGGGCGTAAAGATCCTCATGAAAAAAGGCGTCAAAAAGTTCGGCATTCACTCCTTCCTCGCTTCCAATACGACAGGCAATTCGTACTACCCCGAGCTTGCGCGCATACTCTTCGAGTTCGTCGCCGACCTTATTGACGAAACAGGCGCCGAATTCGAATTTGTTAACTTAAGCGGCGGCATCGGCGTCGCTTACCGCCCCGAGCAGGAAGCTCCCGATATTTTTGCCATAGCAAAAGGGGTAGAGGCGGCATATAATGAGATACTGGCTGCAAGAGGGCACGGGAATATTAAGATTTTCACAGAGTTGGGAAGGTATATGCTCGCACCCTACGGCGCGCTGGTAACAAAGGTTCTGCACTTCAAGCACATCTACAAAGAGTATGTCGGCGTGGACGCCTGCGCCGCCAACCTCATGCGCCCCGCCATGTACGGCGCCTACCACCACATAACGGTGCTGGGCAAAGAAAACGCCCAAGAAGAGATGGTCTACGATGTAGTGGGTTCTCTATGCGAAAACAACGACAAGTTTGCCGTCAACAGGCCGCTGCCTAAGATAGAGATAGGCGACTATCTTTACATTCATGACACCGGCGCCCACGGCTACGCCATGGGCTACAACTACAACGGCAAATTGAGAAGCGCCGAAATCATGCTTAAGCCCGACGGAAGTTTCGAACTGATAAGGCGCGCCGAAACGCCCGCGGACTACTTCGCCACCTTGGACATATACGAGGAATTCCGTAGCGTTTGATGAAAAAAATATCCGACTTTATATTCGGGCATAAGATAATCCTGGCCGTTTGCGTAGGGCTTCTGCTTATCGCGGGCGGCTTCGGTTTATATTTTTCATTTCAGAAGGGATATTACGATTCCGATGTCATTCAATTTATCGGAGAGGGCACCGACACCCGTGAGGGGCTTAACTTTTTAAGCTCCAACTTCGGCATTAACGGTGATATCATGCTTGCCGTCGAGGGCGGCGAGGACGACAGTGCCCTTGCCGAGGCTATTAGCGATATTTCGGCATTCGAGGGCGTAAAAGAGCTAATCTGGTACGGCACACTTAAAGATACTGCCAGGATTTTTGAAGGCATAAACGATATTTTGGAGTTTCTGGGTCTTCCCAAAACAGATATCTACAACGACAACGGGCTAAGCGAATACTTAAAGCGCCCCATAGGCGGGGGCAGGGCCCACTATGTAATTTTAATCCTTACCGAATATTCTCCCTCGTCGCGGGAGGGCTTTGCTCTGTTGGACAGGGTAGAGGAAAGGCTATCCCCCCGCGGCCTGGCCTCGGCGGGTATGACCTCGACCGCCCGCAACCTTTTGCGGGACACGATGGGCGAAGTCCCGTTCTATATCCTGTTTGCCTCGCTTTGTATACTTGCCGTGCTGCTGGCATCTTCGGACTCCTTCCTCGAGCCTCTCGTGATATTTGCTGCCCTCGCCGTTGCCGCCATTCTTAACGCAGCGACCAACATAATATACGGGGTAACCTCGGTTATAAGCGTTGCCGCCGCCGCGGTGCTTCAGCTAACCGTCACCACCGATTTCGCGCTTATCGTTAACGGCGTATATAAGAAAAAGGGTAACCACAATTTAGAAAACGGCGCCTCTAACGCCGCGTTACTCTCCGCCGCGAGAGGGGCTTTCGCCACAGCCGCCGCCTTCTGCGCCCTCTTCCTTATGAGGTTCGAGCTTGGGGCGGACATAGCCAAAGTAACAGTTAAGGCGGTTATTATATCTTTAATTTCCGCCGTAGTGGTTGTCCCGCTTATGAACGCCCTTTTGGGCAAGGCAATCGAAAAGACGGCTTTCAGAAGGCGGCTTAAGGATATCCCCGGAAAGCCAGCCGATATCGTGATCAGGTTCCGCTACGCGATAATCGCCTTTGTGTTAGCCGCGACCGTTGTTTCCTCCTTCGGGCTTACGGACATTAAGCACTCGTATTTCAAAATCTTTGAAAGCCCGAAAAACCCCTCCTCCATAGAGGTTGTCGCCGGTGAGCTTGAAAACCAGCTTATTCTTGCCGTACCGATAAGGACAAAAGGCGGCGAAGGGCACAAGCCGTTTATCGCCGAGGTGGAGGCATTGGAATGTGTGGACAAGGTGATAGGGGCTTTGCGCGCGGTCGATTTGGACGAAAGGGTTCTGGAAAATATATTAAACAACACTTCGCTTCCCAAAGCGCCGCATTTTTCGTCGGTGTTCCGCAAAACCGAGGGCGGCGAATGGTACACCTTATACAGCGTGGTCATTAAAGGAAGCGCCGAGTCCCGCGGGGCGATGGCTGAATATAAGCTGATACAGGAGATTCTCGCCAAGCACTTCGGGGACAGTTACAGCTTCGGGCTTATGACGGGTGTTGCCGACATAAACAGGATAAGCCCCGCGGACTTCCGTAACCTTATGATAGCGTCAGCCGCCATTCTGCTTGCCGCTTGCGTGCTTGCCCTATGGTCTTTCAAAAAGGGGATATCCGTCGCAGCGCTTGCGGTTGCCTCGGTTGTAATCAATATGGCTTTGGAGGCTGTAACTTCCAATAGCACCAATTTTATTGTCTATCAGCTTATGTGTGTGGTACAGACGGGCACAACCTTAAATAACGGCATGCTTATAGCCTCGCATTTCGACAAATTCAAAAAGGATGGGCTTTCGAATACCGATGCCGCCAAAGGCGCTCTGAGGGCATCGCTTATAACAATGATGGCTTCGCTTACCGTGCTGTTAGCCTCGTCGGTGTGTATTTTCTTTGTTTCGCATAACCTAATTATTAAGGATATTGTCAAGATGCTTGCCCGGGGGAATGTAATTGGCTTTGCGCTAATGTCAGGCGCTTTGCCCGCCGTTTTGTCGCTCGGGCGGGGCAAAACAAAGGATTGCATTTTGGCGGGATAAATTATATAATATTTGCGGTATGGCAAAAGATAACATCAAACCCAAAATAATAAAATATCTTGCGTATTACGGCAGGCTCGCCACGCTTACCTTTATAAGGGCTTTAGGCACCTATATATTTATCGTGCCCAACGGCTTCGCTCCCGGCGGCATAAGCGGCCTGGCGTCCATAATATATAACGCCGTTCTCCCTTTCAACCCGCAGATTGCCAACACCTGGCTTAACGCGGGTATAACGGTATTTTATATGAACATACCGCTTCTTATAATAGCTTATTTCAAGCTAAATAAAGTATTTGTACTTAATACCAGCCTGTGCGTCGCCCTTTACGCCTTCTTTATGTGGATTCTTGGCGTAGCCAAAGTGCCCGTATTCCAGTCCAGCGACATGGAAAGCGGCTTTATGCTGGTCGCCGCGCTCGCGGGCGGCGTCATGATAGGCATTTCGATGGGAATAATGCTGCTTAGCAATATGAGCATGGGCGGCACGGATATCGTCGGAAAAGTTATGTACGAAAAAAATCCCGTGGTTAACGCCCAATGGTTTATATTCCTTTTGGATATAATCGTAGTAATGCTTTCGGGCGTTCTCGGGTTTATCGGCGGCAGAAATGTCGACGCCAACACCCTCTTTGTGAGGGTGATGTCGCCCATCTTCTATTCGTTTATCGCCCTTTATGTATCAACAAAGGTTGCCGATGTAATAGGCATAGGCCTCGAGTCCAGCGTCGTATTCAATATCGTTACCGAAAAGCACAAAGAAATAGCCGACGCCATCGTAAGCAGGCTGAGAAGGGGCGCAACATTAGTCCGCGCCGAGGGCGTATACACCAACGCGCCGCGCGAAATTCTCATTTGCGTCGTACGCCGCAGGCAGCTTGTCACCCTCAAAAGGCTAATTAAGGAAATCGACCCCAAAGCCTTCCTGTACATCATAGACGCCAGAGAGGTAAACGGGTTCGGGTTCAAGTCATTCTGATGAATATAAGGAGAAAATATGCTAAAGTTTTTAGGTTATAAGGTTACCGAGATGAGCTTTCGGATAAATTCCGAGGCCCAGAACGAAAAAAACTTTCAGATAAACCCCAAAATAAGGTTTGATTTGAAAAAAGATCCCCGGTCCTTGGTTGTGGCGGTAAATGTGACGATAGACAAGTCGCAGCCCACCCCGGTGCCCTTCGAGCTTAACTTAAACCTCGTTGGGTCTTTCCAAGCGGAGGGCGAAATGAACATCGAGGAAATGAGGATACAAGCCTCCTCCATGATATTCCCGTATGTCAGGGCCGCCGTCACCAACATAACGACCAACGCCAACCTGCCCGCGTACTACCTGCCCGTTATTGACTTCGGCGCGCCCGCCTCCGCCGCGCCCAAAAAGAGCGAGTCGGTAATTATCCGCCCGCTGGAGGATATCTGATGGGGCGCAGCCTTAAGATAGCGGCATTTATGGCCGTTATTTTTATATCCGTTTTTATGCTTTCGCTTTCGGCGCCCGCCTTTGCCGAAGGGCTGACAGTCAATTTTTATCTCGACAGGGAAGATCCCGCTCCTTTCGCAAGCGTGGAAATTACGGACGGCTCTTTAACCGTGCCCGAAGCCATACCCGAGCGCGAGGGCTACACCTTCGACGGCTGGTCGGACGGGTTTGCGAGGTATTACCCCTCGCAAACCTACACGGTAAGCGAAGGGCTAAATCTGTATGCCGTTTGGAAGGGCGAAGAAGTTATTTATGAGCGCAAGCCCCTTCTTAACAAGGCCGAAAAAACCGCCTTATACGCCTCGCTCGGCGTGCTGGGCGTTATATTATTGTTCTGCTTTTACTGGTTCGGCATAAAGGAAAACGGGGTAAAAGACCTCGGCCGCGCCATCAAAAAGCTGTTCACAAAAAAGCCCGAAGGCGGCGGCGATCAAAACACATAAAAAATTCTCCCCAATATATGTTTCGGGGTTGAATATTAAGCCCTCAAGTGGTACAATATTAAAAATTTACCAATAACCCTTGAGGTAATTTACAAAAGGAGCGGATATGAACACTTACCCAAATGTAACAATCATCGACCATCCTCTTATCAGGCACAAGGTTGCCATTCTGCGCAACAAAGAAACGGGGACGAAGGAGTTCCGCGAGCTGGTTGAGGAAATCACAACCCTTCTTACCTACGAGTGCTTCAAAGACATTCCCACCAAAAAAGTCATGGTTATGACCCCGCTGGAGAGAACGGAGCAGGAAATGGTTGTCGAAAACAGCGTGGTGATAGTGCCCATACTGCGCGCCGGCCTCGGTATGGTAAACGGCGTGCACACATTGTTCCCCACGGCTAGGGTAGGGCATATCGGGCTTTACCGCGACGAAAGCACCCTCGAGGCAAAGCAATACTACTGCAAGCTCCCCAAAGACATAGAAGACAAAGTCGCCATAGTATTAGACCCCATGCTCGCGACAGGCGGCTCGGCAGTCGCGGCAATCGACCTTCTTAAAGCAAAGGGCTGCAAGAACATCAGGCTTATGAACATTATAGCCGCTCCCTTCGGCGTCGAAACCGTCGTAAAGGCCCACCCCGATGTTCAAATCTACATTTCCACCCTCGACAGATGCCTTAACGAAAACGGCTACATCCTCCCCGGCCTCGGCGACGCCGGCGACAGGCTGTTTGGCACCAAGTAATATAACCCTCGGGACAAATTTATATATAAGATAATTATAAAAGGGCTGCCTTTGCGGGTTGCCCTTTTTGCTTTTTGCAGGATTAATAAATCTTAGCATAGCATAAAATTTTCACATTTTTTGTAAAAAAACGCTTTACAAGCGAATATTTTATGATATAATGGGTACATAAACAGATTGAGTAGTTTGCTTGTTTGTATACTCATAAGGAGGCGCTTTAATGGCCGTTAACAGCGACATATTAAGAGGGCACACGGATACGATCATTTTAAGGATTTTATCCGAGGGCGACAGCTATGGCTACGAGGTCGCCAAGCGCATAATCGAGGACGGCGAGGGCTACATCGACATAAAGGACGCAACAATATATATCGCTTTCAAAAGAATGGAAGAAAACGGCCTTATAACCACTTACTGGGGAGAGGGCGTCGAGGGCGCGAGGCGCAAGTACTACAAGATAACCCAAAAGGGGCTTGAGGTATATAACAACGCGGTTAAAGAATGGAAGGAAGTAAACAGAATACTTAACAAACTTTTGATAGGAGGTAAAGAGTAATGCTGTTCAATAGGTTCAGGGAATATTTGGACAAGCAGTTCAAGTCCGTGCCCGATAGCAAAGAGGCCAACGACTTCCGCGAGGAGCTTTTGAGCAATCTTATGTCCAGGGCGATGGAGCTAAAAGAGGATAAATCTTTAACGGAAGACCAGATTTACCAAAAATGCATCGACAGCCTTGGCGACTATTCGGAGGCCCTAAGAAAGCTTTCGGGTAACCCGATTGACACTTTGCGCGACAAAAGGCTGTGGCGCGATGTTATGTTCGCGCTCACTTTCGCCCTCATCTCGGTTATCGTTTATATAGCCGTTTCGTTCGTCACAAAGAAGTGGGGGCTTACCGCGATAATCGTGTTCCCCTCGATGGCGGGCATAATGTATATCTTCTTTACCGCCAAAATCCTCGCATCCAACACAGCGCTAAAGCGGCACGCTCTTACCGGCCTTATCCTATCGTCTTACGCCGTACTTATTACTCTTGCCGCCTTCTTCGTGCTTGCCTTCGCGGGCAGCGTAAAGATAGGCCCCCGCAAAGCCTGGGTGGTATTCACCTACATACCCTTCTGGGTGTCGGCAGCGTCGGCAATTACCTTTGCCGTGTTCCGAAAAAAGAAAGTGCCTCTTATCATCATCGTGTTTGGGGCATGCTCTTTCTTCGTCGCGGCCTTCCTTACCGCAAGCGTTGCCATAGGCAGATGGCACCCCACCTGGCTTATTGTCCTCGGCGCGCCTATCTCCGCCCTTATCGCGGGTATCTTCGCTGTAAATAAGAGAATGAAAGCAAGCGGCAAATAATCATAGGATGTAAAAGAAAGGTTTAATTCATAGTATTCCTTCAGGCAGGCCCCGTCTTAAAGCGGGGCTTTTTTTGCCGGTAACAGGCAGTTAAAGAGCGCGATATGTAAAAATTTTCTCCCGTATTTCAATCTTTTGGAAAAGGCGGAGTTCAAAACCTATTGATTAATATATATATATATGATAAAATGGCGTCGAAAGGAGTAGCGAAATGACGGACAACCATAACCTTCGCGGGCCGGAGCAAGAGGACGGAAAGAAAGTAACCGTCTACACCGACAAAGACCCGACAGAAGCCCCATCCGCCTGCGAAACGGCAAGCAAGCTGCCCGAAGTAGGCATATCCATTCCTAAAAGCAAAAAGGAAAGAAAGAAAAAGCTGATACTTACGGCGGCCTTTGTAATATTCAACTTGCTGGCTATCGGCTTTGTGCTATTGCTCGAACTTAAAAAAGACAGCGGCGGCTTTGCGGGCAGCGTAGCCCTCAAAGAGGTAATGGGGAAAAACATTGTATTCCTCATTGTTGCCTTCGGCGCCTACCTTGTGCATGTGCTGTGCGACGCTATCGCGTATTTCTTTCTTATCAAGCAATGCGGTTACGGCAACAGGCCCGGGCTGGCGCTAAGGGTATCGATCCTTGGCAAGTATTACGACAATGTCACGCCCTCGCACACGGGCGGGCAGCCCTTCCAGATGGCGTATATGGTTCGCGCAAACATAGATATGCCCACGGCGTGCTCTCTGCCCATAGTAAAGTACGCCATACGCATCTTTTTCGTGGACGCCGTAATAATCGGCTTCTTTATCTTCGTAAAGACCGATGTTTCGCCCCTTGTTATCGCGCTTGCATCGGTGGGTATGTTCGGCACCACGATACTGCCTCTGCTGCTGGTTATTTTTTCGGGCAATGTCGAGTTTCTTCTTAAGGTTACAAAAAAGCTAGTAGGCTTCCTACATAAAATAAAACTGGTAAAAAATTACGACAAAGTTGTGTGCAAAGCGCAGGATACGGTAGACAGCTTCCTTGCCGCCTTCAAGTATCTTGGCAAGCACAAACTTATGATAATCATAATAGGGCTGGTTTCGGTTGTCGATTTTGTGGCGCTAAGCTCGATACCCTTCTTTATCATAAAAGGGCTGGGCGGCAACGCCGACTTCTTCCAGACGATAACCAAAACCTTCTATGTATCGCTTTCGTCGGGCATAATGCCCACGCCGGGGGCGTCGGGCGCAGCCGAGGGCGCCTTCTACGGCATATTCGGGGGCGCCGTGCCGCAAGGCTACCTGTTCTGGGCGGTGCTGTTCTGGAGAATCGCAATATTCTACCTGCCTATAGCTTTGGGCATCGGGCTGTTCATTTTCGAATGGGTTAAGGGCAAAACAAAAGTAATGCTTGTCGAAACCGAAATAAGGTGGATGCACAAAAAGACCATAAACAAAAAATCCGTAGACGCGGAAACGCGGGGAGGGGTTTCGGCACAGCCGAAGCAGTAAGGGTATGCCCGCGTCGGGAAGAGGAGTTTATATGAGAAAACGGATTTTTGCTTTAGCGCTTGCCGCGCTTATCCTGATTTCCGCCGTAACGGCGGCGTCGCTTCTGCCCGCCCGTTATGCCGAAGCGGATACCGAACCGCGAGTAATTTACATAGACAGCGAAGCGGACTGGGAGCAATTTTTAAGCATTGCAAAAAACTCCCAAAGCGGCACCGTGTTTACAAATACGGTTATCGAACTTAGGACGGATTTATATTTTTACAGGCGCAACGCCACTCCCGGCCTCATACCCAACCAAATTGCGCAATATTTTAACGGAACCTTTGAAGGCAACGGGCACTCACTTGTAGGCTTGAGATACCATGCCTCTGCATCATCGCTCGGAGCGCTTTTCTTGGCGATATCAAATGACGGTATAGTCCGCAACCTAAATATCGTTGATATCGAAGTAACCGGTGACATTAACGAACCCGGCGCGGGGCTGGCTATCGGCAATGCCGGAACAATAGAAAATGTAAAAGTCCAGGGAACTCTTTCTACTACTTTAGCGGGCGGCATCGTTTTCGATAATGCGCTTCAAGGAACCATTCAAAATTGCGTAACCGCTGTAGAAAATGCGGGAAGCGGGGGTTTCGGAAGTATAGCATACAGGACAAACGGAGATATTGTCGGCAACCACAATATTTTATTGGGCTCTCAGGCGTATACCGGTGTCGGAAACATTATTATGCCGGCAGGCTCGCTTATTGACGACGGCTACATAGACAATTATTTCGAGCTGTTCTATCTGAAGAGTGGCCATCGGGAGGGCGTTAAGTTCTCGCGCGACATTAACCTCTACGGGCAAGAGCTTACTTTCCTTAACGATTACCTTACAGCCGAAAACCTTGGCGCGTATTATTTCTACAATAACAACTCATTCAGCGATTTGCCCGCGTACGGGTTTTCGGATTATACCATAGCCGTAGATATCCCCGGCCTTAGCGAACTTATTATAAGCGGCACGGGAGCCGAGGGCGACCCGTATGTTTTGTTTGCCGAAGGCGACGGCTCCTTCAATAACCCCTTCAGGGTGGCGGATTATAAGGATTTACAAAGGATAGCCTACATATACGCCCACCCCGAAGAGTGGGAAAGCTTCGGGCTTGAAGGGCGGCTTTATTTCCGCCAGACCGCCGACATATCGCTGTTAAAAGAAGGCGAAGGCAAGTATTACAAAATAGACATACCGGATTTCGGCGGCGAATACGACGGCGCGGGAAGGTCTGTAACGGGCGTTATAGACAGCCTTTTCGACTCGACAAAACCCGACGAGGACTCGACAAAACCCGACGAGGACTCGACAAAACCC